>CEUS01284566.1_pt1 | contig 25961 bp, 22 predicted proteins | sample 427031 | NCBI WGS metagenome assembly CEUS01 (sample SAMEA2622837, study PRJEB7988) | marine metagenome | biome: marine biome (ENVO:00000447); feature: marine epipelagic mixed layer (ENVO:xxxxxxxxx); material: "saline water (ENVO:00002010), including plankton (ENVO:xxxxxxxx)" | depth 140 m | reverse complement strand
TCCGGCTTGACAGGCCGGCGTTCTAACCAACTGAACTACGATCCCAAGATATCTAGTTATGAGAATTTACATTCCCAGATTGATTCGATTTATCTCTATAAATCAGTGCTAGAGGGATAATGATTAAATATCCTATGAATAACATGATAGGAGCTAAAGTCAAACTCTGAAAGCTATTTACAGACCCCATCGCCATTACAAAATATCCAAGAATAATCATAACTAAACCAATACCAAAGATAATGTAATTTTTTGAGGAAAAGCTCCATTCTTCAAATAGGTTGACATCTTTCCCTTTAAGTTTGTCTTTCATAACGGGTGCGAAATTACATGTTGAATTAAGCTTTAACAAAGGATTTCAGTATAAATATTTACAAAAATATAATAAGATTTATTTTTGAAAATTGACTCAGGCACAATTCAGACATTAAATTTCGCCCCCTAAAAAGTAAAATATTCATTGTTTAATTTTCTGAAATCAAAAGTTTTTTGGATTTCTTTATTGTGTTTAACTCTGGGTGCGTTTTCCTTTACTTTGCTTATTTTGAATTGGGAGCAGAATCAAATTGAAGGGAAACTAAGAGTTAGTATTCCCAAAGGAGTGACATTAAGAGAAGTTACTGCTATACTATCAAATAATAATATGGTGAAAAGTGAAAAATCGTTTATGATTACTGCGAGATTATTAGGATATGAAAAAAATATTCAAGCTGGGCATCTTGTGCTCCACGAACCACGAACCAATTTAAGTTTGGTTCGACAGTTAGTTCATGGTATCCCAGAGTTAATAAAAGTGACGATTTTAGAAGGCTGGGGAATTAAAAAAATTGCTGAATATATTGAAGACAAACTGGGAATTTCCAGTGAAAAGATAATCGATCTGTGCAAAGACCAGTGGTTTATCCATAGTTTGGGAATCACTGTTCCTACATTGGAAGGATTTTTATTCCCGGAGACATATTATTTTGCAAAATCAGAGTCAGCTCGAAATATTATATCAAAAATGGTATCTGTATATCAACTTCAAATCTCAAATAAGATGAGATATAGAATGGAAGAAATTGGATTTTCTGAACTCCAGATGATTACATTAGCGTCAATCATCGAGGGTGAAGCAATCTATGATAATGAGCGGAAAAGGATTTCATCTGTTTATCACAACCGGCTTAACATAGGGATGCGCCTGCAGGCCGATCCAACTATACAATACATAATCGATGATGGCCCACGTAGACTTCTAAATAAGGATTTGAATATTCAATCACCTTACAACACATATATACACAAAGGACTTCCACCAACCCCAATTAATAACCCAGGGTTGCAATCAATTTTAGCAGCGTTGTATCCAGATGAAAGTAATTATATTTATTTTGTAGCAAGAGGAGATGGTTATCATACATTTACGAAAACTCAGGCAGAGCATAATTCTGCAAAGCGTGATTTGAATCGTTTGCGAAAAAAACTCAGTCGAGAAAAACGCATAAAAGGAAAAATAAAAAAATAATGGATATGAGTCAATTAAATAAAACTCAAAAAGCTGCAGTAGAAGCAGTTAAGGGACCAGTTCTCATTTTTGCTGGAGCAGGAAGTGGTAAAACACGGGTATTAACTTATAAAATATCCTATTTGATAAATAAAAATATTGTCAACCCTGAAAATGTGTTAGCGGTTACATTTACTAATAAGGCTGCTGGAGAAATGAAATCAAGAGTAAAGTCTCTTTTGGGAAATTCTACTCCAACGCCTTCAATCGGTACTTTTCATTCAATCTGTGCAAGATTGCTTAGGGATGAAATTTATCGATTGGGATTCACTCCTCAATATAATATTTATGATACTAAAGATCAGGAGGCATTAATGAAGTCTGTCTTATCTGAACTGGGAATTTTGAAAGAATTTTCATCACCTATCGAAGTTTTACGGAAAATTAGTTTTATGAAAAACAAATTTATTTTTCCAGACGAAGGCAGGGAAAAAGCTAAGACTCAAAAAGAAAAAAAGATTATAGATATTTATGAAAGTTATCAACACGCTTTAAAAGAGAATGATGCCTTGGATTTTGACGATTTGATTTTAACGCCCTTGATTTTATTTGATAAATATCCAGTTGTTCTGAATGCATTAAGAAAAAAATGGAAATATGTTTTAGTAGATGAATATCAAGATACCAATATTCCACAGTTTGAATTTGTGAAAGCTATTGCTGAAAAGCATCAACAGATTTGTGTGGTCGGGGATGATGACCAATCCATTTATGGATGGAGAGGGGCAGAGGTAAGAAATATTTTGGAATTCGAAAAAACATTTCCCGATTGTCAATTATTTAAACTGGAAACAAATTATCGTTCTACTCATGAAATTCTAAATGCAGCAACTCACGTGGTACAAAATAATCACAACCGTAAACCAAAGGAATTATCAGCTCATAATGGTAGTGGAGACAAATTGGGTTTATTTGAAACGGTAGATGAATTAGAAGAATCTGATGCGGTCATTTCATCTATTGGAAAAGAGGTGAAACTAAATAAATATCAATTTAATGAATTTGGTGTATTGTATCGGACTAATGCCCAGGCTAGAGCTTTGGAAGACAGTTTCCGTCGCAATGGTATTCCATATGTAATTGTTGGTGGTATTCGATTTTATGAGAGAAAAGAAATAAAGGATATCCTCTCATATCTCAGATTAATAATAAATCCGAAGGATATGATTGCTTTAAAAAGGATTGTGAACTTCCCTCCCAGGGGAATTGGATTGAAAACCATTACAAAATGTCAAAATCTAGCAGATAAAAAAAATCTGCCTTTGTTTGATGTCTTTGATGATTTATCTGGATTAGATTTGCGGAACAAGCAGGTAACTTCCTTGAAGTACTTTTATGATTTAATAATAAAATATAGGGAATTAGTTGATAAACTCAGTCCAAATGAGTTTACACGTACTTTAGTTGAAGAAGCAGGAATAATTAAATATTATAAATCTTCCGAATTAATGGAGGATAGCGAAAGGCTTCAGAATGTAAATGAGCTTTTAAATAGTATAGATGATTTTTCAGCCCGAGAATCCAATGTAGTCCTAAATGACTTTTTGGAAGAAGTATCTCTTCTTACAGATTTAGATAAATTGAATGAAGAGGATAACCGTGTATCCCTAATGACACTCCATTCATCAAAGGGATTGGAATTTCCAATCGTTTTTATCACAGGCCTTGAAGATGGTCTATTTCCCTTATCTAGATCATTTAATAATCCTCAAGATTTGGAAGAGGAAAGAAGGCTGTTCTATGTTGGCCTCACCCGTGCTATGCAAAAAGCATACCTCCTTTATGCAACAAATCGTAGGAAAATAGGTATAGATTATGATGTAGGATTTGCATCCCGGTTTTTAACAGAGATTCCGGAAGAGTTTCTGGAAAAAATTCCTTTTCGATCTGCGTTAATGCATAAGGTGACTAAACGCAGGGGCGCATCAACTCGGCTGAAATCTAAGCGGACTATCACTTCATTTGATGATTTTACTGTTGGAGATTTTGTGGAGCATGCAGTATTTGGTACCGGAAAAATAATGGCACTAAGTGGAACTGGAGAAAATCAGAGAGTAGCAGTAGTTTTTAAAGGTGGAATTAAGAAAAAATTAATTGTCCGTTTTGCAAATTTAAAAAAGATTGATTATAAAGATTAATGATTTTCAACTATTCGATTTAACTGTATTCTTTTTGATATAATCTAAAATATACTTTATATAAATCAGTTTTTTATAATTAAAGAGTCTGCTTAAATTCTTTGAGACTCATTCTCAACAACATGTCAAGTAACAAAAATAATTTAACAAAAATATTAAAAATATCCGGGCTGAGAAATACACCGCAGCGTCAAGCTATTCTTGATGAATTAAATCGTACAAGAGACCATCGGGATGTGGAGGAAATATATTTTTCACTCAAAAAAAAAGGCATAAAGGTTTCCCGTGCTACTGTTTATCGAACACTTGAACTTTTTGTGAATCACTATTTGATTCGAAGATTAGATCTAGGAGAAGGAAAATACCGATATGAATCTAGGGAGAGTGATCATCATGACCATATAGTATGCCTTGATTGTAATAAAATAACTGAATTTATGAATAACCGGATTGAAGAATTACAAGAAGAAGTTGCTCAGGAGAATGGGTTTTTTCTTAAAAGGCATGTACACCAGCTTTTTGGGCATTGTTTAAATGAAACCTGCCCAAATAAATGACTGTAAATCATTTGCATCCAGGTGAATTCGCTGTTATAACTGGTTTTACAGAAGATATAAATACAGATCCAAGGCTATTGGAAATGGGTTTGTTGCCTGGTTCAGTTATTCGGATGATCAAACAAGCTCCGTTTGGTGGACCAGTTGAGTTAAAAATTAAGGATTATTATTTATCCCTAAGGGTTGAAGATAGCGCTAAAATAATAGTCAAGAAAAAAATATGAAATCCTCTCCGTCTTTGTCAAAAGAATGGATTGCTTTAACAGGGAACCCCAACACCGGAAAAACTGCGATATTTAACCTCCTCACGGGTTTAAACCAAAAGGTCTCAAATTATCCTGGAATTACAGTTGAACGGAAAATTGGGGAGATATACCTTCCTAACAAGAAAAATATTCAGATTCTTGATCTCCCTGGTTCATACAGTCTCACTCCAAAATCCTATGATGAACAGGTGGTCTCTGAAGAGATTTTATCCTGGGTACGCTCAGATAAAAAACCAAGCTTAATATTATCAATAGTGGATATTAGTAACCTAACTAGAAACCTCTATTTCACATCCCAACTATTAGATTTGGGTATACCTGTCATTGTAGTATTAAATATGATGGATCAAATTCAGAAAAATGAACTACCAATTTCACCAGGTCAGTTAAAAAAAAATCTTAGTGCTGCTGCTGTTATCCCAATCTCTGCACTTAAAAAAAAGGGGGTAAATCATTTAAAAGATACCATACTTTCTCAATTAGAAAATCCAAAGATTTCAGTACAAGATGATTTACCATTTGAAATGACAGGTATTCAACGTTCTGCGATTCGTCCCTTGTTTGTCTTTTTTAAAGATAAAATGGATTACTCACCAAGACTGGCTTGGGCACAAGCTCTTAGGACCAGTTGCAGAAAAGATGGATTAAATATATATGGAGCAGATATCTATAACAACAAAGCTCTCGAAAAAGAAAAATGGAAAAAATTAACTGAAATTCATTCTCAGGTGCAGCAAGAGCTGAAAGATAAATCTGTAGATTTGTTAGCACTTGAGCCTCAACTTCGTTATCGCTGGATAGATGGGATCGTAAATAAAACGGAAGAAACTGACGTAGCAGAGCTTCTGAACGAAACCAGAAGTGAGAAAGTGGATCGAGTCATGACTCACAAGGTAGCAGGTCCCTTTATATTTATTGGTATTTTATACCTCATTTTTCAATCTGTTTTTTCCTGGTCGGTTGTACCTATGGATTGGGTGAACAGTATCGTTGAACAGTTTGGAAATTGGGTCCGTTTAATATTACCTCCCCACTTAATTCGTGACTTAATTGTAGAAGGAGTTATCGGTGGAGTGGGTGCTGTGCTGGTGTTTATGCCTCAAATTATCTTTCTAGTGTTTTTCATGGCAATTTTAGAAGATTCAGGTTATATGGCGAGGACTGCCTTTATGCTAGATAGAATCATGATAAAACTTGGTCTCCACGGCAAATCTATCCTACCCCTCATGACAGGATATGCCTGTGCTATACCAGGAATTTTGGCAACACGAACCATTGACAATTGGAAGGAACGTCTGGTCACCATACTTATCCTCCCTCTTATGAGTTGTTCTGCAAGGCTTCCTGTATATGCGTTGATGATTGGAGCATTTGTCCCTTCAACTAAAGTATTCGGAATTTTTGATGCTCAGGGAATGGTGTTGGTAGTAATGTATTTTCTCGGTACAGTTACCGCACTTTTTCTTGCCGTGATATTCAGCCGTTGGATAAAAAATAAAGGAAATTCCACTTTCATAATGGAAATGCCTCCCTACAGAATTCCCTTATTCAGATCGGTTTTTCGGCAGGTGTATTTGAGAGTTAAGCAGTTTGTAAATGATGCAGGAAAAATCATTTTAGTTGTTTCAATCATTCTATGGGTATTAGCATCTTTCCCAAAAACAGATGAAACACAAAATATTCAATTTAGTTATGCAGGAAAAATTGGAAAAACCATAGAGCCAGTTATACGTCCCCTTGGTTTTGATTGGAAAATCGGTATCAGTTTGTTAACATCCTTTGCAGCCCGGGAAGTGATGGTGAGTACTTTGGCAACTATTTACAATGTTGAGGCCGATAATGATTTAATTAAACTTACAGACCGCTTAAAAAAGGATATAGATCATGAAACCAAAGAACCGACTTACTCACTACTCACTGGAATATCAATTATGGTGTTTTTTGTGTTTGCAGCTCAATGTATGGCAACCTTTGCTGTAGTTAGGCGGGAAACTAATACCTGGAAATGGCCTTTTTTTATGATTTTTTATATGACAGGATTGGCTTATATCATGTCATTTATTGTATATCAGGGAGGAATATATTTTGGGATGGGATAAACAGTTTCTATTTTATATCACTAATTATTTCCCTGACTCTGATGAAAAAAGACTAAAAGGAATATAACTTAATCAGTTTTATCCACAGTCCTCGCATTTATTTATTCATCCTACTTTATAGAATAGTGATGATATTCAATATTTTCTATTAAATATCTTCACCAATCTTATGTTTTGCCCTTGCTTTTCCTGTATAAAGCCCATTTTACTATAAAGTGATATTGCCACTTTGTTTCCGGCAACAACATTTAGCAATATGATCTTCATTTCAGTCTTTTTCGCTTGTTCAATTATTTTTTTTATTAATTTTTTCCCTATGCCCAATCTACGGTGTTCTTTATCAACATAAATATGATACAAATGAACCTGCTTTTCTATTGGTAGTTTTTTCATGCTACACATTCCCACCATCCAGTTTTTTGAAAAAGCTCCCCATGTTTCAGAATCTTTATTATTATATGAAATTTTTACCCATTGGTTAAATTTAAAGGGAAAAGACATCCTTGGGTCTGTCAGGTGTAAGTCTTTCGGGTTTGAAAACCATGTACCCAAACAGGATTTTAAAACTTTTTTGTGCTTTGGATTCTCATAATTCATCCGTTTAATAATTATCTTTGTATTCATAATGAAAATTACATAGGATATTCATTTTAATTCATATTTTGAATTGCAATTGAGTATTGACTTAGATACTAATAATAAGGAAAATTCAACCATATGAAAGAGATAACTCCTATCAATAAAATTAAAGAGGGAATGACCATTCAAGGATTTTATCTGTGTGTATACAAACATCTCCGTCATAGTCGAACAGGTGATTTATTTATTGATTTAGTTTTGAGAGATAAAACAGGTCAGATGCAGGGGAAAGTATGGAAAAAAGCAGATACCTTAAATGAAATATTTTCTTCAGGAGAAGCTGTAGTTGTTAAAGCAAATGTTGGTACCTATCAAGGTCATCTTCAACTGGATATTAAGAAGATTGGAAGAGCAACTATTCAAACTCATGGAAGATATGGATATGACCCCGCATTGATTGTTCCCTCCTCGCAGAATGATCCCAAGGAAATGTGGAACGAGCTTCGGGAGTTTGTTAAGGGGATTAAAAATCGTAAATTAAAAAAACTTGTTTCTCAGGTTTATAAAGAGAATAAAGAGGCCGTTATGATATGTCCTGCTTCTTTAAACTCCCATTATAATTATAGATGTGGACTATTAGAGTCCATACTTTCTATGTGTAACATTGCTCGTGACCTTGCAATTAGATACAATACAGATAGAGATCTTTTGCTGGCCGGAATATTATTGCATGACATTGGCAAAGTAAAAGAACTGTCAAGCAATCTGGAGTCAGAATTTACAGATGAAGGAAATTTTATTGGACATTCTATCCTTTCTAGAGATATGGTTTTAACTGCATCAAGGAGCATTAATAATTTTCCGAAAGTTTATCTAATGAAATTGGAGCATATGATATTGGCACATCGAGGACATCTAGAGTGGAAGACATCAAGAAAACCTAATTTCCCAGAAGCTCTATTACTTCATCAAATACATCAATTGGATAAACATATGAACCTGATGAAAATGGCACTAGAAAAGGATGAAGAGGATGGAAAATGGACCACACAGAAAAACCATTTATTTATCCCGCTTTATAAAGGCTAATCTGATTCCTTTGATAATTTTTTATCATTCAAAAGTTATAAAGTTTTTATCTTGTCTCTGTTTGGGAGTTTTTATCATAACTCATTCCTTTGCACAGAAAGGAGAGCATATCCCCTTTGATTGGAGCGGTCAAAATGGTATGTCCACCTACAGAGGATTTTTACTTTGGAACAGTGACTGGACATCAAATGAATTGTTATTTGATGGAACTTTTCAATCCTACCCTCTAAGATTTGGAGAGTTTATATCACAAGATTCTTATCATTCAAACTCCACTATATTTCCTCATTCTTTTCTCCTTGATTCTACTGAAATCAGAACATCATTCGATTATCGTCAAGGCGATTATCTCTTTGATCAAATTAGTATTAATGCAGCTTATAAAAAAATCAATAGAGATATAGAATTAAATGGATTTAAGCGGAGTTATGGAGGTCCTTATTCTCAATTTATTCAGCCGGAAAATCAGAAAACGGGAATAATCACACCTAATCAACAGTCTTATTTTTTTCGTTATCTGACAGGTGAAAGCAATAATATATCTGGGCTTTCGATTGGACGGTTTATAACAAATTCCGGTTTATATAGTACTGCAGATGAAAACGGAAAACATGTGAATGAGATTACGACTGCATCATTTTCGGTCCAAAACCAATGGAACCAATATGATTTTCGATTGAAAGTTAGCCAATATATAGAAAGTAGAAAGTGGATAACTAATTTATCTTCACAACCACTTCATTATTTAAACAGAGGTCAGTTGGTGGGGGTCTTCACTCCTGCAAATAAGGGTGATAGGTTATGGGAACTATGTTTTTCAGGAAATACACAATCACTTGCCTATCAAGATACATCAATTTCAAAAGGAAGGACATGGCTTTCAATTTGGGGAAATATAAACAAGAATATATTTTTAATTCAGGGAGGTATTGATGCTGGGATGGGTTATATACTTCCTCGATTTTTAGTTTCAGTGAATCGCAAAAATAAATCAATAAAATGGACCACCACATTAGAATTGAAAAATAATCCACAACATATGTTTATATGGCATTCATCCCGTTCTTTATTTGAAACATGGATAACTGGTGAAACCGAATTGATTTGGGAATTAGATAATATAATTTTATATAATTCGATCAATATTTGGCGAGTTAATAATCTTATAACAAATGAATTAGTTTTAATCGAATCTTCTCGAGATTTATATTCACTTAGAACTGGAATTGATTGGTACCTTCCTAATGGAATTAATGTATCAGGATTTTGGACTCATAACTCTAAAGGGGATTTGATTTCGGATGGAATCGGCGATAGAATTCATACAGAAATTAAGTTTGGTAAAATTCTATTTTCAGATAATATGGAGCTTACAGCAAGTTTGCTTACAGAGGGTTTATTTAATCGAGATTCGTCCTTTGGTTTTGATTCAGCAATGGAAAGACCGTTTATCCATAATTGGGGTCCTTATATGTTATCCGATTATTGGACCACCCATTTAATTTTAAAAGCAAAAGTTTCTTCAGTCGTTATGTCACTCAGAATCCTCAATATATTTCATGCAGAGGAAACCTTATTCAAGAAAATCTATCCAGAGCTACCTGAAGAATGGATAAGACCTCGCAATAATTCCTATTTTCTTCCAATGGGTCAGCTTGTTAATTTTGGTGTTGAATGGGAGTTTGATGATTGATTTGTTATTTCTCAAAAAATGAGCTTGTAGGTATATAAATTATCGATACAGTCCAATTTTGAAGTGGATCAGGATAATTTGGGAGAGTTCTTGTGTCTTCATTAAGCAAGTTTTTAACAGCTATTTCTAGGTTGAATTGGTTATTTAAAAATGGAAAGTTGTAGTTTGCAGACAGGTCAAACCGAATGAAGGAGTTCAAGTGCTTTTCAACAGTTATTGAATTCCAGTATTCATCATATTCAGTTACGGTGTAAGATCTTTTTCCATAAAAATATATTAGACCATTCAATGAAATTATATTATATGGAATTATTACGTTTAGAAATCCTTGGAAAGATGGAATGTAGGATAAAGGTGTCCCCGATTTTAGATCTTTAGTTTTGTGATAATTCGCATTCCAATCAACTGAAAGAGGGACTGTATTTAATCTTAATTTACCAGATATAACTAGAGATGTCCTTTGAGTAGAAGCAATATTTTCTGGTGACCATATTCCATCCTCATTTTCATTCCATTGGATTAAATTCTTAGTTTTGCGGTCTGTAACACGGATTTCTAATTTATTATGTTTTAAAAATGTTTTAGTCCAATCTAGAGATTTAATGTGACTATATTCAGAATCCAGGTTCGGATTTCCTACATCAGGCCAATAAAGGTCGTTTAAAGTTGGTTCCCGAAAGGCGGTTCCTGCAGAAATTTGCAAATTGCTGTTAACACCTGTTACAATAGTCGCTCTAAGATCTTTCGTAAATTGTTTATGAAGTCCTATTGAATGATCAAATCGCAAGGTGGGTGTGAATTTTAATCTTTTTGATGGTGTCCAAGAACCTCGTGTCACTAACGAATGGAGTGATCGAGTATGAATGCCTACATCTGTGCTGGAAATGTTTTCGTTTTTATATTCATACGATGTTTGTGTCAATACAGTCAAATTGATTCTATGTACCCAATTCAAATTAACTACTTTAGTTTCCGGTTCATGTTTACTGCGTATTGGCCAATCTAGATTATTATCCTCATATAACTGAATATTTTTTATACCTGATAGAGTCAATCCCAAATAACCTCGTTTATTCAGGTGGATTGCACTTAATTTAGCGATGGCGTGTTTGTCTTCTCGTCTAGCATGTGGAGTTAGCCAATCTTCTGAACCTGCTACCCCTCTTTCTGTGTTTGTAGTCAATAATAGTGCATATAGTTGTAGATGATCATTTATTTGCAAGTCGGAACATATCATTCCATAATATTGATTCATGTCATTATTTCTTCTGTCTGTCATTCCATTAGAACTATCTATTAAAAAGTTCCCGTCATCTTTTGATTTTCCTGCAGTTAACGAAAGTTTTAAAGGATTCTCCATGAATGAAAATGTAAACTGTGTTAGTTTATATCCAAAGCTCCCAGAAGAAATTTTAACTTCATTTTTTGCATTGGATTGACCAGTTAGATTAACTGCTGCATCTATAACACCTGAACCAAAATATACTCCCGGAATTGAATATATTGTCCCTGTTCGTATTAATCCTTGTGGAATTAATGTTAAATCTGTACCACCATTTTGAGGGTCGGTCATTGAAACGTTTTCAAACAGAATTTTAGTATGTACAGACTTTCCACCATCGAAAAATAATGTTTGATTTCCTGCTCTACCTCCATAAGTATTCCATCCTAAACCAGGTAAAACTCCTGGTATAAATTCAGAGTTCAGATTAACAGTTTTATCAGTGATGTCAAAAGGGTGCTTTAATTTTTCAACCGTTACTAAAGGCAGTGTTATTATTTTTGGTATGAGTTCAATATAACAAAAATCAGATTCAGTAAGAATAAAATATTTTTCTTCATATCCGACTCTGTTCACCAGCAATGTATCGCCCATCTCCGCACTAAAATTATAATTGAAGAATCCGTTGGTATTTGATGTTGTCCAATTGGTTTTGCTTTTGTCCGTAACAGATGCATATGCTACAGGTTCTCCATAGGATGAGTAGATAATACCACTTTTTAAGTTTGCCCATAAAATTCCACAAAACAAAATCATAAGGATTGCAATCGTTTTATTAGAATTGAACATTACATCTCAAGTTTTATAACCAGAGGAGGGAAAAAATAAATGTAACTCATTTCAAAACCTTTATCCCGAAAGTATGAAAAATATCTGAAGCTTAGGTTTCCTGACTTCCGCCTCTATGGATTGTCCGCCTTCTCATTCCTCAAAACAGGAATAATGGCTTTTTGGAGTTTCCTATGCGGTTACAGTAGCGGGGACTGTGCTGGATTCCCACCAGCTTCCCTACAGCATTCAGCTAAAATACAGTTTAAACTGTATTGGAAATTTAGTTGGACTCCCTAAGTCAATTCAAATGAAAATATTATTTCTTTGGTCTATTCTTTATAAAAGAGATATGATATTAAATGATCATTAACCATACTCGTTGCCTGTATAAAGGCATAATTAATTCTAGTTTCAACAAACCTACCCCCTATTCTTTGCCATGATATTGGGTCATAAAATCATTAGAACCTGTTCATGGATGCCGTGACCTGCTTAAGCTCATTAAAAATTAGGTCCAGTATGAGTTCCGGTTATTTTGGTGATGAGGTAATTATATGCATCTTCCACTGAATCACAAATTTTAAATAATTTAAGATCTTTTTTGGAAATAGTCCCTATCTTTACAAGATAATCCCACTGAATAATATTCTCCCAGAATTCTTTTCCATAAAGAACAATTGGAATAGTTTTTTTTATTTTTTTTGTTTGGATCAATGTTAAAAGTTCAAATAATTCATCCATTGTACCGAATCCTCCTGGGAAAGCCACAAGTGCCTTTGCCAGATAAGCCATCCAGAATTTTCGCATAAAGAAATAGTGAAAATTAATATCTAGGTCAGGAGTGGTCCATTTATTTCCGGATTGTTCGTGCGGTAACGTTATATTTAACCCAATAGCTAGTCCTTTTGCCTCAGATGCCCCACGATTCGCAGCTTCCATAATTCCTGGGCCTCCCCCTGAAGTGATGATATATCGATGCTTAGATTTTTTTAATTTTTTACTCCATTGAGTAAGGGTTTTTGCAAGGTATTTAGCATCATCATAATATCTACTCATCATCAAATTATATTCGAGTCGAATCTTTTTTTGTTGAGAAGAATTTTTTGAAATTGATTTTAACTCTTTTTTTGCATCTTCTAGAGATTTAATTCTAGCGCTTCCAAAAAACACAATTGTATCTTCAATATGATTTCGAATAAATCTATTCTGAGGGCCTAGGTATTCAGCGGCAATGCGAATACTTCTAGCATCAGGACTCGAAAGAAATTCTGAATTCAAAAAAAATGGGTTTTCAATTTTATTCATTGTCATGTATCCTTTATATTTTTACAGGGTTAAAAAATAATATGGAAATGTTCAGTAAAAAAGATTTCATCTAATTTCTTTTAATGAATTTCAATTTGATAAAGTCAAAAACCGGAAAAGATTATAGTGAGTAATATTTTGGGATTTTTAGTAAAAACCCTTCAACGTATGATATTTTAAACTAACTCAGAAATCCTGATTTTATATAGACTTATGAGAATGATGAATTAATGGTGTAATATTATTTAATTCCAAAATATCAATACAATAATTTAATTAAAATTAATCCAGAAATAGTATCAGGATTTGAATGGGATTAAGTCAGTTGTAGTGCATTAGGGAATCTCCTAATTTCCTTTTTGTAATTTTATTGAAAATTGATTAAGATAGCCCCTTCTATATTATCAGCAGATTTTTCAGACCTTCGTTCTGGATTAGATATTTGCATGGCTGGATCAGCAGATTATATTCACATTGATGTCATGGATAACCATTTTGTACCCAATTTGACAATTGGTCCGGTCGTGGTCAAATCAATCAGACCATTTTCAAGTTCCTATTTTGATGTTCATCTAATGGTTACGGAGCCTCAGAAATTGCTGAACCCTTTTGTTGAATCTGGGGCAGATGGTATAACATTTCATATAGAAACTATTAAGGACCCTGGAGATATGTGTGATAAAATAAGATCAACTGGCGTAGATGTAGGCATTTCCCTTAAACCCTCTACGCCTCTCGAAAATATTATACCATTTTTGGACAAGGTTGACCGAGTTTTAATTATGAGTGTTGAACCAGGGTTTGGTGGTCAAAAATTTATAGATTCGTCTTTAGAAAAAATTAAATCTCTTAATCAGATTCTTAATAAATATAATTTAGAAAAAGTGGAGATTGAAGTTGATGGTGGAATTAAATTGGAAAATGCGGATGATGTAATCAGCGCAGGTGCGGATGCATTAGTTGTGGGTTCGGGGATATTTAAAAGTGAAGATCCTGTGAATCAAATCATTAAGTTTAAGGATCTTGCTAGGCTATGATATCTTATAGAGAAATTGATTCATTTTTAGAATGGAGCAAAGAAGATAAAGATATATTTTCAATAAGAGTTTTGAAAGGAATTATTCTAGATGCTATTAGAAAAGCAAATTCAGGTCATTCAGGTGGGCCACTTTCTTCTATTGATTTCGCTTATATTTTATTTTCAGAGTTTTTAAACTTTGACCCAGATGATCCAAATTGGTTTAATAGGGATAGATTTGTCCTTTCAGCAGGACATGAATCTATGCTTTTATATACATTGCTCAGATTGATAGGTTGGCTATCTACAGATGATCTAAAACATTTCCGTCGGCTCCATAGCCAAACACCGGGGCATCCTGAAATTCATATTCCGGGAGTGGAAGCCACCACAGGGCCTTTAGGTCAAGGAGTGGGTATGGGTATCGGTATGGCAGTCGGGGAAAGTATATATAAAAATATTTGTAAAATCCAAAAGAATAATGATTCAGGCTTTTTATCCCATAAAACTTATATATTGTGTAGCGATGGAGATATGCAGGAACCTGTCAGTTTAGGTGCAGCATCTTTAGCAGGGCATTGGCAGTTAAAGAACCTCACTATGTTCTATGATGCCAATGATGCTCAAATATCTGGTAAAACTGAGCGGGTTGACTCTACCGATTATAGGATGGTTTTTGAAGGGTTTAGATGGCATGTGCAGATAATAGATGGCCATAATCATATGGAGATTAGAGATGCAATTCAAAAAGCTCATGTAATTAATAAGCCCAGTCTAATTATAGGAAAAACCCGGATAGCAAATGAAACTGCAACTATGGAAGGTGATCACGAGACGCATGGAATGCCCCTGCCTTTAAATGAAATTGATGCAACCAAAGATAAATTAGGGTTGCCACAATGTAAATTTTATTTGCCAGATGAAGTAGTACATTATTTTCGCGGTAGATTTCCGAGGTTGAGAGAAAAAAGGTTAGCATGGGAAGAAATGTTGAATTCTGCTATAAAGGATGATTCATTTAAACGATTTTGGGACATGACCATAAATCACAATTTACCTAACTTGACTTACCCTGAGTTCGAACAAGATTCCAGTTTAGCAACTAGAAAAGCGTTTGGAATTACATTAGATACATTCGCTTCTCAAATTTCTCATTTGGTGGGAGGTTCGGCAGACTTGGAGCCTTCCAATTATACATCCAATTTTGCAAAAACTTATGGAGATTTTTCTAAGTTAGAACCGAGTGGAAGAAATCTGGCATTCGGAGTTCGGGAGTTTTCAATGAGTACTATTTGCAATGGACTTTCATTACACAAGGGGCTAATTCCTTTCTGTGGAACATTTCTTGTTTTTTCTGATTATTCAAAGCCAGCGATTCGATTATCTGCAATACAAAATTTGAATGTAATTTATGAATTTACCCATGACTCCTTTTACGTTGGAGAAGATGGCCCTACACATCAACCTGTTGAACATATAATGAGTTTAAGAGCAACACCAAACTTGAATGTATATCGACCTGCAGATGCAAAAGAAACCGCTATTTGTTTGGACTATATATTGCATGAAAAGTCTACTCCCAGTGCTATTTTATTAAGCAGGCAGAGCCTTCCTGTTCTTGGAATAGATATTGATATCATTAAAACAGGAGTAAAGCAGGGAGGATATATAGTTAAGGATTGTAATGAAAAACCGGAAATAACTATAATTGCAACAGGCTCTGAAGTATCACTAGGAATCGAAGTGAGTAATCGTTTATATGAATATAATTGCAGAGTAGTGAGTATTCCTTGCTGGGAAAAGTTTGTCCAGCTAGATGACCATTCGATGAATAAGATCATTCCCTTAAATCATAGTGTTAAAGTATCTATTGAAGCGGGAACTACAATAGGCTGGGAGCGATTTACTAACAGTAATGGGCTTCATATTGGTTTAGACCATTTTGGATCTTCCGCACCTTATACTGATTTAGCTGATGAATTTGGCTTTACGCCAGAAAAAATTGAAACTCGCATAAGAAATCATCTTCAAGACTTAGAAAAATGCTAGTGCAGGATATCTCATGATTATTCATTTAGCTACAGATCATGCTGGGTTTGAATTAAAAGAAAGTGTTAAAAGTTATTTAAAAAATAAAGGATACTTAGTTACCGATCATGGAGCACATGAATATAATTCAGATGACGATTATCCTGATTTTATTTTCCCCGCGGCAAAGGCGGTTGCTAAAGATAAAAGTTCAAGAGGAATTATTTTTGGTGGGTCTGGACAGGGAGAAGCTATTGCAGCAAACAGGATAAAAGGAGTAAGAGCAATAGTATTTTATGGGGGTAATACAGAGATCCCGAAGTTGTCGCGTTTACATAATGATGCAAATATATTATCTATTGGTGCTAGGTCTATCTCGTTTGATGATTTGATTAAAGTGGTTGATGTTTGGTTTAATACATCGTTTGAGAGAGGAAGACATGTTCGTAGAATCCAAAAGCTGGATCAGGAAACTTAATCCCCCATCATTTAAAATAAGTACATTAAATTTGACGATGTATATTTTATTTTTTTGTAAAAATTCTTATTAATCTATTCATTTTAACCTCCGCAATAATGAAACTGGAAAGCAGTAATAGATGAGTTTGCACCAAGTCCAAATTGGTACTCAGGTCACGGTTAAGTCAACGGGAGATATTGGATTAGTAAAAGGTGTATTTTATTTCCCTACGCTCTATACAGTGGAGTTGCCCGATGGCTCAGTGGAAAAATTCACTACTCATGATGTTGATGTCACCGGACGAAAAAAATCTAAGCCCGGGATAATCAAAGAAAAACTATCAAAAAAACTAGATTCTGGAATTGATTTTGAGATAAGTTTATTTCAAGTTAAAACAATTGTCTGGCAGGAAATAATTGCTGATATTTCTCAAATTTGGACACGATTAATTTCGTTAAAGGATTATCATCTTTGGTATCCAGGGATTCAGAGAGTTTTGCCATTAAATGATATGGGGAGGTATGTACATCAATATTCATTTGATCAGTTTGACCTAAAACCTGGAAGTCATATTCGCACAAGGAGTAATGGGGTTTTTCCCTATCTAAATGGTAGAATCCTAAATATAGAAAAAGAAAAGGAATTTACCTTGTCGTTGAAGTTAAATCCAATTATGACTGAATTAGTACAGTTTGAACTGGAACAAAAAAATGATCGTGTATTGATTTTTTGTACCCGTACATATAAGGGGATGTTTTCACTCCTTGGATATTTTGGTTTTCGTAAAAATAAATCTTTGCTTTTGAATGATTTTCAGAAATTATTTTTCCCTCTGGTATCCAAATCAAAAGAGCCAATCAATGAATTAAAAACTCAAGGAGATTCTGTCCCAGCTATGGATCGTGAAACGACCATTGCCTATGCGGTTAATAAGGGTATTAAAGGAGATATGGATTTTATCAATTCCATACCTGACAAGCCCACGAGAGGATTAGCAAAAGCTGCCCTGGTCAAAGCAAAGCGGACTGGGATTGTTCCACCCATGCCTGATGTTCCTATTAATCAACCATCAATCTCATCTAAGCCAGAATCGGAAGTGAAAAGTGGTGTTCCAAAATTTGAGGATCCTCAAGATCTGATTCACTATGCTGTCAATCTTGCTTTGGATGGTAACATGGATATAATCAATGGAATCCCTGACAAGCCAACCAGGGGAAAAGCAAAAGCTTTGATGGTGAAGAGTAAGCGAACAGGGGAAAGACCTCAAATGCCGGATCTTCCGGTTCAGGAAGAAACTATAGCTACTGAGCGTAACGACACATCTTCTCCAAAATTTGAGAATACTCAAGATCTGATTCACTATGCTGTCAATCTTGCTTTGGATGGTAATATGGATATAATCAATGGAATCCCGGATAAGCCAACTAGAGGAAAAGCAAAGGCTATGATGGTGAAGAGTAAGCGAACAGGAGACAGACCTCCAATGCCTGATATCCCTATACAGTCTCCAGTTGAGTCTGCGGGAGATACGAAAAAGGTTGAGTCAGAAGAAGAATTGATTGATCGATTGGTTGCGGAAGGAGTAAATGGTAACATGGAAAATATCAATGCATTAGATAATAGAGTGTTAAGGGGGAAAATAAAAGCGGCTGTTGTTCGGGAAAAGCGAAAAGGCACCAATTAAATTTTATAAATACTGATAATGAATAATTCAACACAAAAATTAAACCAATATAACCGTGTTCAGATAATTTCTATGGTTGTGTGCACTCTATTGATGATCGCATACATTTTAATAGTATCCTATGTGCTTTAAATATGTTCGATTGGTTTACTTTTCAATGGTTGATGAACAATTTAAGCTGGATTGTCTTCGGATTACTTTTTTCATTAGGTTTACTTTTACTTTTTCCAATTTTACTGGGGATTCAATTAAAACATGAAACAAAAGATAAGGATACAAAGGATTGAACAGAATTTATTATAGGATATTGATTTTCGATTGTTTTCTGAATATGGAACTGTTTAATTTTTGGGCTAATATAGCAAGAAATTAAATGTCGTCAGCTCAATTACAAAATTCTAACTCCAGTAAGGTTTATGTCCTATTTTATTCATTTTTCCTTATCCCACTGATGATTGCGGTTATTGGAGCATCTTTTTTTGTCATGTTCAAATTTCTCACTTTGGAACCAAAATCTCCATCAGATTTACTAAATGATGTGAAGATCGGTTCTGCTACAAAACGGTGGCAGTCAGCTTTTGAATTATCCAAGCTGTTGGCAAATAAGATGGAGGCTTTTGAAGATGGATTATTCAAAAATCAGTTGATTTCGGCATATCAACATTCGGTCCATGATGACGAACGAGTTCGTATGTATCTTGCTCTGGCTATGGGGCGGACCGGTGATTCAATTTATGGTGAGTCTCTGCAAAAAGGGTTGAATGATGAAAACCCTGCTACCCGATCGGCTGCCATAAAAGCATTGGGTTTGTTGCAGTATAAGCCTGCAGTATTAGCTTTGAAAAATATTTTACAAGATAAAGAGAGAAGCGATGCAGAGCATCTTACAACTGTAATTTCGCTTGGTAACATAGGTGATAGAAATGTTATACAGGATTTAAAGCCATTATTAAATCACGAAGAAGTTAATATTCGGTGGGATGTAGCTTTAAGTTTGGCCAAGCTAGGAGACACATCTGGGGCTGCTATCATTGCTGATCTAATGGACCGTTCTTATTATGATTTATTTCCTGAGGTGGACAATCAGGAAGCCAACCAGGCAATCAAAATAGCGATTCAGATTAGCTCTGGTTACAAAAGTGAAATTTATATGGAAAAGCTGAAAGTATTAGCTTATGAAGATGAAAATATGGAAATAAGAGATACTGCTATTAAAATGTTGAAACAGGTTTACGGTTATCAATCATGAGTGAAGAAAAATTTATTCCAGAAGCCTCAGTGGGGACACCACAGGGAAAAGGGTCCGGTTCCACGATGGAGCGGAGAAGTTTCTTTAAATGGCTCAGCATTGGTTGGCTTGCTTTTACGGCAGCTACCGGCGCGTTTTTCACTGTTCTGATTCGTTTCCTTTTTCCCAATGTATTATTTGAACCACCACAAAGTTTTAAAATTGGTTATCCTGAAGAATTTGAGATCGGAAAGGTTGATATTCGGTTTAAGAAAAAATATAATGTATGGATTGTCCGAAATGAAGAAGGAATGTATGCACTTTCAACTGTGTGTACTCATTTAGGTTGTACACCAAACTGGTTAGATACTGAAAGGAAGTTTAAATGTCCATGCCATGGAAGCGGCTTTCGCGCTACAGGAATGAACTTTGAAGGTCCTGCACCTCGTCCACTGGAAAGATTTGCTATTCATTTAGCAGATGATGGACAGGTTATAGTGGATAAAAACAAAAATTTTAAATTTGAAAAAGGAGAATGGGGAAGATCTGAATCCTTCCTGAAAGTATAAAAAATAAAACGATGAGCAAAAAAAAATCTAAACAAACACTAATTGAACGGATGGGAAATTCCCAAATCTGGAAATCCATTATTCGATCTGGAATCCCCCGCACTCGCCGCCAAAGAATGCATGCTATATTAGGAAGTGTTTTTCTTCACCTTCATCCCGCGCGTCTCCCAAAACATGCTGTTAAAATTGGTTATACATGGTGTATGGGTGGACTATCATTTTTTCTTTTTGTAGTTCTTACTATAACTGGAATTATGCTCATGTTCTATTACCGTCCTACTGTTGAATATGCTTATACAGATATAATAGATTTAGGAGAACAGGTTCCATTGGGTATTATGCGGGAACTTCATCGTTGGGGTGCTCATGCTATGGTACTTACGGTCTGGCTTCATATGTTAAGGGTATTTATGACAGGTTCGTACAAACCACCTAGGGAGTTTAATTGGGGTGTAGGAGTTCTTCTGATGACAATTACTCTATTTTTGAGTTTTACAGGGTATCTCTTACCCTGGGATCAGTTGGCAATTTGGGCGGTTACAGTTGGAACAAACATGGCTCGTGCAACACCTTTTTTAGGGAATGAAGGTCCCGGTGCAGCAATGTTGGCTATTGGTGATATTAATCTTGTCCATGCAGGTTCGGATGTACGATTTGCTCTTTTGGGTGGTAGATTTGTGGGCGAGGCTACCTTACTTCGATTTTATGTGCTCCATTGTATCGGGGTACCATTTATTGCAATGATTTTTATGGCGGTCCATTTTTGGCGAATCCGTAAAGATGGAGGGATTTCCGGTCCACTTTAAATTAATGGAATCATTTTAGTAATGGATGCTCTAAAACATGCCATAGATTTACTCTCTGCGCCAACAATAAGTTTTACACTTATTACGGTATTGTTTCCTTTTGTTTTTCCGCCGGGAGACTGGTTTGAAAAAATACATAGAAAACTTGGCTTTTGGAGAATTTGGACAAAACCAGGACTGTATATCAGTCTTGTGTTGATAACTCTATTTTTCATCATGGGATATTATGATCCAAATTTTAATATCACTCTAACCAAACCTGATAATTTTCCAATTATTCTTCTTGTTTATTCAGTGGTCATTTGCACATGGTTGTCAATGTATAAAGCATATGAAAATGATAAACGAATGGATCGAGGAGAAAAACCAGCTGAATACAATGATCCAGATGATAAAGTTCTGGTTTGGCCAGATCTTGTTTACATTGAGTTTATTGCTCTGATTATTTTTATGGTATTTCTAATTGTATGGTCCGTTCTAGTTGCAGCACCCCTTGAAGAGCCAGCAAATCCAGCTGCAACTCCCAACCCATCTAAAGCACCATGGTATTTTCTGGGATTGCAGGAAATGCTTGTGTATTATGACCCGTGGTTAGCTGGAGTTATTTTCCCAGGATTGATTATTGTAGGTTTAATGGCTATACCCTACATAACTACAAGTTCTGATAATTTATCTGGATTTTATTCTTTTAAAGAACGTAGAGTTGGAATCTTTTTGTTTATGTACGGGTTTTTGATTCTTTGGATTTTTCTTATTTTTATTGGTACATTTTTTAGAGGTCCAAACTGGAATTTCTTTGGACCTTTTGAATATTGGGATCCTCATAAATTGGTTCCTTTAACCAATGTAAACCTATCAGAATATTTTTGGGTAAAATGGATCAAGACCGGATTACCATCAAACATCTTATTGAGAGAATCTATAGGATTTATTTCTGTTATTATTTATCTAGGTGTACTGCCGGTTCTCTTGGCAAAATATGTGTTGAATGATTTTTTGAAAAAAGTGGGACCTGTTAAGTTTTCCTTTTTTGTTTTCTTTGGATTGTCGATGCTATCTCTTCCATTGAAAATGTATCTTCGATGGATGTTTAATTTGAAATACATTATTGCCATACCCGAATGGTTTTTCAATATATAATTTATTCAATCTAATTTCATGTTTAATAAGCAAGACGAAAGATATTGGAACATTCATTTATTAAATAAATGGTTCGCGATCACAAGTTTGTTATTCATCATTTCTATGATTTGGATGTTCATTGATGATAACGATGATGATTTTAAAGTATATCAAAAAACTTTTCGAAAAATGGAAGTGGAAACAACCAAAAGAAAATTAGAAAAAGCAATTTTGGAAGTTAAAGATGAACAAAGCATTTATTTAGCTAATTTGGAAAATGCTGAATCAACTTTAGAGAGCAAAACGGAACAAATTAAACAAATAGAGAGCAAACTAACTGACCTAGGATCTCGAAAATATAAAGCTAATATGGATTATCTTCATAAAAAAGCAGAGATTGATGCTTTGAAATATTTAGTTGAAAAGGAGAAATCTCATATTCATGAGCTACCAAAAGAGAAAGATTCTAAATATGAATTGAAGTATAACACCTATTTAGAAGAGTTACACAGTCTCAAGCAGAAAAAAGAAAATATTGAGTCTCTATATAGTGATACCAAAATTGAATTGGAGCAGATGAAGGCTGATGTAAAACAAGCCAAAACGGAATTGAGTAATGTAATGCGGGATGTGGATCTAGTTGAAGCAAAACTTAACAAGCTTGATCGGAAAAAAATGTCTTTTTCAAATCGGATAGGCGATATAATAAGAGATTTACCAATCATCGATTTCATGGATCCGTATTATAAGGTAAAGCAGATTGTCGTACCTGATGTGAAGTATGATGTAAACTTTGCTTCTGTTTCCACTGTGGACCGCTGCACAAGCTGCCACTTGGGGATTGATAACCCTGATTATCTCGATGCAGAGCAACCATATAAAACTCATCCAAATCTTGCACTATATTTAACCTCTGCTTCTGCTCATCCTCTTGAGGAATTTGGATGTACAGGATGTCATGCTGGAAGAAGTAGAGGTACGACATTCTATTCAGCAGTTCATATGCCAAATTCAGCTGAATCTAAATATGACTGGGAAGAAGAATATGACTGGGAAAAAATGCACCACTGGCTCAAACCCATGCTGCCAACAAAATATACAGAATCTAGTTGTTTTAAATGTCATATGGACAAACCTGATATCAGTGGCGGTGATAAATTGAATTTGGGGCTTGCAATTATTGATAAAGCTGGATGTAATGGATGTCATCAAATAGAATCTTACCCAAAACGATATAACACTGGCCCTGATTTATCTCGAATAAGCGAAAAGGTTTCCAAGGAGTGGGCAAAAAAATGGATTCATAATCCCCAAAGCTTTAGATATAACACATGGATGCCACATTTTTTTAACCAAGAAAATAATAATTCACACGAAATGACTCAGCGTAATACAACTGAAATAAATGCTATAGTTGAATTTTTATTTAAGAGTGATAAGCAAATTAATCGTTTATCTGGTAAAAAATATATAGGGGATGCAGATAATGGGGGAAATCTATTTAACAGTTTGGGATGTAGAGGGTGTCATAATGTTTTAGAGGATGCAAGTGAACTAACTACTTTGAATATTGATTTAGATAAACTCCCTTACGAATATTCTGTTTCAGAGTATGGATATGAAAAGAGTGAAACAAATTTATTAGAACTGACTAAACAGCAAGGTCCCAATCTCATAGGTATGGGTTCAAAAACATCAGCTGAATGGATATATAAATGGATTAGAAACCCGCAGGAATTTTGGCCGGACACTCGAATGCCGAATATGCGTCTGACACATCAGGAAGCAAAAGATATTACCTCATACCTTCTTTCTTTTACCAATAAAGATTTTGAAGAAGAAAAATTTCCTGATTTAAACATCGATGAATTAGAAAATATTGCTCGTGGTTGGTTGGTGAAGGCTTTCCCTGAAGAGAAAGCAGAACTCATGTTATCTGAAATGAATTTGACTGAAAAATTAGATTATGTTGCAGATAAGAGTATTAGATATTATGGATGTTTTTCCTGCCATAATATACAGGGATATGAAAGTGCAAAACCAATTGGTACAGCGTTGACTAGTGAAGGGTCAAAGCCAGTAGCAAAACTAGATTTTGGACATATACATGACATAGAGCATTTGAATTATTCTTGGTTTGAGCAAAAACTAGCAAAACCAAGGATATTTGATAGACATAAGATCGTAGCTCCTGAAGACAAATTGAGAATGCCTAATTTTTACCTTAAACCGAATGAGATAGAAGCGGTAGTAACGGCAATTTTATCTTTTAATGATGACAAGGTTGGTGAGAAAAAAATGGCTAGATATTATCAAGAAGATCAGTCAGTTTATGAAGGATATAAATTATTGAACCAATATAATTGTAAAGGATGCCATGTAATTGATAGTTTTGGCGGACAGATAGCAGATTTAATTGGTGCTCCAGAATTTTCACCTCCTAACCTTAATACAGAAGGGGAAAAGGTTAAACCTTCTTGGCTATTTAAATTCTTAAAAGAGCCTACATTAATTAGACCCAATCTTCAGGTTAGAATGCCATCGTTTAGCTTAACTGATGATGAATGGAACTCCGTTATTGCTGCATTTCAAGACTTAGATCACAATGATCTAGTTTTTGAATCAGATCATCATGTAGATAAAAAATCTGTTAAATATAAAGCTGGAGAAAAACTCCAAGAGCTAGGGGTGTGCTCCAACTGTCATTTTTACGGGACCACATTTCCAAAACAGGGAGCAGAAACTTGGGCACCCAATCTTGCTTTGTCTAAAGAAAGACTTCGACCAGAGTGGCTTGTAAAGTGGCTAAATGACCCTCAGGCAGTGATGCCCGGAACAAAAATGCCAGCACCATATATTCCATCCCAAGAAGAATTAGAAATGGAAGATTCAAAATCTATCTGGGGAAATTCTCTGATTACTCTTAGAGGTGACAGGAAGGCCATGCTTGAAGGACTAAGAGATTATAATTATTCCATTCCTGGAAAAATTGACATTTCTAGGGAAATAAAAAAATATTTTGACGAACATGGATATGATTTTGGTGGAGATGAAGATGAAGATGATTGGGATGATGAAGACTGGTAAATCTCCAGCCAGATATTTCTGACTTTTTTTATTTATTGTGTTTTTTCCACGTTGTAGAAGACACCCATATATTAGTGTCATTCTCGGGAAAAATTTTTACTGACTTATAATGTGTTCCATTTTCTTTATTTAGTTCTCTATGTCTATTATCACAAAAGGGGAGAGAATCACTTTTTCCACACGTACAAATACTGATTTTTTTATTTGATTTTAAATTTATTTTAACTGCATTATCAGGTTTATTCATCTGTTTTTCCCTTTCGGTTATTAATATTTTATTTGGATAAAAATACGAGATATTATGGTAAATGAAAATATAAATATTGTGATAACTTGGATTTTTAGAATCCTTTGGTTTTTATGCTTTGGTCTACTATTAATTGTAAAAGAATTTCAGTTCAAATGGAAGCTGGTCTATATAGGATATATTATTCTGCTAAGTCTAATAACTATATTGAGAATTAGGGAAGCACAGAAAGAATGGTATAAAGAGTAAATTATTGGATTCTGTTATAATCAATTAAATCATGGACAACTAAATCCAGACTGAATTTAATTTATTAGCAAATGATTTAACTAAGGATTGAAAGTTTATTTCTTTTTCTTAGGACGTACAAACTGATGATCCTGGGTA
>CEUS01278513.1_pt1 | contig 26136 bp, 24 predicted proteins | sample 427031 | NCBI WGS metagenome assembly CEUS01 (sample SAMEA2622837, study PRJEB7988) | marine metagenome | biome: marine biome (ENVO:00000447); feature: marine epipelagic mixed layer (ENVO:xxxxxxxxx); material: "saline water (ENVO:00002010), including plankton (ENVO:xxxxxxxx)" | depth 140 m | reverse complement strand
AATACCACTTTCAGTAGTATTCATTACAGAAATAATACTGAACGTGACTTTCTCGCCGCTCTAGAGGCTGATAGCCGCAGCCAATTCCCCAACTAAATCACGCTCAACCATGTCCTGTGCGACCTTGCATGCGTTAACTATGGCGGTGGGGCCTGCTGAACCATGGCTAATGATCGCGACACCGTTAACCCCAAGCAGCATGGCTCCTCCCACCGCGTCAGGATTAAGTTCCGCCGCTATCGGTGCAAGGTGACCCAATGCCTGAACCCCTACTTCGGCGGCATCATCAGTGCTGAGGGCTGAGATTATTTGGTTCACAAGAAACCGGACCGTTCCCTCCAAAGTTTTCAAAATGACATTTCCAGTAAACCCATCGGCAACGAGTACATCCACGTCACCATCTAGAACGTCACGTCCTTCAACATTTCCAATGAAATTGATGGTCGAATCATCAGCCAACAAATGGTGTGCTTCTTTAACCAGCTGGTTCCCTTTTTCAGGCTCTTCGCCAATGGAAACCAACCCAATTCGAGGTGAGGCGACTTCGTATCGCACCTGCGCAAATGCTGACCCCATTCGAGCAAACTGGTGCAACCAGTCAGCTTGACAGTCGGCCATGGCACCCGAATCAAGCAAAATCTTAGGTGCCCGTCCTGGAACCGGGAGCGTCGTTGCGATCGCAGGACGATTCACTCCCTTAAGTCGTTTCATCCGCAATAAAGCAGCTGCTGCCACAGCACCAGTATTTCCTGCGCTGACCATGGCTGAAGCATGTCCATCTCGAACGCATTCCGCAGCGCGCACTATAGACGAATCCTTTTTCGTTCTTACTGCTCGACCTGGTTCGTCGTCCATCTCGATTACTTCGAGAGCTGCACGCAGCGTAATGCCGTCATAGTTCGAGATCCGAGCAGGATCTCCAACGAGTTCAACCGGGATACCGCTGCTAAGTGCTTCGCGGACACCCTCAACAATGACCGAGGGTGCGTTATCTCCGCCCATTGCGTCAACAACGATGGGCTTCACAACGATTTCGCTGTTTCGCTAGTCAACTTCGACAGCTTGACGACCCGCATACCAGCCACAATTGCCGCAGACCCGATGTGGCAACTTGGCCTCACCGCATCGCGGACAAGAACTACGTGAGGAAGGGCGAAGCTTCCATGCGGCAGCACGACGACTCCGCGTTTTTGACTTGGAGGTCTTTTTCTTTGGGACAGCCATCGTCAACCTCAAGAAATTGGCTCGGCGTGGTCCCGCCAAGCAAGCGAATGTAACTCCGATTTGGTGCCAATGACCGCAGTCAATATGCGGCACTACGCCTCGGTGTGGAGTGCGTCAGAACTACCGACACAGACAAAAGAGGCTACCCGAAGAGGAATCGACCTCCTACTGCCACCTCACCCGCCACCATTGAACTTGATAGCGGCAATTTCTTTATTCGTCCTCAAACGTAAGGTCGTCCAATACCGCCCATCGCGGATCCTTGGATTCGTTACGGTCGGGATCTTCATTGGAGTCGTTATCTGAAACTTGGTATGCCGGTGCTGCTGCCAAACATTCTTCAGTTGCCGAACAACGGATCACTCCAACAGGAAGTTCAAGCAACACGGCGTCTCGAATCATCGGCTCTAAATCAATGAACTCTTCGCCAAGTTTGTAGGACTCTCCCTCTCGAGGATGTTCCTCAAACAACTCTTCGACTTCGGCTATCGCACAACCATCAACTTGGCGCAGACAACGCGAACACTCAGCGTTCCAATTAACAGAGACTTTGCCGTTGACGGTGACTCCTCCTCGTACCTGATCCACGAGGAGATCGACCAGAACAACTTCATCAGGCAACAGGGAGACGTCACCCACTTGCAATGGGCTATCTAGGTCTTGCAGCAGAGAAGCTCGAACTTCGACCTTCCATTGTCGGTTCGGATCAAGACGCTGAAGTCTCTCCAGCGGGAATCGGAGCTCGGGATGTGGCCTCGCTTCTCTCAACTCTCGTCCTGATCAAAAACTTCGGGGCCTGAAACACGTTCCGGTTCTTGAGCTTCTGGTTCTGCGACCTTCATCGTTGGCTGCAACCGAGTCCTGGCGTTCACTACCGCTCCTTGGACCTTCTCTAAAGCATCGGCAAACTGCTCGAGACGATGGTCGCAATAGTCGTCGACTTCGTGTTGCCTTCTTCGAGCTTGAGACTCCGCTTGCTCTACCATTTGTCGGGCTTTACGTTCAGCTGATCGAACGACTTCTGTTCTCTGCACCATCTGAGCTACCCGAGTTCGAGCCTCCTCAATAACCAACCCCGCGTCGACCCTCGCCTTCGAGAGAAGCTCCTCGCGTTCTTTCAGCAGCCACCTTGCTTCTCGGACTTCTTCAGGTAACTCAAGTATGGCGGCTTCTAGCAACTCGATAATCTCATCTCTACTGACCATGACAGATGTTGATAGGGGCATCGGTCTGGCGGCGTTAATGACATCGATAACTCGCCGCACCAGAGCTTCGACACCCGGACCACTTAGCGGCGCGGCATCAGTCACTTGGGCATCTTTTCTCTGAGTCGCTCCGCAATGGATTCGGGTACAAGATGTGAGCAGTCAGTGCCAAAGGCAGTGATATCGCGTATGTACTTTGACGCTATGAATGCGTTTTCACTTGCTGATGGCAAAAACAATGTTTCAACCCCGCTAACAGATTTGTTCATCTGGGCCATCTGGAGCTCGGACTCGAAGTCTGCCGACCCTCTTAGCCCTTTGATTATGAAGTCAACTTCTAAGCGACGAGCCAAATCGACCACTAACTCACCGAACTGAACAACTTCGACGTTGCCTAAATGCTCACAGGCATCTGTGAGCATTTCCACCCGCTCTTCATCGGTGAAGAACGGTGAGGACTTCTGAGGGTTCCTCATTGCTGCAACCACTACGTGATCGAACAGACGACTTGCAGTCGCACAAATCTCCATGTGGCCGTTGTGGACAGGATCAAACGAGCCTGGGTACAGAACCTTGACCACGAGTGTCTCCTCGCCTAGCGCTTCGGGCTACTTGAAACGGTACCGACCCTGACGGGAATCCTCCACTGTCAACACTTCAAATCCACACAAATCAAGATATTTTTGTTTCGCTAGGTCTCAAAATAGTAACGACAGCCTTCCCATAGGTTTTGCTTCGCACCACTTCCCAGTTGGGAAAAATGCTAAGGGGCGTGTCGCTCTCCGCAACGATCAAAGCAGTCCCCGCCACTTCCAGCAGCTCATTCCAAGCCTCAAAACCATAGGGCGGATCTGCTAACACCACATCAACCTCCAAAGACCGGAGCCGCTGAACCGAATCTCCATGAATCACCTGACCTTCCAATCCAAGGGTGTCCAGGTTCTCACTGATGGTTCGACAGGCCGTCAGATCATTGTCCACGAAGGTTGCCTCATCCGCCCCACGCGATAAGGCTTCCAGGCCCAGCGCTCCGGAACCGGCAAACAAGTCAGCTACACGGGCACCAGCAGGCAGTCCCAAGCTAAACAACATGTTGAAGATTGCTTCACGCGCTCGTTCAGATGTAGGGCGAGCTTTATCATTTTGGGGCGCCAATATTCGTCGACCACCCAATTCCCCTCCAACAATACGCATGGGATGACAATAACGGCACACTGTTGGTATGCAGGTTCCTGAATCGATTATCTGCGTTGATTGTGGCGGCTTGTGCCGTCGGATTAGCTACGAAGAGCCCGACGAGGGGTTTCAACCCGGTGATGTGGTTGCTTATCGATGCCGAGACTGTCTCGACCGTTGGGACATAGTGGTCGAAGACGAGTAGCGCAGACGCCCCTTACCCTCTCAGCAGGTTCTCGGCGTCATCATCACGACGCTCCACAAACCACCGGATCTCATCTTCAAATAAAAGGTGTTCTCCAAGTGAGCCTCTCCCATCTACGAGTTCGGCTGCCAAGTCACGAGCACGTTCGACCCACACCCGATCTCGCGCCAGTGAGGCAAGTTTGAGATCGTTTCTACCTGATTGTCTTTGTTCAAAGATGGTCCCTTCGCCTCGAAGTTCGAGGTCACGCTCCGCGAGAGCGAAACCGTCATTCGACTCCTCAAGGGCTGTTAGACGTTCTCTAGCGTCTTCAGAAATCTCTTCGGTGGCAATCAAAAAACAGGTTGACTGATGGCTGCCTCTACCCACCCGCCCTCGAAGCTGGTGAAGCTGAGCTATTCCAAACCGGTCCGCTGACAAAATAATCATGGTCGTAGCATTCGGAACATCGACTCCGACTTCGATGACAGTTGTAGCAACCAAAACATCAAGCTGACCTTCTCGAAAAGCCTCCATCGTCTGATGTTTTTCGGCGGCATCTAAACGCCCGTGCAACAGTCCAACGTTCAGATCTGAGAGCACACCAGTGACGAGTTCTTGTCGGGTGTTTTCAGCTGAGCTCGCATCTAACTTGTCACTATCTTCGATCAACGGACATACGACATAGGCTTGACGGCCTTGCGCAACTTCCGAATGAACGTGGTCCCACACTCGTTCAACGTCTTGAGATACCCAGGACGTCGCGATTGGAGATCTACCTGGTGGCAGTTCATTCAAGGTGGATACGTCTAGGTCCCCGTATACGGTCATAGCCGCCGTGCGCGGTATGGGGGTGGCGGTCATGACCAATAAGTGAGGCCACTTACCATCATCACGGCCCCGTTCTCTGAGAACAGACCTCTGTTCGACGCCGAAGCGGTGTTGCTCGTCGACGACGACGACACTCAGCGAGGAAAAGGTAATTCCTTCCTGAATTAAAGCGTGTGTTCCGATAACTAGATCGACTGATCCATCTTCCATTCCTTTAACGAGGCGCCGACGATCAGTTCCGGTCACTCCGTTCGTCAGCAACTTTATTGACAGCGGCCTGACCCCGGTCAGAGTTGCAGGATCCGCTACTTCTAGACCCTTGGCAAGCTCATAGAGGTTTATGTAGTGCTGTTCCGCTAACACCTCTGTCGGGGCCATGAGGGCACCTTGGTGTCCTTCTGTAATCGCTATAAGTAAGGCGTGCATGGCTACCAACGTCTTACCGGCCCCAACATCTCCTTGGAGGAGCCGGTGCATGGGTTGATCAGAATTTAAGTCTGCGCTTATTTCCTCCATCGTCCTTTGTTGCGCCGCAGTCAAAGTAAAGGGCAACCCATCCACAAATTTGGTTAACAAAGGGTCGTCAACCTTGTGTTTCACGCCCGAAGCACGATCAAGACGTCGCATCTTGCGCATACGCAGAACGAGTTGAACTCTCAATAGTTCGTCGAGGACCAAGCGGTCTCTCGCATTCAAAACATCCGCCATTGAAGTCGGTTGATGAATCGCCTCCAACGCATGCATCCGGTCGAGCACGCCCAATTCCTGCAAATACCTTGGGGGCAGAGGATCCACAATGCTTCTACTCCGGCAACGACGCAAGGCCTCTGTAGACCAACGTCCTATATCCCACGTACTAAGACCCGCTTTACCTGATTGGGGATATATAGCCACGATTTTTCCGGTGCGATCTCCAACCAAGTCGACCAAGGGGTTGGTCATTTGAAGATGACCGCGATACAGATCGACCTTCCCGAACAAGGCCACCGTTAGCCCCTGATCGAGTTGCTTCGAACGCCATGCCTGATTGAAGAAAACTAGCTTCAAGGTCCCGGTCTCATCAGAAAGGGACGCCTCGACAATGGATTTTCTATTTCGAGTCCTCCGCGACTTGACGCTTTCGATATCTCCCACGACCATGACTTGTTGGCCGGGACGCACATCAACAAGCTTGGCTTCATGACTTCGATCGATGTAGCGGCGTGGATAATGAGTCAGCAGGTCGAAAACCGAGTGAATCTGAACTTCTTCCAACGAGGCTCGTCGCTGCTCACCAACTCCTTGTAAACGGTCGACGCTTATAGCGTCGAGTTCACGAAGAGAAATCGGTTCCGTCATTCGACTCCGAAGAAGAACGGGTAGTGGCTTTGTCCGCCAGCATGAATCTCAGTTTCAACGGTTGGCCTGTTCTCCGTCACCCACTCCGTAATTGCCCGAGTGTCAGCATCACTTGCACCCTCACCAACAATCAACGAAAGAATTTCGCTGTCTTCACCAATGATCTCGTTTAACAGATTCGTGGCGGCTTCAACCAGCGTGACGCCGATCGCACAGACACCATCCCGATCAAGACCTATCCAATCACCTTCCGCGACCTCTCCGACTGGTGTGCTGGTTGATCGGACTGCCTGAGTCACCTCACCTACGTCGACTCCCGAAGCGATCTCGAGCATCACCTTGGCGTTTTCGGTCGCGATTGCCTGAGGGTCATAGCCCAACAGTGAGGCGAACCCCTCGGGCACGGAGGTAGTTGGAACCACTACAACAGTTTTCTCTGTTTCGTCGTCAACGGTTCGGGCAACAGCCACAATGTTTGGGTTATTTGGCAAGATCACTATTTGCTCTGCTGGAGCACGCTCCACCGCCTCCAACAGTTCTGAGGTGGAAGGGTTCATGCTTTGCCCACCCAACACAAGTTCCTGGACCCCCAGACTGTGAAAGATTCGCCCGATTCCAGGGGCCGGGGAAACAGCAACTACTGCACAGGGAACCTGTTGCGGCGCTGCTAAGTCGTCTGTTTTTCCACTCTCAGCGGCTTCGCGAACCCACCGTTCCTCCATTACTTCCTCAGCTAGGTCGGTCACCCTGATGCGCTGCGGGCGACCGACCTCGATGCCGGCCTCTATGGCCGGACCGATGGCGTCCGTGTGGATATGACAATTCCAAAGTCCGTCGCCACCAACGACGACGATTGAGTCACCAAGTCCTGCCCAAACATTCTTGAATCCCTCAATAGCTTCATCCGGGGCGTTAAGTAGGTACATAACCTCATACCGAAGTTCAGAGAGCTCGTCCTGTTGTTGCTCACTGATTGTTACGCTCGCTATCTCTGTCGAGTTCTCAGCTACTGGGAGGGCACGGCCGTCTAATACGTGCAAAATTGCGTGCAGTAAGAGAAGAAACCCTGCTCCTCCTGCGTCTACCACCCCCGCTTCGCGCAACACAATGAGTTGTTCGGGAGTCCGCTCTAGGGCAGCTTCACCTTCTGTGAGAGCCTCTTCTACCACCGTCAAGATGGCACTAGTTTCTGCTGCGTCTCGAGCCGCTCGAGCCACTTCACGCACCACAGTCAAGATGGTCCCCTCAACTGGTTTCATGACGGCACCATCGGCGGCAACACTTGCTTCGGTTAACGCGCTGGCCAAAACGTCGCCGTCTATTTCGTCTGCTTTGGCGAAACAAGCGCTCATCCCTCGCAACACTTGCGACAAGATCACACCTGAATTGCCGCGCGCCCCCATCAGAGAACCATGAGATAAGGCTGCGCATACAGCATCTCGATCATCGAAAGCGACTGCTTCCATTTCCTCCAAGACTGACCCCACCGTGAGGAACATATTGGTACCTGTGTCCCCATCAGGGACGGGGTACACATTGAGTCGATTTATCGACTCCTTGTGATCTTCTAAGGCATCATGAAATGCCGATACGACTTCCACGATCTGCGTTGTGGCCAAAAAAGAGACTGTTTCCACGGAAGCCGATAATACCGGTGACAGGCACTACCGCTAGGTGACCAAACCTAATGCCGATGTTCCCCCCGATCCCGTCATTCACTTGCTAAGTTGTGCCCGCTTCACTAACCGACATAGGGTCGCCATAGAAGCTTGTGCCAAACTAACGAACTTCGAGTTCAGGAGTCATACCGGAGGGCAGCAGTGCAAGGTGTCGTAAAATCATATGACCCTCAGTCCAAGACGGGTGTAGTCGTCGACGATGTTGACCGCACTGAGCACGACTTGGCCTTGGACGCGCTCGAAGACTCAATTTTTCGAATGGTACGACAGGGGCAGAGAGTCGTCTTCGACCTCGACGAACAAGGACTAGCTACTCGGCTTCGGCTGGGTAGTGAAGTTGACCTTGGTACACCTGATTGGATCACTGCCGCGGGGGGCGACGCGTGACCGGGAACTGGGGATCCACCCCAGTTGACGTCTGATACCTAACGGAGGTCAGAATGCCTGGAACGACCACCAACCAAAACCTTCTCGAGTGGGTTGATAAGTGGACCGAAGTACTCACTCCTGATTCCGTCTATTGGTGCGACGGCACTCAAGAAGAATACGATCGATTCACGGACTCGATGGTCGAACAAGGGACACTGATCCCCTTAAATGACGTAAAGCGACCGAACAGTTTCTTAGCACGTTCTGACCCCGGTGACGTCGCTCGGGTCGAGGATCGAACCTTCATCTGCACCGATGACCCAGAAGATGTTGGAGCCAACAATAATTGGCGAGAACCAGAGTTGATGCGCGCTGAAATGTTGGATTTATTCCAAGGGTCGATGCGCGGACGAACCATGTTTGTTGTCCCGTTTTCTATGGGCCCGCTTGGTTCTCCGATCGCACACATCGGTGTTCAACTTACTGATTCACCCTATGTAGCAGCATCAATGCGAATTATGACGCGCATGGGACAGGGCGCATTGGACGCATTGGGCAGCGACGCTTGGGTGCCCTGTATACATTCTCTCGGCGCTCCTTTACTTGCAGGGGAAGACGATGTGCCATGGCCTTGCGATGCAGAAAACAAGTACATCGTTCACTTTCCTTCCACCAGAGAAATTTGGTCGTACGGCTCCGGCTACGGAGGGAACGCCCTTCTAGGCAAGAAGTGCTTTGCACTTCGTATAGCGTCGACAATGGCGCGGGACGAAGGTTGGCTTGCCGAACACATGTTGATTGTTGGAGTCACGCCACCCGGAGGCGAAACCAAATACGTCGCGGCGGCCTTTCCTTCAGCTTGTGGCAAGACCAACATGGCAATGATGATTCCGTCACTTCCAGGATGGAAAGTCGAAACGATAGGAGACGACATTGCCTGGATGAAATTTGGGCCAGATGGTCAGTTGTACGCCATCAATCCAGAAGCCGGCTTCTTCGGAGTAGCACCAGGAACGGGTCAGGAAACCAACCCCAATGCTTTGGCGACCCTCTCTGGTAACTGCGTATTTACCAACGTCGCCGAAACCGACGACGGTGACATCTGGTGGGAAGGCCTCAGCGACGAGGCACCGGCCCGGTTGATTGACTGGAAAGGCCAAACTTGGACACCCGAATCAGAACATCCTGCCGCCCACCCCAATGCCCGTTTCACAGTGCCAGCATCTCAATGCCCTTCAATCGCGCCTTCCTGGGAGGACCCGGCAGGCGTGCCAATTTCAGCAATTCTTTTCGGCGGAAGGCGAGCAACCACTGTCCCCCTCGTGTCAGAGGCACTCAGTTGGGAACACGGAGTATTTCTCGGATCAGTCATGTCATCTGAGAAGACCGCCGCTGCAGCAGGAACCGTCGGTCAAGTGCGTCGAGACCCATTCGCGATGCTTCCATTCTGCGGCTACAACTTTGGCGATTACTTTCAACACTGGCTAGACATCGGCAATCAGCCAGGTGCCAATCTCCCAAAGCTTTTTTATGTGAATTGGTTCCGCAAAGACGAGGACGGTCGATTTATTTGGCCTGGTTTTGGCGAGAACGCAAGGGTTCTCAAGTGGGTTTTGGAACGGATCGCAGGGTCAGCCGATGCAATTGAAACCCCAATCGGAATGGTGCCTAGAACGGAAGATCTAGATGTCTCTGGGCTAGAGCTTGGTTCCGAAGCGCTTGAATCTTTGCTGGCCGTCAATCAAGACGAGTGGCGAAACGAATTGTCACTCATCGAAGAACACTACGAAACGATCGGCGACAGACTTCCCAGCGAGATGAGAGTTCAATTGGAACGACTTGCCGACCGTCTCGCCAGCTGACACTGCATCGTTGGTGAACGAGCGCCTTCCTACAAAAGCAGCAACGCTCGAATACCTAGGCCCATTATAAATAGCCCTCCACAGCCGTATAGGGCATGCAAATGTTGGCTCAGCTGGCTTCTGTAGCTGTAGAGAACTGCGACAGTGATTGCAGAGAGAACTCCATAAAACACATGGAAGGAACCAGCGTTTCCTTCGCCAGCATTGAGGTAGGTAGCTGCCAGAGTTACTTGAACAAAAACCCAGAATTGGACAACGGCGGTCAGGCGCCACAACAATTTATTTTTGAGTTTCGGTACCCGGATAGCTACCAACGACCATGTGCCAACTACTCCATTTCCTATCACGAGCATCCAGCATGCAAGCAGGTGAAGCTTGCCGAGCATCAACGTCTCAATTCGTTTGGTCCGCGAGTAGGTGCACGAACATCGTCAGGTTCTGTGCGTCGCTGTGACCGTCGATGAGTTTCAACTCAGCCGGATTTTTGGCCGAATCATCGGTCATCGAAACGACATCGAGAGCTCTGAGGAGTCCCACTGGTGCTCCTTGATCGACCAAAGTCGCAACATCTCGGCCAATATGTCGACCTCGGAGTCCGCGTTCTTGGATAAGTGAACGGATGATTATGCGAAGAATTGCACACGCCGAGGCGGGTGATAGCGCAATAATCGCTTGCGCTTCGGCGTAGAGAGGAACGAGGTTGCTAGGCAGGCCCGATGGGGCCGCCCCAGGTTCGAGTTCACGTTCTGATGTCAGGCCACCGCTCCTACATCGCGTAGTTTGACGATGTCGTCAGGGTCGTAACCTGCTGATCGCAGGACTTCATCAGTGTGTTGTCCTGGATGAGCCGGTGGTCCTTGAATCGTCTCCTGTGTCCGACTGAACCGAGGAGAGGGATTTGGTTGAGTCACGCCCGCCACCTCTGTAAATACCTCACGGTGTCTGTTGTGTGGGTGATCTGGTGCTTCAGCCAATGTCAATACAGGGGCAAAACAGACATCTGTGGCGTCCATTATTTCGCACCATTCGTCTCTCGTCTTCGTCATGAACACTGCACCTATACGGTCCTTCAAGTCGGGCCACGAAGTTCTCACCATTTGCGAGGCAAAGTCTTCCTCCTCGTCAAGTCCCGTTAGACGTAATAGCTCCGAGTAGAACTGGGGCTCAATGGAGCCGATCGATATGTATCGACCATCCGCACATTCATAGACATCGTAGAAATGGCTACCTGTGTCAAGCAGATTTGTTCCGCGCTCGTCATTCCAGACACCCAGAGCTCTCATCGAATGGAACATCGCCATCAGACTGGCTGCTCCGTCGACCATGGCAGCGTCAACTACCTGGCCCTGTCCTGATCGCTGGGCCTCCACGACTGCACATACGACCCCAAAGGCCAGGAGCATGCCCCCTCCTCCGAAGTCACCCACGAGGTTGAGCGGGGGCACCGGTGCTTCTCCGTGACGTCCAATCGGCTCGAGGGCCCCTGCTAGCGCTATGTAGTTGATGTCATGTCCGGCAGCCATCGCATACGGGCCTTCTTGGCCCCACCCTGTCATGCGTCCAAAGACAAGCCTAGGGTTACGGGCGAGACACTCTTCGGGTCCGAGTCCAAGACGTTCCATGACCCCTGGCCGGAAACCTTCGATAAGGGCATCTGCTGTCTCGATAAGACGCAAAACAACCTCTACTCCCTCAGGATTCTTGAGGTCAACCCCAATTGACGAGCGCCCTCGTGCGAGAACGTCAATCGGAGGATTATCTGAATCAATGCCTGAGACGTTGCCTGCGCGGTCGATTCTGATCACCTCGGCGCCCATGTCGCTAAGCATCATCCCGCAAAACGGTCCGGGGCCAATGCCTTGAAGTTCTATTACGCGGATTCCTTGAAGTGGACCCATACCAATCTCCCTACCTATTTCACAAACAATCTAGTACTTGGCTACAACATGTCCCAGATGGCCGGCACTCTCACCAAAGTTGGTCCTTGTTTCGTCGTTCTGAGGTTCTGTCGTATTCCAGGGCGTCGAAATCATCGGCAGCAGTCGCCTCTAGCATTTGACCTGCAGATGGCACGTCATCTGGACCCATCTGGTTATCTGCGTCCCATAGGCCAGAACGAACTAGGGCTTTCGAGCATTGGAAATACACTCGATCAACTTTTACTTCAACCACCGTTTTGGGCGACTTTCCGTCAATCGTGAAAGTCTCGAGCAGGTCTGAAAATATTGAAATAGAAGCTCGACCATTGATACGCATTGTTTCCCCTATCCCGGGGACCAGGAACAAAAGAGCTATTCGGTTATCGCTAAGAATATTCCGCAACGTGTCCAACCGATTGTTCCCTCTTCTATCCGCGAACTGGATCGTGTTCTCATCTACAACGCGAACGACGCTGCCATTCTCACCCCGCGGCGAACAGTCAAGACCTTCCAATCCGGCAGTCGCCACCGCCATGAACGGTGCCGCCTCGATGAAGGCCCGATATTCCGAGTTCAGATGCGTTATTTCCTTACTGATCGACCGCGGCATAGCTGCGCCATAGAGAGCCTCAAGCTGCCCTAGATCTGTGATTACGTTTTCTGGATTCAATTTGCCCGTGCCACCAATCTCTGGAAGTCAGCTAGATAATGACGCCACAACGGTTCAGGAATATCGTGCCCCATTTGATCATGGATCACTAATTCTGCGCCGGGAATTAGCGCTGCAGTTGCTTCCCCTCCGTCTACCTGAATCAGTGAGTCAAGCCGGCCATGGACGACCATCGTAGGAGTGGTGACCATAGGAAGTTCTTTTACTCGCGAACCAGATGCCATGATCGCCAAAAGTTGCCAACTCTTGCCCTGCGGATGGTAGCAGCGGTCATAGGCGGCCTCTTCAAGGGAGCGCGCCCAACTTTCGTCGTATAGTGACCCGCTATGAACTCGCCGAGCTGCAACAGCGCTATTCACGACGTCCTCGCGATCATGGCCGACAGTCACCAGTTGGGCAGCTGACTCAGGACTTGATTGACCAACGCCGGCTTCTCCAGTCGTCGACATAACCGTAGTCATGGAACGAAGTCGATCAGCGTGATTAATCGCCAAGGTTTGCGCAATCATCCCGCCCATCGACATTCCCCATACATGCGCTCGCTCTACATTCAGTGCGTCCATAACTGCGACACAATCGGCAGCCATGTCAGACAGGTCGTAGGCAGCGGTGAAGCTCCTGACCGAGCGATCTTGGGACCAACTATCTATCAACGCTTCCATGTTCGGAGGGTCACCTGACGTTTTTGAAGACATTCCGACATCACGATTGTCCATTCGAATCACATAGAAACCGGCGTCACGAAAATTCGAAACCCAGCCGGGCAAAAAATTTATTAGCTGGCTCCCCAAGCCGTTAACAAATAGGAGAGCGGGGTCGGAGCTATCCCCAGAAGCCACATAGTGGAGTTCCGTTTGATGATTTCGGGCTATTCCTACATTTTCTTGGGCCATCAGGGTCCTTTCTCTTCGAACGCTTCAAATTGCTGATCCAATCGTTGTATTGCGTCCACCGTTCGTGATCCCCACCAAAAAAGATCTTGACCATCAACCAGAAGAGTTGGTGCTATTGCCTCCAAGATGTCTAGGTGCCGTTTCCCGAATGGATAGGGTTCGCTCGGCGCAAGGACGATGTCGGGTTCAGATGCCATAAGAGCTTCATCATCAAGTGTTGGGTATAGGTCGTCGTGTTCAGAAAAGACAACATCAATACCTAGGTGCTTTAACAAAGAAACTCCATAGGTGCCAGTAGTCACCGTCATCCAGGGTCGCCGCCAAATGGGGACAAACGCTTTTAGACCTCGACTTTTGCGGGGGGCGTCGAGAGAATAAGACCATTGAGCCCCCACTATTGATGCCAGCCGTCCAAGTTCGGTGCCCACATCGGAGACAGATGTCACGTGCAATGACTCGACTTTGAGGTTACGACTCGCTAGCTCCTGATAGTCCTCCAATCGATTTTCTTCCCGATCAAAGACGACCAGGTCAGGAGCCAGGGCCTCGATACCGATCAGGTCGGGATCCTTGGTCCCTCCTACGTTTTTGAGGTCCGGTTGTTCACAAAATCGCGTACAGGCGATGGGTTCAATTCCCCACGCAAGCAAGGTTTCGGTCACACTGGGAACCAAACTCACCACGCGGATCGACGAGATCATGATGTGAGAGTAGACCCAACGGCGCCACGGTCCTACCTAGGCAGTAGCGTCACTAGGGTGACTGAGGCAAATACTAGTGGTGAGTTTGGTTCTGCCTCCTTAATTTCTCGTGCCCCTCAGACTGATCTTGAGCCGTTAAGCGAAGAGCAGCGGGTGGCGGTGGAATCCAATGACAGCCCGCTGCGAATTCTCGCTGGACCGGGTGCTGGTAAGACTCGCGTGCTTACTAACCGAATTGCTCGTCGAGTATTCGAAGGCAGCGCCGATGCCCGTCGCGTTCTTGCTTTGACCTTTACGCGACGAGCCGCACATGAACTTCGCAGTCGTCTCATCAAGATGGGGATCCGAGATTTGGGAGCGGTCGGTACATTCCACTCCACAGCATTAGCCCAAATTCGGCAGCACCGAGCAGATCAGGGAAGACGGGCCCCAACTGTGCTCTCCGGCCGCCGTCCTGTCCTCACTCAATTGCTGGGAGACTTTCCCAAACTTCAACTGAAAACTGCGGCCATAGAGATTGATTGGCTGAACTCTCAAAATCTGACGGCCGATGAGTACCGCAATGGCCCCGGAAGATTGCGGATCGGGGAGGGTCAAGCAAATGAGGTGGCTCATCTGCAGAGCGCGTTCGCCTCCTATAAAAGCAAACGAGGTTTACTCGACTTTGACGACATTTTGGTGGAGTGCACCACTCTGTTGAAATCTGACAAAGCCTTCCGGGACGCGCAGCATTGGGTGTTCCGACATTTCTTTGTCGATGAATTTCAGGATCTCAACCGCGTCCAGTTTGATCTATTGAAAAGTTGGATCGGGGATCGAACAGATCTATGTATTGTCGGTGACCCTGATCAGGCGATTTATGGCTGGAACGGAGCGGATTCGTCGCTTCTGTCTGACTTTTGTGATCATTTCCCATCCGCCAAAACAGTCTCGTTAGTTGACAACCATCGCAGTCAGCCTCAAATAATTCGCGCCGCTAACGCTGTTCTTGAACGGAGCTCCCCATTTACGGATGAGCAAACGACCCTGGGCGAACCTCCGACCACTAATAGCTTCGCCTCAGAGGAAGAAGAGGCAGTTGGCATCGCTCGTTATCTGCGGGATATTCGATTACCTGAAACCCGATGGTCCAGTCACGCCGTCCTCGCTCGCACAAATGAACAACTCGAACTCATAGCTGAAGTTTTTGGTCGTCTTCAACTGCCTTACAGGTTTCGAAGTCAAGGAGGCATATTCAGGCTTCCTGAAGTCAAAGACCTAGTAGACCAACTCTGCGCAAGCGACTCTGACTTCTCGGCCTTAGCTACTGACTTATTCGACGAATTCGATCACGGTCCACAAAAGCGGATTTCCGAACTTGCACTTCAATACGCTAAAGAGAATTTTCGCGCCTCAGGAACTGGTTTTCGTAACTGGATTCGGACCCTCAGACCCGGAGACTTGGAGTACCAGGGCGATGGAGTTGATCTAGCAACTTTTCACTCAGCTAAGGGGTTGGAGTGGCCCAGTGTTGTAGTTGCTGGACTTGAGCAAGGACTCGTTCCCATTCGTTCCAATGACTCAGAAGAGCGCCGATTGCTCTACGTCGCTGTGTCGCGTGCCCAGCATAAGCTCCACTTAACCTGGGCGCGAACAAGGCAAAAGGGTGGGATGGTAGAAAATCGCGAGCCTTCTCCGTGGCTCAGTCTCATCGAGGCCTCAAGTCATCATCCAATTGCATCGTCTAGGGAGTTGAGTACCCAATATCTTGCGAAAGCTAGGAACTATTTGGATGCGGACGTGCACGGTGAGGTCGAAATTCGGGCTCAGCGGCTACGAGAATGGATAGATCAAACGGCTCGTGCTCGTCGCGTCGAACCTTCAGCCTTATTGCCTAATCATTTGATTTCTGCGGTCGCTGAAAAATTTCCGGTGAGTGTGACTGAATTGGCTAATGTAACCGGGCTTGCTGAAGCACGTTTAAGACGTGTCGGTCCAGAAATACTGAAAGTCATCGCCACCGATTGACAAGCGAACCAGCTGACGTCGCTCTGTCGTTTTCGCCGGCTACGGGTCTACGTCAACGAAGACAGGGGCGTGATCTGAAGGCTTCTTGCCCTTTCTAGCTGTCCTGTCGACTAGGCAAAAGGTGGCTTTGTCAGCGATTGAACGACTGACCATCAACAGATCAATGCGTAAACCCATTTTTTTGTGGAAAGCGCCGTCTCGATAATCCCACCAAGAAAAGAGCCCTTCATCTTCGTAAAACTCCCGAAAGACATCAACCAAGCCCCAATCTTGCAACGCTGCGATCGCGTCCCTCTCGTCCTGCGTCACATGGGTACGAGGAACCTCATTATCAGGGTCCCACACGTCTCGGTCGTCAGGGCAAATGTTGTAATCACCGCCGACAACGACAGGGTCACCTGGGTCACACGTCGCGTTGAGGTGATTCGTTAGACGAGACATCCATGACAACTTGTAGTGATAGTGGTCGTGGTCAACTTCTCGACCATTTGGCACGTACACAGAAGAGACTCTCACACCGCCACAAGTTGACGAGATGATTCGTGCCTCAGGGTCTTCTTCTCCTCCGTCAGCAAAACCTATGAAGGATTCCTTCATCCCAACTTTGGACAAAATAGCCACGCCATTCCACCGACCTTCTCCCGAATGGACGCTCTCGTATCCACGCTGCGAATAGTGGTCATGGGGAAACTGGTCTTGACCCATTTTTGTTTCCTGCAAGAGAAGTACGTCTGGAGATGCATAGTCGAGCCACTCATCGACCCGTTCAATTCGGGCATTCAAACTATTGACATTCCATGTAGCGATGCGCACATCTCGAATCTAGCTGCAGCTAGCCTCCTCGCTCGTGAAGAAAGATTCATTAATTGCAGCTGTCCTATTCGATTTCGGCGGAGTAATAACGACCAGTCCTTTCGAGGCGTTCGCCCAATATGAGACGGAACTCGGCTTACCGCCCGATTCGATTCGACAAATCAACTCAACTAACCCCGATGACAACGCGTGGGCCAAGATGGAGCGAAGCGAGGTGACGCTTCCTGAGTTCTGTCAGCTCTTCGAAGCTGAAGCAAAGTCCATCGGACTGGAACTATCTGGTGAGCGAGTCTTGGGATGTCTGAGTGGTGATGTAAGACCCCAAATGGTTCACGCTCTTGGCATTCTCAAGGAGCGACTCCCTATCGGCTGTATCACAAACAACATGAAATCAGGCCATGGTTCAGGGATGTCGAGGACTCCCGATCAGGCCGCATCTATCGCAGAAATAATGGATATGTTCGAAGTGGTAGTTGAGTCGGCAAAGGTTGGCATCAGAAAGCCTGATCCTCGAATTTACGAAATGGCCTGTACTGAATTGAACATCGACCCGAGAAGTTGCGCCTATCTTGATGACCTTGGTATTAACTGCAAGCCTGCCGCCAACTTGGGAATGACGGCCATCAAAGTGATTGACCCTGAAAAAGCACTTGATGATCTAGAGCAGGCAGTTGGCTTTTCGTTGCGTTGACTCGATTTGGCTTAGATTTCAGAACGTTTATGATCCACCGTCTCATCTCACAGAAGAACAAATAAATGGCATCTGAATTCATATTCACAATGCGAAATCTCGGGCGGTTTTATCCTCCTGACCGCGAAGTGCTTAAAGACGTAACACTCGCGTTTTATCCAGGCGCCAAAATTGGTGTTCTTGGACACAACGGCGCTGGTAAATCATCAGTATTGAGGATCATGGCCGGCATTGATGACGGGTTTACTGGGGAGGCACGACTTTCGCCTGGTTTTTCTGTCGGTCTTCTTGATCAAGAGCCGAAACTTGATGACAAGAAGAGCGTCTACGACAACGTTATGGAAGGGGTTGCCGAGACTCAATCCCTTATCGACCGTTACAACGAGGTTCTAGCTATGTGGGGAGACCCAGATGCTGACCTTGATCACGTCGGGTCATTGCAAGCTGAACTGGAAGACCAGATTCAATCGTCGAACGCATGGGACTTGGAACGTCAGGTCGAAATCGCAATGGACGCTCTGCGAGTTCCTTCGGGGGAAACGTCTGTGTCTACACTTTCCGGTGGTGAGCGGCGAAGGGTGGCTTTGTGTCGACTGCTGCTCGCTCGACCTGACCTTTTACTCTTGGATGAACCCACGAATCATCTAGACGCGGAGTCCGTGGCTTGGCTGGAGCGTTTTCTGAAGGATTACGAGGGCACGGTGGTATCAGTAACGCACGATCGCTATTTCCTAGACAACGTCGCTGGTTGGATTCTCGAACTCGACCACGGCAATGCCCATCCGTACGAAGGTAACTACAGCGGCTGGCTTGAACAAAAAGAGGCCAGGCTCGCCTCGGAGGAACGTCAATCCGACGCTCGACAAAGGACCTTGGCACAAGAGCTTGAATGGGTGCGACTTTCCCCTCGTGCTCGCCAGGCAAAGAGCAAGGCCCGACTGTCTGCCTACGACGAGCTTCTCGCTGAACATGAGGCTGGCCAGCATCGAGACGAAAAACTCGAACTCAGCATTCCAATGAATCGCCGACTTGGTGATCAAGTAATTGAACTGGCAAACGTCAGCAAGGGCTTCGGTGATCGACTCCTGATTGAAGATCTGTCCTTCATCCTGCCGCCAGCCGGAATCGTTGGAGTGGTGGGGGCAAACGGCGCTGGCAAGACAACTCTCTTCCGCATGATCACCGGAGAGGAACAAACTGACACGGGCAACATAACTGTTGGAACCACCGTGGATTTAGCCTATGTCGATCAATCTCGAGATGAGTTGCGGGCTGAGTTAACGGTCTACGAGGAAATAACTGATGGCCTAGACATCGTCCAAGTCGGAAATCAGGAGGTTAACGGCCGTAGCTATGTCGCGTCTTTCAATTTCAAGGGTCCGGATCAGCAAAAGAAAGTAGGAGATTTATCAGGGGGCGAAAGGAACAGGGTCCAGTTAGCGAAGGTACTCAAGACAGGGGGCAACGTATTGCTTCTTGATGAACCCACAAACGATTTAGACGTGGATACTCTCCGGGCCCTCGAAGCGGGTTTAGAAGCCTTCCCTGGATGCGCCGTGGTGATCAGTCACGACCGCTGGTTCCTTGACCGCGTTGCCACACACGTGCTGGCCTTCGAAGGAAACAGTCAGGTTCGTTGGTTTGAAGGCAACTTCTCCGAATACGAGGAATTTCGCCTACGTGAATTCGGTGATGAGGTAGGACCAAAGCCAATTAAGTACAAGCCGTTAGCTCGATAATCGCGCGATCCGCGCGAAATTGACTCTGCACAGCTCCATGTAGGCCCGGCGCTAACCACGCTATTCGCGCGAATTTAAGCCTTATACGCGCGATCCGCGCGAGAAATTCGCGCGATTCGCGCGAATATCCACCTAGTTCGCGCGATAAGTGACTAAATTGCCGTTCGCACTCATAGTGACCTGTCAACAGGAGATAAACCGTGGCCACCAAATCAGCAACAAAGACGAAAAAGAAGTGGCGAAGCAGGGCGGTCACGAGAACAGTCGACGCTGGAAATTCAGCCTATTGCGCCGTCTGTGACGAACTAATCAAGTTTCGGGCTCGAATTCGGGCCGACCAAATTATTTGCAATGTCTACGTGGCCAACAAATGGGACCGTGTCGAACACTTCCACCCAGAGTGTTACAAAAAAGCGAAAGCCCCATACGGAAACCCAGCTGATTGATCTTGTAACCCGCTTCAGATCACAAGATCTGACTCAGGAAGAGTTTGGTCCGGTCTTCGGTCGGATTCGTAAAGAAGTGTTCGGGAGTTCCCACCTCCACTATTTCTCCACCCTCCATGAACATGATGCGGTCAGCGACCTCGCGAGCAAATCCCATTTCGTGAGTAACGACCATCATCGTGATGCCCGACCGTGCTAGCTCCTTCATCACATCAAGAACTTCCTTGATCATTTCGGGATCTAATGCGGACGTGGGTTCGTCGAAAAGCATTACGCGTGGCTCCATTGCAAGAGACCTGGCTATCGCAACACGCTGCTGCTGTCCGCCTGACAACTGACCCGGGAACTTCTCCGCTTGTTCCGGAATCCCCACTCGGTCAAGCAGTGCCCGGGCCATAGCCTCAGCCTCGGCTCGCGGCTTTTTCCTCACCCAAATCGGAGCGAGAGTGATGTTGTCCAGAACAGTTAAGTGCGGGAAAAGATTGAACTGCTGAAAAACCATACCTACTTCTGATCGAATCTTTTCGATATTCCGAAGGTCGTTAGTAAGTTCAATACCGTCAACAACAATATCTCCACCCTGATGAACCTCTAGGCGATTGATGCATCGGATCCAAGTGCTCTTACCCGATCCTGAAGGTCCGCAGACAACAGCTACCTCACCTTCCTTGATCGTCGCCGTCACACCTTTTAGGGCTTGAAAATCGCCGTAGAACTTATCGACATCTACGCAAACGATCATGTCTTCGCTATCAGCCAATCTGTCATTAGCTGCTGTTGTTGCATCGTCAATGCTCATGAATCTCTGCTCCCGGTCTGAGGGGTATGGGCACTTATCATCATCGTTCTCCAAGCCCTACTCGCCGCTCTAAACGCTGACTATATTTGGAAATGGTGAAATTGAAGAAGAAATAGATCATCGCTACCAGAAGAATGCCTTCTCGTTTGACACCCATGAACTCACTTTGAGCGGGAATCACCGAATTCGCAACCCGCAGAAAGTCGAAGAGGCCAATGATCGCCAAAAGCGATGTCTCCTTGAAGGTCGAGATCACTTGACCCACAAGTTGAGGAATAGAAACCGTTAAGGCCTGCGGTAGGACGATGAAGCCTGTCCGTTGAGCAGGCGTCAGGCCAATAGCGTCTGCTGCCTCGTATTGGCCTTTAGTGATCGACTGCAAACCACCTCTGACGTTCTCTGCTAAGTAGGCCGCCGAGAACAGTGTGTAACCCGTTAAGACCGCAGCCAATTCTGCTAACTCCATCCCGTCCGGAAGGAACAGGGGAACCATGACCGAGAAGAAGATCAGGACACTAATTAGAGGGACACCTCGTATCACCTCAATGTAGCTAGTCGACAGCATCCGAAAGATCGGAAACTTCGATGTCCGACCCAAAGCAAGCAGAACTCCCAACGGGAACGAGAGAAGAACAACTATTAGCGCGACGAATAAGGTCAGTCCCAAGCCACCCAAGAACTCTGTCGACTGGAGTTCGACTGTTGACGGAGTGTTAATCATCGTCGCCAGATAATGAACTAACGCTGTAACACCGACCCAGCCAAAAACGAGTTGGCGGCGTTTCGCTACTTCTCCAATGAAGTTCGGTGCCAACAGCGCTGCCAGTGCCAAGAGCAGGAAACTAATTCGAGCTTTCTGAAGCATCGGGTACCAACCAAAGAACGCCGCGACCCAATTAAAAATGGCGAACACCAAAAGCGCGGTGGCGGCAATGCGTCCTGCTTCCCCGACACTCGCGCGAGTCAGCCCCCAAAGAAGCGCTCCACCCAATAAACCAAACGCTAAGCCCATGGGAAGGTCTGTTGATATGACATGACCGTAATCAAGAGCGGGATCTCTAAGTACCACCCAAAAGAGTGTCAACGGACTTATCAACCACAACAAATTGCTGGCGCCCTTTACAAATCCGAGATACCGGCCACTTTGGAAAAATCTACCTACGAAGAAGAAACAGGACAGCAGAATCAACATGACGGTCCACGGCATCTTTGTAGAGAACGCAACTGTCCTACCTGATTCAGCGATATAAGACTTTGTCTCTGAGATAAACGCATAGTGCCCATAGGGAGCTATCCACAGACTCAGCACGGCGAGGCCGAGACCCACGAAAACAACTGAAGTAACTGATACCTCGACACGCCGGCGTGCAGGATCGCTAAATCTGCTCCACAACGCGGCTCCCACGGCTAACAAAAGAACTGCTGCAATCCACCAGGTGGATCGATCCACCATGGCATCCATAAAGGACTCGCGTCGCAGCGAACCATCGATCGTGCGAATGACCTTGCCATCACTGCCGAGGATCACGCTGGGTTCGCGCACAATCACGCAAAGCGCTAGGAGCGCTCCTGTGCCCATCAGCCACGTAGAAATTCGCCTGACAGACACGCCGCCCCAATTTGCCCATATACCGGCGCTGAGGCCCGCTAGGCCGACAATAAATCCAAGTGCAACCCAAACTCGTATGTACTGAGATTCAGGGTAAGACAGTGTCATTAAGGCTCGAAGGTTGGTGCGCACCGCGTCCCATTGTCGGTTTTCGCTAAAGACGAAGTTCAGTACGCCGCGCAATGCCGCCAGCGCTGCAAGTGCACCAAGCAGTGTGAGTATTCCGTTCGCCCAATTAGAAAAGAGATTTTTTCTGAGCCATTGACCCACCGGCAGGCTGGGCGTTTCATGCGGGGAAACCTGTTCCTCTTCCAATCCACGCTGAAATTCTGCATTCGCTGATACCTGGTTTGCGTCTGACATATCAGCGCTCCACGATTCTCATGCGGACATTAAAGAAATTGACTATCACCGATATCGACAGCGAACACGAGAGATAAAAGAACATCCAGATAGACACAACCGGCAACGTTTTTCCTGTTTGGTTGTAGACCGTCTGTCCGACCTGAACAATGTCGCTATAACCGACTGCGATGGCGAGAGAAGTGTTCTTCGTCAAGTTCAGGTATTGATTCCCTAATGGCGGGAGCATCACTCTCGCTGCCTGAGGGATGATTACCCTCCTTAATGCAGTTGAACGTCTCAGACCAAGCGCAGCCGCAGCTTCTGTCTGTCCCTTTGGGACTGCCAGAATTCCTCCACGGACTATTTCGGCAATAAAGGCAGAGGTATAGAACACGACACCGAAAAAGACGGCAGCGAACCCGATCGAGAAGTTCAGGCCTGAGGGTCCATAGTTAGGAAACTTTCCTACTTGGACTATGTCCGGTAATGCAACGTCGACCGGCCGGCCACTTCGACCGTTCCCGAATTTATTACCTAAGACTTCGAAGAGATCACTCCCGGAGTTGATCATCCAGCTGGAAAGCCCTGGCCAAATAACCAAGAAAAAGACGGCCCCCAACACTCCGCCAACTCCTGCGAAGATCATCCGGAAATAATCATCGTCAGTTAACTTCGCTAACCCCGCCGGTGTTCGTCGACTGTTAAGAAATCCACGAATCCAATACACGCTCGTGCCGACTGAGAGGACCGCTACCAATATCTGAAGGGCACCTTCGGGTACTGCGGAAACTGCTGAGGACAAGGCATCAAAGATGTTGCCGACAAAGCCGAAGATCGGATGAATAAACCAGCCCAAAGCTCCGAACACCACAATCAAACCGAAGGCGCTCAGAATTGGGTAGGTCTCTTCACCTGACAGGTCCTGCTGCGCTATGCGGCGCTTTCGAAGGAAATTGGCGGCGAACAAGCCGATGACGATGACAATCATCCACTGATAAAAGCCGTCCGCTATGTGAACTCTCGGCATCGAAAGTCCCTTATTCGACACATGGAACCATCCATTTACCGGACCGACATCCAGAGAAACTCGGTCCAAGCTGGCGAAGACTGCTCCATAAAAGAGAATTTGCACCAACAGGGGGACGTTTCGAAGGGTTTCAACGAAGACGGTTCCTAGTTTTTTAAGCAGCCAGTTATTCGACAATCTTGAGAGGCCGACCAGCACACCGATCAACGTTGCTACGAAGATCCCCGCAATAGCCATCCGCAGCGTGTTGACCATTCCCACCCATAGCGCTCTACCTCCGGTGTCAGGATCAGTATCGATCCCCGAAGAAAGATCAATGCCGGGATTGACTGACAAGAAGTCGTAATCAGTGGGTACGTTTGACGCTTTAAGGTTGTCGCCTGCTTGATTAGCGAGAAACCAAAGGGCACCAAGAGTCAACAGCAGGGCGATTATTTGCACAACCCACTTGACCACCGTGACATCTCTATACAGCGGGGGTCGCTCGTGGTGAATTGACGGTGGGGCAGTGCTTGCCACTAGATAATTCCCTCTCAGATAAACATGACAGCTCTAGGTGATCGATCGTTCAGCCTAGAGGCAGTGAAAGGGCTGGAGGTCGATTTGACCTCCAGCCCTTTCAAAATTCTTGGGTGGTTCTAAACCACCTACAGAATCAAATTGCTATATCAACGTGCCGGTGGAGCATAGACAAGACCGCCGGCGGTCCAGGCAGCGTTTGCTGACCCTTCACGGCTCAGACCCACTGGGTTGAGGTTACGGCTATAGATCTCGTCGTAGTTTCCGACCTGCTTGATGACTTGGTAGAAGGCATCAGCCGGAAGGCCCATGCCGCTCTGCAGTTCACCTTCGCCTCCAAGGAGACGGATGGTTTCGGTGTCGCCACCGGTAAGCATCATGTCAACGTTGCTTGAGTTCAAGCCCTTTTCATCGGCAATGATGGTCGCGTACACGGCCCAGTTGACGGCGTCAGCGAATGCTGAGTCGTTCTGACCGTATGTTGGGCCAAGCGGCTCTTTCGAAATCGGTGTTGCTGGGAAGATCACCCAGTTCTCACCGTCTGGTTGCTGCTTTGCCTTACGGCCTACAAGACCTGAACCATCAGTGGTGATGATGTCACATGCGCCCGAGATGAAGTTGTTGGTGACGGTATCGAAGTCTTCAAAGGTCTGAAGTTCGATTGATACACCTGCTTCAGCTGCTGCGTCCGCAATGTTCTTTTCGGTTGTTGTACCTGCACTGGTGCAAATCACTGAACCGCCAACATCCGATACTTGGGAAGAACCTGAGAAGCCATCGCTTTCGCGACCCATGAGCTGTTGACCGTCATAGTAAGTCGTTGGACCGAAGTCCATGCCGACTTCGGAGTCACGGCTCTGAGTCCAGGTTGTGTTTCGCATCAGAAGATCAACGTCACCGGTCTGAACTGCTGTGAAGCGCTCAGCGGCTGTCAAGGAAACGAAATTCACCTTGTTTGCATCACCCAGTATGGCTGCTGCAACAACGCGGCAATAGTCGGCGTCGAAGCCGGCCATGCTGCCGTCAGCTTGGAGTTCCGAGAACGCCACGGCAGAACCTGATACACCACAGTTAACGGTGCCACGGCTCTTGATCGTGTCCAGAAGGCTTTCACCACTGGCTGCGAGCGTTACTTCAGTTTCTTCAGCATCCGATGACGAGCCGCTTGCGCTGCTGTCGTCGGAGGAATCGCTTCCGCCACAAGCCGAAGCGGCTAGTGCGATAGCGAATAGTGTGGCAAGCAGTCGCCACATAATGTTTTTCCGCATCTGTTTGAGTCCCTCTCTGTTGCGGTTACCGGCCCCTCGACCGGATTTCTGCTCGGTTAAGAGTCCGTGCACGGTATACGGTCATCAAAGCAAACCAACACCTTGTGATCTTTTCGTCACAATCTCTTTACAGGGCAGAAACACTATCTGCTGTGCCAGCGTGTAACCACGCCTCATTTAACTTTGTCTAACAGGAGCCGAAGAACCTATGGCCAACCCCCAAGATCACGCGATTAGTGCTCGTATCGCGACTGACACCGGGAAGCTCCTTTTAGACATTCGGGAACGACTATTTGCTCAAGGGGCAGATAGCTGGACGGTTAAAGACACCGGAGACCTTGAAGCCCACAGATTTATTATGAACGCACTTCGAGAACACTTCCCTGACGACGGAATCTTGTCAGAGGAAGGTCGCGACGACCTTTCTCGTTTGGACAAGGAACGGGTTTGGATTGTCGACCCTCTTGACGGAACACGGGAGTTTGGTGAGCCAGGTCGCTCCGACTGGGCAGTGCATGTGGCCCTAACTGAAAATGGAACTCCTACAGCTGGCGCAGTCGCCTTACCCGCTATCGACAAAACTCTGACAACAGAACCGGCTTCTCAGCTTTCCCCAGCACATGATGGCCGTCCCAGACTGGTCGTGAGTCGTTCTAGAGCTCCAGCGGCTGCGATGATCGTAGCTGAAGCTCTCGGTGCGGAATTGCTAGCTCTCGGCTCGGCTGGGGCTAAGGCTATGGCAGTGGTTCTCGGACATGCTGATATCTATGCGCACAGCGGCGGGCAGTACGAATGGGATAATTGCGCGCCGGCTGCCGTCGC
>CEUS01029664.1_pt1 | contig 26179 bp, 18 predicted proteins | sample 427031 | NCBI WGS metagenome assembly CEUS01 (sample SAMEA2622837, study PRJEB7988) | marine metagenome | biome: marine biome (ENVO:00000447); feature: marine epipelagic mixed layer (ENVO:xxxxxxxxx); material: "saline water (ENVO:00002010), including plankton (ENVO:xxxxxxxx)" | depth 140 m | reverse complement strand
TCTTTGGTGGCCCGCGCCGAGGTAATTACGAAACCCGTCCGCGGTCGGTTCGAGTACGGCAAACGAATCGACGTCGGTCTGCTCCTGCAATGCGTCGGTCCGTCCTGGCGAGAAGGCAACCTGCAGGTCATGCTCGGCGTTTTTTCCAGCCTGCTCAATGGCTGTGCATCCACCCAACACGATTAGATCTGCGAGTGAGACCCTCTTCCCGTTGGACTGCGCACTATTAAATGCTGATTTTATTTCCTCCAGTGTCTTTAGCACCTTTTTCAGTTCTACCGGGTTATTCACTTCCCAATCCTTCTGTGGCTCGAGGCATATGCGAGCGCCATTCGCCCCACCGCGTTTGTCTGTGCCACGGAACGTCGCCGCCGATGCCCAAGCCGTCGAGACGAGTTGGGAAATAGACAGTCCTGATGCGAGTATCCGACCCTTGAGGTCAACAACATCTTGCTCGCCAATCAATTCATGGCTAACGTCCGGGACTGGATCTTGCCACAACTGTGGCTCTACAGGAACCAGCGGCCCGAGACACCGCGTCCGGGGCCCCATGTCACGGTGGGTCAGCTTGTACCACGCCCTGGCAAAGGCATCTGCAAATTCCAGGGGATCCTCGTGGAAACGTTTTGAAATCGGCGCATAGATCGGATCCATTTTCAACGCGAGGTCTGTTGTGAACATTATGGGGGCATGCTTTTTAGAGGCATCATGCGCATCCGGCACGGTGCCCTCGGCTGACGTATTTGTGGGAGTCCACTGTGTTGCGCCGGCGGGACTTTTCACCTGCTCCCACTCGTAGCCGAACAGGTTGTCAAAGTAATTGTTGTCCCATTTCAATGGGTCGGTGGTCCATGCGCCCTCCAATCCGCTAGTGATCGTGTCGCCGGCTTTGCCGCTGCCAAAACTGTTCGACCAACCGAGACCTTGCTCCTCTAGAGTGGCACCTTCTGGGTCTGAACCAACGTACTGGTCCGCATCGGCAGCACCATGCGCTTTGCCAAATGTGTGTCCGCCCGCAATGAGCGCTACCGTCTCCTCGTCATTCATCGCCATGCGGCGAAATGTTTCTCTAATGTCTCTTGCCGCTGCGAGAGGATCAGGGGTACCGTTCGGCCCTTCAGGATTCACATAAATCAGACCCATTTGAACGGCACCAAGGGGCTCTTCGAGTTCTCGGTCTCCACGGTAGCGCTCGTCCGCCAGCCACGTGTTCTCAGGTCCCCAGTAAATATCCTCTTCAGGTTCCCACACGTCCGCCCGTCCACCAGCGAACCCGAACGTCTTAAATCCCATAGATTCCAGGGCACAGTTGCCAGCAAATATCATCAGATCGGCCCACGAGATTCTTGAGCCGTATCTCTGCTTAATCGGCCAGAGCAACCGGCGCGCCTTGTCGAGGTTCACGTTATCAGGCCAACTATTGAGGGGCGCAAAGCGTAACGTGCCCGATGAGGCGCCACCTCGGCCGTCGCCAACCCGGTAGGTCCCTGCGCTATGCCAGGCCATTCGAATAAAAAGTGGTCCATAGTGACCGTAGTCGGCCGGCCACCAATCTTGCGATTTGGTCATTACCTCGTTGACATCCTTCTTCAACGCATCCAAATCAACTGTCTCAAACGCTTCAGCGTAGCTAAACTCGGCGTCCATAGGATCTGACCGGGAAGAGTTCTGGTGAAGCATTTTTAGGTTTAATTGATTCGGCCACCAGTGTTGGTTCGAAGTGGTGCCAACTGCTGTATGTTTATGAGATCCGCCCAACACCGGGCACTTTTTTTCGCTCTCCATCTACTCTCCAATCGTGTTCTAATTTTCTTGCAACCTATCCTGCATAGGAGGATACGGCCAATACACTTGCAGAGTGAATCAAAATTCCGTGAGAGTGCCCCTTGGATGACCTCCAGCGGGGGTTGACCACTGCTACACTTCCGTCATGGATTCAAATTTGATCGTTCTCGACAGCATTGATGCACTCGATCGTATCATTGCGACCTCAGGAGAGCACTTAGTCTTGTTGTTCAAGCACAGTGTCACGTGCGGCACCAGTGCACAAGCCCACGACGAACTCGTCGCACATCTTAGTGAAAACCAACATAGCACCCTATACGCCATCGTTACTGTGCAAACCCATCGTAACGTTTCAGATACCATCGAGACACACTTCAATGTGCGACATGAAACGCCGCAGGTGCTCTTGATTCAAGAAGGACGTGTTATGTGGGAGGCGTCCCATTTCGGTGTTACCGCCGACGCCATTAAAAACGCTATCGAGCAATATTCCTCTTAGCAACACTTCCACGAACCAGTTGAAGAATCACTAGACTCGCAACACTTGATCCACCACCAAGACATCACTCTAACTGAATGAAAAGTTTTCTTTCATCCAATCATGAGTCATCAACCAAACGCAGGAACCCGGACGAGCAAATAAGTAATGTGACCACCGTCTGGGATCAGATAGCCATGAGGGGTTTTGGCTGGAATATGTAGTACGTCTCCGGCAGCAACAGGATACTCAGTGCCACCAGCAATACCACTCCCGAGACTGCCACGACGGTTCAGCATCTCACCGCCGACGACCACCATGCCCGCACCACTTTTCACGAAAACAAGGTCGATAATCTCGTCATGAATTTCAGGAACACCATCCGCATCCCGGTGGATGTAGCGAAATCGATGCGACCGTGTTGGACTCCCAAAATCCGCTAACGTCTCCCGCGCGGAACGATCCGGCCGAAGCTGACCGGTCAGTGCCATATGCCGCTTCTGAAGTTCTGATTCGCTCCAAATGGCAAATCCTGGAGGATCGAACGTCAGTACCGGTGCATCGTCGGGTACAACCGCCTCAGTCAATACCGGCAACCTGACTAGTACATACGTCACATGCCCACCATCGGGCACGAGATAACGATGTGGAACATTCGCGGGAATATGAATTACATCACCGGCACCGACGGCATACTCTAGGCCTCCTGCAATGTCCGTTCCCCTGTACTCACCGGACCCTCCAATTCGACCAACTAGTTCGCCACCGACGACCACCCTACCCGCACCGCTTTGCACGAAGACCACATCTTCAATAGCCACATGTTGTTCAGGAACACCGTCCGCATCGCGTCGAATAAAGCGGATTCGATGCGCACCAGTCGGGTTATCGTACTCCGCTAGAGTCTCTCGGGCGGACTGATCAGAACGCATCTGTGTCGACAGGACGACATTCCGCTCCGATAGGTCTTCTGCGCTCCATCTTAAAAAGGCAGGTCCACTATCTTGGACAAATGGAAAAAGTAATAACGCCACAAACACAACACGAACAGGAAGCATTAGGCCGACTCCTTGGAGACGTCTACTCCTCGATCAACTCGAACTGACGCCACTGCTGTAATTCGGCGCGCCGCGTACGTTTGAACAGCACGCGAATGTCGCTGTAGGTCTCGTACTGAATCTGCCCCCAGGTGTCATCGATTACCGGTGACCGGTCCAGCGAACCTCGCGCCTCGTAGATCGTGCCAAGGACTCCCCACCAAAGAGGCACCCGGTCAATCAACTCAAACTCCATCCGAGCCACCTCGAAAGTCTCGGCATCGATCCACACCTGGCCTTGTGTGTGATTGAGGGCATGGTCGATGTTCCGTCTGACCGGAAGATCACCCGGTCGCGGTCGGAACGAGATCCGATGGGTTACACGATTCCGCCACGTTTCTTCACCGACCAACGTAAACACATACCGTTCCATCAACTCTTCGTTAAAGACGACTTCGTCTTCGTCCTCGTCCGGCTCGTTCTCCTCATTCCGGATTCGCTCAAGTTCTTTACGGAATTCGGCCTCTCGCTCAGCTTCCCACCCCTGTTCCTCGTCGCTCAACGGACGCCCGTTTATTGTGAGACGGCGGTTATAGGGAGCGCCGTCAATCGGAAAGACCTCGTAGTCGCCTTGATCACTTTCCTCCACCTCCCCATCGCCGTCGAAACGGCGCACCTCCCGAGTCATCAAGCTCCGACGGCGGCTCCCGAAATACTGCTCGTCGTACCAGGCAAACCGTTCCAGCGCCTTTAGGATCAGTGAGCGCCCCGCGGCGTCATCTGCTGATAACCCGACGCCCATCCCAGGACTCTCGACTACAAACAATCCGATGATCAAAAGGAATAACAATCGCTGTGCACGCATATGTCTTCCTAGACAGTTCGGTTGAGTAGTTTCTCAACGAGTCGAATAAAACTTGATTGCAGCTGATTTATTCGCAATATCGATGTCCCACGTGACGAAATTTTGGTCCCCATTACTGCAGTTGTCTACAAAGAAGACTTTTAACTGTTGTTTGTCTCGTCTCCACGAACCGGCCAAGGTGGCCGTAATCATAGTGCCCTCGTCAGTAATAGTTCGCGCATTACCTTCAAGTTCTCCAGCTTCACGCGCTTCGTCACTGGCCGTCAGGTCCAGAGTTACAAACACTCTGCCGTATTTCCCGACATCACCCTCACAATTGAGTGACGTTCCACTGGCATCAACGGTCACAGTTGTAATGGTGACAGTGCCTTCACCGGTTGGTGTGGTCAAGTCCAAAGTATCCTCCTAAAATGTTGAGGTAACCGTGCGTTTATTTGTCCCCGATCTTAGCAGGTGGCATCATCCGAAAAGACCGGAAAAAACCTGACCCCTCAATGCAAATTAATAGCGAAACAGACGGTTAAATTTAATCACCAAGCCACGATTTCGTAGGTCGGCAACTCGATTGGGACGAAGGGGCGTCGTCGTGTGGTCTTCGGTATAGACGACAAACAACTCGCTACCCGGACTGTATTCCCAACGAAATCTAAGGTTATTACTGACCGTATCATTCGCCGAATTGTATTGAATGAGACCGCTTAAAAACATCCGAGGATTGAAGGCGTAGTTTAGTCGGGTCACTAGAAGATCTGTTCGAAATGATCCCCCCGGGGTGTCAATCCAATTGACCGAAATACTCGGCTCAATGGACAGTTGCGGCAGCACGGCAACCCGTCCCTGACGAAACGCAAACGCCGTAATGTCGCCATTAAAATAGCCGCCTCGCTGGACGGATAGTTGGCCATTCACCCTCCGCTGTTCACCGATCGCATACGCCACCTCCACATCGGTAAAGTCGTAGCCACCAACCTGCAGTCTGACATCAGGTGCAGGAGAAAAAGAACTGAGCAGCAGTTCATAATTGTCGTTGACCGTAACCGACAGTTGATCACTTGACTCGAACTGCGTATCGAACCGAACTTGGTTCAGTCGCGTTTCGAGAATATTCGTGTTGGCCATCAGAATATAGTCAATGGAACCCGTCAGACTGAATCGTCTGACCAAGTCAATTGATTCCGGTCGCGGACTGAAACGACCTTCAAGAAACGTTCGCCTGAAATTATCCCGCCGAAGGAACCCAACATCCGGTACAAAGTTGTCCTCAATCACCAAGTGATCAAGCTGTAGGCCATACCGGTCCGCACCATAATCAAACTGCGCTTGATAGCTCGAGTTCTCACCATCCAATCCTGGCATTTCTGTCCGCGCCACATAGCCAATCATGCTGACGTTCTCATAAAAGGCGAACGTAGTGTCTAGGCCGTATGTTTGACTGCTACCCTGCCCCATCGTCGCGACTGACCGATTTGTAAAAAGGGCGCCGACCGTGCTGCGCCTGAGGATGTCGCGCTTAAGGCGCAGGACCGTAAAGTTCGTTGATTCTGCTCCAGAGACGGACTCGTCTCCAGTCTGAATACTCAGAGCGCCAACATCAAACTGCCCGACCTTCCCAGTCACGCGGCCACCACCCAAAATAGGTACAACCCGACCACTAGCCAATCCGATTCGCCGGCTATAAAACAACGTCGGGCTATTCACACCCCCGAAGACGCCGCCCGCCCCACCGCGAAAGCCACCACCAACACCCCCTCGCGCAAATTCGAAAATGCCACGGCCTTCCAGAAAGAACTCACGTTTCTCAGGAAAAAATAGACTAAAACGCGTCAGGTTGACCTGCTGCTCATCAACTTCAACTTGGGCAAAGTCCGTGTTCACGGTAAAGTCCGCCGTCAGGTTCTGGGTGATGCCGTACTTCACGTCAAGCCCAACTTCCCCGTACCCGTGATTCTCGAGGGTCGGTGTCGCACTGCGGTCTGTCGTCAACCCTCCAATTCCATACGGCTTGATTTCAAGATTTCGACTGACTGGAGGCACTTGAATGCCAACCAATGTTCCCGCGGCTGAGACACGAAAAATTCCGGATGATCCTCTTCCCCCACCTGCCGAAATCGGGAGGCGGGTTAAATACACCCATTCGTTCTTCCGCCGAATCGACCGACGGAGTTGCACACCCCAAATCTGGGGCGCCCCAGACCGATAACGGAGTGTCTTGAATGGAATTTCCATCTCTGCCGTCCAGCCACCCTCAAACCGACCGGTACGTACATCCCAAACCGGATTCCAATCCGAATTGGGATTTCCCTCGTTAGTGAACTGCTGGTCTGCACGTGCTCCGAGGGGATTGGTGTAAAAATTAAATCCATTCCGCCGATCATAAAAGGTGTCAAAAAAGGCCGTAAACGTATCGTTTTGTCGCAATTGACTCGTATCACGCCGCATTTCATTAGCGATCCACTCGCTCTCCGGCGCCGAATCCCACACACGTGCCGATACATAGACATTCGTCTCATCGAACATGATCCATGCTTCGGTGCGCTCGGTAGCGGCGGCCCCGGGGTCCGGCACCTGTTGTATAAAGTCCGTGATCGCCGGAATGCTCTGATATACCGGTTCATCTAGTCGTCCATCCAGCACAATACCTGCCGAAAGCTTGATCGCACGGACCGTTGTACGCCCTTGGTCGTCACGGCGCATGACATCAGGTTCTATTGGTGGGGACGGACCATCAACTAGACTTGCATCGGGCCGGTCACTGTTAATGGTTTCAGCTACGGTACCAGGTGGATGCCTCCGTTGATCAGAAACAGGCTGGTCCGATTGAGCGAACACCCGCTTTGGGTGAACCACACTCACCAAAATAATCAAAAAAACGGACGCCGCTCTCAGAAAATCCGTACTCACCGAAGGGTAATACTACTTGACCTAGTCGATATTGATGTGTCAATACGAAATGAACTGGGTAAGCGATATCACTGCGGACACCATCACCCTGCCACGTGACGCTGTTCATTCATGGTAACTTGACACACCACAATTTACAGAATGGTTCAGCTAACTAACAACTCACTGTGTCACGAAAAGTACGATTCGGAACGCAGGCAAATCATCACTCAAAGGGTATGCCATGAGTAGCCACACAAGAATGACACCAAGCGAAGCCTTCGTCGAAACACTGGTAGCTCACGGCGTACGTGACATCTTCGGCATTGCTGGATCCGCCTACATGGATGCCATGGACCTATTTCCAGCAGCTGGTATTCGTCTTATCTCGGTCGCCCACGAACAGAACGCTGCGCACATGGCAGACGGATACTCGAGAGTGACTGGTCGTCACGGCGTTTGCGTCGCGCAAAATGGACCAGGCGTAACCAACTTTGTAACCGCAATCGCCGCCGCATACTGGGCCCACTCTCCTGTTGTTGCCATCACTCCCGAAGCCGGAAGTATGACGGCGGGCCTCGGAGGGTTTCAAGAGACAGACCAGCTTCCTATCTTTTCAAAGATTACCAAGTACCAAACACATGTTAACTCGCCTGCTCGAATCGCCGAACTGACCCATCGGGCCATGACCATTGCTTTGCATGAACGGGGACCAGTCCAAATCAACGTGCCTCGTGACTACTTCTACGGTGAGATCGATGCCTCTATCGCCCCACCGCAACCACTTGAGCGTAGTGCCGGTGGGTCGGACTCGCTGGACAAAGCTGCCGCCATGCTCAACGACGCACAATTCCCAGTGATCATTGCCGGTGGCGGCGTGGTCATAGCAGACGGCGTGACGCCGCTCACAGCCTTGGCCGAACACCTGTCCTGTCCAGTGGTCACGAGCTATTTGCACAACGACGCCTTCCCTGCTAGTCATGATTTGGCGTGTGGACCACTCGGATACCAAGGATCAAAAGCAGCGATGACTCTTTTATCCAAAGCTGATGTCGTTCTGGCCCTCGGCAGTCGACTCGGCCCATTTGGGACCCTGCCACAATATGGAATCGATTACTGGCCAACTGCTGCCAAGATCATCCAAATTGACACAGATAGTCGAGTGCTCGGACTAGTAAAGCCGATCGAATTAGGTATTTGTGGCGACGCAGCGTTGGCTGCCAACGCGCTGCACGGCCGTCTACAATCTCGCCACGCTTCCCCAGAGACACACACCGACCGTCTTCAAAAAATCATAAAACAGAAGATTCTATGGGCTGGAGAACTCGCAGATAAAGCCAAGTCGTCTGATTCCGATGCCGTGCGGATCGATCCGAGAACCGCACTGACGGAGCTCGCCAAGGCTATGCCGGCACGCGCCATGGTCTCAACCGACATTGGCAATGTCTGCTCAGTGTCGAATAGTTACCTAAACTTCGAAGAACCCAAAAGTTTTCTCGCCGCCATGAGTTGGGGAAATTGTGGCTACGCGATGCCCGCCGCCATGGGTGCCAAGGTGGGACAGCCGGACCGACCGGCTATTGCCTATGTTGGTGATGGGGCATGGGGCATGAGTCTGACCGAAGTGATGACCTGTGTACGTGAGCAGATTCCGGTCGTGGCTGTAGTCTTCGAAAATCAGCAGTGGGGTGCCGAACAACGAAACCAACTGGATTTCTTTGATGGTCGCTGTGTCGCGACCGACCTCGATAATCCGAGCTTTGCCGAAATCGCACGTGCCATGGGTGCATCCGGTATATCTGTCGGTCATGCCGACCAAGTGGGTGACGCCCTCAAAGCAGCCGTTGCCTCCAACATGCCAACAGTTTTGGAATTACACCTGACACGAGACCTCTCAGAGCCGTTCCGACGTGATGCCTTTCGTCCACAACCGCTCAGACTACTAGAGAAATATCAAAACCCCGGCAAGAAGCCCCGTGAATGAACGCCTGATGATTTAGACACATCCGTTGCCCACCCCACACGATCACAAGAATGGCGAAAGAAATCATTCTGGTCTTTCACGGTGGTGCGCAACGCACCACCGTCGTTGAATTATCCGGAGAACTATGACCGACCGGCCACAACTAAGAACCATTCTCAAACCCTTTCACGTCGGAGCGTTAGCACTTGGCTGCATCATTGGTTTCGGATGCTTCGTACTTCCAGGAGACTTTCTAGCGACGGCTGGTCCTGCCGGAGCCAGTCTTGGGGTGATTATCGGCGGCCTCGCGATGCTGGTAATTGCCCGGAGTTACGGTCTCATGGTCCAAGTTTTTCCCGTTGCTGGGGCCGAGTTCGCCTACGCCTATTCTCTGGCCGGTCGGTACCATGCATATGTTTGCGGCTGGCTACTGACATTGGGTTACCTCAGCATTGTGCCCCTCAACGCCACAGCCTTAGGGGTGTTAGCAAAATTTTTGGCGCCTGACCTCTTTGCCCGTGGTTATCTCTACACGGTAGCGGGATTTGACGTGTTTGCGGGTGAAATCGGACTGGCAGCCGCGGCAATTGTCGGCATTGGTATCTTCCAATATCGTGGGGTGCGCCAAGTTGGTGGTCTGCAACTACTCCTAACCGTGTTGCTCGTCAGCGGTGTGATGGCCATAGCCATCGGTACGCCGCTGACGACGGTGGCCTCGACAGACAATTGGCAACCTCTATTTGCATCGGATAAATCATCACTCGCAGCAGTACTGGCCATCGTAGCGATTTCTCCATGGCTCTATGTCGGCTTCGATACTTTGCCGCAGGCCGCAGAAGAATTTGATTTTCCACCTCGCCGTGGTTGCCAACTAATGGTGTGGTCCATTCTGACGGGCGGAATCATGTACGTTGCCGTCATTCTTGCCACCGCCTCGGTGATGCCCTGGGAACAATTGGTAGCCGGTCATCCGATCTGGGCGACCGGTACGACGGTACGAGCCAGTCTGGGACCGACTGGACTAACACTACTGGCAGTTGCCGTAGTAACCGCTGTTGCCACCGGCGTTAACGGCTTCTACATGGCAACGAGTCGCCTGCTGTTCAGCATGGGCCGGGCACAACTCCTTCCAGCGTGGTTCGCCAGAATTCATCCCACCCACGGTACCCCAACAAACGCCATTCTCTTCACGGCGTTAGTGTCACTGCTGGCACCATGGTTCGGCCGGCAGGTAATCTCCTGGATTGTCGACATGTCAGCTGTAGGCACCGCAGTCGGTTTTGCCTACACCTGTGTCGCAGCCTACGCTGTCGCCCGCACAAGCGTCAATCGGACCAGCACGAGGGACAGAATCATGGCGATAGGCGGGGCAGGCCTTTCCGTAGGGTTCGTAGTTCTGTTGTCCGTCCCTGGTATGCCAGCGTTCATGGCTCCACCATCATGGGCCGCATTGAGTGTCTGGTGTACGCTTGGCCTCATGTTCTGGCTGATGCGGGCACGCACATATTCCTCAATTCCTGGAGATACGTTAGACCGACTGATCCTCGGCCAAGTCCGATCTCGGAAGTCTGCATAAGACTACTCTGCTGATTGCACGGTCGCGTCAGTAATCCATTAGCGCATGCTATGCTGCCCGCCGAAAGGTCGTGAACCATGTCCACCTCTCCTCGAAAAAGTAACGCTAATTTACGAGACCGCGACCTCGCCCATTTCATTCATCCCCTACATAACCGCGCGGTTCATGAAAACGCGCATGTCTGGGTCCGAGGTAACGGCGCCATATTGACCAATGCCGATGGACGCGAATTCATCGATGGGTTGGCCGGCCTCTGGAATGTCACTGCCGGGCACGGACGCACGGAACTGGCTGACGCGATGCACGGGCAGGCATCAACACTCGCCTATGCATCGGGCTATAGTGGCAGTTCGAATCAACCCGCGATCGAACTGGCAGAACAGCTTGCCACTCTTTGTTACCCCTCTATTAATCATTTCTTCTTCACCAGTGGTGGCGCCGAAGCCACCGAAAGCAGCATCAAGATGTCGCGTGCCTACTGGAAACTCAAGGGTCACCCCTTGAAGACAAAGGTCATATCGCGGATCGACGGCTACCACGGCGTCACTATGGCCGCCATGAGTGCCACCGGACTCAGTATCTACTGGCCGCTATTCGAACCACGCGTGCCTGGATTTGTGCATATTCCTTCACCCTACCCGTATCGCTACGAGAATCCCGCCGGAACGAGTCAAGGAATAGCCGCAGCAAATGAACTTGAACAAGCGATTTTGCGAGAGGGACCAGAAACAGTAGCGATGTTCATAGCAGAACCCGTTCAGGGCGCCGGGGGCGTCATTGTGCCGCAAGATGATTACTTCTCAAGAATTCGAGACATCTGCACTGAGTACGATGTGTTGCTCGTAGCCGACGAAGTCATTACCGGGTTCGGTCGAACCGGGAAACTGTTCGCCTTGGACCATTGGAAGATCGAGCCCGATATTGTGCAGTTCGCTAAAGCGATCACCTCGGGTTACTTCCCGTTTGGAGGCATCGGAATCAGTGACATGATCGCGGAGACACTACGCGCCGCTGAAGATACCTGGATGCATGCGTATACCTATAGTGCCCATCCGGTCGGCTGTGCCGTTGCGCTACGCACGCTCCGAATCATCAAAGAAGAAGGGTTCCCTGAACAAGCAGCAAACAAGGGAGACTACCTCTTACGAGCAGTTACCGCCGCGTTAGCCGACCATCCGCATGTCGGCGATATCCGAGGAAAAGGGTTGATGTGCGCGGTGGAACTCGTTCAAGACAAATCGACCAAACAGCCGTTCAAATCAAGCGATCAAATTGGTCTCCGAGTTAACCAAGCAGCTATAACGCGAGGTCTATTCAGTCGAATAAAGGGCGACAATTACCTGCTTGCTCCAGCTATTGTGATCACAACTACGCAAATGGACCAAGCTGTGCAGATTCTCACAGAATCGATTCGAGACGTACTGGGCTAACGCGCTCCCCTATATTCACCTATGGTCGAACGTAGACACTAATTCCACCGACAATGGTCTGCAGCACTTCGATTTCCACGATCGCTTCAGGATCCATAGTCAAAGGGTTATCGGTCACAATCACTAAATCAGCGAGCTTGCCGGGTTCAATCGACCCCTTGATATCTTCCTCGAAGTTCTGCCACGCAGCGTCAATTGTGACCGCCCGCAAGGCCTGTAACGGCGTTACACGCTCCTCCGGCCCAAGAACCTGACCAGTTTTCGTCAACCGGTTGACCGATACCCAGATCAATTGCAAAGGGTTTACTGGCGTCACCGGCGTGTCGTCGTGAACCGTAAAGCGAATCCCACGATCCGTAGCTGAACGTAAGGCACTAATTCCTGCAGCTCGGTCTGGACCCATGAAGATATCTCGGTGTCGGTCGCCCCAGTAAAACACATGGCCGACAAAAAACGACGGCGATAACCCTAACTCAGCGATAGAGTCCAGCTGATCCGTCCGAACCATCTGACAGTGTTCAATCCGATGTCTCGCGTCAGAACGCGGATATTCCTGCTGGGCTTCACGGAAGGCATGAATGACATCATCGATCGCCGCGTCACCGTTAGCGTGAATGGCGATTTGGTACCCCTCACGATGTAATTCCTTAACCATCGTCGTCAAATCCTCACGACTCCGTCGTGGATACCCCCGATAGTCAGCGTCGCCTTTAAAAGGAGTATGGTACGGTTCGGTGAAATATCCTGTATATCCTTGATTTGAACCATCCTGGACAATCTTGATGGCCCCCACTTTCAGGCGGGTATCGCCAAAGTGAGACCCTAATCCCCCGGCTTCGGCGGCACTCGGTTGCTCCAGGTTTCCTCGTGACATCATCGTGATAATTCTCAATGACAGAAGTCCTTCGGCGCGTGCCTGGCGCAAGTTGATGAGACTGGTGCGACTACCACCAGCGATCACAGCGGTCGTGACACCATCTTCGACATAGTCCTGAACCGACCACCGAAACGCCTCTAACTGTTGGTCCCTGGTGGGGGGTGGAATGAGTCGACTTACCATGCCACCACTCTCCTCAAACACACCGTTCGGTTCGCCAGTATCCGGATCCTTCTGGATGACACCGCCGGGAGGGTCCGGTGTAGCACGAGTGACCCCAGCAAGCTCAAGCGCAACACTATTTGCAACACCAAGATGACCAGACGTGTGACTGATATAGATGGGGTGTTCGGTCGACACAGCATCGAGGTCTTCCCGAGTGGGATGCCGTTGTTCTGCCAACAGGGTATCGTCGTAACCACGACCCTGGACCCATTGCCCAGCCGGAGTCTCAGCCGCGCGCGCGCTCAGTGCGGCGACCAACTCAGCCATCGTCGCCACGTCGCCGATCGGAGGACTATTCAAATCGACCGAAGAAACGGCTACACGACCAGACCCAGGAAAGTGATCGTGAGGCGCATAAAAACCTGGCAGCATGGTCTTACCATCAAGATCGATGACCTCTGTAGACGCACCAACCAGTTCCTGGACTTCCTGATCGGACCCCACCGCAATGATTTCATCACCGCGAACTGCTACCGCCTGCACCACTTGGTCGCCGTTCATCGTGACAACCACCCCGTTGTGATACACAGTGTCTGCCCAGAGTCCATTTGGCGATGGACTACATCCGCCGAAAAACACCAATCCAACTGCAACAAGGACTACCCCTATGAGATTCATCATGAGTTTCTCTTCGCCCGGTTGTTAGTTTCAGCAAACCAATCTTCAAACATGCAGCTAGTAAACTATACGTTTAGGCGGATTGAAATAGCGTGGTATTAACCAAAAACGAATTCATTAGTTCTATCGAGTCCTTCGACGGATTCGGTACGAAGACTCGATTTGAAGAATTTAAGTGGGCGACTGGGAGTCGCTCAGGTCGCATCTTGAAAGCGTTCAACGAGTACTGGACAAGCGCTCAGCGTCAAGGACACAGTCTTCATGAAATTTCCTACCGAGCTTGTTTTAAACCCCAATTGCCAGGTTTCTTCATCTCACGACTGGCCAGCCCAGGCGATGCAGTTTACGACCCGTTCATGGGACGTGGAACCACCCCGTTGGAGGCTTTTCTCCGTGGCTGTCGACCACTTGGCAACGACATTAACCCGCTAAGTCGAGCACTCTTGGAACCGCGCCTCACCCCGCCAACGCTCGACAACATTGCTGAACGACTCGATTCGATCGATCTTACAAAGGCTAAAGAAAGTTTCCCGTCGCTGGAAGTATTCTTTCATTCGACGACACTCCGACAGATCATCGCACTAAAGGAGTACTTGCTAAAAAGAGAGCAGACAGGTGCCCTCGACCAAGTCGACCGATGGATTCGTATGGTCGCAATCAACCGACTCACTGGGCACTCGCCTGGCTTCTTTTCCGTCTATTCGCTACCTCCTAATCAGGCCGTGTCCATCGAAGCCCAAGCAAAAATCAATAAGATCCGCCAGCAAACACCAGAACCCAAGGACATCGTTCCTCGGATACTTCGCCGATCGAAATCGCTACTAAAGGATTGGACGGCTTCGGCTGGCAATGATCATTGCCTCGACCTCAACGCTACATTAACTACGGAAGAAGCCCATGCCGCTACAGGAATCCCGTCTGGCGTAACTCAACTCGTCGTGACCTCTCCTCCCTTTCTTGACGTGGTTGACTATCAAGCCGACAACTGGATGCGATGCTGGTTTCTAAATATTGATTCTTCCACCATCAACATCGCACAACTGAAACGTGTCGAAGACTGGCGGTTGATGGTGACCAACGTACTGAAAGACCTGCATCGGGTCCTCCGGCCAGGCGGTTATGTCGCGTTTGAGGTGGGAGAAATTAGAAACGGAACCCTCCTATTGGAAGAATTGGTTCTTCCTGCCGGTGTTGAGGCGGGACTCATACCTGTAATCGTGTTGATCAACGTGCAGGAATTTACCAAGACGGCCAACACATGGGGCATCGACAATCAAACGGACGGAACAAATACTAATCGTATTGTCGTCTTCCAAAAGAAACAGCCTGCATAAGGAATCTCGCCGTCTTCGAGATTGTCACATCTTGTCATCATGCACGGCACTTGGATCAGCGGGATAGTTGCCGTTCAGCGCTTCACGAACAATCGTTTTGAGATCGTCTGGAAAGTCTTTCGCTAGGATCCACTCAAGATAACCAGAATGCTTGTCTTGTATTTCTTGCAGCGTGGATCCTCTGTGCTTCCCAAAGTTAAGTCTGGCTGCTCCATCGCGCCATTTGATCCGCCCGCCAGCGTCAAGAGACGTCGCCCCCCGATCACTCCGTAAGGCCGCAAGCGCCGGTACGGAACTCGGAAGCTGTTCTGTGCCACCATGAGTTCGTAATTGCCCAAGTAGTACACGCGCCGTGGTTTCGATGTCAGCATCGGCCCGATGGGCTTCGGCGGGCTTCTCACCGACGAAGCGTTCGGCTGCGTCTTGCAAAGTGCGTGGTTCGACACGTTGCCAGAGATGCAGCGGATCAATCAACGCAGAACCCGAAAACGAAAACGGAACCTGAACACGCGTAAATTCAGCCTCAAGCATGTCGCGATCAAACCTGAAGTTGTAGCCAACGAAGTCATGCCCTGACAGGGCTTCACGTAATGCAGGTGCGAACTCGCCAAATGTTGGCGCCTGAGCCACCGCTTCATTCGTAATACGATGAATTTCAATCACTTCATCCGGAATGAGCATTTCTGGATTAATGAGTTGATCCAGACTGGTCACATCGAGGTCGGGCGTAATACTCACGAGCGCGACCTGGACAATTCGGTCGTAGTTAATCCACGTACCGGTTGTCTCCACATCCACGACCCCCAGAGGACGCTCAATTTTCAGTGTCGCCGCAAGTTCCTTTAGTACATCCGTCAACGATTCACCACTGCCCATAATTCACCCTATCTTGGCATCGTGAGCCAGAAACCGAGCGCGACCAACGCAACCCCGACAAAGACATGGATTCCCACACTCGCGACGACGTGCATGAACTGCTGTGACCGAAGCAGTGTGAGCGTTTCGTAACCGAATGTCGAAAAGGTCGTGAAACCCCCCAGTATTCCGACAAGTACAAACAAACGACAGGATGCACCAAATAACTGACGAGACTCAACGAAGCCGGCGAACATCCCAATAGCTAAGCATCCGAGAAGGTTCACCGCAAGGGTTCCATATGGAAACGCGGTCAGGGGGCCAATTGAACGCTGGACCAGCACAGTCAAGCCATAGCGGGCGACGACGCCAAGAAACCCGCCAGACCCTACAACAAATAGGTTCATGACAGTTGTGTTCACGTCAGCCTCCTATTCCCTTAGCGTGAAACATTCACACCAAGAGTGTGCGATGGTGTCGGCAACCTTAAATAATTTACTTGGTTCACGAGGAAACACTCCGCTGGTCTCTCGTGCGTTGATTCGCAGTTAATTCACGTTTGCGAATCCGAAGACTTAACGGTGTGACTTCAACAAGTTCGTCTTCGCCAATAAACTCAATCGCTTGCTCCAGATTAAACTTGCGTGGCGGGATTAATCGGATCGCTTCATCAGCAGTCGATGCTCTCATGTTAGTGAGTTTCTTCTCTTTAGTAATGTTCACGTCCATGTCCTCGGAACGCGCATTCTCGCCGATGACCATTCCCTCGTATACCTCAGTAGTCGGCTCAATAAAAAGCTCGCCTCGCGCCTGAAGGTTGTACATGGCATAGGGCGTCGCTCGCCCACTACGATCCGCGACTAGAGCACCGGTAGGACGCCCCGCAATTGGACCATGCCACGGTTCCCAGCCAGCGAAGAGATGATTCATGATCCCGGTCCCACGAGTGTCCGTGAGGAACTGTGAACGGAACCCAATCAAGCCACGGGTTGGGATACGAAATTCCAATCGAACACGCCCGCTACCATGATTCACCATCTTCGTCATCGTCGCGCGGCGGGTACCAAGTCCGGCAATGACCACTCCTTGAAATTCCTCTGCAACGTCGACTACTAGGTCCTCGACGGGTTCCTCAACGCGACCGTCCACATCTCTCGTCACGATTTCAGGTCGAGACACCTGAAGCTCATATCCTTCACGCCGCATCATCTCAATGAGAATCGACAACTGAAGTTCACCACGGCCGATGACCTTGACCTGGTCCACAGACTCGGTGTCTTCAACGCGAATCGATACGTTACCAATCAATTCTCTGGCTAACCGATCGCGTAAATTACGTGAGGTAACGTATTGGCCTTCACGCCCAGCCATAGGTGACGTATTGACACCAAACACCATCGAGACAGTGGGTTCATCCACCTGTATCTTTGACAGAGGCGACGGCTGGTCTGGATCAGTAATGGTTTCGCCGATCGTGATGTCACTGAGACCAGCTAAACAGACAATATCTCCAGCAGACGCCTCCTCGACCTCCACACGCTGCAAGCCATCAAACATAAACAGTTTGGTCACTTTCGTTCGCTGCATCTCTCCATCAAGCTTCGAAACGGCCACATCGTCACCAATCTTGACAGTTCCGTTAAAAATACGACCAATTGCGATCCGGCCCAGATAGTCGCTTGAATCGAGATTCGCGACGAGGAGTTGGAGTGCGGCAGCTGGGTCACCGTCCGGTGGCGGTATCCGATCCAACATCGCTTCAAAAAGAGGGCGAGCCGTCTCACCGGGACTCATAACGTCGACGGTGACCGTTCCAGCTTTAGCGTTGGCATAGAGAACAGGAAATTCAATTTGGTCCTCGGTCGCGTCAAGATCGATAAATAGGTCGTAGACTTCACTGAGCACTTCAGTAGGTCGTGCATCCTGACGATCAATCTTGTTTATGACCACGATCGGTGCAAGACCGTGTTCCAATGCTTTCCGAAGCACAAACCGCGTTTGAGGCAGTGGACCTTCCGATGCATCGACTAGAAGCAAGACACCATCCACCATCAAGAGGGTTCGTTCAACTTCCCCACCAAAATCGGCGTGCCCAGGCGTATCAACAATATTGATGATTACGTCCTTGTAGCGGACAGCGGTGTTCTTAGCCATGATGGTGATACCACGCTCTCGCTCCAGATCGGTGTTGTCGAGAGCGCGCTCCGCCACGCGTTCGTTTGCCCGAAAAACGCCACTTTGATGAAAAAGCGCGTCAACCAGCGTTGTCTTGCCGTGATCGACGTGGGCAATGATGGCCACGTTTCGACGGTGGGGGTTATTCATAGTCGTTACGTCTCAAAATATAAGTAATAAGTTCCATGAAATCGTCTTTCTGGAGACTCCAAGCCATTGGAAACACCCTCACAAATTCAGTGGACACTAGAAGCGAACTCGTAATCCAAAGGTCGGAATACGGGGAAAGCCCTGTTCCGGCACTTCAGAGAGACGGGGTCTTTCAGACCCGGGATCGTGGCTCAGCCGAGGTTCTAGTACCACAGCGTTGTTACGATTCAACAAATTAATCACCTCAATATAGAACGACCAAGGCCCGCTAGCTCCTCCACGTTGGTACGTCACACGAAGATCTACCCGTGCATAGTGAGGCAACCGCGCCCGGTTAAGATTATCGATCCCTCCGTAGTCCACGCCGTAAACAAGGTTGCCACCCGCGTCAGTTGCAGGCACCAATCGCCCCCGGCGATCCCGGACGGCGGAAACCCGCAACCCGACCGGAGCCGTATGGGGAAACCCACTCGCAAGACGCATCGTACCTGCCACGTCCCAGCGACTCGTCAATTGATACCGACCGACAGCATTGAAGGCATGGCGTCGATCGTACTCAAATGCATAGCGGCGACCGTAACTGTCCCGGTTGGCGTGACCCCACCCGTAAGACAGCCATCCAGTTAACGGGGCCGCCGGATTCGAGTGAGATACGAACACATCAAGTCCGTAGGCGTCCCCACCCGCATCGTTGGTAGGATCGCTGACGATACTCGGAGCGAACGGGATACTGTCTCGCAACACCACAGGAAAATCGTATTGTGCAACACGCGCTAACCGTTCAGCATCAGTCTCAAGACGACCAACCAGTAGATCGTCAAACCGCTTAAAATACCCTTCCACCCGAGCGGTCAGATCAGAACTGAGTTCCTGCTCGATCCCAAGGACCACATGTACGGCCTTCTCATGAAGCAGACCCGCCTCTCGTGCCGACGACAGGTCAATAAAATAGTCGGACTGAGTTAACTTCTCGTAGCCAGGACTCTGCGTATATAACCCCGTCGCGAATCGCATTCTGGCTCCTCGACCGAGCAAATAACTGGCGGCTAAGCGAGGCGAGACCGTAGTCCCTCCGTTTACAGTGCTCCAATCCAGACGCAGCCCGGGCTCAAAGGAAAATCTCGTCGACGGCGTGAAGGTGTCCTGAAACCAAAGTGCACCTCGCGTGCCCTGTAGTTGTGAGTCGAGCTGCCCAGGTAATCCAGCGCCACCTCGCACGCTGGACCCGTTTGCAACATTCTCATTGCGATCTCCGGTAATTGAAAAACCGACACTCGTCGCCAACCCGTGCAATTCAACTCCTGTACTGAATAAATGGCGCGGAGAAGCCTGTATACCAACTTCCTGCCGAAACGAAAGGTCTCGAACATTGATTGATCGGTCGAACAAGATTGTTGACAGTCCAAATGCTAGTGCGTCATCCGCAGTGTTCGACCGTCTGGCATCCGCACGTATAAGGCCATCAAAGTCAATGGTCTCCCGGTTGCGGTACCACGACAAAGTCGTCGTCGTCGTCGCCCTGCTGCCGAGGACGGCGTCGAAACGTGCCGACGCCAAGTTATTTACAACATCAGAACCCAATGATGCGCGTTCGTTGGGTCGATCAATGTCGAAATCCAAATCTGCGTTTTCGATGCTTCGAAGCCCCGTCAGGGTCAGGCGATGCCCTGGACCAAACTCCCATCCCACTTGTAGTTGTAGGTCCGCAAACGATGGAAAATTCTGGTCTTGTAACCGCCCAGCCACCAAGTCGTAGTAGGTTCGACGGGCACTAAACAACCAACTGCCTCCCTGACCAATCGGCACACCACCTTCGACGACCACGTTGGCGTCAGTCACACTAACTGAGGTCGATCCGTGAAATTCAGACCGTCCTCGTCGGTTGTCAACAATCAAGAGGGATGACAACCGGTCCCCGTATGCAGCTCCGAACCCCCCGGCAGTGAGCTGAAAATTTTCAACGGTTTCAGGGTTGAACGCACTGGCTATACCAAAAAGTCGGTAAGGGTTGTGTACTTCGATACCGTCCATCACCGTCAGGTTCTGGTCAGGAGTTCCACCTCGTACGGCCAAACGGCTCCCGAAATCGTCGGTCGAGGCTACTCCCGCCAATGTATCGAGAGTGCGGAAGACATTATCAATGCTGCCAGGTGCCCTGAACACAGCGTCTGGAGTCACTGGTGTAGATGACGGCCCTTCAATTTCAGCAATGTCGGAGACCACCTCGACGGTCTCGGCAAACCGGCTGGAAAAGAGTCGAATCTCTAGGTCCCCCCCGACTAACGGCGCGACACTATCGAGATATCCATCTGCCTTAAAGCGCAACTCAGATGTTTCGGTATCGACTGCGATCGAAAAGCGACCGTCTGAACCTGTGACCACGGTGCGCTGTCCGCTAACAACGTCAACATCTGCGATGGGAGCATTGGTCACACCATCGAGCACCACACCCGTGACCGTAGTCAAAGGTTGGGCTCTAGCGGTCTGTAGGCCCGATACCAAGAAGCAAACCATGAGAACGTGTAGGCAACGGAGGTCCTTCCACCTGACAATACTCATCTAAAACATCTCAACAAAGGGACTGTGTGGATCTATGTGTTTAAGTGTCGTCTGGCGCATTTTCGAGTTCGACCGCCTGGGACACGCGTTCGTATGATTGCAAACGTTCTGTGATGTCAGGCACAAATGCGGCCAGCATGAGCTCGTCTGCTCCCGTCTCCGACACCAATTGCTCAAGACCCGCACGTACCCGGCTAGTTCCACCAACGATCGCACCGTGTAAAAATTCATCCGCAATTCGTTCTTCGTCTGCTGTGAACCGGTACGCTTTCGCCTCCTCAATTGACGGGAGCGGCGCCCGTGTGCCGGTGCGATTTCTGACCACAGCCAGTCTCAGCGGAATCGTCAGGTCATTGGCGTGGGCGTCATCTTCACCGCAGATCACCGTAACCGCGAGCATTGCGCGCGGTGCCACTAAACCGTTGGAAGGACGGAACTGCTCTCGGTACAACGCCAATGCACTGCGTGCATTACGCATCGCAAAATGCCCGGCGAAGGCGTACCGTAATCCCAAAGAAGCCGCGATAGTGGCACCGGCCATCGTTGACCCCAACATCCAGATTGGTGGAAGTCGAACATCGGATGGCATCGGAACTATGTTGCGGAACGGATGTTGGTCCGGAAATGCTGATTGATCGAATGCTAGTAACTCAGCCAACCGTTCATTTGGATCACTTGTTCCGCGCTGTAACGCGGATGCGGTAACCGGGTCAGTACCCGGTGCACGGCCAACCCCAAAATCGATGCGCCCAGGGTAAAGGGCCTCCAATGTCCTAAAAATCTCTACGAGCCGCAGAGGATTGTGATTAGGCAACATGATACCGCCAGTTCCGACGCGAATGCGTCGTGTGACTGCCGCCACATGCGCCACCAGCACTTCTGGCGCTGACGTCGCAATACTAGGCATACTGTGATGCTCAGCCACCCAATATCGTTCGTAGCCAAGAGCATCGCAGTGCTGCGCAAGAGTGACCGAATCAGCTATCGCCTCGCGGGGCGACGAATCTGGTCCAACCGGAGCCAAATCAAGTACCGAAAGTGGAAGCATAGGATTTTAGTGAGGATACTGAAGGAGCATGTCAAGATTGAATCGTGACAGCTTTAAAAGACTGGCTTCATTTAGATTAACCAGATGATTGGTGTGATTTACGGTGTAGTCTTGGAGCATCTCTTACTGTTCTGATTAAATGATAATGATACCGTGTGAAACACGGCAGCAGGCGACTCTTTATCTTAATGCGCCAACATAAACCCGCTCCTTGTGAAATTTTTTTCGAACATATTTTTATCTGAAGATAATCAAAAAATTCTTTAGGCTGTTTTTAATCACTTCAAGAAGAAGAGATCAATGCTAAATATTGTTCCTTTTGAACCACAAGGCCTTCGCTCCATGTTTTTCGTGGGAATAGTCGTTACAGTTAGCTTGCTAACCAATCACCCGGTGGCGGCACAAACAGTGGAATTGACCGGCTATGTTAGAGATAGCCAAGGGGGTTCCATTGAGGGGGCATCGGTCATTGCTACTTCAACTGCGACACCACCTGTGGAAACTGTAACCGACGGCAGCGGACAGTACCGTTTTCCATCACTGAACGAAGGCATCTACGCCATCACGATAACAATGGCAGGATTCCAAACTGAGTTACGTCAAGGCGTACGAGTGGGCCCAAATCCAGTCACCACCGTGGATGTTGAACTCGCGGTCGGAGGCTTCAGTCAACAGGTGGATGTAGTTGGAGTAACTCCTCTCAGTGGAACCGGGATAGACCCGGACCACATTCCCGCAATGATCTCCAGCATTTCTGCGACCGAAATTCGCGAACGGCACACGGTTTCGCTGGCTGACGCGCTACAAGAGCAATTGGGCGCCGTCAGCATCGAAGGCACCACCGCAAACCTCTTTCAACCGACCGTCCGATTCCGTGGATTCACGGCATCTCCGCTCCTTGGTTTACCTCAGGGAATCGCCGTCTATCAAAACGGTGTTCGAATCAACGAACCGTTCGGTGATACTGTGCAGTTTGATCTCATCCCTCAGTTTGCACTTGAGCGGATACAACTGAGCGCGGGAGCCGACCCAACATATGGACTAAACGCGTTGGGTGGTGCACTGGCACTCAATCTCAAGAACGGATTTGACGCGGCCGGATTGCGAGGAGAACTTTCTGGCGGCTCGTTTGGCCGTGTCAGTGCCACCACAGAATGGGGTGCCAACCGAGGACCATGGGCTCTGTACCTCGGCGCGACTCGGTTCGATGAAACTGGGTGGCGAATTGAATCTCCCTCCGAAGTTACACAGGCTGTAGCCGACCTCGCCTACCGGAAGGACTCCGTCGATGCCGGCATCAGTTTCAGCTACGCAGACTCGCGTCTAAACGGGAACGGTGCAGCACCGATTGAATTACTGCAAGTCGACCGTTCTGCCGTCTTCACTTATCCCGACATCACCGAAAATCAGCTTGGATTTGTCCAAGGACGTTTCAACCTCCAGGCCTCACCTGTCTGGTCCGTGCAAATGACTGGCTATTACCGTGACCTCGACAGTAACACCCTTAATGGCGACGAAGCCGAGTTCGTGACCTGCGATGATGATTCTCTGCCAACTGGTGCACCAGCCAATACTCTCTGCCTCGGCGATGATGATGATGATGATGTCGACGATGACGACACAAACCTTACTCACGGCCTCGCCGCGCTCGACGATGATGATGATGATGACGACGATGACTCTGAGGAAAACCCGCTAGTCGATATTCGAACGGGCGAATTCATTACAGAGAATGAGACCGACGGCACGGGAGCTTACAATCGAAGCCAGACCCACACCACCGGATATGGCGGGACCATTCAGGCCACGGCACGGACCGGTGAGAACGTTCGAACCAATGTGCTGGTTCTCGGACTGTCCGCTGACCTGGCCGATGTGAACTTCTCCTCTAACAGTGAGATTGGTGACCTTACTGATCAACGCACCGTGGTTGGGTCGGGTCTTTTCACCGGATTGTTTGGGACTGCGCCCGATGACCTCTTTAACACCGCGTTAGACTCAAACAACCGTTCGATCGGCCTCTATTTCTCGGACACTTTCTCTGCAACCGCGCGAACTCATCTGACTGTGTCCGGGCGGTTCAACGACGCCCAAGTCGATATTCTCGACCTCTTGGGCACTTCGCTCAACGGTCAGCACAACTTCTCCAGATTCAATATCGGTGTCGGGGCGGTCTATGAGGCGACCGATAGTGTCTCGGTCTTTGGCCGGTACAGCGAGGCAAATCGCGCTCCCACGGCAGCCGAACTCAGTTGCGCCGATCCGGAAGAACCGTGCCGGGTACCGAATGCCTTCGTGGCCGACCCACCACTGGAGCAGATCGTTGCCCATTCCCTCGAAGCCGGTGTGCGAGGACAATCGGATTATCAATCAGGCGGAAACCTCGATTGGTCCCTGGTTGTGTATCGCACGGAAATAGAGGACGACATTCTGTTCGTGGCGTCACCCAAACTGATCGGCACTGGATATTTTCAAAATGCAGGCGACACTCGCAGATTTGGTCTGGATCTCGAAGTCCGTGGACAAACCGATCGATTCGCTGGGTTTGTCAGCTACGGACTGGTGGAAGCGACCTTCGCATCACCACTAGAGCTTCCAGGAAATTCTGAAGTGAACGATGCCGCCAACGAAGAACGGGGTTCGCTTGCCGTCGAACCTGGCGACCGATTACCAGGCATCCCAAGGCACAGTTTCAAAACTGGTTTCGGCATAGCCGTAACATCTGACTGGGACATCGACCTTGAAACTATCGTCAGTTCAAGTCGAGTCTTCGTTGGTGACGAAGGCAACGACCAGGCATTGCTTGACGGCTACGGCATTGCCAATCTGCGGTCCACCTATCGTGTTACCCCCAATCTCGAGATGTTCGTACGTATCGAGAACCTATTCGATAAGGACTACTCGACATTCGGCATCCTCGCCGAACTCGAGGTTTACATGGCAGAAGCACCCTCCGCAGAAGACCCCCGTTTTCTCGGGCCTGGGGCTCCACGCAGTGGATTCGCTGGGCTTCAAGTTCAGTTCTAAGACCAGATGTCTTTTCTACAAGACCGAGTTCAATCGTGCAGACATCCTCCAACAGCGAACAAACCCCACCGCCTAAATACCAAACTGCTGCCCGGATGGTAACCGGGGCTTTTGTTTGGTTCGACACTCCTCGAGTATCATGACCGGAACAACGTATTTCTTTCGGTTCGTCTAATTTTGGAGGTTGCCCGTGAAACGAGTATTGCCGTTCGATTGGCTGGTTCTCTGTAGTTTAGTGTTCCTCGGGCCTATACCGGCAATAGGACAACCCGCGCCAGACGGGTGGACTGTGCCGAGAACAAGTGATGGCCAACCAGACTTTCAGGGCGTGTGGGCAAACAATAATGCAACACCCCTCCAACGACCTGAAGCTTGGTCGGAGAAGGAACATCTTTCCCAAGAAGAACTAAGTCAAGTCATGGCCGCCGCCGCTGAAGCAAGTGACCCAGGCCAAGATGCCCTTTTCGGAGACCAACTCATTCTGGCCGCAATCGAAAAAACCACGGCCAAATCCTACGATCCGACGACCGGTAACTACAATCAGTTCTGGATCGCAGACCGCACCTTCAACACAGACCGCACATCACTGGTCATTGATCCACCAGATGGTCGTATTCCGGACGTCACTCCGCAAGCCAGAGCGCGGCGAGCACAGCGATCCGTCCATCGGCAAGAACATCCAGCTGACACATATACTGACCGTCCCTTAGCCGAACGGTGTGTCAGTTATGGCGTCCCAAGAATTGGAGCGGGTTATAACAGCTATTTCCAGATCTTTCAGAGCAAAGACTATGTCGTGGTTTATCAGGAAATGATTCACGATGCACGGGTCATTCCAATCGGCGACCATCCTGCTCTTCCAGAATCGATTCGACAGATTCATGGCGACTCCAGAGCTCACTGGCAAGGCGACACGCTCGTTATTGAAACGTCGAACTACACTGCAGAATCCGCCTTCAGAGGAGCTACACGTGACCTACAGGTTACAGAGCGCTTCACGAGGACAGGTCCGGATATTTTGAATTATGACGTCACGTTTGAAGATACAGCTACATGGGTAAAGCCCTGGACGGCGTCAATTCCTCTCCGACATACCGACGATGCGATTTTTGAATACGCCTGTCACGAGGGAAACATTGGAATGGAGGGAATCCTCGCCGGGCATCGGGCAGAGGAACGGGCGACAGCCGACGAGACAGGGTCAGAACAGTAGAAACATTTGTAGTCATTCGGTGCGCGGTGCCGCAATAGTTTGCGACGACACGTCGGACTTACAAAGTTGATTCCGCTTGTCCGT
>CEUS01002272.1_pt1 | contig 26220 bp, 21 predicted proteins | sample 427031 | NCBI WGS metagenome assembly CEUS01 (sample SAMEA2622837, study PRJEB7988) | marine metagenome | biome: marine biome (ENVO:00000447); feature: marine epipelagic mixed layer (ENVO:xxxxxxxxx); material: "saline water (ENVO:00002010), including plankton (ENVO:xxxxxxxx)" | depth 140 m | reverse complement strand
GTTTCATCAACCAATGTAAATCGTTCAACAACATGGAGATCCTTGCCTGAGCCTCGAAAAGCCGTCTTGCCAGTAAAGTTGGTAGTCTCAACGACCAGCGTATCACCTTCCCATCGACCTCGAGAATCACCTGGCCACTGTCGAATACGGTCTGAGATATGCGGTCTCCCATCGGTCGGAATAATCCGAACCGAATTGTTACTTAGTTCCGGAAACAACACGACATAACCAGGAGTCTGAAAAATCTGGTAAAGATCGTTATAGGGTGGTGGTACCATCGGCGGTCCCTCATGAGTCCAGACAAGACACCGTTCCTGGTACGGTCTATTTTGATAACTATCAAATCCTCGAAGCTGAGCACGTGCTTCGGCACGTGCTTCCCCATCAGGAGTCAGTGGCGGTATCCTGCCATCGGGAGGATCAACAACGAGAGACGTCCGCCGACTTGAGAGGGCCTTAGGGATGGTCGTTCTCAACCAAGTGGAATTGTCATAGTGAGTCGGATCAGCCTGCTGTGTTCGTTGCCGTCGCTCATCATCATTACCCGTAGTGAACGCACGCCGTGCACCAAGCGGGTCAACGCCGTCAGCAGTCAGAATCTCCGTTAATTCGGCGAACTCTTCTTCTGTGAGAAATTCTCGGTCGGCGAATCGAACTGGGCGTTCCAATGGTGTGTACGTTTGGCTAGTCCAAAACCCTTGTAAGTTGGGTTTACCATCGGCCGTACGGGGAACGGTCCATTCGGTCGCCGTTGTCTGGGCCCGGATGTTACCTCCAACCCACAACAAAGCGACGCACAAGATAACCATACTACGCTTCATTACATCACCTCAGACGGAACCAAGAACATTTATCCGAATTCACCAGCATGATTACTCTGATCCGTGCTGTAGATTGAAGACCCACACCGCCACCGTGGCGCCGAGTGTCGGCCCAACGAGATAAAGCCAGAGAGCGCTCGCCGAACCGGCATTCAGAACAACATCCAGCAAAATCGGCCCCACTCCCACCGCCGGATTGAGTGCCCCACCTGAAATAGGTCCCGCAGCGAATGCACCGGCAGCAACTGTCAAACCGATGGCAAGACCGTAATACGTATTGTCCGACACTGAATCAACAGTCGCAACATTCAAAATCACTAGAGCAAGAGCAGCCGTAAATAACACTTCGACCAGAAGCACAGCTAATACGCCATAACCCTCGGCCGGTACCGGCGCTAAGATGCTTCCAGTGACCAAATACACAGTTGCGGATGCCAACAAAGCTCCCAGCACCTGTGAAAGGACGTAGGGCATTATTTTACTGTAAGCAAGCTTGCCCCGAAAAAAGATAGCTATTGTAATCGCTGGATTGTAGTGAGCACCGGACACACGCCTACCCATGTACACGAGGCCTGTGAGCATACTGCCTATTGCCAAAGGCGCCAACGATGATTGCGTCGCTGCCATCAGTCCAATCGTCAGAACAAGGAAAAACGTTCCAATCAGTTCGGTGACGTAACTCGTTATACCTGCCTTCTCTCCCCGATCTGCCAACCGCATAGTTACTTCAATCGAGCGTCACGCCTTGCTGCAATATAGTCCCAAAAACACGACAACTTACTGGAGTTCATCATAAATCGCCCGAATCGCGGCCTCTCGACGGTTTGTCGCATACTCAGGATATTTCGAACTCAGATCGATTGACTCGACAGCGTCGTCGGCAGACTGGCCCTCCGCCATCGCGGACTGCACAGCTGCGAGCAAGTCGGCCGTGAATTGTTGATATTCCCGAAGACTGCTCCACGTCGTCACAGGGATGTGCCCAGGAACAACGGTATCAACATTCTGAATACTGGCAAGGACACGTTCCAAGGTCTGTGGAAATTCGACACCACTGCCACCATTGTTACTATCAAGAAATGGAGCATCCCTCCAAGGAAACATGTCGCCCGTTTGCAAGACACGAAGAGCGGGGTAAACGATGAAGGTGTCACCATCCGTATGGCCACGTCCAAAGTAATAGAGTTCCACTCTATCGTCACCAGACCCGAGCGTTAATCGGTCAGAATACGTTTGCTTCGGCAGAAATTTTACGTTTTCCCCCTGAAATGCGTCCATTCGCATCATGTTGGATTTCGTATTTTCGTGAGCAACAATATCCACCGTTTCCGGAAAGAAATCGTTACTACCGTTGTGATCCCCATGGGTATGGGTATTGATAACCCTGACCACCGGTTCATCGGTCACCGTCCGAATTCTGTCCAGAATCACCTGGCCCCAACCTGCAAGCTTCGTGTCCACAACGGTTACACCTTGGTCAGTCACAAAGACACCGGTGTTTCCCCCACTAAACGCCTCACGATTGGTTGGACTTGACCCGGTGATCACGTAGAGATTGTCTTTAACTTGCTCAATCTGTGTGGCGTCCAAGGCTGCTTGTTCCAACGATTGACTCGACCCCAACCCGATCGACAGTGCACCAACCACAATGACCACGCCTAATATAATTACTCGTCTCATCGCACCCTCCACGAAACAACGGCAGACGGGATTTCACATCCCCGTCATACACGAACCTCCGACGTCACCACGGCCAGAACATCACTCTAAGTCTCGCCGCGCCGGCCTTTCTCAAATGCCGAAAAAAGTTCAGCTCCCTCATCGTGCAAACCAGTGCTTTCTCCCACCTGGTCACCTAGCACCAGATGATGGTTGGTTAGTCCATCAAATTCCGTCCACTGCGGAAGCCCGTCACGGTTAGGATTGCCGGTCGCCGCAAACTGGATCCAGTAATCCATCATTGTCTCTGAAAGTTCACGGTCAGTCTCCGTCCAGTCACCTTCCGTGGTGAGACCAAGCGGCATCTCTTCCGGCGAAGTGCCCCGTGGCGTCATCGTGCCGAAAACATACACAAGTTCGGCCGTATGATGGGCCCCCAACCCTACGCCCCAATCTGTTGGCGGAACACGGGTAAAGTGATAAAGCCAGACTGGTGACGTCACTTTGACGTGTGTCGTCGCCTGTGTCCGAACTGGTCCGGCAAAAAACATGTCGTGGATCAAATGATCAATGGCAGCACGCGCTGACTCGTCAGACGTAGCCTGATAGTGCTCAAGCGCCATCTCCGCAATGCTTGGATACATCGACCGAACGTGAGATTCGAATGCATCGACATCACCGATCTGCATCTGCTGTGTCATCAATGAACCTTCGTTACCATTCATGCCGGTAATAAGCGGTACGTTGTGCTGTTGACCGGAATCGTACATGCGCAGTGGATCCTCTGGAATGGTCCAGCCGTCCACATTGGGTGCCCAGACGTAGCCGGTCCGAACAAAGTAATCACCTAACCCGGCCTGCGCAGCAGCCTTGACTTCCGCCGCTGTGGCTGCCCTCATCGTAGCGAGTGCTGTCTCACCGTCGGCACCAAGCGATTTGGCTAACTGAATGCCTTGAGCTTCAGCCGAATCCCAATCCCCAACTGCCTCACGCAACTGCCGGTCCCAACCGTTAATCCAATTGCTCTGGGCGATGGCCCGATCAAAAAGGCCGTCTGACTGCGGCATCAGCATGAGAGACATGACCGCACCGGCACCCGCTGATTCACCAAAGATCGTGACTCGGTCGACATCGCCACCGAACGATGCGATGTTATCGCGCACCCATTCCAGACTAGCAACCATGTCCATGAGTCCATAGTTACCAGAAGCGTCATGCTCAGATTCAGCCGACAAAGCCGGATGAGCCATAAAACCAAAAACATTCAGCCGATAATTGATACTCACAAGGACTACGTCACGGGACGCAAATGGCGTGCCGTCATATAGAGAGGTGGACCCGGACCCACCAGTGTAGCCTCCGCCATGAATCCAGACCATTACCGGAAGCAGCTCAGAGGTCTCGGCAGGAGCCCAAACATTTAGGAAGAGACAATCCTCACTCTGCGTAAGATCCTCACCCCCGTCTTGGATACAGATTGGCCCGGCCGTCGTCGCATCGCGCACGCCGCTCCATGCCTCGACCTGGCCAGGAGGGCGCCACCTACGGTCAGCGATCGGCGCAGCTGCAAACGGCAACCCTTTAAAGATCATTACGCCTGGATTCGTTTCTGCATAGCTGCCTCGAATTTGACCACCGGTAACCGTCACGGGATTGTCCGGGGACAGAGTCACTATAGGCGGCGCGATGTCCTCGGCGTCAGTTTCAGGCTGACCGCAGGCCGCCAGTATCACAACCGCACAACACAGCACCACATACTTGCCAATCCGAAACCACACTGCCATCGACGCTCCCATAAACTTCTGAATTCGAAAACCATAGTCCCCTTGAGGCGCAGGTGCAAGTCGTCAAATCAGACAATCGACCGCAAGACTACCCGTGCATAACGCCTAATAGAGTGAGACAATAGAGCGTCCGCCAATCCTTTTATTTAGAACGGGGCAACTGTGACCTATCGGCTAATCGCGAAAATCGGAGTGGCCGGGCTCGCCATCTTTGTTCTGTCATCGACAGTCATCGGCCAATGGTCGGGTCGCGGCTTCGGACGACCAAGGGTCCCTCCTCGCTTCAAACCAGCCGGACAGATCGACCAAGGGTTCACGTTTTGTCGTTTGATGTACACCAGCGACCGGCGGGATCGGTCGGGTCGCGGCTGGTCGACAGACTATCCGTTTGCCGACATCAACTTCATGATTCGCTTTTCAGAACTGACATCGACTCAGGTAAATCTTGACGGTGACGGTGAGCCGAATCATTGGGTAGTCCCAATCTCAGACGACGCACTTTTTGGATGTCCGTTCGTAATGACGTCGGACGTAGGCACAATGAAACTCAGTTCCCAAGAAGCCGAAAGACTCAGAACATACCTCTTAAAAGGGGGTTTCCTATGGGTCGACGACTTCTGGGGCAGCCGAGCCTGGGACCAATGGTCCCGTGAAATTGGCGAGGTACTGCCACGAGGCGAATATCCAATTATTGACCTTCCGCTTGACCACGAACTGTTCAGAACAATGTTCAACATTTGGGAAATTCCACAAATCTCGAACATTCACTTCTGGCGAAGCACAGGGGGCCAAACCACATCCGAGCGGGGGGCCGACAGTGCCGAACCTCATTTTCGTGCGATCACCGATCAACACGGACGTATCCTCGTCGCTATGACTCACAACACCGATATCCAGGACGCGTGGGAGCGTGAGGGCGAGGACACAAGATTTTTCGATCAATTTGCGCCCGACGGTTATGCGCTCGGTGTGAATGTATTACTCCATGCCATGACACACTGAACGACGCGTTGTTCCTCGTCAAACCCACTGATAGACTCTGAACAGGACGAACAATCAATCAACAATTGGAGGCCTCTATGAGATTCAAGCTTTTCTTCTTTGCGCTTGTTCTGAGCGCGGTAGCCGTAGCTCCCTCTATGGCCCAGTCCATGGATGTCGATCTCATGGGGTCCGATGGTGTCACCTTAAAAGGAACCTACTCATCCCCTGGTCGACCCGGCCCTGCGATGCTCTTGATCCACCAATGCAATATGGACCGCACATCCTGGCAAGGCATTACCACTCAACTCGTCGAAGCTGGTATCCATGTGCTCACACTGGATCTTCGCGGGTTTGGTGACAGTGAGGGAGAAGGTATCAGTGGAGGATTCCCAAACCTGTTAATGAAATCCAGTGGCGATGTCGACATCGCATTTGACTATCTGGTCGGAAAAGACGGTGTGGATGGCTCTAGTGTTGGTGTAGGCGGCGCAAGTTGTGGCGCCATGTTGACCGCTGACCTCGCAAGTCGAAAGTCGGCCGTAACGACCCTTATGCTCCTCTCCGGACCGCCGAGTGACAACGCAATCGCACACATCTCCAAGGCCACTAGCCTCGCCGTCTTTGGGGCTGCTGCCACGGAAGACAACATCACTGAGGGCGTGGCAGACAGGATCCGAGAAACCGTTGCAGGTTCGCCCAATTCAAAATCTGTTGCCAAGATCTATGGTGGCTCCGAGCATGGTCTGCCGATGTTCGACGTCAACCCGGATCTCGAACCAGCGCTCATCGACTGGCTCAAAAATCAACTTCTGTCTGACTAGTCTGGTCCAGAACTAAGTCGTCTTTATAGATCAAGCGCCCGTGCACCGTTGAGAGCAGTCTCCATCGAATAGATGTCTTCATGACAGGCATACTCATAAAGGGGTTGGTTCGTACGCGTCAGTTGGTCAATCAAGGCATCTAATCTATCGCCGCATGAAAAACCGACCGCCGGGAACGCAAGAGAGGCACATCAGAAACTAGTCAACCGGTTCAAGTTTAAGTAAGGCCGCTTCGTCCGCGTCGGTCAATACATAGAGAAGACCATCCGGGCCCTGTCGAACGTCGCGAATACGTTGGCGCAGGTCGCCCAGCAGCCATTCTCGCCACCTTTCCTCACCCGCTTCATTAAATACAAGACGCTCCAGATGCCCGGTATTACGAATGCCACCAGTCCTCAGTGCACCGACAAACAAACTGCCGTTCCAGTTTGGAAATCGATCACCACTATAGAACGTCATTCCGGATGGGGCGATAGAGGGTATCCAGACGATTTCTGGCTGAACCATGCCTTCTTGCCACGGTCGAGTAGAGACACGAGGACCAGAGTACTGTCGACTGTATGACACAGTCGGCCATCCGTAGTTCGCACCGGCGCGAATTAAATTGACCTCGTCGCCACCAAGAGGCCCGTTCTCATGTTCCCATATCTCACCGGTGTCAGGATGTACAGTCAATCCCAACTGATTCCTGTGACCCAACGAATAGAGTTCGGGTCGATGACCCGACTGCCCGACAAATGGATTGTCTTCCGGAACACTGCCATCATCACGAAGTCGGACGATCTTTCCGACGGTGTCATTAGGGTCTTGGGCGCGTGGCCCTCCAGAATCCACACCGAAAGCACCGCCCACCGTCATATAGAGCATGCCATCCGTTCCGAATACAACTCGAGACGCTGCAGCGCCGCTATCTTCTAATACGTCCGAGAGAAAGATGTCTCGAACGTCGGTTAATCTGTGTTGGCTGAAACGTCCACGAGCGAGCGCCACTCGAGGTCCAGGGACACCGGGCTTGGTATATGTCAGATAGACGAACTGATTGTCAGGATAGCGAGGATGAAGAGCTATATCCATTAACCCTGCTACGCCAACCGCGTGAACATTAGGTACACCTAGAACCGGCTCCGGTAAAAGCCGGCCATCAACAATTTCTCGAAGTTGACCGCCACGCTCAGTGACCAAGAGATGGCGCTCTGAAAGAAATGCTACTGCCCATGGACGGGACAGTTCCCGGGTTACGATAACGACCCGTACTTGTGGGTGTTCAGCCGTTCCGTAAATTCGTGGTCCATCAGGTAGAGGCACCGGCGGCAAACCAGGTCGATCTTGCTGCCCAGACAACAAACCAAACCACATCGGCGTGCATACCAAAATACACGCAAACCAGAACGCTCGTTGATTGAGCCGCATGAAATCCATAGGACTCCGAAGAAACCGTGAACTGTTTCTCTGTCTCAGTATTCGTCGTACCCTTCGGTGAGTTCGATGCGAACGCCAGCCGGATCAACTAGAAACGCTATCTTGAGCCCGATACTCGGAACATCGCGAAACGGCACTTCGAATTCTATGCCTTGTGACTCCAATTTGCGACAAAAGGCATCCAAGTCATCAATCTCAAATCCAATATGGTCAATGGCCGTTCCCCTGGTTGCCGTTCGAGAGGTCTCTGAATTCCCAAAACTGAGATTCAGTCCTGGAGCGTTTGCTGTTGTCTCAATGGTGCCACGTTTAAATCGAACCAAACCAAACGTTTCAATGTACCAATCGAGCAACTCGTCGTATTCCGGAGTAAAGAAATGGATGTGATATGCGGCGACTTCGACAGGAAGTTCGGTATCCTCTTGCAGTTCAACCCTAATACCGTCAGGTACCATAACGTAGGCATTTGGGAACCCTTCAGCACCAGTGAACTCAGACATCACCGGCAGTCCGGCCGAGCGCCACTTGGACAAAAACCAGGCGATGTCTCGAACCTTGAATCCAAAATGATCCATCACGGTATCTCGTGAATCACTGGTTGCCTCCCGGTCACTCAACGCGACCAACATGCCGGGAAGACGAATCGCGGTCAGGGGGCCTCTCTCGACAAGCACGCCACCAAAATGCTCCACCCACAACCTTTTCTGGAACTCCATGTCGCTAACATTCAAGTGCACGTGTCCATAGGTGACTCCCATATCATTGGAAGGCTCTAGCTGGGCATGAACCGGCGATGCGAGTAACAAAGCGACAGCGACAATCATCAAGCGTTTCATAGATACATCTCCACCGCGGCATCATTCGCCGCATTTATCTAGAACTTGCGCAGAAACTTTTCAAAAGCCTCGCACAATAACGACCACGACGCTACGCGCTTTAGTAATCGCGATAGTGCTCGCCCAGAACTCTCCCTACAGCTTCGGCTGCGGCGTCCGTGAGATGACCTAGAACATTTCGATAACCCGAACAGTTCTGGAGATGTTGCGCAGGTCCCGCAACCAACACACCCGTTGTGTCCTCAGCCACAACCCGATTAATAGCCGCTTCGATATGCGTATGCTGCCGTGACGACTGGACGTGAGCGTCCTGATATCGACACTCTTCGTCGTCCGGACCGCCTATAGTCGGCAATAAATCAATTCGATTAGTGGATGCAAACCGAATGAAGATTGCATCCACTGCGTTTGTAATTTCCTCCACCCACGCGTCTTCATCATCGCCAAACGAACCACTGACCGCGAAGACAACTCGATCAGGAAAGCTTGCCGCGCGCCGCTCGCACGTCGACAGTGTTTCAGCCTGCCAAATCGAATCGCTAAGGTCACCCCAGCGATCTACGCCTGCCTCGACCGCCCATTTCAACTGCCATCGATCGCCATCGACGATGGACTGAAAAACACCACCCGTTTCAAACCACTGCTGGGTCTGACTCGACCCGAGTACCAAGTTACAAGTAAAACCTCCCGACTCTTGGGCAGCAACATTGGTGAAACAGATAGTCAACAACACCACGGCAACAGAGAAATATACGCGCCGCCTGATACTCCGCAGACACAATTGAGTTGTCATGAGTGGGCTCCCAAAATCAAAATAATCATACGACACAAACCACTGCAATCGATTCGACTAGCCTCTCTATCCGCTGGTCGACTCAAACTATGAACAGCCGGTTCATCTTCCCGATAAAGGCTCGATGCTTGAGATCCAGAAAACCCCGGCTCGCTGCGTACGCTGACAAAAACCTGAAGAACGAAGATTTGAGAAAAAACCTGACCGACTTGCTCATACGAGGCGACAACAATCCGTTAAGACAATGGTTTAAAATGCAGGCTACAGACTCATCTGCAGTCAACCTGAGAAGAACGGACCTAATCGAGGAAAAGAGATAGTTCCGACGACATTTTCTCGGTAATTACATCGCTGTATCCAAGGAAACCAGTAGTGTGACCCAACTGCCGCTATCAGCAGTCGGACCCCAGAAAACCCCGTAACAGGTCACGTTTGTCCTACTCGTTCGTTGCGGGTGTCGGCAATCCGTGTGTGCTCAGAAAACTACGAATAGCCGCATAAATTCTTAGATTCTCCTCGATCGTAAAGCCGCCATGCCCACCACCTGGCACAGTCACGAGTTCGTTTGGTACTCCGACGTTATCAAGGGCTTCATGAAGACGTACGGCATGCTCATACGGAACAATTTGGTCCGCATCACCATGAATCGTCAGTGTCGGGGGCAAACCTCGCCGAACGTATGTAAGAGGCGACACCTTCTGTGCAATATCTTCTCGGTCACTTGAGCTTCCAAGCCATGCCACGGCATACGCTCCTGACGGCCCGGGTTTCCGGTGCAGAGAATCTGCTACATCGGTGATGCCATACCAATTAATTATCGCCGCCACTTTCAGTTCTTCCGTGGAAGTCTCTCCGGTAGACCAAGCCCGTCTGCGGTTACCTGGACATTGTCGGTCCATATCTGCCGATTCCGGCAGCATGCCGGTTGTCAGTGACAAATGTCCGCCAGCCGAATTTCCAGTTACCACGATCTGATTAAGATCGAAGTTAAATTGTTCGGCATTACGATAAATCCACCGTAAAGCACACCGGCAATCTTCCACCGCAGCTGGAGCATGGGCGACATCGGCCAATCGATATCCGACATTCACAACATTCCACCCCATTTCCAAATACGGCAAGAAGGTAAGCGCAGACGATTCTTTACTACCGTTTGTCCATCCACCTCCATGGAAATACACAAGGGTAGGATTTGGTCCCGTCGCGTCTCTCGACTGGTACACATCGAGTTTTAGATCGACTCCACTCGCCCGCATATAGGTGATGTTAGGAGCGAGACGGTAGCCATTCGCAACATGGACAAAACTCTTCGCAGTACCAGACGTTTGAGCTTCTCCAACAAATGGAGTCACCAGCACGAGCGACAAAGCACCGACCACAACCATCCATGACGTTTTCATCTCGGTCACCTCGTTGTTATGTGCACTGGAACACTTGCACCAGTTCTGTTAGCAAAACTGGTACTCATATCCGCCACGAAAACTGCATCGTGACATTCACTCATAGACACGTCAACTACGTTTTGATACGGGCCACAACCATGCCAAGGCGGCAAATACCGTCGGATAGACTTCAACTGCATTGGCTGCCCAAATAGCCACCACCACCGCAGTAGGCGACATCCTGTAGCTGAATCGACAACCCGTCTGGGTCACTAAAATAAAGTTCCGGTGTCCCTTCTGGAGCGCCACCTCGATTCGGCATCCGCATTGATATCCAATGACGCAGTGGACCCGCTTGTCCAGATTCACCTCGTGGCTGAAGCCCATGGTCTTCAAGCACAGTCTGAATCCGGTCAACATCGAAATCTTCAAGTGTCAAGCACGCATGGTTGATTGCCGCAGTTGAAGCACGACCAAGACCAATGAACATCAGAAAGTGCGCATCTGCCCCAACACCAAGTAAGGGGGCCGTAGCTTGGAACGCCTGAATATCAAAGCCGAACGTCTCTCTATAAAACGTATTAGTTACTGCCGGATCAGAAACATTAATTGTTAAATGACTCAAACCTTGAATGGCAATTGCTCCTGGCGAAGAAAGACCATCGGCGATTCCACATTCATCTCCGATGCGACCTTCGCCGCCACAATATCTTGGGTCCATCAATTCAATGACAAGTCCATTGGGATCAACCATGTGGATTTCGGTTGTGGCATCTCTGGTACTCACCTGCACTCGCAACGGGCGACCACTGAGTCCGTCACGACCACTAAATTCTGACAACCCATGATCGGTCAACATTCTGACGATCCTGACAGCATCAAAATCCTCTATCGCCATCCCAAAGTGATCAATACGGGGTGAACCCGCTCCTGCCTCAGTGAGCGCCAAGAAGTGTGGCTCCTCCCCAATGCGGAGGAGCACCTTCTTCTCGTGGCGAGCCTGAACCGGCATCCCAAATAGCGCCTGATAAAACTCCAAGGACCGCTCTACATCCGACACGGCTAACGTCACCTGATGTAACCCACGGACACGGAGTGGCGTTGCCGACACCTGCGCATGCATACCAGCTGTGGCAACCAGGAACGGCAGCGAGTGCAGCCATTCTCGGCGGGTTAGCTTCATCGGCGCCTCACAAACTTCTTTAGGTCGCGAGGCAACACCTCCCCGGCATACACATTTCCGTCTGCATCCACGGTCACACCTTCCGCCTGTGCCTCTGGAATGAAACCACGCGCGTTAAAGTCGTCCGCATGAGCTATGACGATACCTTTGCGCAGCTGGTAGTCTGCCACGTACACCGTGTCATCATCGGTAATATAGATGCCACTCGCCATAATGCCCTGCCACTCATCAATGTAAATCCCGTCCTGGTCGAATATCTGAATTCGTTCATTAACGCGATCGCCTACAAACAAGCGGCCTTGAGAATCGAACGCCAGACAATGTGGTTCGTCGAACTGACCGGGCCCTGTGCCTGGTCCTCCCCATTCCTTCAAAAACTCGCCATCCTTTGAAAACTTCACGACTCGATTGTTGCCGTGACCGTCCGCCACAAAAATGTTGCCCTCCGGCCCGACCACGACATCCGCTGGGCCGTCAAACGTATCGCGTCCGTCGCCCGCGACGCCAGCTGTACCAAGTGTCATCAAAACCTGCCCATCTGGACTGAACTTGATCACCTGATGGCCCTTGCCGTTCTGTCCCCGTGCGTCGGTAGTCCAGATATTCCCATCAGAATCTAGAAAAAACCCATGCGGCCATATGAAGGTGTTTTCACCCCAACTCTCCACAAGAGAACCGGCTCGATCGTACTTAAGAATCGGCGCCACCGTGTCGCGGTCAATGCAGTTCGAATCGAAACAACGATGAAAGACCCAGAGATTCCCATCTCGGTCGACCTCAACACCAATGGTTTGGCCCCATTCGTCCACCCCAGCAGGTAATTCAGCCCAGTCCATTTCCAATCGATACTCTAATGCTGGCGATTGAGCGACCACAGCACTCGTGTGTCCGAACAACACCATCACCATAACTAACGCGACGACACTATAGATTCTCATTTCGCTTGTCCTCCTTACGGCCAAATGACCCGCCACTGTGTGGCGAACTCGGTATTCCCCCAAGCTATACGAAGTGTTCCAGACGGAAGTTCACCGGAACCTTGAGAAGCAACGGGCTCGAGAGTAACCGTCAAACTTTGTACGGTTTCGGAAAGGGACCGGTGACTCAGTTCCGTCCTTCCCAAATCCAAAGTCTGATCATAATCCGTGCCCCATTGCCTGGTTTGGCGGTTAACAATCAGATCCGCAGTATCCTCCCGAGGAAGCAGAAACAGGGTATAAACACCCCGTGGCACCTGAAGGTCTCCAATTCGTACGTTGACATCGGTCGTCAGCGAAGTCGCCCAGTTTGCACCGAGACGCCACACTTCACCAAACGGCACTAACCCGCCAAATATCGTTCGTCCCCGGGCGTGGGGCTGACCGTGATCAATCGTAATGTGAGAGGGACCAGAATGCGACGTGGAGCGATTGAACCACCCGGTCGCCCCGTTCAAAAGACGGCCATCAAACGCAACGCTGGTAGTCACCCGCCCACTCGGTGCGACAACTGGCCCCGGCGAAACATCCTGTGCCAGGAGACATTCGACCAGAAGAAAAAGAACCATAACCATCGATGAGACCGACTGGATGACAAAAGTGAACACAAATGAAAGCGGCATATTTGGATTCTCAAAAATCAGAAACGGCGACAATGAATCGCCAGATCAATACTACGGAGTGATTCTGGTCGACAGGACCGAAAGAGGTCAAGGTCAGCAGAGTCTGTAACTAGCTCGTTGGTATAAAAGCTAAAAATCGCCTCGGGTTATCAACCAGCAGCTTACGAATCAGTTCTTCCGGAACACCGGCATATCGAAGTTTTGGCACAAACTGCATTAACACCGAGGACCAACCATGCCCCCAGTTCGCCTTAAATTGATTGACATTCCCTTGATCAGAAGACAACAAGATGTGATCTTCAAAACCAGCATCAATCAAATCCAAAACCATCCGTACTTTGTCAGACGCTGGAATCCGAGACCTTCCCATCTCATGTCCGAGTGTATCAAGACCGATAAAAGCACCACGACGCGCCACCTCGGTGTGTGTCGCTAAAGGTTGATGCTCAGGTTTGATGGTTGCCATGTGGCCAATCACGACACGGGAGAGATCAACCCCTTGTCCCTCGATCACATCCAGTTGTTCCATGGCGCAACTTGGACAGCTTTCATGCGGCGTGTGGGTGAAGATCGGAAGTCCAGTCAGCAGATGGGCTCGCGCGACCGCCCGATGCACTTTCCGCTCATCTGGTCGCATTTCAAGCGAAGAAGCAATCTCACCAAAGGCACCCCACCGTTGCGAATTGGCATCCGTCACAAGCTCTTCAACCAGTGCATCCTCAGTCATCTCCGCAACACGTACCGGATAGATCGCGAAGCCAATGTCTTCAAAGTAACCACCAGCCATAATAATTCTGACTGCAGTTCTCGCAGCGATAGCTTCCAAATTGCTCACTTGTTCGGGACTCCGCCGGCCAGTGGCAGCATCGACAATACAGCCAAGTCCGTCGAATGCAGACGCTCGAAGCTCCTCCACCGCCAAGTCCACGTCAGCTCGGCCGACGTGTTCATGGAACAGGGTCGCTCCATTCGATAGCTCAGTAGGATTGATGTCTCCTTGTAACGTCCGAATGACTGCACCGTCAGGAAAGTCAGGCGACTCCGAAGAAGTAAAACTCTGTTGAGCGAAAACCGGCCGTGGCGAACCAATTGCCGACACGACCGCGGAACCCGCTACCGCACCGATAAATCGGAAGGCCTCCCGCCGAGAATACTGAGCGGTGAAACTTTTGATCATGTCACCTGAAAACTGGCACACCATCACAGCTCGAGAGAATCCCCAAACATCATTTCCTCTGGCCTGAAACTCCGCTGAACCTCGACTGCTCCCAATGTCATGGAAAACCAAACTTCGTCGTCATCGATGGTGATCGGATCGTCCCGCAAGAAAGCAAACTCCAAAATAACTGTTTCTTCGCTCTCGATAAACGCCTCAACATCCTCAGCCATAATCGGGACTTTATTCGGCCGTTCCAAATACGTCTGGCGAAGAAGCACCGGTCGCTTAACTCGCTCAGCAAACTGACGGGGCACGCCAGCGACGGAAACGACGTAAAGTGGCTCAAATTGAAGTAGAAACGCCTGCTGCTCTGCTGGAATCTGTTCGCCAATTCCAGCCTGGGCTCTTGCCAACGCCTGCTTCACCGGTAGGGCGCTGCGCCACGACACTGTCAGAGTCATCCGTTCCGGAACCGGGCCAATCCCCTCCAACGGTGGAATGTCACTGGGCGGGATAATCCGTCGCCCATCATCGCGTTGACCAGCAGCGTTTGCCGCACGACGGCGTGCCTGGCTCCGTCTCGACTCGTCAAGAACAACGGTGACCTTGCGTGACCACGGCGAATCCGTCAACATCTGCTCAATTTCTTCTTCCGACCACGACGTGAAAAATCTTTCCTCCCAGAAGTTAGCGGCGATAAGACTCCCAGACAGACAAATCCAGACTGCAAAGAACCCAAAACCTTTAAAAGTCATGAAACCGATCTTCTCGAAGAACCACTGGCGCAACATCGAATCGCTCCCCATCACAGAACTGCAGTGGCTGGAATAGACGAATCCACAACAACTTGCTCCACCGGACGCGTGAATCTTGATTATAGCCACGGATGGCTTCCGTGACATCGAAGAAAATCTTCATCTGACACGATCTTCTCGACTAAGAACCGCCGGCGAAAACGCTTCTTTTAGAAATAGTTCTGGGTTGCCTGACCCATCTGCCGACACCTTCCAGATGTCAGTCACCCGAACAGTGGGAGCCGATTCATCTGGCATCGCGTAAAGAATATCCTGATTGTTCAACCATTCCACTTGATCATCGACATGTCGCAGTTCGGCCAGTGGTGTTTCAACGGACGAGGCCAAATCGAGTACGTGCAAGCGCCACACAAAATCAGTGTCGGTGGGTATTCGTTTTTTAAATGCGATCAGCGTCTCATCGGGAGAAAGCGCCGGACATTCAACACCCTCACGAAGCACGGAAATCCGCCGCTCGGACACTCTCCCTTCGACCAGATAAACACTACCCCCGGTACCCAGCGTGGCATAAAAATGATCACTCTCTTGACCGAATGTCACTCCCCAGTAATTCAAATCGGCGGCGCGGATACGAGTGGAACCTTGGAACAATTCGAACTCCTCTAAATTGTTGACGACTCGCTCGCCGGTATTCGTGTCTATGATGCTCGTTTCGGTTGAGAACCCAGCTTCAGCATACGAATGGCCCGAAACAAACACCGTGACAGCAGCCCGACGCCCATCACGGGACAGGCGGGTGCGACTGGGAATGCCGTTTAGGGGAAGTGTATGCAGCGGTTCGAACAATTCATTGAACACCATGATTGAGTGGGTTGTATAGAACCTGTCAGTCGCCAGACAAACACCCCGGCGGTGAACAAAATGCAGCCGGTCGCAACGAAGCGGTGTCGCGCGGCGATCCTCGCCGGACGCCGTCAAGCGAAGCGCACTCATAATCCCGTAACTGGCGTCCAAGCCTGTGTGACGAATAAAAACCGAGTGCTCAGGAACGCTCACCTCACTACCCGCGACGGTTGTACCAGAAAGGCTTTCGGATACCACGTCAGGAGTGACGGCCTCCTCAATATCACGACCATTCGCCACCTCATTATTAGGGTTTTCCGTAACACTCATTAATTGCAAATCCTCAGAAACAGCCTCTTTCTGCGGTTGTTCTACTGTCAGATTAAGGTCCGCAAGACTTTCGATTTCCGGCAGCGACTCATCTTGAAAGAGGGCAGCTCGTTGCACGGACGCGCGCCAAGAATAACCAATCGCCAGGGTAAAACAAACCACGACCAAGAACGCAAACAGCACGCCAGGACGACGGTAAGAGTCCACTCTCCCATCACTATTACGTGTCACTATCGAAGTCCTGCGAAGTGTCGCGATCGACAATAAAGTAAGCGAACGAAACAGCCAAAAATAACCCAACGGCAAAGACAGTCAGGGCAACACGCAGCCCCAATTGCGTCCACAACATCCCGAAGATAACTGATGCAGCCAATCTTGTGAGACTGGTCGCGGTTGTAAGAGCCGCAAGACCTGTACCACGTCGTTCAATCGGAAGAAAACCGCTGGCAAGTGCCATTAGGACCCCATCGGTAAGCGCGTAGTGAGTGCCAAGCAAGAGAAGGCAGCCGACCAGTCCGGTGATACCAATGTCAGGTTGCATTGTCAGGAGATAACTCAGCGCAAGAAAACAATACCCAGTCAGCAGTGCAGTCCGACGACCGACTCGGTCTGCGAGGCGGCCAGCGGGAACCGCAAATAACAAGTAACTCGCCGACGTCCCAACGTAAAGTAAGGGAAACAAGCCGGCATTAAACCCCACCTGCTCCTGTAGGACAAGATAGATAAATCCGTCACTCACAGTCGCCGTACTCAATAAAGTCGCTGCGACTGTCAACCGTAAAAGACGAGGGTCACGCAGTGCACGACGAAATTCTGATAACGACGACAGAACTCCACTCGTCTCTGGTTCTGACGCCCTCGACTTGGGATTATGGACAAAGAAGACAAGTACACCAAGACCGCAAATAGCAACACTAAAGCTACATACAAAAACAACATCGAAGGCGTCTGGCATTACTCCTAAAATGGCCAGAGCCACCAGAGGGCCCAGCATCGCCCCCGCACTGTCGAGCGCACGATGCACGCCGAACGAGGTCGCCAATGTTGTCGAGTGACTACTCAAGGAGATCAGGACGTCCCGCGGCACGACGCGCAAACCCTTAGCAGCTCTATCAATCGCAACGACACTCGCGATTAATGGCCACGAAATACCTGCAAACAGTAACCCCAGCCTCGATACAGCTGAGACACCGTAGCCAACAAACGCTAACTCCTTGCAACGATTAGAGCGATCGACAACGACACCACTGAAAAGTCGGAGCAATGCCGTAACCCCGTGATACAGGCCGTCCACGATACCGTAGTGAAAGGGGGTCAGGCCGAGATAGAGCACGAGATAGATCGGCAATACCGTGCCAACCATCTCTGACGCTATATCAGTAAATAAACTGGTAAAGCCCAGTGCCCAAACGTTTCGACTAACGCTAAACCAAGACCGATCACGACCGCGGTGGTGTCGGGCTTTGCGCAACGCCGACCAAGCCTCAATCTGATACATCGATACACTCGATGTGCCTCAATTAGGTTCGGACCCAGTGTCTCAAGGTGCGTTTGCCGTTCCGTTGTCGGTTGGAGTTTCTCCCTGTGGCCCAGGCAGAGGTTCATCTGCAGCAAACCGTCTGAGAACGTTCTCGGTAAGCCTCGACACGTTGTTGTCATAGTCGTTAAATGACAAACTCCCACCCCATGCAATGGAACTCGTCGAAAATACGGCACCGCCATTTGGATATTCCAAATAAGCCATATCGGCATAGACGAGCTCATTGACCGTTCCACCTTGTAAAGAGTCACTCGTGTTGACCTCTTCGACAACCTGCTGATAGGCGTCGGAGTGCCCGAATGATCGAGCTAGAACCAGCGTGTGCGGTGGTGACCCGAGAGCAACATCGACACGGTCCAACTCAGAACCGGCTCCACCAAACTCGAGTACCAGCGACGGGTGGTTCCCGATCAGCTCGTTGTCACCGATGCCTTCAAAAATAAAAGCGGCTCTTGGATCAAAACTACCTGGCATCCGCTGGAACGGTGAGTTGCGATCAAATCCCTGCGCTGTAAAACCAACACCTACCAACCACTGAGGCGCACGACCGCGAAACCGCCACAAGCCACCCGGCTCACCAGTAATACTGTGATGATGCTCACCGGGAGCACCTTGCCACGCCTCGGTTCCATCTCGCCGGCGAAGTTCAACATACGTTCCGGTCGGATCCATCGGAGTCACCCAGTAAAAACCGTTGCCACCCATATACATTAAGCGGCCACCTTGCTCGAGATAGGTGCGCATGCCTTGAAGCATTTCCCACGAGTAGTACTCTGGATGCGTACCCGTCATGACGACGTTGTAGGGTTCAAGTAGTTCGGGTCCTTCAAAATGAAGGTCTCCGTCGGTAATAACATCAACGTCGAAACCTTTAACATCTAGCCAATCGATTAAATGCGTATCCGCCATGAATTGCCACGGATTGCGGGAGGCAACCTTGGGTCGCATGTCCGTAATCGGCCGAAGTCGCGACGAATAAGTCACTCCACTACCATCTGTGTGACCTGCATAGGTACTCATCCTTCTCGGAAACCCACGGGGACCAGTACTCGCGTATGCCAAATAGCTGAAGGTTGGAACCAAGAAGGCAATCTTCGACGTTGCGGTGCCTTGAGGTGGTCTAACGAAGAACGGCACGTAGTCTTCACTCGTCGTCGTTTGTAATCGGGCAGCATAAACCCCGCTCGGTAGGTCCTCAGGAATCTGGAAAGCAAAGTCCACATCCCAGGCCGCATCAAGCAAGTCATCGTCATGAAAATGGATTGCTCCGTAATGTTCAGGCGCACGACGATAATCCATCTCCGTCGCGTCCCAAAGATGGCCTGTCACAGCCCGGGTTGGAAGATTAACCGTTCGACCATCAAACTGTCTTGGCCCAGTATCCCGTACCCGGTCAGATGAAATGTCAGCCGAGAAATCCCACGCAGCCAATGCATCACTTGGTCCGTCGTCTTGGCTAATCGACTCAACCTCAGCTCGACTAAGTGCTCGGTCATACAACCGTGGATTGTCAATCTTTCCGCTGTAATACCCCCCAACATCCCCATCTTCGGTCCAGCGTGCCGCTATTAACAGTGGCACTTCCGTCGGCGCCAGGCCTGAAATCGCAGTGGGACGTTCAACTACCACCTGTGTGGGATCATCGGGTTGTCCGTCAATCGGTTGTTGATAAATTGTCAAACTCCCACTGTCCGCGTTGAAGCTGGCTGCCACGAAATACCATTTCGTTGGAACTCCGTGGGGACGTGGACGGTTGGCACCAAATATCGACGGCTCCCACGGCCGCAATTTCGGTTCGGCGACCAGTGTATCTACCTGGCCTGATCCAGCACCAATTCGCACCGCCAATCGGCCATCAGGATCTAAGAAAAGACCATAGCCCCGTTGGTCGACCTCCGACCACTTAGTCAGAATCCCTTGATACTCCCGACTGTCATCCCAACCGACCACGCCAGGGCGAGTCGCCGCGATCCAAGCCGTAATCGTGAAGCTGCCGTCAAGACGTAAAGCCGAAGCATCGTCAACCGTAACGTATGAGCCGACTACCAGTTCCTGGTGCCGCCCCGAATAGGTTCGATTGACTGGCACCTCAATCACCTCTTCTTTCATGCCAGGACCCAATGGATTCGGATCACCATGAATCAGACGAACAATGTCAGCGCGATATTCCGGCAACTGGCTACTCACCATAAATTGAATGGTTTCACCCGGTTGGACGCTTAAGCGATCGGCATACCCGACTACGCCCATCGCTACCAGACTATCGGCAGGCGACATGTCCTGCTGCGCAGTCCCATGAAGCACAGTAACTATTGTAAGAACGAGCAAGATCGAAGTACAGGCCCTTGTTCTAGACATAACGTTCTCCCAGACCACCTGGTGGTCAACAGATCAGAATCCGGCCTTATGAAAACAACATTTAGTCTTCAGAGCTACCGCCACACCACATTTTTCATTCAAATAATTCTGAAGCACATATTACTAGCGTAGCGTTAGACGAAGTCATTCTATGCGCAAGTTCAAACGCTGTCTGTAGGGAATTTGACATGCGCACACCACAACCCCTTTTGGCGCGGCTGGAAATAGAATTTCCAACTACAAAAAGACCAAAATCGCAGTTAAACAGTCGAACGTTTTTCGACCTACTGGAGATCTACTGGCTCCCTTGAACCAAGGCGCCGCAGCAAAGCTGCCGTACTCTCAGAAGGAGCGTTCGCGTTGCTACGCTCTACGAGATAAAGTGGTACCCGACCTCGTTTGTCTTCAACGTTCACATCGGCGCCGCGATCTACCAAAAGCTGAATTACCTGGTCCTCCCACATAGCGGCAGCACCATGTAATGCAGTCTGGCCTCCACGATTGGTCGCGGAGACATCTGCCCCATGATCCAAAAGTAAGCGAACCGCCTTCAGAACGAGATCGTCCGGCGGCCGCCTCGCGTCATTTTCACCCAATCCAGACGCTACCATTAGCGGCGTGACGCCAGCAGCATTAGCCAAAAATGGATCAGCACCCGCGCTCAGTAAGACACGCATCATTTCCAAATTTGCGTCACGCGTGGCTAACCAGAATGGGCTCGCCCCATCATAGGCATTGCGGGACACATAATCTCCGCGGCGAAATGGTAGAGGTCTAGTTAAAACGGCGTTAGGCTCGGCACCCGTCTCGAGCAACGCTTTGAGGAGAGTCATCTTCTCTGTGTCAACAGCGAAGTGAAGCGCTGTCATGCCAAACTGATCGGCGTTATTCCGATCGGCCCCGTGGTCAAGAAAATAGAGAGCGAGTTCTTCATGCGGACTTTGACTGACAACCAATCGATAGTCACTACCGGTAACAGCGTCGAGACTCGCAGCAGCCACCAGTAACGGACTGTACCCATCTGGTGTCACCACATCGACATCAGCACCAGCTTCCACCAGTAGACGCGCAACCTCGATGGCGCCCGCTCGAGCGGCAAATAACAGTGGCGTAAATCCACCTTGTGAGCGAGCCGTCAGGTCCGCACCAGCTTCCACTAGCGCTTTAACCACGGCTAAATGGTTCCCTGCCGCCGCCCACATTAACGCCGTCTGCCCGCGATCGTGTTCTGCCGCATCGGGGTCCGCCCCACCAGCCAACAGTTTCATGACAGATGTAACCGATCCCGTACGAGCACACGTCATCAGAACTGTCTCACCGGCTTGTCCAACGGACCGCGTATCCGCACCGGCTCGCAATAACACCTGCACCATCGCATCACTCCCGTTGCGACAGGCCAACACTAGCGGGGTAATAGCAAGATCATTCTTGGCATCTACTGCAGCACCAGCTGCAATCAAGTGCTGAGCCATCTGAAGCTCATCCCAGTAGGCAGCCCAGTGCAGTGCTGTAGCACCATCCGGCTGGGCACTCTTGACATCAACACCCTCTTCAATCAGCGCCCTGACCACCTCCGGTTCGTTACGCTCAGCCGCATCCGTCACCCGATGGTCCTCAGCTGTGAACCCAGTGGCAACAACCGTCAATATCACGACTAACACCACCACCGAAAACACCTCACGGTTCATGACTATTCGTTGGACTTGCATGCAACCTCTAAAACACAGTTCTCGGTTACACCTCAGAGAGCTGTTTGATCTGTCCGGTGCTATCACCAAGCGCTTCCATCGGAACACCCAACCGATCCAAGATCGTTAGAAACAAGTTGGTAACCGGTGTGTCCGATGCAAATTGCAGGTGACGACCTCCAGCAATCGTTCCACCACCGCCTCCAACCAGCAATGTCGGCAAATTGTGATGATTGTGCCCATTCCCATCACTCATCCCACTGCCGTATATGATCATGGACGAATCCAGCAATGAACCATCACCGTCCGCTGTTGATGCAAGCCGGTCAAGATAGTAAGAAAAAATCCTCGCATGATACTCATTTACCCTAATCAGCTTATTGACCTTTTCTCCGTCACCACCATGGTGCGACAGCGGATGATGGGCGTCGGGCACACCAATTTCCGGATACGCACGTTGACTCGTCTCATGTCCCACCATGAAAGTAATAACCCGCGTAAGGTCAGCTTGGTAGGCCAAAACCTGGAGGTCGAACATCATCTTGGCATGCTGTTCAAACGTGCCCGGAACGCCGGCTGGCTGATCCATTACCGGCAAACTCAGATCGCTTTGTCTTTCGGCCAGTTGAATCCGGCGTTCCATGTCTCGAATAGCCTCGAGATATTCTTCAAGTTTCAGACGATCACGCGGACCTAGATCCTGCTGAAGTTTTGTCACCTTCTCTGTTACCGCATCCAGAATGCTGCTGTCCTCCTCACGCCTCGCACGCCAAACATCGGGATCGGTACTCTCATTGCCAGCAAAAAGCCGCTCAAAAATCACACGGGGATTATTTTCCATTGGAAGCGGCGTCGTGGGACTGCGCCAACACAGCGTGTTTGCGTATGCGCAGCTATAACCAGGATCACACGAACCGATTGCTTCCTTCGACTCAAGAGAAAGTTCAAGAGACGCTAACTGAGTATGTTGCCCCAAGCTGCGAGCAGCAACTTGATCCATAGACACACCCGCTCGAAGATCAGCACCCTCAGTCTTCTTGGGATGAACACCTGTGAGATAAGCAGCCGAAGCACGCGCATGATCCCCAGCCCCCTCACCAGGCCATGCATCACCTTCTTTGTTGGCCAGACCACTGAGTACCAGCATGCGCTGCTGATACGCTGCCAGTGGTTTAAGTGTCGGTGTCAGATCGAAACCGTTTCCTACGCCAGTCGGCGTCCACGAATCCATATAGACTCCATTTGGAACGTAGACCACACCCAAACGTCGTACCCCGGAAGCCACAGTTGAACGCATCGCCGACAATGCCGGCACCATTCCATCCAGCAAAGGCAGCGCCAAACTGGCCCCGACCCCCCGGAGAAATGTCCGACGTGCCAAATGTTTCTTAGTAATAATCATGGCTCTCGCGACCTCCTCATTTGGAACGGCACACTCTCAACCACCCTTAACACAACCGATGACCAACGATATTGATCCGGCTGTGACTGCCGGACAATCTGTCGCACTGTCGGTCCATCATACGGCTCAAGTCCCCGACCCAGTGCATAAGTAAGTAGTTTCCCTGTAAACGCAGTTACGAACTGATCACCCTGCGCAAGCACATGTTCTCCCACACTTGCCGGTCCACGTAATTCCATTCCATTCGGAAGTTCAGCGGATGGGTCAATAACTACACCATTGTCATGCGTACGAAGCCGACCGATTGCGTCAAACGGCTCGAGCGCAAGTCCCAAGGGATCCATTGGAGCATGACAACTTGCACACACCGGGTTTGCCCGGTGCACCTCAAGGCGTTCCCGAACCGACCGAGGAGCATCGGCACTGGACTCAGCAAGATCTGGCACATTCGCCGGAGGCGCTGGGGGGGGTGAACCTAATAGATTCTCAAGCACCCATTTACCACGTAGTGTAGGTGAGGTGCGATTAGGATACGACGTTGCCGTCAGGATACTGCCGTGCCCCAGTAAACCGAAGCGCGTCCTGTCCTGCAGGCTAACACGCCGAAAATAGTTGCCATAAATATTCGGAATGCCGTAGTGACGCGCAAGCCGCTCATTCACAAAAGTGTAATCGGCGGTCAGTAATTCCAGTAAGCTTCGGTCATTCCGCAATTGACTCTCAACAAACAATTCCGTTTCTGTCCGGAATGCATCTCGAAGATTTTCATCAAATTCAGGATAGGCATCAGGATCAGGTGCCACTGATGGCAAATTGCGCAGATAGAGCCACTGACCTGCGAAGTTCTCTACCAGTGCATGCGCCCTGGGATCGCGTAACATCCGATCAACCTGAGGTCTGAGCCACTCTGAGTTACTGGGATCAGCGGCGAGAGCAGCCGCCAGTAACGCATCATCTGGAATGCTACTCCATAAGAAAAAAGACAGCCGCGAAGCTAGTTCAACCGGACTCAGTCGGTAAGCGGAACCAGGTTCAACCTCATCCGGTTCACGTTCAATCCTGAACAAGAATTCCGGATCGACCAGCACGGCTCGAAGTGCACGTTTAATCCCGTCATCAAAGCTGCCAGATACACGGTGCCCCTCCCGATAAAAGTCGAGTAGAACAGCGACATCGTTTTCAGTCACCGGTCGACGGAAGGCCCGTCGCGCAAGGGTTGACAGTATTTCGGTCGCACAACGCTCTTGAGCATCCGGAGAGGTAGCCGGGTCCGGCGTGCACACGAATACTCGTGATCGAACAGGCGTCGTCTCAGGTTTTGAAGCATCATAGGGGCCACTGATCGAAAGACTCTCGAGACTCATCGGCGCATCTCGATCGCCCGCAAATTCGTAGGATGCTACCGACAATCGAGGTTCCAGAGGTCCTTCTGGTAAACCTCGCCGCTCTGGAAAAGAAACGCCCACCGTGTGTGTTCCCGCTTTGACGGATAGCGTCAGCTCAAGCCCTTCATCGGCAGTCTGTTCGTACGCCGACGCGTCCATCACCGCAGACCATGGATTAATCACACCGTCTCCTCCAACGGTGAAGTCCGCCACCCACTTTCGATCAAACCGCACCTCGATGGTATTTGGTTCAGACAAACCACGAATCTGGTTGGCATGGGTGCGCTGGAGACGGATCTTAAGCCGATATTCACCATCCAAAGGGAAATAATGGCTGGCCGCCATCCCACCACGTGTACCAAAAGACAACTTTTCACTCATGCGCTGGTACTGCAGCAAGGTTGGCCGCACCCGATACGTCTTCAAGGTAGGTAGCATCCTGGGATCGGCAACCGCCAGTTGAGCAACCCGCGCCGATGCAATCATGTACCGCTCAAGTAGACTGGGTGATAGTGCCAGTACGTCCGCGATGTTGTCGAAACCATAACCGGAATCATCCGCCGGCAACATCTCACGTCCGTCAATCTCAAGCCCCAACAGGTCTCGGATAGCGTTAGTGTATTCGGCGCGATTCAGGCGGTGAACAATCCGACGACCAGGGTTTGGCGCCACCGAAAACGCGGCGTCCAGTTCGTCTTCCAGCCACGACGCGACCCGGTCATAAGAACTTGAGTCCGGGCGTCGCTGACCCGCCGGTGGCATCGCCTGCGAGCGTAACTTTCTGACAACGTTCTCCCATATGGCCAACTCCTCGGGCACTTGGCCAATGTGATCGAGGCGGACGGTCTCAAGGGAAAGCCCAGCCGTTCGAACTCTATCGTTATGACATGTAATGCAGTACTGATCGAAAAAGTTTCGCTGCCACGCTGAATCAGTTGATGGGGCTGAAACGGTCTGGCGAATAAGTTCCTGCGACATGACTTCACCGGAACGGATCGCCTGAAGTGAACCGACAGCCAAAAGGCTAACTACAGCACCGGAAAGGAGAATTCTTAGTGGCATAGCCAAGGACGACGTTCACTACGATATTCGGGATTTACGCAGCAGTCCAGCTCATAAGATGGTATTGCGATACGCGGCTAACCCCGTCACCGCGCGGCCAAAGACGCTGAGATGATTTCCTCGTCGTTTCGCGCATAGATATGTCGATTGGCATAAGCGGGCTGCGACCAATTTACATACGTCAACTCTCGTCGATTTCCAGGCCGGGAAGTAGGAGTAATCAGAAATGTGCGACTGATCTCTTCGTATCCCTCTGGAGAAAGCCGCGCAATAATCAAATCTCCTCGATCATTGTTAATGAAGACACGATCTCCGTGTTGCACCATAAACGCGCTGACCCACCGGCCCCGCTCACCGGTCGCTTCCTGCGATTCCCATACACGCTCGCCCGTTGCGGCAACCAAGCACCGCAGTTG
>CEUS01269339.1_pt1 | contig 26232 bp, 24 predicted proteins | sample 427031 | NCBI WGS metagenome assembly CEUS01 (sample SAMEA2622837, study PRJEB7988) | marine metagenome | biome: marine biome (ENVO:00000447); feature: marine epipelagic mixed layer (ENVO:xxxxxxxxx); material: "saline water (ENVO:00002010), including plankton (ENVO:xxxxxxxx)" | depth 140 m | reverse complement strand
CCGCTCTATGATACCTGATGCTGAGAAATTAACAGGGCCGGTATGGGCGTCAGAAAATGACGAGAGGGTTACTAAAGTAGGTGGATTTTTGCGAGATCGGGCCTTGGATGAACTGCCTCAGGTAATCAATATGTGGAAAGGTGATTTGAGCCTAGTTGGTCCTAGGCCTGAACGGCCTGAGTTGTTGGAACAATTTGTGAAAGAAATTCCCCAATTCAAATTAAGAATGAATTTGAGACCAGGCCTAACGGGATTGGCACAAATAAAAGGCAGGTATGCTACCAAGCCTAAAGACAAACTACGTTACGATATTGTTTATATGAAAAACATGTCTCCATTGTTAGACTTTGTTCTGCTTGTGATGTCTGTGTTGGTTACTTTAAAGGCGGGTTGGCAAGCTAGTAGGGATGGAAAGCGTTAAATGTCATCATGACCGGATCAATATTAGTTTTGACAAGCGTTGTGATATTGGCCGTGGCTGGTCACGTCTTGCTAAAGATGGGACTGAATCAACTTGGGCAAATTGGATTTGAACAGATGGGTGATCCTGTAAGATTGGTGTTAAGAACATTCTCTAATCCCTTATTGGTTGCAGCATTACCACTTTACGGAGCGAGTTTTGTGGCGTGGGCGGTAGTTTTGTCTAGGATGCAACTAAGTGTCGCTTACCCCGCTTTGTCATTGACATACGTGGTTATTCCTTTCGTGTCTTGGTTACTTTTGAATGAACCGATTTCACTAATACATTGGATCGGTATTTTGCTGGTGGTTGCTGGTGTTCTTTTGGTACTTACGGGAGGCTTATTTTGAAGGTCGTTATTCTGGCTGGTGGTCTTGGTACTAGGCTTTCGGAAGAGACTGATATTGTTCCTAAACCAATGGTTGAAATTGGTGGCAACCCAATACTCTGGCACATAATGAAAACATATGCCTCTTTTGGGTTCAGGGAATTTGTAATCGCCCTAGGATACAAGGGAGACCAGATTAAGAGATTTATGGTTGATTATAGCCTACTAAATAGTAACCTGAAGGTTTCCCTATCAGATGGTAGCATCCAGGTTTTGGACGGACCTAAAGAGGATTGGATAGTAGACTTGGTTGATACAGGGATGTCTACAGAGACCGGTGGTAGAATCAAGCGCTTATCTGAGATAGTTGGTTCGGATACATTTATGTTGACTTACGGTGACGGTCTGTCAGATGTAAATCTGACCAATTTACTCGAATTTCATAGGACACACGGTAAATTGGCTACAATCACTTCTGTTAGGCCGCGGTCACGTTTTGGCAGACTGTCTTTTGATGGAGATAAAGTGGTGGAATTTGTAGAGAAACCCCATGTGGGCGATGGATGGATAAATGGGGGGTTTTTCGTACTAGAACCCAATGTACTTAACTATTTGGATGGCGATCAAACTATATTTGAGAGGGAGCCTTTAGAAAGCTTGGCAAAAGATGGTCAATTAGTTGCTTACAAGCATGAATCATTTTGGCAGCCTATGGATACTCTAAGGGAAGTTCGATTGCTTAGAAATCTGTGGGATACTGGCAAAGCGCCATGGAAAATTTGGAAATAAGTGTCACTTTTGGCTGAGTGGTGGATTAATAAATCAGTTTTGGTCACAGGTCCTACTGGCATCATAGGATCTTGGCTGGTGAAGGAACTTCTGAAGAATGGAGCAAAGGTTACCGGCCTTATTAAAGAAGAGGACCAGAGATCGGAACTGTATAGAAGTAGAGATTCTGATTCGATAACATCTGTGAAGGGTGAACTTGAAGACTATGATCTACTCCACCATACCCTTAAAAATTTCCAAATTGATACAGTGTTTCATCTAGGAGCTCAAACTATAGTAGGTACTGCTCTAGCAAACCCGCTGCAGACATTTGAGACTAACATCAGGGGTACGTATAATCTTTTGGAAGCCTGTAGAATAAACTCTGTCTCAAGGACTGTTGTTGCCTCTAGTGACAAAGCATATGGGAAACAGTCTCAACTACCATACACAGAAGATATGCCTCTGTCTGGGTTACAACCCTACGAAGTTTCCAAAAGTTGTACAGATATGCTCGCTCAATCTTATTATCATTCGTATGAGCTGCCCGTGGCTGTAGCAAGATGTGGCAATGTTTATGGTGGAGGGGATTTCAATTGGAGCAGAATAGTTCCTGGCACCATAAGATCTCTCCTAAAAAATGAAAGGCCTGAAATACGCAGCGATGGCCAATACGTCAGAGACTACATATATGTAAAAGACGTAGTTTTGGCGTATATGAGATTAGCTGAATTTCTGGAAAATGATAATGTCACTGGGCAAGCTTTCAACTTTGGAAATGAGATTCCAATTACAGTTAAGGCACTAGTAAGACGTATTCAGGAAGTAATGGATTGCGAGCACATACAACCTGAAATACTCAGTACAGCTCAGGGAGAAATTCCTTCTCAATATTTATCTTCTGATCTCGCTCGAAGAGTACTAAATTGGGCTCCGAAATACGATGAAGAGACGGGTTTATCAGAGACCGTAGATTGGTACACCAAATTTCTTGGTTATGGAAAGTGAGCGAATTGGGCGACGAATCTAAAAAGCTTCGGCAACAGATATTGGGATTGGTAGAAAGGTACCAAGAAAATGCATTTCCTAGTAAAAAATTCGTTCCTGGTGAAACACCCATACCAGTTTCAGGAAAAGTGTTTGATTCAGATGAAATGACCACATTGGTGGACTCAGCTTTAGACTTTTGGCTAACCACAGGTCGTTTTGCGCTGCAATTTGAGAGACAGCTTTCTAGGTATTTCGGGTTGAAGCACAGTTTTTTGTGCAATTCTGGTTCTTCAGCCAATCTGCTTGCTTTATCTGCTTTGACATCACACAAACTTGGTGTTGATGGTCTAAAACCCGGAGATGAAGTTTTGACCGTCGGAGCTGGGTTTCCAACAACGGTCAATCCGATAATTCAAAACGGCATGATACCAGTATTATTGGACGTTGAGCTGGGTACCTACAATGTAGATGTCACGAATATTGAGGATGCAATTGGCCCTAGGACGAGAGCTATCATGATGGCTCATACCTTGGGTAATCCGTTTGACCTTAATACCGTGACCGAAATCGCCCAAAAACACAATTTATGGTTAATAGAAGATAACTGTGATGCTTTGGGTTCAAAATATAATGGTCAATTGACCGGAAGTTTCGGTGATATTGCGACACTCAGTTTTTACCCGGCGCATCATATAACTACTGGGGAAGGTGGTTGTGTAGTGACTAGGCACAGCCGGCTAAAGCCACTCATAGAATCTTTTCGGGAATGGGGGAGGGACTGTTGGTGCGAACCTGGATTCGATAATACATGTGGTAAGAGATTTGGGTGGCAGCTAGGAGAATTACCATTTGGGTATGACCATAAATACACTTTCTCCCATATAGGATATAACCTCAAAATGACTGATATGCAAGCGGCTATAGGGGTGGCTCAACTCAAAAAACTTCCCGAATTTGTCAAAATCAGGACGGATAATTGGCAACAGTTTCATGATGGCTTGAGGGACATTGAAGACTTCTTCATTCTTCCAACAAAAACGATCGGTAGTGAACCAAGTTGGTTTGGTTTCCCAATAACTCTGAGGTCAGGAATTCCTTTCAATAGGAATGATTTTGTTAATTACCTAGAGTCTAAGAAAATAGCTACAAGGTTAATATTCGGAGGGAATTTGACAAAACAGCCAGCATATAAAGAAGTTCCCTTCAGGGTTGTCGGTGACTTGCTTAATACAGACACTGTTATGACAAATTCACTGTGGTTGGGAGTATATCCAGGATTGTCTAGCGAAATGATCTCATTCGTATTGGATTCTGTACACGAGTTCGTCAGAGTAGAGACTTCCAATGCATAGTTTGATGTCTCTAAAGTGGTCTTCTTGAACACTGATATCGCACAATATGATTTGACTATCATAATGTGCTCATATAACGAAGCCGGGCGTATAGAAGCAGCCGTTGATGACTTGTATGCGTCGGCCATGGAACGATCAGAAACTTTTGAAGTGATAGCTTTAGATAATGGTTCAACTGATGGTACTAAGGAGTGGCTCAAAGCAGCAGAATATCCAAATTTCAAGAAGATTTTTAATGAGGTGAATCTAGGTAAAGGTGGTTCAATTAAATCTGGCATAGCCATGTCCAAGGGAAAATATGTGGTAATACATGATCCAGATATGGAATATAAAGCCAGTGATATATGGAGACTTTTGGATGCGGCCATACAAGATGATGTTCAGATGGTTTTAGGCAGCCGTACCTTGGGGCAAGGAAAGCCCTCGTATCACTATATTGCAAATTATCTGGGAGTAAGGTTTTTGACAGCTCTAATAAATATTCTTTTTGGGAGTAGACTTACCGATACTGCCACAGCAATGAAGCTTATAGACGGAAACATAGGCAGAAGGATGAGGTTGCAATCCACAGGTTTTGATTTGGACTTCGAACTTGTTGTGAGAATTCTTCGTCTGGGGTATTTGATATCAGAAAGACGTATTGAATACTTCCCAAGGACGAAGGCTGAAGGTAAGAAAATCCGAGCCTGGAGAGATGGATTTCTGTCGATGAAAACCATTCTGCGAGATAGGCTTCTTTCAAAAGAGAAATTTATCCTAGGCCAAAACAGTACTGAGAGTTAATAGGAACGACAAAAGTTTTGCTTAGTGAACGACGTTTGCTACCCCAAAATAGGATGGTGTACTGGATTGTTGGACTATTCATCCTCTCAGTACTGCTTCGATCAGCGTTTCTTGTATGTGTGACTGGGACGGATAGGCCTCTTGAAGGCGATGAACCAGAGTATCATGCTGTTTCGGTACTTTTTGCCAACGGGGATGGATGGGGTGTTGACGGACAAAAATCTAAGCGGTCTCCCCTAATATCTTTCCTTGCATCGGGGCTGTATTTCTTGTTAGGTACTGATGCTTCTGCTTCTAGGTGGATGTTCGTATTTTTCTCTTCTCTAACAAGTCCACTGGTTTTTATAGTCGTTAACAAAATGTCGAAACGGTATGATGTTGGAATTCTGGTGGCGGTTGCTTGGGCGCTTTATCCCCCTTCAATATGGTATGCAGGGTTGATTACAACAGAGACTATGTCATCGTTGTTGGTGGTAGCAACAGTAGGTGTGTTTGTGTGGGCTGCTACTAGCCAAGGTATATGGCATGTCGTTGTCGCAGGATTGGTATTTGGCTTATTAAGTTTGAACAGGTCACTTTATTTATTCTTGCCCGTCGCTCTTATGATAACTCAGGTAATACTCTCAAGAGTTACAACCTTGGAGTGGTCTTGGTCTGGACGCCAGTGGGCACTATGTTTAATAGTTTTCAGTATTACGATGGCTCCTTGGACTATTCACAACTACGTTGAGCATGGAGTTTTCATGCCCCACTCTACTCAGAGCGGGATGTTGTTATTGATTACCAATGGGACTTTGGATAATCAATTCATATCTAGAGGCATGTATTATAAAAACCCTGAGTTAATTGCCAGAGTTTATAATGGATCTGATAGTGAAGTCGGTCGTGACAGGCTTGCACGTGCAATTGCTATTGCCGAGATTAAAAAAAATTGGCACTTATTGCCAAAAGCTGTTGTCAATCGTGCCAAGAATTTTTGGACACCGCGTCCTGATCCCTACAACCACGGATGGACGATTAATGATTTAATAATGATAATGATATGGGTACCAGTATTAATCTTTTTCTTATCATCTTCAATGATCAGATCGTGGGGCAAGTATTGGCCTATGTTAGCCATAATCGGATATGCATTTTTACTGACATTGCCGTTTTGGGGAACTCCTAGATTCAGATTTCCGGTCGATGCTCTCATATTGTGTGGAGGGGTAATGGGATTTTTGGAGGTTATCCATTTGGTTGTTCCATCAGTGGCAAGTCAAATACAAAAAAAAATAAGGTGATTACGTGATCCAATCAAATTTAGGCATCAAAGACTTAACTCTTTCTGTTCTCGGCCTGGGGCATGTGGGATTGCCCACAGCTTTGGGCTTCGCAGAACTGGGATGGAATGTGATTGGAGCGGATGATGATTTAGATAAGACTAGAATGTTGAGTTTGGGTCAAACGCCATTCTATGAGCCAGGGATTAAGGGATTATTAGATAAACATTTGGAGTCAGGGCGTTTCAAAGTGGCCACAGATAGTGCAACCGCAGTTAAGGAATCCGATGTTTTATTCGTATGTGTTGGAACTCCTCAGTCAGAAGATGGATCAGCGGACTTGTCTCAAGTTGAGAATGCAGCTCGAACGGTGGCTCAAAACACTAATGGATACAAACTTATTGTTGAAAAAAGCACTAATCCTGTATCGACCGCAGAGAATGTGAAAATGACAATTTCACAATATCTAGATACTGATCATCAGGTAGAAGTGGCTGTGAATCCTGAGTTTTTGAGAGAGGGACGAGCGTTGGAAGATTTTTTTAATCCGGACAGGATTGTGATTGGTGTGGAGTCAGAGAGGGCTAAAGATCTTCTTTTCAGGATATACGAACCGCTAATAAATAATATTAACCAAAATGGTGAATCTGCAAATCAAGGTGAGGTTTCTCCATACATGTCTGGACAGAAAATAGTTGTAACCGATTTGAATACTGCTGAGTTGATAAAACACTCGTCCAATGCATTTTTGGCGATGAAAGTTTCTTTCATAAATATGGTTTCAGATTTATGTGAATCAGCAGGAGCAGATGTTAATGATGTTGCTATTGGCCTTGGTATGGATCCAAGGATAGGACCAGATTTCCTAAGGGCAGGAGTTGGATTCGGAGGGTATTGTCTTCCGAAAGACCTAAAGGCATTTATTCGTATTGCGAAAGATAACTGTGTTGATGAGTCTTTATTGGAAGCCATTGAAATGATTAACGATCAAAGAGTTGATCGTTTCGTATCTAAACTAGCTTTATTGTTGGATGGTTTAGCTGGACGGAAACTGGCCGTTTGGGGACTTGCTTTTAAGCCTGAAACAGATGATGTTAGAGATGCTCCAAGCATCAAAATAGTACAACGCCTTTTGGAGCATGGTGCATCAGTTATTTTGTACGATCCTCAGGCGACCGACCAGTTCATGGAATCGTTCCAAGGTTCCACCGAAAAGATTAGTTGTGCATCGTCTGCATTAGACGCAGCAGTCGGTGCTGAAGCTGTGCTCCTTTTGTGTGAATGGGAGGAGTTTAAATTAGTTGATCTGGAAGAATTGAGGTCCCGGGTTGATGGTCGAGTTGTATTGGATGGACGCAACTTTTTGGATAAAAAATTAATCTCGGAAATGGGATTTTCATACTATGGAATGGGTAGATAATATGCTGATGACAAAATTCTTGATGTTCAACTACGAGAAAATATAATCAACTAACCAACTGAGTTTTTGAGGTAATGCCAATATGTTCAAAATAGGTAATAGAATCGTTGGTGGTAATAATCGTTGTCTTATAGTGGGAGAGGTCGCCCAGGCACATGATGGAAGTCTAGGTACCGCACACGCATATATTGATGCGATCGCGGATGCAGGGGCAGACGCTGTCAAATTCCAGACCCACATCGCATCTGCGGAAAGTACGCCGTCTGAAACTTTCCGTGTTCATTTTAGTAAACAGGACCTGACACGTTACGATTATTGGAAAAGGATGGAATTTACGGAAGAGCAATGGAAAGGTTTGTCTGACCATACCAAGGACAGAGGGTTAGTATTTTTGAGTTCTCCATTTTCCATTGAATCTGTGCATCTTCTTAATAGAATAGGTGTCGACGCATGGAAAGTTGCATCTGGCGAAACAACTAATACTCCAATGTTGAATTGTATGGCAGATACTGGTCTACCAATTTTATTGTCAACAGGGATGAGTCATTTATCAGAAATTGACCGAATAGTTGGTTTTATTAACGATATGAATGTACCGCTACTACTTTTCCAAAGTACAACTTCTTATCCGTGTCCCCCTGAAAAAATAGGCCTTAACATGATTCCAGTATATCGAGAACGATATAGGTGTCCAGTAGGACTATCCGATCATTCAGGTAAAATTTACACAGGAATTTCAGCGGCGTCACTTGGACTAGATGCTCTAGAAATACACGTTACTTTTCACAGGAAAATGTTTGGTCCAGATGTGTCGGCATCAGTCACAGTAGAAGAATTGCAGGAGTTGGTAGAAGGTATTAGATTCATTGAATCAGTACTGGCTAACCCTGTCGATAAAGACGATTTAGCAACAGAATTAAAACCACTAAGACAACTCTTTTTCAAGAGTGTGGTTGCTTGTTCAGATCTTTCTGCTGGTACAGTACTTCGTGATGTTGATTTGGATGTCAAAAAGCCAGGGACCGGTATTCCAGCTGAACAGCTAGAAAACGTAATTGGCAGAAGATTATCTCGTGATGTGAAGTTTGATCAACTTTTGAGTGAAGATGATTTTGATTGATTTATTCGTGATTCGTAACAGTATTGTCATGTGCCGATCAGGTTGTAAGGAATGCCAGGGATACTAGGGTACTGTTCGCCATACAAAGATAGAACCACCAATGGACAAACCATCGGTGTAATGCTGGGATCTCTGATCCATCAGTCTTGGTACAAAGTTTCCAAGGCTCAATCTAGCTACGGATATTTTGCATGTATCCATCACGGTACTTTTAATCATGGTGTAGTTGCCATGACCGAAGATACTAATGTGGGAGTTGTGTTGGACGGATGGATACATACTGGATATCAAGGAAACCAAGATACAAATACTAGCGATTCATTGGATATAGCTCGATGGTGCATGGAACAGTATATGGATCGTGGGATCAATTTTGTTAGCGATCTTAATGGCCAGTTCAATTTGATAGTTTGGGATAACAGATCAGATTCTGTATATCTGATAAATGATCGTTACGGAACGAGGCCCATTCAATACTCAATCATTGATGAAAAACTCTATTTTGCTCCAGAAGCGAAAAGTATACTCGCTACTGGTGGTCTAGAGAAAAATTTAAACCTAAAGATGGTAGTAAATCATTTGTCGTGGGGGCGTGTTGGGATAGGAAACGATACTTTTTTTGATGGAATAAAAATACTTCCTCCAGCGTCGATTCTTCATTGGCGCCGTGGCAAAATAACTTTGGATCAGTATTGGGATTATAAATATAGCCCTATTGACCAGATAGACGATGATTTCGTAGGAGAAGTTGCGGGAATTTTTAAAAGAGCTGTGGATCGTCATACTAATGCTGGTTTGCAATATGGGGTGAGTTTGACAGGAGGATTGGATTCCAGAAGTGTGTTAGCTGCATTGGTTCAAAAACCGATCTCCCATAAAAACATCACTGCATATACATGGGGGACATCTGAGTACAATGACGAAATTGCAATAGCTAAGCAAGTGGCTGATCAATTAGGCTCGAGCTGGAATTTTGTGAAACTTACACCAACTGATTTTATTAAACACGCCCCAGATGGAGTATGTGCTACAGAAGGGTTGGATTTGCTAGTCCAGAGTCATGGGTTGAGTGTCTATCCGAGTATCAGAGAAGATAAAACTGATGCTTTATTAACGGGTCTAGCTATGGATATAACGCTGGGTGGCAGTTATTTGGACGATTCAATTATGAGTCCGGATACCACTGACAAAAAGGCAATTTCTTACGTTTTAAATAAATCTCAATATTTTTCGTCAGAAGAAACGATCCAGTTGATGAGTATAGGGGAAACGGGTGATATTTTGGATGTTTTGAGAACCGAGGCGATTGGTGAATTGGGGTCGTCGAATCTAAATTATATCGCTGATCGTTGCGATCGATTTTTCTTACGCTCCAGGGTGTCACGCATACTATTCACCAGGCAAGCATGGCAGAGAATGTACATGGAAGATGTTATACCCACTTTTGATAATGAGTTTATAGATTGTGTATTGAACATCCCCTACACAGAACGGTTCGGACACAAATTCTACAGAAAATTTTTGCAGAAACTTGAACCGTCTATGATGAATGTGCCCTATCAGGGAACAATGTTGCCACCGTCAGCACCATTAGAATTTTGGAGGAAAGCTACTCAGATAGAACGTCAGCGTGAGGAATTGTATAGGCTTATTTGGCAAAGTACGGAGGGAAAGGTACTCGTTCCCTTCAGCGGATATTTCACAAATTACGATGAATGGTTGAGGACTGATCCAGGTTGGATCAAATTCACAGACGAGTTATTGACCAGATCTAGCAGTGTGATATGTGATAGGCTGGTTAACGCAGAAACTGTCAGACAAATAGTGGATGTTCACCGATCTGGTATACATGATAATCATAAACAAATTCTTCAACTTTTGACTCTGGAACTGCTATTGAGAAGATTATTTGCCTGATCAGTATGAATAAATTGTTTCAGTTTCAGATGTTAGCTGTTCGCGACTCCTATCATGTCTATCGTACATAGCCGTAAATATTAGGAAAATGCTCAGAACAATATCCGTTAAATTGATGTTCCGTATCGAGAAAGTCATGGCTTCATTTGGTTGTCCGTGGCTAGTTTCAGATGCCGGAATGAGATCAATAACAGAGGTAAAGTCTGTAGGATCAGTAACTGATCCTGACGCTCCAGTATTATTGGCTCTAACCCCTGATAGGTTCCGCGGTGACTTGCAAATTCTGGCCGACAGTGGCAGATTCCGAGTTTTAAAATTCGATCAAAGTTTTCAACAGCGGGTTTTAAGTTATTTCTGGCCTTCGGATTTCACTTTCGATCCAGAGATTTATTGCGGATTAAAACTGGATCCTGCCATAGCTGAAATGCAATCAAAACTAAGACGTTTTGTCAGGAGATTACTATCGGAAATATATACGGATTTAAATGTCGACTGCCTGATTGGTCCGTCCACATGGTACAGGCAAGATTATGAATGGGGACTGGTTTCTGCTGAAATGGGTGTACCGTACGTTGTCCTCCACTTGGAGAATTTGATAACGGGTCAGGGCCATTTTAATAGTAGGGTTGATTATGCGAAGAAGTGGGGGAAATTTAAAGGCACTCATATTGTAGTACACAACGAACGCTCCAGAGATGCATTCATTACTTCAGGAATTGTGGATTCTCGTGATATAAGTGCGTTGGGATGCCTGAGAATGGACGAGTATGTTCAGCGAATAAAGCAGATAGATTCTGACGTAGATGTCATTGTTCCTAAACCAAGAAAAAAAGTAGTATTATTCTCTTTCCAAAGAGGAGTGATGCTTCCTGGCGTGGCTAAGTTATGGCCGGAAAATCGTAGTGAAGGCTTTCCCGTTCTTTTTAAAGAAGTTCACCTAGCTTTGGCTGAATTGGCCATAGAGAATCCATCCGTGGATTTTGTTATAAAGACTAAATGGTCAGGGGTCTGGATGGATGAGATCAATTTGGTATTATCGGGTTGCGGTATAGATTCAACAAAAGTAGATAATTTGTTAATAACAGCAGATGGTAATGCTCAAGATCTGATACTGGACTCCGATGTAGTATCTGGATTTGGCTCTACAACATTGATTGAGGGAGGGATAGCGGGTAAGCCGATAGTATTCCCAAATTTTGCGGAAGCACTTAAACCAGAATATCGTGATTACATAGAATTTGGGGACGAACTGCAATTGTTTGATGTTGCTGGTAGTAAAGATGAATTCAAAGACATCATAATCCGTAGATTAAAATATTCAGAGATCGAACCTAAATGTATGGAATTGCGGTATGACTCATTTGAGAGACACGTTTCAAGTATGGAAGCTGATTCCTTAGATAAGTATGGGAATCTGCTCCTCAAATTGATAAATACTGAAAAAAAATAGTATCGGATTTGTGGTAGGTTGATTTTTATGTTGAGGTTAGATTAATAAGCCGATGTCACGAAAAGTATGCGTTGTTATAACTGCAAGACCTTCTTATAGCCGTATAAAGACTGTACTAGCGGCAATAAAGAATCATCCAAATCTGGAATTGCAGGTTGTGGTTGCAGCTTCAGCTTTACTGGAGAGATATGGCGAGATTTCCAACCAAATAGAAAAGGATGGGTTTAGTATAGCCGCTAGAGTTCATATGGTTCTTGAAGGCGAAGACCTTATTTCAATGGCAAAAACTACGGGGCTGGGTGTTGTGGAACTATCTTCAGTTTTCGAAAATCTTCGACCGGATGTAGTGATAACAGTTGCGGACAGGTACGAGACTATTGCAACTGGCATAGCGTCTTCATTCCTTAATATTCCGTTAGCTCATGTGCAAGGTGGGGAAATAACCGGTTCAATAGATGAAAAAGTCAGACATGCTGTGACAAAATTGTCAGATATTCACTTCGTCGCTACAGAAATGGCTAAGGAAAATGTATTACGTATGGGGGAGAATCCTGAAAAGGTTTTTGTAACAGGGTGTCCTTCAATAGATTTGGCAATTGAGGCACTTTCGAATCCAAGTTTAGACTTTGATCCAATCGATAAGTATGGAGGTGTTGGATCAAATATTGACCTATCGGATGGATACGTAGTTGTCATGCAACACTCTGTAACGACAGAGTATCTTGCATCACAGTCAAATATTTCAAAAACTGTTAGAGCTATACAGGAACTTGGAATTCCAGCGTTATGGTTTTGGCCGAATGTGGATCCTGGTTCAGATGGGGCTTCTAAGGCAATTCGAATTGCTCGTGAGATGGATAGCATTGAAAACATAAGATTTTTCAAAAACATGGATTCTCTGGACTTTCTTCGTCTTCTTTACAACAGCAAATGCCTGATTGGTAATTCCAGTGTGGGTATTAGGGAATGCTCGTTTTTGGGAGTACCAGTTGTCAACATCGGGACAAGGCAATTTGGGAGGGAGAGAGGATCTAATGTTTTGGATGTTGATTATGATGAAAATAGTATTTTGTCATCAATACAAACTCAGATCGATCATGGATTATATTTGAAGGATAAACTATATGGAGAGGGGAACGCAGGCAAACGGATGGCTGGTATTTTGAGTGAAACAAAATTATCCATTCGTAAACGGCTGAACTACTGATGAAAAGAGCATTGGGAATTATAACCGCACGTGGGGGATCTAAAGGAGTGCCTAGAAAAAATATTAGGATTGTTGCAGGCCATCCGTTGATTTCGTACACGGTAAAATCAGCCTTGGAAAGCAACCTTCTGGACGAGTTTGTTACATCTACTGATAATGACGAAATTGCAGATATTGCTGCGAAATATGGATCACCAATCCTGTTAAGACCCGAAGAATTGGCTCAAGATCACACTCCACACGTGCCGGTTATTCAACACGTCATAAGAGACTTTGAAGAACGTGGTAAGGTTTTTGACAACATAGTGATTTTGCAACCGACATCTCCTCAAAGAACTGGTCTCGATATCGATAATTGTCTTGAACTTTTGTCTACAACCAGAGCCGACACAATTGTCAGTGTTTACAAAGTGGATGACCACCATCCTGCACGAATGTATACGTTAGTGAATGGGTATTTGGTTAAGTACGACGTAGAGCCTGAAGACAGGCAGCGGCATAGTTTACCTGATGTTTACCATCGCAACGGTGCTGTGTACGCTCTCAAGGCAAATTTAGTTACAAATAAAAATACAATATATGGCGATACGGTGTGTCCATATATTATGCCCCGCAGTCGCTCTGTGAATATCGACAATGAGACCGACTTAGCTTTAGCTGAAGTGCTTCTTAGCAAAAATATTACTGAATAATGTTTATTATTGGTGCTCGATACTTGTGAAAATACTTAATATAGAGCCTGAAAATTACAGTGATAAAGCAGGGGCTATATTGCGGACTGTTGGGTTATACAAAGCAGTCAGCTCAGATCGGGAAGAATTACTGAAACTTATACCTGAATATGAAGTACTGATCACTAGACTTGGATTCCAAATAGACAGAGAGGTTTTCAATGCAGCTAGTAGACTTAAAGTAGTTGCTAGCGCAACAACAGGATTGGACCACTTCGACTTAGAATGCGCAAATGAGTTAGGAATCGAAGTTATTAGTTTAAAAGGCATGATCGACTTCCTGCGAACTATACCTGCTACTGCAGAACATACTTGGGCTCTGCTCATGAGTCTGATGAGGAGAATTCCTTGGGCTTACGATTCTGTGAGGCAAGGTGAGTGGATTAGAGATAACTATAGAGGCAGGGATCTGCGTGGTAAAAGATTGGGGATTTTAGGTTTGGGTCGAGTTGGAGAAAAAGTAGCCTCATACGGACTTGCATTCGGTATGGAAATTATGGCTTACGATCCCTACCGAGTTGATGTTTGGCCACCAGGAGTACAAGAAATTAAGGATTTGAAGAAACTAATGTCTCAAACTGATATTTTGAGCATACATGTGCCGCTTAATGACCAGACACAAAATCTTGTTGGCAAACAACATCTTGAGTTGTTGCCTGATGGAGCGGTTGTAATTAATACATCTAGAGGCCGAGTGATGGATGAATCTGCTTTGGTGTCTGCTTTACTGGCTGGAACAATTTCAGGCGCAGCTATAGATGTCCTTTATGAAGAACGAGTTGAGAATACTAGGCTGACTCAATGTACTTTAGAATATGCCAGATCCCATCACAATCTTCTAATCACTCCGCATATAGCTGGAGCTACAGTTGAGTCGATGCACGCTACCGAAGAGTTCATAGCTACCAAAATTCGTGATTGGATAGACAAAAATACGAGATGATTTACATTGAACATGGTTGAATCAAAGTCTTTTGTTGAAGATATGTCTGTTTTGATACTCACGGGCAACCAAAGACGCCACCGATATTTTGTTAATAGCCTCTGCCGTAAATTTGAGGTTAGAGGTGTGATATCTGAAACCGTTCGAGTACAACCTAGGCCTACTCGAAGAAGCGAACTGGATGATGTAGAGTGCCACTTCACTCAGCGTGACAACAAAGAATACGAATACTTCCCTCGAGAAAACGAATTTAATATCGATTCCTGCGACTTGATTAGTATAGAAAAAGGAAATATCAACTCGCCAATTGTTTCTAAGTGGATATCAGATAGAGACCCCAAATATTTGCTTTTGTATGGATGTGGGATTGTTAAAGAGCGTCTTCTAACAAAATTTTCCGATCGTGTAATTAATATGCATCTGGGTCTGTCTCCATATTACAGAGGCTCGGGCACAAATTTTTGGCCATTGGTTAATCGTGAACCCGAATTAATAGGAACTACTATTCATATTGCTACTCTGGAAGTTGATGGTGGACCTATTTTGCAACAAGTAAGGCCTACCATCAACTTGAATGATGGGTGTCATGATATTGGATGCAAAGCGATAATAGAAGGGGTCGAGTGTGTTGCTTCAGCGGTTAGAGAGTACGATGAGGGCCAGAGAGTTCCCGTATCTCAAAAGAATATGGGCAGAGAGTATGGTATCCGGGATTTCAATGTTCATAGTGTCCGCAAAATGTGGGATAATTTTGAAACGGGCATGGTAGAGGAATATTTAGATGACATGGTATCAAGAACTGATAATTGGCCAATCATTTCGTGAATTTTGATGCATTCAGATGCTCCTAATAGTTAATTACCATTATATTCACGATCATGGCAAATACCCATTTCCCGGGATACATCCAACTTCTCCATCAGAATTAAGGACTCAGATTCAAGAATTAGGTAGAATATTTGAATTCGTAAATGGATCTCAGATTTCTAGAGCTATTATGCAAGAAAGATCTTTGCCTGAAAAAGCATGCCTTCTTACTTTTGATGACGGGCTGCTAGATCAGTTTGACAATGCATTGCCCGTACTTGAATCTGAGGGCGTTCAGGGCACTTTTTTTGTATGCAGTGGACCACTTTATGACAACAAGGCGTTGTTGGTTCATATGATGCATTGGCTAAGGGCCACTCGCAGCCCTGTTGATTTTAGAAGTTTGCTTGAATCAAAGGCTGGTCCAGCGGGGATTTCGCTTGATGGATACTCAATAAATGAAATAGAAGTGTCAAATCAATATCAGTATGATGATATTGAAACAGGGAAGTTGAAGTTTTTATTGAACCATTTAATTCCAGAAAATGAGAAAGAAATTCTCGTCAATAAGATGTTTAATGAAATGGAGGATCAGGCGGAATTTTGCAAAAATTTTTACATGAGTAAAGATAATATTAAACAGTTGTCTTTGTCACATAGTGTAGGAAGTCATACTCATTCTCACCGCTCTTTAACCAAAATTAATATTCCAACGATGCAATACGAGGTCAGTTTTTCGAAGAGCTACCTAGAATCCATTTTGGGCATATCTGTAGAGTTGATTAGTTATCCATTTGGGGGACCAACAGCAATTTCTGAAGATGTGGAAAAAGTGGTCGCAAAAGTGGGCTACCTTGGTGGGATCACTATGGAACGTACCATTAACCAGTCATTAAAGAGACCATTGTTATTATCTAGGCTTTCTACCAACGATGCTCCGGGTGGCAAGACACCACGTCTTCGCATAAACCATATGGACGAACTTGAGTCAGATTCTGTTGGAATTTGGAATAGAAATCAACATTTTCAGGAGTAGAGGTATACGTTGAGGGCTCATATTTATCTAACACACTGTTTGTCGAAGTCATAAACTTAGAGATATCACAAGATTTTTTATATAGCTAATCAGTTGTTGGAGGAAAGATGACCATTCAAGACAAGGTAGTATTAGTAACAGGTGGAACTGGTTCTTTTGGTCGAACTTTTATCCGAAAAGTTTTGAAGGAACACAACCCTCGGAAAGTAATAATATTTAGTAGAGATGAGCTAAAACAATATGAGATGAGTCGTACCGAGTTCGATGATGAGCGTCTTCGTTACTTTTTGGGTGACGTTAGAGACAGAGAAAGATTGAATCGGGCAATGAATGGGGTGGACATTGTCGTTCACGCAGCTGCACTAAAACAGGTGCCGGCTGCAGAATATAACCCATTTGAAGCTGTGAAGACTAATATTATTGGTGCTCAGAATGTAATTGATTCATCAATCGATAATGGAGTTCAAAAAGTTATTGCTTTAAGTACGGATAAGGCAGTTAATCCGGTTAATCTATATGGTGCGACCAAATTGTGCGCTGAAAAAATGTTTGTGCAAGGGAATTCATATTCTGGAGTGTCAGATACTAGGTTCAGTTGTGTTCGCTATGGGAACGTTGTAGGTAGCAGAGGAAGTGTGATACCGCTATTTATCGAGCAACGTGACTTGGGCAAAATAACTGTGACTGATTCACGAATGACAAGATTTTGGATCACTTTGGAACAAGGCGTGAATTTTGTTATCAAATGTCTTGATGAGATGAAGGGAGAGGAAGTGTTTGTTCCCAAAATACCTAGCATGAATATTATGGACCTCGTGAAAGCTATTGCGCCTCATTGCAAAGTAGACATAATAGGTATCAGGCCTGGAGAAAAATTACATGAAGTTTTGATATCAGAAGATGAGTCTAGGAGGACCGTAGATATCGGGGACATGTTTATTATTAAACCCTCTTTCGGTACATGGCGTCATAGCCAAACAAATGATGAACAAAACGATCACGAAGATTTCAAGTATTCTAGTGACACTAATGAGTGTTGGTTGACAGTTGATAATCTGGTTGAAATGATGGAATCCGGGAAGTTGAATTGAACTAAATACTAAGATTCGGGGGTTCTAAGAACATTGTGAGTGATCAATTAAATGCGTGGGAAGGGAAATTCGGAGAAGCATATACCGATAGAAATGTAGTTGACTGGAGAACTAGAATTCCGGCTTTTCGAGAGATGGTTGGAGGTCTGGAAATTTCTCAAGTTTTGGAAATCGGGTGCAACAGAGGGCACAACTTGGTAGCGTTGGAAGAAATATTAGGTAACAACGTTGACTTGGTAGGGATAGAGCCAAATCCCCACGCATTGAAAATAGTTAGGACTGAGAATTCAAAATTAGATGCTATCAAAGGCGACATTTTTGATATACCTTTCAAAGATGGATATTTTGACTTTGTGTTCACTGCATGTGTTCTCATACATATTGATAAGTCTGAATTGCCAAAGGCACTTTCTGAAATTTACCGTGTGAGTAGTAGATATATTTTGGCCGTAGAGTATTTTGCTGAGGAAGAAACCACTATCCATTACAGAGGTCACGATGATTTGCTTTGGAAACGCAATTTTCTGAAGCACTATCAAAAGCAATTTCCGGGGCTTTTATTGGTAAGGTCGGGATATTGGGGGCCTGAAGATGGATTTGACCGGACTAACTGGTGGCTATTGGAAAAATAGGAGTTAATCCATCGTGAAAGTTACAGCTATCATACAAGCTCGCATGGGAAGCAGTCGTCTCCCTGGTAAGGTAATGCAAGACCTTGCTGGAGAGCCAATTCTGACAAGAGTCTTTAACCGGGTTAATAGAGCTCGTACCATTGATGAAGTTGTGATTGCAACCTCTGTAGAAGAATCCGATGGTGCGATCGAGGAATTTTGTGAGGAGCGAAGGTATCCGTGCTTTAGAGGTAGTCATAATGATGTTCTTGACAGATTTTATAAGGCAGCCAAAAGTTCCAGAGCAGATGTATTGGTACGGATAACTGCTGATTGCCCGCTGATAGAACCATCAATTATTGACAAAGTTGTGGATTCGTATTTTGAAAATAGTGTGGAGTTTTCGGCCAATACTAGGTTTCAACCTAGGTCATTTCCCGTGGGATTAGATGCGGAGGCTATGAGTTTTGGAGCTTTAGAGAAAGCTTGGCATGAAGACAATAATTTGTCTTGGAGAGAGCATGTTACTCCATATCTTTACAGAACTGGGTTATTCAAAGTGTTTTCTGTCGTGAATCCCGAAGATTATTCCCATATGAGATGGGCTGTTGATGCTCAAGCTGACTTAGATTTTGTCAGGCTGGTGTATTCAGAATTTAGAGATGATACTTTTTCGTGGGAGGAAGTACTTGAATTATTAAAAGAAAATCCTGATTGGTTACAGATCAACAGAGATGTAGGACAAAAACACGGATGGCAAGTTTAAAATTCACTCTGAATCATTTTTTCAAACGGGTTGATTAACCAAATTTAATGATTGTTGTAACTGGAGCCAGCGGCCTTTTGGGATCAAATATTTCTCGGACTATAGCACTCAGCTCCAGTGAAATTGTTGGTATTTATAACAATAATTTCATTGAATCAAAAGACTTTGAGTCAATAGCGATAGATTTGTCAGATTTTACAAAAACTAATGAATTAATACGTCAGTTAAATCCAAGCCACATTATTCACTGTGCGGCACTCACTGATGTGGATCAGTGTGAATTGGAGCCCCAAAGAGCGTGGTCTATTAATGCAGATGCTTCGAAAAATCTATCTATGCTGGCAGATGATGTTGGATGCGGATTCACATATGTATCAACAGATTCAGTATTTGACGGAAACTTGGGGCAATATGATGAGCATGATATTCCCTGTCCCATTAATAATTATGCACGAAGTAAATTGGCAGGCGAAAGGATGGTAATTCAAGCGTACAGCAAAGCATTGATAATTAGGACGAATTTCTTTGGTACCAACCACCAGATCATCCCTAGTACAGGATTAGCTAACTGGGTACTAACCAAGCTCAATGCTAGGCAGGCAATAAATGGGTTCAGAGACGTTTTGTTCTCTCCAATTTTTGTAGAGGATTTGAGTGAGTTGATAATAAACATGATAGATGTTGGTGTCTCGGGTATTTACCATGTGTCTGGAGCAACACAGTTAAGTAAGTACGACTTTGCAGTAAGACTGGCGTTGAAGTTTGGTTTACCTGAAAACTTAATATCACCAACTTCAATTGATGATTCAGAACTGGCTGCACCAAGACCAAAAAATACAACTTTATCAAACAATAAAATTCAAGAGGTTTTGGGTAAAACTATGCCCGAATTAGACGCCGGATTAAATAGATTCAAGGTTAGTGTGAGTCTTCAGCCCTGATTAAGTAACCTAACGGGAGGTTTTTATAGTGATGAGAACTTTAAATATTGGAAATCGAGCAGTGGGTAAAAATGAACCGACATATTTTATCGCAGACGTAGGTGCCAACCATGACGGAGATATTGGTAGAGCTAAGCAACTGATTCACTTAGCGGCAGAATCTGGTGCGGATGCGGCTAAATTTCAAAATTTCCAGGCTCCCAAGATAGTAAGTAAGTATGGTTTCGAGGCCATGGGTGCCCAGTTAGATCACCAAGCGAGCTGGAAGAAATCAGTTTATGAAACTTATGCAGACGCATCCTTACCATGGGAATGGACTGAGACGTTGAAGGCTGAATGTGATGCAGTAGGAATTGAATATTTTTCGTCACCTTATGATGAAGAAGCAGTAGATATGCTAGATCCTTTTGTGAACGCCCACAAGATAGGTTCAGGCGATATCACATGGATGGAGATATTGAGAAAAATATCATCAACAGACAAAGTAGTTATATTGTCTACAGGAGGATCAAATATTTTAGATGTTCAACGTGCTGTACATGAAATACTCTCCGTTAATAGTAAGTTGATTCTTTTGCAATGCAATACTAATTACACCGGTAACATTACCAACTTGAAGCATGTGCATTTGAATGTGTTGAAGACATATGAAGTTATGTTTCCCGATGTGATACTAGGACTTTCTGACCATACGCCCGGACACGCCTCGGTGTTGGGTGCGGTTGCTTTAGGGGGAACAGTTATTGAGAAGCATTTCACTGACGATACTAATCGGGATGGACCAGATCATCCTTTCTCAATGACCCCTGTTACCTGGAGAGATATGGTTAATAGGACTAGAGAGCTCGAACATGCCTTAGGTAGCGCTGATAAGAGGGTTGCTGATAATGAAAAAGATACTGTTGTTGTACAGAGAAGATGTATTAGGGTTGCTGGACCGTTGGATCGAGGTGTTGTACTGGAGCGGGAACATCTAACGGTGCTCCGCCCTGCCCCATCGGATGCGATATCTCCTTATGAAATAGAGAAGGTAGTCGGTATGCGGCTGAACACACAATTGCCTGAAGGTGAAGCTCTTCGCTGGGACATGCTGGAGAGGTAATCACAGAACTGTAAGCGAATGCATGTACTCTACTTTACGGACAGGTATTCCCTACATGATCAGTTATTCGTTCGTACAAATCTCAGTAATAATAACCGTGTCTCATATCTGAGCATAGAACATCCTATAAGAGAACTTGCTAATCAATTTCCACGCGGGAGTTTGGAAGTGATTAACTGGCCTAATAAGTCACCAAGGACATACCCATACTCTACTGATGTGCTATCAAGGTTGATGCCTGAATTCATCGATATACTGGGAATCATGAAACCAGATGTTTTACACTCAGGACCTGTCCAAACATCTGGTTTCATGTCCGCATTATCTGGATTTCACCCTTTCTTGCTGATGTCTTGGGGGTACGATTTGTTGCTAGATGGTGATGCTAGTGACGTTTCAAAACGGCTGACCCGTTTCACACTCGATGCTTCTGACATGATAGTTTGCGATTCACATGCTGTTGAAAATAAAGTTAGTCAGATTACAAATTATCCTAAAAGCGGACTGGTAAGGTTTCCTTGGGGTGTTGAATCTGAGGTTTTCAAGCCAGGTGCCAGTTCGGTAGATTTTAAATCAAAACTTGGTTGGCAAGATTGCACAATTGTGATATCTAACCGTTCTATGGAACCCTATTACGGGGTAGAAATTGCTGTGAATTCTTTCTATGAAGCGTATTTAATTAACGATGAGCTCCGCTTATTGTTAATAGGAGATGGATCCCTTGCACCTCAAGTTAGATCTTTGATAAATGAGCTAGGTATCGACTCCGTCGTATACATGCCGGGAAGGGTTAGGCATGATCTACTACCCGAATACTTGCGAGCTGCTGATATATATTTGAGCTGTGCCTACACAGACGGGTCATCGGTGTCTTTGTTAGAAGCGATGTCCACTGGATTGCCATCTATTGTTACTGACATACCATCGAATAGAGAGTGGATTAAGCATGATGTCAACGGTTGGTTGGCACGGCCTGGTGATTCACGCAACTTCTCTGAGCTACTGGTACAAGCCTCCAAGTTAGAAACAGAACATTTGTCAGATATATTGGGTAAGAATATCACCAAAATAAAAAAATATGCCGATTGGAATCAGAATTCGAGGAAGTTACTTAGAGCCTATGAAAAATTATATAAGGACTCAATCGAGAGGTAATTGTATTCACCCAGACTCGAATTGGGCTTTTACTCTGTAGTATGAAAAATCTTAATTTCGCAATATGTCAAGACAATAACATTTGGGATACATTTGTTGGGACATCGCCTCAGGGCAGCATATTCTGTGAATCTAGGTTCTTAAGTATTTCAGATCCCAATTGTGAACGCTGGATACTCTATAAAAATGATAGTCCGATTGCAGCTATACCGGTAAATGTTTCACCAGCTGATTCTAATTCATTCTCATACTATCAAGGCCCTCTTTATGCCCATCAAATGGGGCAGATGTCCCACTATAGGAGATACAAATGGATTCAGGAAATTAACCAGGTCTTCTTCCCGGAGTTGGTAAGTCGATATAGTAAATTTAGCCTAAGTATGCATTACTCCATACAGGATGTACGAAGTTTTGATTGGTTCAATTATCACCAACCCCAGCATGGCAGATTCAAAATTTCTCCTAAGTATACAGCCTTGGTTGATCTGAATTCTCTTTCCAATTTTGATGAACTCATTCCTTTAGTAAAAAAGAAAAGGCGTCAAGATCGACGGATATCTATTGAACGAGGGATAGTTGTAGAAGAGTCTGATGACATAGGGATCATACAAGAACTATATAGAATGACTTACACAAAACAGGGATTAGACGAGCCAAAGGGAATTATTGATGAAATATCTTTAGTTGGAGAATCTTCTTTCCGGCATGGATTTGGTGAGATGATTGTTGCACGTGATGGCAGCGGGATGCCTTTATCAGCCCAACTGACGTTTTATGATAACGCCTCAGCGCATGCGATAGTTGCTGCTAACCATCCTGAATACCAATCGATGGGTGGAGGTACCATAATAGCCTTCGAATTTATCAAAAGGGCATTAAATAAAGGTCTAAAGTGGGCCGATTTTAATGGAGCTAACTCTCCAGACAGAGCTGATTTCAAGCACAGCCTGAATGCATTCCCGCAATTGTATTTCACAGCTGATTTTGAATCTTTAAAAAAGGATCTTAATTAGGATCAAATGTTGCCCAAAATCATGAGTACTACATTCCCTTTGGACATTGAATCAATCAAGAGGTATGGGATTGAAAATTGGTACAGCGAATGTTCAATATGGCCAGTAGGAGAAGTTGAATTCAAATCAATATATGATCATTGTCAAGATTTATTGATATCTGCGATAGAATCGGCAGATGTCGAAATCGGTGATCTTTTGTTAGTTATGTACAAATTGGCAATCGAATACTCTATGTTATTGCAGTCTAATTTAGTTGTGGATAGACTGAAGAAGCGAGGCCACAATCTTTCGTACCAAGATTCTACTTGGTATTACTCAGCAATAGATAGGCAGACAGATATCTCTTACGGATTCATCACGCGGGATAATCTTAGGCTCTGGCCTACAATGCCTTTGTATTCAAAAAGATTAAAAGGCTACCTTGGTTCGATCAAAACCAACTTTAGGTATCAAAAGTTAACCAAAACAAAGAATTCTAAATTGGACAAAAAGAATTTTTGTGTGTCTCCAGTGTATCCAAACTATTTCACTCAAAGATATGCTGCGATCAAAGGTCAAAATGTGCGGGTAATTTATCCATACCCGCAACTGGTTTCTAATACAAATAATGACAATAGGATGATGGGTAAAATAGAAGATGCAACTAACTTCTTGGCCGATGGTCTGGACCACATATCTACAAACAGTGACTCGCGATTGCAGAAACCTCACAAGGATCATGTAAAGGCGATAACCCGTGATAGTCTAAAATCTGCTCTCCATGGCGTAGTCAATATGCAGAAAGTGTTTCGGTCAATAGACGACACGGACATTGTTCTAGCAGGCCTAGGGCATACATATATGAGGATGATTGCGGTGGCGGCCCGTAGGGAGGGCCATGTGGTTGTAGGACAAAGCCATGGTACTAGCGTCAGTATGCAAGATATCAACCATCAAAGAATGGGTAACTTAGGTCTTGTGGATAAGTATATTGTTCCGACAAAAGGCGCGGCTAAACTTGTAATAAATTCACTATCCAAACCACCGTTACCTGCAAGGTCACATACAGTGGAACCAATCTCTCTTGATACGAAGTCATATGTTGAGATATGGAATCAAAACAATTTGCATCCCCCACCTAAATCCATAAAGACCATTATGTTTATAGAGTATCCATTGGCACAGGATAGACTTGAAACTGCGCTTGGGTTTTGGAATTATCAACTTGAAATCCTTTTAAGAATTAGTGAGTTTTGCAAAACTATGGGGCTACGTACTATTGTAAAAGTTCACCCAGAACGAATCCCATTGTCGAAAGGTTTATACGATCTATATTTTGATGATGTTGTCACGCTACCTTTTGAGCAGGTACATCAACAGGCAGACGCCTTTTTCATGCCACATTTGGCCAATTCTCCATTCGGACTATCGTTACTAACGAATAAACCTGTGTTTATATTTGAATATACATTGAATGATGTCTGGGATCAGGTCCGAAATGATTTAAGAAAAAGGTGCGTAGTTTTGCCAACATGGTTTGGGGAAGACGGTCGTATTATGTTTGATCAGGAGATATTTGCTGAGAACTTAACAAAAAAACCAGGCCCTGTAGATAACGATTTCGTAAAGCAATACATGTTCCCATGAGCGATTTTAAGTACGTGCGGAATGGGGTTCATTTGCTTTTTAATAACCAATCCCGGATTGATAACAGAGGGTAAATTCCTATTATTAGTATATACAGATCTATTTTAAAACTCGTCGAAAGCAAATTAATAAGTAGAGATTTTAAACGTCAATATATTACCCCGTATTTTGTCAAAGGCGACAGATCTAGTAGTAATGCGAAAAAATTCTTTGAATCTTGGTATAAAGCTTCATTAGGTCAGGATTTACATGATGGCATAACTATTAGTGGGAAATTTTATTCTCCTATAAATACAAGATTCCACTACAACAGTGTTGAAAACAGTATACTCAAGTATGCTAAAAAATTTGGATTACCTCAAAACCCGGCCGTACTGGATATAGGTTCAGGAACAGGACACTGGATAGATTTTTTTGTAGAAGTGTTTGACGCCTCAAGAGTATGTGGTGTTGAGTTGGTACCGCAACTGATTGAAGCCTTAGATGTCAAGTACAGTTCCAACACTAGGGTGAAAATTTTGGAGCAAGATATAACTGATCCTAATCTGGCATTTGACACCAAATTTGATCTTGTCAATGCTATTGGAGTTATGTTCCATATCACTAACGATAATGATTGGGAATGGGCTTTGAGGAATATATGTGACTCTATCAATCAAGGAGGTGTTGTTATAGTTGGAGGACAGTTCGGACTAATATCACGGGATATAGGTTTTGCCAACAAAGACGAATTTTCATCACTGGAGGAAATGGGTGCACAGAACGAAACCAACCAAGTACTGGTGACGAAACGTATTCGGTCTTTAGGGCGTTGGAGGAAGATGGCTCAAAACCTAGGGCTTGAAGTGCATGCATTGATAAAATCTGATAAGCCAAAATATATGTCAGCTCCAGAAAATAATGTTTTGATTTTAAGGAAACCTTAGTTGAATATTAAAGGTAATCTCTTCGTATCTGGAATATTTCGTTCAGGTACAACTTTGTGTACGCGGGCCATGGATGCTCATCCTCAAATCAATTTGGTTTATCAACCATTCACACCTTTATTCAAAATGTGGAGGAATTTATATTTCAAACAATTCGTTGCAACTGATTTTGATAATGACCTCCCTATGGGAGTCGACTGGTTGCATTCAAACGAGGATCGGGAAAAATTTAATGCTATGGCCATGCGGGTATATTTCAACAAGGAAATGATTGGCTTGTTGAAAACCCAATTGTTAGAAAATATGTCATTGCCTGACCAACACGAGAAGCCTCAATCAATATCAAAATTATTAAATTGTATAGAACCTGGCAATGCTGAGAAATTACTGAGGCAACTTATGGAGTTCGTTCATCTATCTTCTC
>CEUS01247724.1_pt1 | contig 26266 bp, 21 predicted proteins | sample 427031 | NCBI WGS metagenome assembly CEUS01 (sample SAMEA2622837, study PRJEB7988) | marine metagenome | biome: marine biome (ENVO:00000447); feature: marine epipelagic mixed layer (ENVO:xxxxxxxxx); material: "saline water (ENVO:00002010), including plankton (ENVO:xxxxxxxx)" | depth 140 m | reverse complement strand
TTCAACGAGATTGTGGACATCATCCTGGGCCTGTGGAGCACGCCGGGATTCACCTACCACGGCGACCACTACAGCGTCGATGACATGACCATAGCTCCGGTGCCCATCCAGAAACCCCACCCGCCGTTGTACGTGGCGGTGTCCCGGACGCCCGGCACCATCGACGATGCGGTGTCCCGGGGTCTGCCCATGCTGACCAGCGCCAATACCCCCGACGAAGACGTGCTCGGCCTACGCGATCTGTATGCCGCCAGATGCGCTGAGATGGGCGTTACGCCCAATTGGGAGGACATGCCCTACTTACGGGTCACTTACGTGGCAGAGGACCAGAAAACGGCTGAGGACGACACCAGGGACTCTCTGAACTGGGTGGCGGACCTGAACGGCTATCGCCGTACCCTCAAAGGGGGTAGCGAGATCTACGCGGACCTGGACCACTGGATCAAGACCCGGCCCGAAGAGCCGCCCAGCTTTGAGTCCCGCTTGGAAAGCACCAACTACGTGGGGACCCCCGACCGGGTCTTAGAGAAGATCAAGAAGCTGCGGGACGAGCACAACGTCCAGTACTACACCGCCCATTTCTCCTACGGCGACATCGGGCACGAGAAGATAATGCGCTCCATGGAACTCTTCGCCAAAGAGGTCATGCCGAAGTTCAAGTAGCTTTCAGCCATCAGGGTAAACGTGCGCCCAATGCGTGAATCAAAAGGCTGACGGCTGAAAGCTGACAGCTAAGGAGCTTGACCATGGTCCAGCAAGGACAGATTGACCACCTACTCCAGGAGACCGGCCAAATCATGCCGCCCGCCGCCCTGGCGGAACAGGCATACCTGCAGGATCATGCCGCGGCCTATCAGGACTCCATGGACAATCCCGAGGAGTTCTGGGCCGAGGTGGCCAATGAACTGGAGTGGTTCAAGCCCTGGGATAAGGTGTTCCAGTGGGACTACCCCACCTTCCAGTGGTTCGTGGGGGCCAAGTGCAACATAACCCACAACGCCCTGGACCGCCACGTATCCAATGGCAACAAGAACAAGGCGGCCTTCATCTGGCTGGGTGAGAACGGCGAGGAACGGGTCTACACCTACGGCCGTTTGTCCCAGTCGGTGAACCGGTTCGCCAACGGCCTGCGCTCCCTGGGTGTGAAGAAGGGCGACCGGGTGGTGGTCTACATGCCCCTGTCCCCCGAGGGCGCCATCGCCATGCTGGCCTGTGCCCGCATCGGCGCCGTGCACAGCGTGGTCTACGCCGGATTCAGCGTGGGCTCCCTCAAAGACCGGATACTGGACGCCCAGGCCAAGGTGGTGATCACCGCCGACGTGGGCTACCGCCGGGGCAATGAGGTCGATCTCAAGGGCATCTGCGACCAGGCGGTGTCTGACATGGACCTGGTGGAACACGTGGTGGTCTGGAGCCGCAAGGGCGCGCCCGAAAACCCCACCCCCAAGGACGTGGACTTCGAGCAGTTGATGGCCGATAGCAGCATCCATTGTCCCGCCGAGGAGATGGACTCAGAGGACCCGCTGTACATCCTCTACACCAGCGGCACCACCGGCAAACCCAAGGGAGTTCTCCACGTCCACGGCGGCTACATGGTGGGGACCTACTACCACTTCAAGAACTTCTGGGACGTCAAACACAACGACGTCTTTTGGTGCATGTCCGACATCGGCTGGGTGGTGGGGCACAGCTACATCGTCTACGCCCCGCTGGTGGCTGGAGCGACCACTGTGTTCCGCGAAGGCGCCGTGGACTACCCCCATCCCGGCGTGTTCTACGAGACCGTGGAAAAGTACGGCGTGAACGTGATATTCACGGCCCCCACCGCCCTGCGCATGCTCATGCGTTACGGTGAGGAATACGCCCTGAAGTACGACCTGACTTCCCTGCGCTTCCTGACCTGCGCCGGCGAGCCCCTGAACCCCGAGGCGCTGAAATGGACCTACGAGTTCATCTGCGGTAACGGCAAGTGGGGCCACATCGTGGACAACTGGTGGCAGACCGAGACTGGCGGGCCCTGCCTGGCCACCACCGCCACCATGCCGGTGAAGCCGGGGCGGGTGGGCAAGCCCCTGCCCGGAGCGTTGATGGATATCGTGGACCGGGAAGGCCAGCCCATAACCGAGCCTGACAAGGGCGGTCTGCTGGTGATTAAACGCCCCTTCCCCCACTTCTACCGCACGGTTTTCGGCGACCCCGAGCGTTATGACCGCGACTGGAACACCATACCCGGCGTCTACCTCACCGGGGACGTGGCCCTGCGCGACGCCGACGGCTACTACATGGTGGTGGGCCGGGCCGACGACGTGCTGAACGTGGCGGGACACCGCATCGGCTCAGCGGAGGTCGAAAGCGCCCTGGTCTCCCACGCCGCCGTGGCCGAGGCCGCGGTGATCGGCAAGCCAGACGATATTCGCGGTGAGATCATCAAGGGCTTCGTGACCCTGCGCGTTGGTCAAGACCCGTCGGATGAGATGATTGACGCCCTGAAACTGCACGTGAGGAACGAGCTGGGTCCCATCGCCGTCCCCGCCGAGCTAGAATTCATGCCCGTCCTGCCCAAGACCCGCTCGGGCAAGATCATGCGCCGGCTGCTGAAAGCCAACGAACTGGGCCTGGACCCCGGGGATATAACGACTCTGGAGGAGTAGGGGAAATCCCCCCAACCCCCCTTTGCAAAGGGGGGCTTTGCTAACCCTTTGGCGAAAGAGGGTTTTTTTCCTCCCCCTTTTATAAAGGGGAACTGAGGGTGATTTCAGCCCCCCACCAAAACCTAGACACAACCAAGGAGACAACCCGAACCCCATGAAGGTCTATTACTTCAGCGAGTTCCCGTACCATGAATACCCGGAGGAGGAGGCGGACAAGTACCCGTCCTTGCGGCTTACTTTTCCCAATGACCTCTTCAACCCCAACACGGCCAACGACTTGTTCAAGCGTTATTTCGACGAGTCGCAGTACGTGGATGAGCTGGGCTATGACGGCATCATGGTCAACGAGCACCACAACACGCCGTCGTGCATGAACGCCTCGTGCAACCTGACCGCAGCCGTGCTGGCCCGCATCACCAAGAACGTCAAGATACTGCTCCTGGGCAACATTCTGCCCATCCACGAGAACCCGGTGCGGCTTGCAGAGGAGATCGCGATGATCGACGTGATCTCCGGTGGCCGGGTCATATCCGGCATAGTGCGGGGCACGGGGGTGGAGACCGTTTCCACCAACATAAATCCGACCGAGAACCGGGACCGCTTCGAAGAGTGCCACGACCTGCTGATCAAGACCTGGACTACCCCCGGACCCTTCCGCTGGGAGAGCAAGCACTACAACTACCGGGTGGTGAACCCGTGGATGGTGCCCATCCAGAAGCCCCATCCGCCCATCTGGGTGCCCGGCACGGCCAGCCCCGAGACGGCCGAGTGGTGCGGCGTGCACGGCTACACCTACGTGGCTTTCCTCACTCCCCTGGACGTGACCGAGGACCTGTTCTCCACCTACCGTACCGCTGCCGAGGGAGCGGGACACACGGTTATCAAGGACAACTTCGGCTATCTGCTCTGCTGCTACGTGGCCGATACCCAGGAGAAGGCCGACGAGCAGGCCAAGCACTTCATCTGGCGCATGGGGGCCACCACCCGAGGCCCAAGGGAGTACATGAACCCGGTGGGTTACCGGTCGGCGGCGGGCCAGGCCGTGGCCGCGCGGCGGGCTGCCCGACCCCTGGGCAACCAGTCCTTCGAGGAGCTGAAGGAGAACTACCACATCGTCTGTGGCACACCCGACACCGTGCTGGAGAAGCTGGAGTACCTGCACAAACGCCTGGGCATGGAACACCTAATCATGTATGGCCAGGAGTCCAAGATGGACCACGAGGCCACCATGGCCAACATCGGCCTCTTTGGGAAAGAGATACTGCCTGTGATTAAGGACTGGTAGGGGGCGAGAGGGGGATTTCCGTACGCCTCTCCAGCCACACTACATCCCGATCACCTCACTACCCGCCCCTGTCATTCTGAGGCGCCAGCCGAAGAATCTGCCGATCAGCACCTTGGCAGACCCTTCGCTTCACTCAGGGTGACATACGCGAGGGTTGGCGCGCATCAGGCCCCTTTACGCCTGGGTGATAAAATAAGCCCACGTCCGACGGGCACCGTTCATGGCTTGCCGGACAAAGGAAATTATTGCGGCTAGACCACGCCTCAGTGATGGGCCAAGCCGTTTCATCCATACTGCAGGCAGACTCCCATGATGCACCATATCGGGCCGGGGAACTCGGCCGACAAACCAGACTCCCTGGGTCTTACGCCTCTCACCAGCCCTCCGGTGCCCCGGACGGTGCGGCTCTTCCGGCCCTACCGGTTCCAGGTGGTGTCGGTGGCTGTGCTCATACTGCTCACCGCCAGCATCGGTGTGGTCAATCCGGTGCTCATCAAGGTGGTCTTCGACTCAGCCTTGTTCCCGGTCACCGGGGGTCCGGACATGGACCTGCTGTGGATACTGGCCGCGGTCATGACGGCCATCGCCATCGCCAACGGACTGATGGGCGTGCTCCAGACCTACATGACCAACCAGGTGGGCCAAAGTGTCATGCGTGATCTGCGCGACGCCGTCTACGTCCACCTGCAGGGCATTTCATTGGGTTTCTTCACCAGCACCCGCACCGGCGAGATCCAGTCGCGGGTGTCCAACGACGTGGGCGGTATCCAGTCGGTGGTGACCAGCACGCTGACCGACACCATCTCCAACACCGTGATCTTCATCAGCACCCTGGTCGCCATGGTTATCCTTTCCTGGCAGTTGACCATCGTAGCCGTGGCGACGGTGCCATTCTGCTTCGTCCTGACCCGGGTGGTGGGCAAGAAACGCCGTGCCGTTACCGCCGAGGCCCAGCGTTCCATGGCCGAGGTCACCGCCATCACCCAGGAAACCCTGTCCGTGTCGGGCATCATGCTGGCCAAGTTGTTCGGCCGTCAGACCCAGGAGATGGCCAACTTCCACCGCCACAACCAGGAGCTCTCCGACTTGGCGGTGCGCCAGCAGATGATTGGCCACTCCTTCTTCGCTGTGGTCATGACCTTCCTGTCCATCTCGCCGGCGTTCATCTACCTGCTGGCCGGCTATCTGATCTCGGGGACCGGAGCGCCCGCCGTCACTGCCGGGACGATCATCGCCTTCACCACGCTGCAGAGCCGGCTCTACTTCCCAGTGGGCAGGCTGCTCCAGGTTTCGGTGGAGTTGCAGTCGTCCATGGCCCTTTTCGAGCGTATCTACGGCTACCTGGACCTGAAACAGGAGATCGTGGACGCGCCGGACGCCAGGCCCATGGACGCCAAGGAGGTGTCGGGGGCCATCGCCTTCGACTCGGTGCGGGTCAACTACGGTCAGTCCAACAACGGCATCGTGGAGCACGAGGCCGAGCCCGACGCTCGGCTGTGGGCGCTGGACGGCGTGAGCCTGGACATCCCCCCCGGGCAGTTGGCGGCCTTCGTGGGGCCCAGCGGCGCGGGCAAGACCACCCTGGCCTACCTGGTGCCCCGGCTGTACGACGTCACCGAGGGCTCGGTGTCTATCGACGGCATCGACGTGCGGAAGATCAGGCAGCGGGACCTGGCGGAGATCATCGGCTTCGTCACCCAGGACAGTTACCTGTTCCACGACACCATGGAGAAGAACCTGCTCTACGCCCGGCCCGAGGCCACCAATGAGGAGGTGGTGACGGCGGCCAAGGCGGCCTTCATTCACGACCGGATATTGGAGATGCCCGATGGCTACGACACGGTGGTGGGCGAGCGTGGTTTTCGGCTGTCCGGCGGCGAACGCCAAAGGCTGTCCATCGCCCGGGTGATCCTGCACCAGCCCCGGGTGCTGATCCTGGACGAGGCCACCTCGGCACTGGACACGGCCAGTGAGCGTTACGTGCAGTCGGCCCTGCAGCCGCTGATGCGCGACCGGACGACCATGGTCATCGCCCACCGGCTTTCCACGATCATATCGGCCGATGTCATCTACGTGGTGGACAAAGGGCGGATCGTGGAGCACGGCCCCCACGGCCAGCTGCTGGCCAAGGGCGGACTCTACGCCAACCTGTACCGGGAGCAGTTCGGGGGTGGGCGCATCGAGGCCTACTGCGAAGACGGCGTGATTTTTAGCGATGGGAGCATCAGCACCGCCGAGCGTCCCGAGCCGTCCCTAGTTGCAACCGCTGAGGACGATTCTGGGCGGTCGCAGAGGCGGGAGACCGGCATGCCCTGGGAGGAAGAGTCCTAGGCGTTATCCGGACTCAGGCCGGCGGACTGCTGCATGCGCTCCGGACCGTAATGCTCCATCAAGTTGCCGCTCGACCTTTGAATGCACGGTGGTCTGCTTCAAGGGCATACCGGTCTCCCTGGCCATCCAGTACCTGAGGAGGAGCCGCTTCCTCCAGAAAATTAAGTGGCCAGTCCGACCGGGGCCGTTAGCTTGGGTGCTGCGGACCAGGCGGTTGACTGAGTGCGCGTGGTTCGACAGGCTCACCACGAACGGATGGTGAGTATGTGCCTGGTCATGCGTACCAGCAATCAATTGCGTGGAATTGATACACACCAAGTTAGCCTTGACCTCAGCCGTTGGTCCTGAGATTGTTGAAGGGCCTTGCCAAGCGAGCCTGGCTCGGGTGGTGGACTCTAGCGCGCCGGGTAGATCTTCTGGATGACCTGGCGGGCTTCCTCCAGGGGGATGCCGTTGGCGATGGCACAGGGGCTGGTCTCTTCCATGATGGCGTCCACGTCACCGGAGAGCACGTGCTTCTTGTGCAGGTCCTCGTGCTCGATGCCCAGGGCCCGGCCCACCACGGTCAGGTAGTGCTCAACCCTCACCGGGTAGTCGGCTTCGTAGCGGCACATGTGGCGCTGGCAGCCGTGGTACAGCGTGGCGAAGGTGTCCACACCTTGGTCGATGGCTTTTTCCACGAACCCGGTGGCCATGGTCTCCCACTCGTCGGCGCCCATGCGTTCCCGAACGGCCGGGGTGCAGTGGCGGCCGAAGCGGGCGTCGGTGCCCACGTCAATCACGTTCACGCCGGGCAGCTTGGAAAGCAGAATCTTGGCCGCTTCAGCCTCGGCGTCGCCCTGGGCACGTCCTGTGTGGTAGTGCAGGGCCACTGTGGTCTCGGGCTGGGGTTGGAAGTCCAGCTTGTCCAGGTTGTCCACCAGGAACTCGGCCACGTGGTTGAAGTCGAAGCTCTTTTCTTTCTGGGCCCCCCGCATGTCCATGATGTCGTCGTAGAAGTAGATGCACGACGGGCACCACATGACCACCTGCTCGGGGTTGAACTTCTGGAAGTTGGCGGCGGTGGTGGCGGCCACGGCGCGTCCCGAATCTTCGTCGCCCCGCTGGAAGTGCTGGATGCCGCAGCAGTAGGTCTTGCCGCCCACCGACGCGAAGTTGACGCCCATGAGCTTGAAGATGTCCTGGACGGTGCGGATCATGTGGGTGGTGCGGAGCACGTTGCAGCCCAGGTAGAGGACCACGTCGGTCTGCTTGACGTCGTCAGGAGGCGTGGAGAGGAGCCAGTCCCGGTCTTCGGGCTTGGTTAGCAGCCCGTGGACCACGTCGATCTCCCGGAAATAGTTCCTATAAAACCCCGGTCCCGGTTTTTCCTGGGTCATTGGTTGCTCCTCTTAATCCAGCTCTGGTTAATTAGTATCCTATCTTGCCGCGCCGTTAATAGCCCACCGCGCAGCCGTCTTTTCTTGGTTCGGAACCGCCGCGCAGCACGCCGGTGTCGGGGTCGCGCTGGATGACCTGGGCGCCGCCGATGGACACCCGGTCGTAGCCGGTGATCTGGCCCACGTTATGTCCCCTGGAGCGCAGGTCCTGGGCCACCGATGGGTCCAGGCCCTCCTCCACGAGTACGTTGTTGTTGCCCACCATGAACCGCAGGGCGTTGATGGCCTTCTGCGGGTCCATGCCGTGGTCCACCATGTTGCTGATCAGCTGCAGGTGTCCCTGGGGCTGCATGAAGGCACCCATCATGCCGTAGCTGAGGTACAGCTCGCCGTCGACGGTGGCCATGCCGGGGATGATGGTGTGGAATGGGCGCTTGTGGGGCGCCAGGGCGTTGGCATGGTTGGGGTCCAGGGAGAACAGGGAGGCCCGGTTGTGGAGCACGATGCCCGTGCCCGGCACCACCATGCCCGAACCGAAGTTGGAGAAGACGCTGTTGATGAAGGAGCAGGCGTTGCCCTGACCGTCCACCACGCTGATGTAGACAGTGTCGGAGCCGCCCTGGACCTTCCCGTAGGGCACGGTGTCCATGGCCCTGGTAGGGTTGATGAGTCCGCGGCGGGTGGCGGCGAACTCCTTGGAGGTCAGTTCTTTGATGGGCACGTCGGCCTTGCGGGGGTCGGCCAAGTACTGGAAGGCGTCGGCGAAGCCCAGGCGCATGGCCTCGATGAGGTGGTGGTAGGCGTCGGGAGACTGGGCGCCCATGCCCTTGATGTCGAAACCTTCGGCGATGTTCAGGGCCTCCAGGGCGGCGATGCCCTGTCCGTTGGGCGGGCATTCCCAGCAGGTCACCCCCCGGTAATCGGTGGAGATGGGTTCGTCCCAGTCCGAGGTGTGGAATGCCATGTCCTCCACCGACAGCCAGCCGCCGTGTTCCTGGACGAAGGCCGCCGACTTCTGGGCGATCTCGCCGTGGTAGAAGGCGTCGGAGCCGCCCTCGGATATGGCCCTCAGCGTGGATGCCAGGGTGGGCAGGGTGACAAAGTCGCCGTGGGAGGGAGCATGGCCGTTGGGCAGCATCTCGCTGCCCGAGGGAAAGGCGGAGAGCTTGGTCAGTTGGCCCTTCCACTGCTCGGAGATTATGTCGGAGACGGGGAAGCCGTTCTCAGCATAGTTGATGGCCGGCTCCAACAGCTTGCTCAAGGGCATGGTGCCGTTGGCGTTCAGCAAGGTATCCCAGCCATGGACCGTGCCCGGGACGGCCACGGAGTAGACGCCGGTGTCGGGATAGGAACGGTAGCCCTTGTTCAGCAGTTCGTCGATGGAAGCGGCGCCCGGGGCCCGGCCGCTGCCGTTCAGGGCGGTGACGGACTTCTTCTTGTTGTCCCAGACCAGTGCGAACATGTCGCCGCCCACTCCGGTGGACATGGGTTCCACCACGTTCAGGGCGGCTGCGGTGGCGATGGCGGCATCGACGGCGTTGCCCCCCTCAATCAGGATGCGCAGGCCGGTCACGGCGGCCAGGGGTTGGCTGGTGGCGACCATGCCGTTGGTCGCCAGGATGGTGGAACGACGCGAGTCGAAATACATTCCGGGTGCTTTCTCCGAGGGTGTTTCGTAGCTGGTGAGCGTGCCTCGGATTGTAACATAGGCACGCCTCGTCCCTGGGCACGTGGTCTGTGCTAATATAGGCTCGGCCCGGCTTCCGGGCATTACCAGAATATCTCCGTTGATTTCCCCAACGATCGCACGACGGGACTGAAGCGGTGAAACCTTTTTAGGAGGAACCACCATGGCGGCAGAAGTTGGCCAAAAAGCCCCCCAGTTTGAACTCTTCGACCACAACAAGGGCTCTCGTAAGCTCAGCGATTCCGAAGGCAAGAACGTTGTTTTGGCGTTCTTCCCCGGCGCTTTCACCGGTGTCTGCACCACCGAGATGTGCTCCTTCCGCGACCGCATGGACGCTTTGAATTCCATGAACGCCCAGGTATTCGGCGTCAGCGTGGACGCCATCTTCTCCCAGAAGGCGTTCTCCGACGCCAATAACCTGAATTTCCCGCTGCTCAGCGACTACGAACGGAAGACAGTCAACGCCTACGGCGTCGCCCTGCCCAACTTTGCCGGCATGGACGGCTACACCGCGTCAGAGCGGGCCGTGTTCGTCATCGATAAAGAGGGCGTGATCCGCTACAAGTGGGTCGGCGAGAACCCGGGCGTGGAACCCGACTATGACGAGGTCCAGCGCCAGGTGGACGCCCTCGGTAAGTAACCCGATCACCCAGGTCAGATAGATGGCGACGTACGTACTGGTCCACGGCGCGTGGCACGGCGGCTGGTGCTGGAAGAAGGTTGTCCCCCTCCTCCGGAAGACTGGTGCCGATGCCTTCGCGCCCACCCTCACCGGCATGGGGGAACGCGCCCACCTGAACGACCGCCTGGACCCCGCTGGAATCACCCTGGACGTGCACGTTCAAGACGTCGTCCAGATGATGCGCTATGAGGGTCTTTCGGACGTGGTGCTGGTGGGCCACGCCTACGCGGGCATGGTCATCACCGGTGTGGCCGAGGAATGTCCCGAACTGATCTCCCACATGGTCTATGTGAACGGGGTGATACCCGGCGACGGCGAGTCCATGGCCGACCAGCTCATCCCTGTGAGGGGCGAGGAGTTCGCGGCCTGGGTGCGCGACCAGATCGAAAACGGCGACGGGTTTCTGCCGGCGCCAGCCTCCACCGAAGAGATCAGCCGGCGCTGGGGCATCACCGACCCCGACGACCTGGCCTGGACGATGGCCAAAGTCTGTCCCCAGCCGGCGGCGGCCATGGACAGCTCGGTGCGTCTGGGCAACCCCAAGGCCCAGGCAATCCCCAAGAACTTCGTGGGCGGCGGAGAGTCGGGCTTCGACTCCGTCGCCGAGCGGGCTCGGGCGGCGGGCTGGGGCGTGTACCCAGTGGCTTCGGGCCACGACACCATGATCACCCACGCCGGGGAGCTGGCGGACATATTGATAAAGATAGCTAAGGAGTAGGTAAGGAGCGGGCGGTAATGGACTCTTCCAACATCAAGGCGTTGGTATTCGACGTGTTCGGCACGGTGGTGGACTGGCATACCTCGGTGACCAAGCACGGCGAGAATTTCGGCAAGGCCAACGGCATCGAAGCTGACTGGGTGGACTTCGCGGAGAAATGGCGGGCCAAGTACCAACCCTTCATGAACAAGGTCAGAAACGGCGAGCTGCCCTGGACCGAGTTGGACACCCTGCACCGCATGGGCCTGGAAGAATTGTTGGACGATTTCGGCATCACCGGGGTCAGCGAAGAGGCCAAGGCTGACTTGAACCTGGCCTGGCACCGTCTGGACCCCTGGCCCGACTCCCCTCCGGGGCTGACGCGTCTCAAGTCCAAGTTCATCCTGGCGACCATGTCTAACGGCAACATCGCCCTCATGGTGGACATGGCCAAATACGCCGGGCTGCCCTGGGACACCATCCTGGGCGCGGAGCTGGCCCACGCCTACAAGCCCGACCCGAAGACCTACCTGACCGGGGTGGAACTGCTCCACCTGCAACCGGAGCAGGTGATGATGGTTGCCGCCCACCAGAACGACCTGCTGGCTGCCGCCAAACAGGGCCTGCGGACCGCGTTTGTGAAGCGACCCCTGGAGCGGGGCATCAACGGCAAGGTGGACACCACGCCCGACCCGTCCTTCGACTTTGTCTGCAACGATTTCAGGGACCTGGCAACCCAACTGGGCGTCTAATAGGAGCGATCATGGCCCGCTTTGGTGTGCGACTGGAGAATGACCCGAATCTGAGCCCCCAGGACTACCAGGAACTGTCCGCCCAGGCTGAGAAGAACGGGTTCGAGGCGGTGTGGGTGCCCGAGGGCGGCGGCAGGGACTCCCTCACTTCCCTGGCCACCATCGCCATGAAGACCGAGAAGGTGAAGCTGGGCACGGGAATATTGCCCATATTCGCCCGCACCCCCACCAACACCGCCATGGGCGCCTCCGGTATGGCCGCGGTCTCAAATGGCCGGTTCATGCTGGGTCTGGGTGTGGGCCACGCGCCCACCGTGGAAAGCAAGGACGGCATTCCCTTCAAAGCTCCCATGACTCGCATGCGGGAGACCATCCAGATCATCAAGGGGCTGCTCTCCGGCGAGGAGGTCAACTTCTCGGGCAAGCAGTTCAACGTCTCCGGCGCGTCCATGGGATCCGCTACCCCCAAGACCAAGGTTCCGGTGTACATCGCCGCCCTGGGCCCCCAGATGCTGGAGATGGTGGGTGAACTGGCCGACGGCGTGCTTATGAACTGGACGGCGGCCGACTACCTGACCGAGGCCGTGGGCCACATCAAGCGGGGCGCCGATAAGGCCGGCCGGGACATGGGCGAGATAGACATCGCCGGGTACGTGCGGGTGGCGGTGGGAGACGACGTTTCCGCTGCCCGGGACTCGCTCCGGCATCAGGTGGCCCGCTACGCCAGCAACCCCTTCTACCGCAACTTCTTCGCCCAGACCGGGTTCGACAAGGAGATGTCCGCTGCCGCGTCTGCGTTGGCCGATGGCAGCCTGGACAAGGCCGCTGAGTCCATAACCGAGGAGATGCAGGACCAGGTGGCCGTGGTGGGCACGGTTGATGAATGCCGTAACGCCTTGGAGAAGCGCCGCGCCGCCGGGCTGCAGATGCCGGTCATAGCGCCCTTCGCGGTGGGGGACAACAAGACCTCCCACCGGAACGTCATCGACGCCCTGGCGCCCAACTAAGGACTATTCCAGGGGCGTCAGCCCGCAGACCTTGGCCACCAGTTCGTAGGAGCGTATCCGCTCGGGCAGCCCGTGGGTGATGGTGACGATGCTCAGGTCTGGCGTCTGGTACAGCTCGGCAATCTCGTCCAGGCCCTCTTTCACCCGTTCCGGCGTGCCATCAACGCAGACGCTCTGGTACTGGTTGACGAAGGCCTCTTCCCCGGCCTGGTACACGTAGGCCGCCGATTCCTCGGGCGTGGGGATGCCCTTGGCCCGGCCCGTAAGGTTGAACAGCCGTCCCAGGTTCCGGCTCTTGGATTGCCGCAGGGCCTCTTCCTCGGTCTCGGCGCAGACGACGTGCACGCCCACGTTCACCTTGGGCTCTGGGAACTGCTCCGAGGGCTGGTAGTTCTTCTTGTAGTTCTCCACCACCGCCGGCCCGTCCTCGACTGATATGCCGAAGAAGTGGGCGAAGGCGAAGGGCAGGCCCAGTTGGGCGGCCATGTGGGCGCTCTCGTAGCGGGAACCCAGCAGCCACACGTCGGGGACCTCGGGCTCGCCGGGTCCGGCCTGTATTCCGGAAAAGAAGTGGTTTTCTTCCAGGTCGTTTTTCAGGAATCCCAGCAGGTCCACCACCTGACGGGGAAAATGCCGGATCTCCTTGGGTTGGCCGGGAAAGGACAGGGCCGCCGCGGTGACCTGGTCGCTGCCGGGGGCCCGGCCGATGCCCAGGTCGATGCGTCCCGGATAGAGGGAGCCCAGGAGGCGGAAGTTCTCGGCGACTTTCAGGGCGCTGTAGTGGGAGAGCATGACGCCGCCACTGCCCACTCTGATGCTCTTGGTCTGAGCGGCCACCTGGCCGATGAGAATCTCCGGGCTGGTGCCGGCGTAATTGGGTGCGCTGTGGTGCTCGGCCAGCCAATACCGCTGGTAGCCCATCTTCTCCACTTCCACCGCCAGCGCGATGGTGTTGCGCAGCGCCTGGCCCGCGGTGGCGCCTGAAGGCACCGGCGTCTGGTCCACGACGCTTAGGATAAGTTGCTGGTCCAAATCAGTACCTCGGAACGGGGTCCAGGGCCCGTTGTTTGGCCGCTCGATTCCCCATTTTTCAATGCAGGTTTGAGGGCAGTTGGCCCGTCAGCTACAAGTATACAAGCTACGCCGGAAAATGGGTTGGTAATCAGGCGGTAGAACCTATTGCGTGACCCTGATGGGCATCATATAATTTTTGCCGAATGAAGGGTAGGAAGTTGAACTTGAGCCGCTCTCTGGGCCGAAAGGCCTGGGGGGCGGCTTTTTTTTGTGGTTTTTTGTTTCTCATCGCCTGCGGGGCAGGCACCACCGACATCGACGGTTCGAGCACCGTTTTCCCCATCAGTGAGGCCATGGTCGAAGACTGGGGCGACTCCATAGGCGGGTCTGCCCGGTTGGTGATCGGTATATCCGGTACCGGCGGCGGTTTCAAAAAGTTCTGCAACGGCGAGATAGACATCAACAACGCCTCGCGTCCCATCAAGGCCAGCGAGGTGGCCAAGTGTGCCGACGCTGGTGTGGAGTTCATAGAGCTGCCGGTGGCCATCGACGGGTTGTCGGTAGCCGTTCATCCCGACAATGACTTTGTCCAGTGTTTGACCATCGAAGAGTTGCACACGATGTGGGCGCCGGAGGCTGAGGGAAAGGTAAACAACTGGAGTCAGATTCGCCCCGGTTGGCCGGACGAGGGACTGCGTTTGTATGGTCCCGGTGTGGATTCCGGCACCTTTGACTACTTCACCGAGACTGTCAACGGCGAAGCACAGGCTTCACGGGGCGACTTTACCTCCAGCGAACGAGACAATGTGTTGGTGCAGGGAATCGCAGGTGACCAGACCAGTCTGGGCTACTTTGGATATTCGTTCCTAGTGGAGAATAAGGACAAGTTGAAGGCGGTGGCCGTGGACGGTGGTGAGGGCTGCGTCTTTCCAGAGGACGAGACCATCAACAACGGAAGCTACGCCCCCCTCTCCCGCCCCCTCTTCATCTACGTCAGGAAAGAGTCGTGGGAAAAGCAGGACGTTAAGGACTTTGTCAGCTATCACGTGAGCTACGACAGGGCAGACCTGCTGCAGGAATTGGGTTTCGTCGCCTTTCCCGAGAGGGTGCATGAACTGGTTTTGGACCGCTTCAACCGGGGTCTGACGGGCACAATATTCGGCGGGGAACACCCGAAGCATGGCACCGTGGAAGAGATACTGAGGGCGAATAATTGATCGGGTGGAGAGCGTAGTCCGCATTGGCTAGAAACGTGTTGGGTCCACCATTGGGCAAGGGCGCGCGTTCCGGATGGCGAAGGATGTTACCGGAGCGGGCCATCGCCCTATTCCTTTTCCTTTGCAGTTTCCTGTCCATTCTTACGACCGTTGGGATCGTTTTCGTCCTGCTGTTCGAAGCGATCCAATTCTTCGTCGATGTCTCGTTTTGGGAGTTCATCACCGGCACGCGGTGGACCCCTCTGTTCTCCTCCAAGCAGTTTGGTGTTTTGGCACTGGTGGCAGGGACGGCCCTGACGGCGGTGCTGGCCATGGTTGTGGCCTTGCCCTTGGGGCTGCTCAGCGCCATCTATCTGAGTGAATACGCCCCCGACCCGGTCCGCCGCACGGTGAAGCCAATACTGGAGGTCCTGGCCGGGATCCCAACTGTGGTCTATGGGTATTTCGCCCTGTTGTTCGTAACTCCCATCCTCCGGGGAATATCCGAGGACATCGCGGTCTTCAACGCCCTGAGCGCCGCCATAGTCATGGGAATCATGATTCTGCCCATGGTCTCCAGTCTCAGCGAGGACGCAATGCGGGCGGTGCCCCGAACCCTGCGCGAGGGCGCCTACGCCCTGGGTTCCACCAAACTTGAAGTATCGACGCTGGTGGTGGTGCCGGCGGCTCTTTCGGGGATAGTTTCGGCTTTCATACTGGCCATCAGCCGGGCCATCGGCGAGACGATGATCGTGACCATCGCCGCCGGTCAGAACCCCAACTTCACCCTGAACCCATTCGTGCCCATCGAGACCATGACCGCCTATATCGTGCAGGTCAGCCAGGGCGACGCCCCCACCGGGTCCATTGAATTCAAGACCATATTCGCGGTGGCGCTCCTGCTCTTCGCCATAACCCTGGGCATGAACCTGCTCAGCCAGTGGGTGGTCAGCCGGTTCCGCGAGGAGTACGAGTAGTGGCGGTCATTCCCCAGAACGACTTTGAACGGGTAAGGAACCGCCGCAAATGGATGGGGCGGCTATTCCACGGCCTGTGTCTGACGTCGGTGCTCATAGCCCTGGGTATGTTGGCTGTGCTGCTGGTCTACCTTCTGGTCCAGGGTGTCACCCGCATAGACTGGAGCTTCCTCACCGAGTTCGCGTCCCGCCACCCCGAGCAGGCCGGCATACGGGCCGCTTTGTTGGGCAGTGTCTACGTCGTAATCATCGCGGGACTTGTCGCCTTCGTGCTGGGTGTGGCCTCGGCCCTGTATCTGGAGGAGTACGCCGCCCGCAGCAAGTTCGCCCGCATCGCCAAGATCAACATCTCCAACCTGGCCGGAGTGCCGTCCATCGTATACGGCATCCTGGGTCTGGAGATCTTCGTGCGCATAATGGAGATGGGGAAGAGCGTGATCGCCGGCGGGTTCACCCTTGCCCTGCTGGTGATGCCCATCGTGATCGTGGCGGCCAGTGAGGCGATCCGCGCTGTGCCGCCGTCTCTGAGGGAGGGCGCCTACGCGCTGGGAGCCACGCGCTGGCAGGTTATCTGGCACACCGTGATGCCCCAGTCGTTCCCGGGTATCCTCACCGGAGTGATCCTCGCGGTCAGCCGGGCAATGGGTGAGACCGCGCCGCTGATCGCCATGGGGGCTCTTACCTTCGTGCCATTCACGCCCGATAGTCCCTTCAGCCGGTTCACGGTGCTGCCAATCCAGATATTCAACTGGACCTCCCGTCCCCAGGAAGGATTCCAGGAGGCCGCGGCCGCCGGTATAATCGTGCTGCTGGTGGTGTTACTGGTGATGAACGCCTTCGCGGTGTTACTCCGCAACCGGTTCCAGAGCAAGCTGGAGTTATGACCCAGGCGTATCGTCGATAGGTTGGAAGGATAGAGATTTGCAAGAACCGGACTCCATACTCCAGACCCGCGGGCTGAGCGTCTACTACGACACCAAGCAGGTCGTATCCGACGTGAATCTGGACGTTGCCCGCAACCGCATCACCGCCATCATCGGCCCGTCTGGTTGCGGCAAGAGCACTTTGCTGCGTTGCTTCAACCGGATGAACGACTTGATTCCCTCCGCCCGGGTGGAGGGCCAGGTACTCTTCGATGGCCGAGACCTCTACGGCGCGGACATTGACCCCACAGAGATTCGTTATCTGATTGGGATGGTATTCCAGCGGCCTAATCCGTTCCCCAAGTCGATTTACGACAATGTGGCCTTTGGCCCTAGGATCAATGGATTCAAGGGCGACATGGACGAGGTGGTGGAACGCTCCCTCCGCCGCGCGGCGCTTTGGGACGAGGTCAAAGACCGGCTCAAGTCCAGTGCTCTGTCCCTTTCCGGCGGGCAGCAGCAACGCCTCTGCATCGCCCGGACCCTGGCGGTGGAGCCCAGCGTCATCCTGATGGACGAGCCCTGTTCAGCCTTGGACCCCATCGCCACACTGGCCATCGAAGAGCTGATGCGCGAGTTGTCCGAGGACTACTCCATAATGATTGTGACCCACAACATGCAGCAGGCCGCTCGGGTCTCCCATTACACGGCCTTTTTGATGGTGGAAGAGGCACGGGTCGGCTTCATGGTCGAGTTTGGAGAAAGCCGGAGGATCTTCACCAACCCGAAGGACGAGCGCACGGAGGCCTATATTACCGGCAGGTTCGGATAATCGCCAAGTTTGGTCTAGCGGGGAGCAAATATGGTCAGAGCCGATTTTGATAGGAGCTTAGAGGAACTGCAGGGCGAGGTGGTCGCCCTGGGGGAGATGGTGGAAAAGGCCATCCTTAAGGCCATGGACGCCCTCGACCGCCGCGACATGGGAATCGCGTATGAGGTGGTGGATGAAGACGACCTCATTGATGAAAAGCGGTTTGAGCTGGAAGAAAAGAGCATCGACCTGATTGCCACCCAGCAGCCTTTGGCCATCGACCTGCGCACCCTCTTGGCGGTGCTGCACATCGCCGTTGAACTGGAGCGTATGGGGGATTATGCCGAGGGTATAGGCAAGATCTGCATGATAATCGGGGACGATGTCCGGGTTGAGATTCCTCCCCAACTACCTCAGATGGCCCAGATGAGTGTTGCCATGTTGCGGCGGAGCCTGCGGGCCCTGGTGGAGCGGGACACCGACCTGGCCAACGAGGTCTGGGATTCGGATGATGAGGTGGATGCCCTCTACGACCGCGTGTGCCATCAGATATTCGTGGACATGGGCAAAGACCCCCACATAATCGAGGCATCAACCCATTTCCTGTGGGTGGCCCATGACCTGGAGCGGATCGCGGACCGGGCGACCAACATTGCCGAGCGGGTGATCTTCCTGGTCACGGGAAAGGTTGGCCGCGGCGACAACTATCCAGGCCACCAGAACAATTAGTCCCGACGCGGCCTTTACACGCCGGAAATTCGTGCCTGTACAGGCGTAGACTAATCCCTTCCCGCTAATGATTATGTGCTGTATAATTGTGGTTGCTAATTAGCGGTTTAAGAGGCATTGTCCAACCCCGGTTCTTATGGCCGACAAATACCAAAAAGAAATCGAAGAGATTCTCGAGCGCGCCGGGGAAGTCGCCCCCGACGAGGCTGTGGGCGAGATGGAAAGACCGGCGGAGGAACGTCCCAGGTCTGTGAGCCGCTCTTTCACACCCAGCAAGGCCTCTGTTTCAACCTCCAGGGGTGGTTTTCCGACCATAACGCCGGGCAAGGTCTTGATGACCGGTCTGGTCGTATTCATCATCACGGCCCTATTGCAGATTTGGGTCCTGATCTGGGTTGGACTGGCCCTGTTGGTTGTTGGTTACCTGCTCTTCTTCATCACGCCAAGGAACATCACCGTGGAAAAACGGTGGCGGGGAGAGTCATTGGAAGAGCCGGCTGAATCGCCGTGGGAGAAGTTCAAGCGTTGGATGAAGAGTTAGCTCGAACTTCGCCAAAGAGAAGAAAAAGAAAAGGGCGGCCGTAGGCCGCCCCTTTCTTTTTGTCTGGTCAGGGTTATTAGTCCGGGTTGAGACGGTCGGCCAAGGCTAGTACCAGGTTGCCCATATGAGGGTGGTCCGGCTCAACGTCCACCTTGATGCCCGCATCCAACATACGTTTGGTGGTGACCGGGCCGACCGATGCCACAACTAGGGACTCCCGCGCCAGGCTATTACGGAGTGATTCCTCTTTCCCGGTCTGGGCGGCGATGGCGATGAGGTTGCCAATCTGGGGCTGGCTGGTGAATGCCAGGGCGTCAATGGACCCCTGGTCCAGGTCCTCAATCATCGCCAGCACCGGCGCTGTGTCCTCGGGCATTCCCCAGGTGTAGGTGGAGACCTCCCGCACCGTGGCGCCCCGCTCTCTGAGTGTGCGTGTGAGCAGGCCGTTGGGGCCGCCGTAGGCCTGGATGGCCACCGACTTTCCGCTGAGCTCCAACCCTCCTATGGTTTCGATGAGGTCATTGGAGGTGAATGGCTCGGGCGGCATGTGGTCGATGTGGACATTTTTGCGGCGCAGCACGGCAGAGGGCTTGGGGCTGCGGGATATGACCGTGAGGTTGGCCAGGGCGTCCAGCACCTGGGACTCTTTGCCCAGGGACTCGGCGCTGTCGAAGAGGGCTTTGGTGCCGACTCCGGTCTGGAAGACCATTACCTGGACCACCCTGGAGCAGACATCGTCCACCAGGGAGATTACCTCGGGAGTGTCTCCCAGGTGCACTTCCTGGAGAACCGGCGCTGCGTAGGGGGTGCCGCCGTGACGCTCTATCAAGGCCCCCATCTCGGAGAGCATGCGGGCCTCGACGTAAGCGACGGTTTTTCCTTTTAGGGATGCTGGCAAATCAGGGCTGCTCTAGACGGCGCACTCGCCTTCGCCCCGTTCCAGTACGTACTGGTTGGAGCGTTCCCAGTCGATGTAGAGATCAGAGCCGGGAGTTGCGTCGGCGGCGGCCTGCTGGGCCTTGGACGCGACTTCGGTCAGTTCTTCCACACCGACGCGGTCGAGGAACTGGTTGAAGCTCTCGCCGCCGGAGCGGTTGTCCTTGTAGTAGGTGACCACGTCTTTCAGGACGCCGGGCACCGACTTGGCGGGAATCTTGACCAGGGGTATGCGGGTGCCGATGCGGGAGTCGGTGACCTTGTGGTCGCCGTAGTTTCCGCCCAGGAACATCTCGTAGGCCGGGAACTGCTGGCCCTCGGCGCCCTTCACGGCCCCGCCGTGGAAGCCGATGTTGGCGATGTGGTGGAGTCCGCAGCCGTTGGGGCAGCCGCTCATCTTGATGCGGATGTCGTTGACACCCTCGTCTTGGAGCAGGCCGTTCCAGTTGCTCATTTCTTGTTTCAGAGCGCCGGCCAGGCCCATGGAGGACGTGATGCCCAGCTTGCAGCTATCGGTGCCAGGGCAGGAGACGACGTTGGTGATGGAGTTGGCGTTGGCTTCGGCCAGGTCGATCTCGGTCAGTGCGTCGAATACATCGGGCAGGGAATGCTCGGGGATGAACCGGAGCACCAGGTTCTGCTCCTGGCTGGTGCGGGCCCGCCCGCTGGTGTACTTGCGGATGATGTCAGCCAGGCTGTGAAACTGGCTGGCGGTTATGTTGCCGCGGTCTGGCTTGACGTGCACGGCGTAGTAGCCGTCCTGTTTCTGGGCTTCCACGTTGGTGGAGAGGGTGGTGTCGTAGTCGTTGTTCCCGTTGTTCCCGTTGTGACCGTTGCTGTGGCCGTTGCCATTGGCGGCCAGGGCGGGCGGGGTCTCCCGCATCATCTCTTCCACGTTCATCCAGGGCGTGGGGTCGATGGGTCCGATCTTCTCCAACTCTGCTTCCACCAGGCCCTTGAACTCGTCCAGGCCGATGCGGTCGATGAGGACCTTCAGGCGGGCCATCATCCGGTTCTTGCGCAACATATCTGCGTTGTTGAAGACGGTGAACAGGGCCAGGGCCAGCCGGAGATAGTCTTCCTCCGGCAGGAATTCATAGAGGGGTTTCGCCAGACGGGGCATGATGGACGTGCCGCCGCCGACGAACACCTTGAAGCCGCGTTTCTCGACGCCGTTCTCCACGCGAATCTGGGACACGTAGGTCAGGTCCTGAATGGCCGCGGCCACATGGTCATGGTCGTCGCAGCCGGTGAAGGCTGACTTGAACTTCCGTGGGAAGTTCTGGGTCAGGGGATGGCGGACCGCGAAACGGACGAAGGCCGCCAGATAGGGCGTGGGGTCGAAGACCTCAGAGGCGCATATGCCCGCAGTGGGCGCTCCCACCACGTTCCGCACCACGTTGCCGCACGCCTCACGGGTGCTGAGGCCGGCCGCGCCGATGAGACGCAGAGCGTCCGGGCACTGGTCCAGGGGGATGTGGTGGAACTGGAAGTTCTCTCTGGTGGTGATGTGGCCCTTGCCCAAGGGAGCGTATTTGGAGGTCAGTTCGCCCAAGGCGTCCATGGCTTCCGGAGTGATGATGCCGCCGGGAATCTTCACGCGAATCATCTGCACATCGGCCTGGCGTTGGCCGTACACACCCTGTTTCAAACGGAAGGGTGTGAACTCGGTGATCTCCCTCTGGCCGGCCACGAATGCCGCCGACTCCTCCTCCAACCGCACAATCTCATCGTCCATGAAGGGAATGATGGTCTGGGTATTCTTCGAGAGTTCCAAGCTCTCTTCGTAGATGGCTTCCTGGGTCTTTTCCTGTCCGGTTGAGGTCTGGCTAGTCAAGGTGTATTGTCCTCCAAAATCCTGGGCAAATAAAAACCCACCAAAATCGCATCGGTGGGTTCAGGGGTACCTGGTGGTGTTTGTTTAGTTAACGCAGAAGGTTACCTGTTCCCTATGTACGGGGACAGATACAACAACAAGCGCAGAGGTTGCCGTCCAACTTCAGCATCTCGGTAAAGTCTACTCTTGGGGTCGACAACTGTCAACAGGCGTAATTGCAAGGTGGACGATGGGCAAAATTATGCCAGTGTTCAATTATGTTTTGTATCGCTGTATAGTCAGGACGGTAATGAAGGCGCGTGACGGAGGTAGAAGACCATGAAAGCCACGGCTGACGTAGTGGTTATAGGCGGCGGGGTCATCGGGACCAGTTTGCTCTTCAATCTGGGCCGTCTGGGCGTGACCGACACCCTGCTGGTGGAGAAAGACGTGCTGGGTTCCGGTTCCACCGGCCGCTCCCAGACCATCTGCCGGATGCACTATTCCAACCCGGTTACCGCCACCATGGCCTGGGAGAGCCTGGGAATATTCACCCACTTCGGTGAAGTGGTGGGCGGCGAATCGGGGTTTGTGGAGACGGGTTATTTGGTGGTGGTGAAGGAAGAGGATAGGGGAGGACTGGAGCGCAACGTGGCCATGCAGTACCAATTGGGTATCGATACCATGCAGGTCACCGCCGACGACCTCCGGGACATCGCTCCAATGGTCTCGGTGAGTGACGATGAGGTGATGGCCTGGGAGCCCCAATCGGGTTATGCCGACGCCCACATGGTCACCACTTCCTACGGCATCCGGGCTCGGGAGATGGGCGCCGAGGTCTCCCTGCGGAACGCCGCCTCGGCAATCGAGGTTGAGGGCTGCAAGGTCAGGGCTGTTGTGACCGAACAGGGACGGGTGGAGACACCGGTCGCCGTTGTGGCATCGGGCCCCTGGTCCAAGGGCGTGTTGGCCCAGGTGGGCGTGGACGTCCCGCTGGTGCCCGTGCGTCATCAGGTGGCGTCCCTGAGCCGGCCCGTGGACAAATTGCCCCTGCATCCAATGGTGGGGGATATCGCCCAGTCATTCTCCTTTCGCCCCGACGGCCGTGAACAGACCATGATGGGCTTTGGCCCCGATGGTGACGATGACCTGGAGACCTACAACCAGGGTGTGGATATGGATGTGATGGCCGAGGCGCTTTCCTGCCTGGCCCACCGGATACCCGCCATGGCAGAGGCGGAGTTCCGCCGGGGCTGGTCGGGGCTCTTCACTACCACGCCCGACTGGCACCCCATTCTGGACGCGGTGCCTGGCATTGAAGGGCTCTACTGCGCCATCGGTTTCAGCGGCCACGGGTTCAAGCTGTCCCCCATGATCGGCGTGACCATGGCGGAGTTGATCGTGGAGGGAAAGGCCAGTTCGGTGGACATCTCGCCCTTGCGGTTCAACCGCTTCCAGGAGGGTGACCTGTTGGAGTCCAGCTACCGATACCGGGTGCTGGCTTAGGCAGCTATCTTCCCCGTGCTCAAGATGGCAAAACGGTTGTTCCTCCTGTCTGTGGTCACCCTGGTGCTGTTGGGTGCTGCCAACGGCAGCGGTAACCCATCGGCCAGTGAAGTGGCCATCGCTCCCCACAAATACAGCCTGCTTCGCTGGGAGTTAGCCCACTTCAGCGATAAGTGGGTAGAGAAGTTCCAGGATATCCTGCCGTGGAACTCAGAACCTTCCCGGGAAGAACGAATCGCCCTGGCCCAGGAGTTTTTCGAACTGGGCGGCCAGATCAGAGACCTGGAGAAGAGGCTGGCTGCGGAAGGTGATGACGGGGGACTGGCTGATGAGATCGCCGACTTAAGAGAGAGAAGGCGGGAGATACAGCCCAGGGTGGAAGAGACACTGGAGTCGGAGATCAGTTCTGTCCTGGTGGAGGAGGGTTTCTCGTCGCGCATCGGCGTCATCTTCCCGCCGGTGGACACGGTCTACGCCCGTTCGCCCGGCGTCCTGGTACGCTCTCCAAGAGACCAGATCGTCCAGACCAGCACCACCCTGCTCAAACCCGGTATAGATGACGCCGAACGGGAGCGGCTGGAGGAGTTGGTCTTCCAGGAAGAGGACGTTTCGGCCATCATCGTCAACACCGGCGGGGTGGCTACGTACCCCAGTGTGGTCTCTGACTCCGGCTCACTGCACGGCGCCCTGGTGATTACAGCCCACGAATGGCTGCACCACTGGCTCTTCTTCCAGCCCCTGGGACAGCATTTCTGGGACAACGCGGACATGACCACCATCAACGAGACGGTGGCCACCATCGGGGGCGAAATCATCGGGGACCGGGCGCTAGAGGCTATGACCGGGGAAGTCATACACCGCGAACCAGCCTCAGAAGGACCAGTGGACCCGGACCGGTTCGACTTCACGGCGGCCATGCGGGAGACGCGGACACAGGCCGAGGCCCTGCTGGCCGAGGGCAAGATTGAGGAGGCTGAGTCCTACATGGAGGGGCGGCGGGAGTACCTGGACGAGAATGGCTACTTCATACGGAAGCTGAACCAGGCGTTCTTCGCCTTCCACGGGTCGTACGCCACCGGTCCGGCCTCGGTCAGTCCCATCGGCGGACAGTTGGACGAGGTCCACGCGGGCACCGATACCATTGGTGAGTTTCTCAAGACGGTGGCCGAGTTCGACCGGACGGAAGACTTGGCGGAGTACCTGGGGCTGCCCTGACGCCCAGTGAGCCTGGCGCTCATACCGAGCAACGTCTCCACGATGTCACCCTGAGTGAAGCCAAAGGTCTGCCCAGCCGCGGGCCGGCAGATTCTTCGTAGTACCTCCTCAGAATGACAGAGGAGGCACGGTTGGTGTCGGTGGGCCGTGTCCTACAGGTTGAGCAGGCTGGAAGCCCGGTTCCTGAGCACGTCTTCGGCCTGGGACATGATCTCCCGGAGGATGTAGGACGCGGGCTCGATGGACTGGATCAGTCCGGACGCCCCTCCCGCCCGCACCGGGGCTTTGGTGGCATCTCCGGCGGAACTGGCGGCGGCGATGTCCTCGGCCAGCTCGGTCTGCCGGGCCATCATTTCCCCTTCCCTCCCGTGCCAGGTGTCGGTGAAGATATTGGAGATCACCCGGTCACCCACGCCTTCGGGGAAGGGGGCGCCGGTCACCAGGTCGTAGACCTTGGTGAGTATGGTGTCGTCGCCCTCCACCAGTACCACCTGCCCCTTGGCCCATTCGGGACCCGCCCACTCCAAGCTGGCCACGAACCGAGTGCCTAAGCAGACGCCCTCAGCGCCCAACATCAGCGCGGCGGCCATGCCGGAACCGTCACCGATGCCGCCGGCTGCCACCACCGGTATGTCCCCCGAGATCTTCACCACCGCCCGGGCGAAGGACATGGTGCCCAGATGGCTGGTGTGCCCACCGGCCTCGCTGCCCTGGGCGATTATCACATCGGCCCCGGCCTCCACGGCCTTTCGGGCGTGGTCCATGGACTGCACCTGGGCGAAGACCTTAACGCCGCTGCCCCTTGCCTGGTTGATGAGCCAGGTGGGGTCGGTGAAGGAGTTCCACACAGCGGAAACCTTGGCGTCGATGGTCGACTGGATGACCTTTTCCAGTCCCGAGGCCGACGATATGAACCCCACCCCAAAGGGGGCGTCGGTCTTGGCACGGACGGCGTCTATCTGCTCCATCACCCAGGCCGAGTCCGGGCTTGCACCGGCGCCAATCGTTCCGAACCCGCCGGCCCTGGAGACTTCGGCGGCCAGAGCGGCGGAGGCGGTGCCGGACATGGGGGCGTTCATGATGGGGAAGTCTATTCCCAACAGGGTGCAGAGGCGGGTGGTTAGCATGTTGGGACTCCTGTGGGGGTGGTGGGCTGATCAATTGGAGGATGGTGGATGAGCAATGTTTCCCCCATCCTAACCTTCCCCCGCAGGCGGGGGAAGGGACTTTTTATACCCAGGGGGAGCGTTTGGAGCGGTCTTTCTGGGAGGTGGCGGCGGAGAGGCCCTGGCGTTCCAGGGAGTCGGTCAGCATGCGCCGAAACACTCGACGGTCTCCGGCGTTGATGACGGCCTGCTCGTGGGACTCGGAGATGGCCACCGGGTAGCCCTGACCCCGCTGGCACTGGTCCCAGACCAGCCCGTGGGCCAGAGACAGCAGGGTCTCGTTCTTGGCCACCCACTGGGGGACTTCCACGCGGCCGATCTCCTCGCCGGCGTTCACGTAAAAGAAATGGACCTTGTTGGCCTCGTCGTAGGACTCCCGGGAGACGGACGAATTGGTCTTGTAGACCGGCGACCGCCAGCCTGGCTCCAGCAGCTCTTGGAACAGGTCCCGGTCCAGAAAGTCGTTGGCCCCGGAGCAGGGTTGCTGGGTGGACCGCCGGTTGTTGCATGACTGGGTGCAGACGCCCAGGTCGTGGGGGCACAGGGAGCAGCGTACGGCGTTCACCACCTCGGTGCTTCGGGGGTAGGACACGTAGGCGGCTAGGGCCACGGGCCGGGAATCGGACAGCTTTTCCAGCCGCTTCATGGCTGGGAGCAGGCCCTCCCCGATGATTTCGTCGCTCACGTAGGAGCGGTAGGTCTGGCTGGAAAGGGGCCACATGACCAGGGAGCCGTCAACCAATCCCAGCACTGGGAGGTCCGGCGGGCACTGCTCCACGGTGTTGGCCAGTGTCTCAAGTTCTTTTACCGATCGCACCAGCCCAAGGATGGTGCCGCTGACCAGCTCCTCCTGGTTCTCGTCTTTGGGATTGGAGATATAGAGTTCTTCCGGCGCGGTGGCCAGATGGGGTTCGCTGAACAAGGTGGCGTCGGGCTTGGAGCCGTAGGTCAGCACACAGCCGCCGAAATTCAGCAGGTAGCACGCCACCGGTAGGTGGCGGTCAACGTCGATGTGGGACCCGTCC
>CEUS01060182.1_pt1 | contig 26350 bp, 27 predicted proteins | sample 427031 | NCBI WGS metagenome assembly CEUS01 (sample SAMEA2622837, study PRJEB7988) | marine metagenome | biome: marine biome (ENVO:00000447); feature: marine epipelagic mixed layer (ENVO:xxxxxxxxx); material: "saline water (ENVO:00002010), including plankton (ENVO:xxxxxxxx)" | depth 140 m | reverse complement strand
ACCGGGGCCCCCGGGATGCCTGCGAGCCGATAGGCGATCCGCCCTTCTACGATCCTCCCTCCGTGCTCGAGGAGCAAACCATCAGGGACCGGGGCAAAGCCTTCCAGAACTCGCATCTGCTGCGCCCTAGAAATATGCGAGCCTGTCTTGGACGGCATTTATCTACTCAGTCCAAGGAAGCAGAGGTGAGCCAGGTGCCAACGGACGGATCGATCGTGCCCGGAGTGGTCAGGCGTGCCACCAGCTCCTCCACCAGGGCGTCCACGCCGGAGGCGTCTGGGATAGCCGCTGCCGGCAAGCCGAGACGCTCGGCCGCAGCTGCCGTCGTCGGGCCCATTGCCATCACCAAGGCCCCCGACGGTACCACCAGCCCGCCCGCCACCAGCGCCTCGGCTGCTGAAGACGAGGGCAGCACGATCGCGTCTAATTGGCCCGCCGCCATCATGCGCTCGACGTTCTTGCGCCCACGCGAGTCGACGGTGCGCGTCGCCACCTGGAGTTGTGTCACGCGGGCCCCGGCTGCTTCGAGTCCGTCCCCCAGCGCCGACCTCCCGCCGCCGTCCCGAATGAGAAGGATCGGTTGTGCCTCTAGGTGCCCCCTGCCACGCCTAAGCGCCGCTGCGACTTGGATCGGGAGGTAGCTCCGAATGGGTAGATCGCACTTCAGTCGAGCGCGCCGGAGAGCAGCGATAGTCTCCCTGCCCACGGCTACCAGGCTCAAGCCAGCGATCGCTCGAGCATCCAGCCCCTCCTGCGCTAGCGCCTGAAGGAATCCGCTCACGGCAGCCGCGCCGGTGAAGACGATCACGCCGTTCCCTGCCAGGCCCTGCACCGCAGCCGGTACCAAGACAGCATCCGGTGCGGGGAGCGACCGAATGGTCGGGAACTGGATCACTGATGCACCCAACTCACTGAGCAAGTGGACGATTCGGGAGCGCTGCGAACGGGCCCGGGCCACCAAGACCGAGCGTCCCGTGAGCGGGCCGCTCTCGAGCCACGCCAACTGCCCGCGAAGGCGAGTCACTTCACCGATTACGATTAGCGCTGGTCCTGTTATCACCCCGGCTCGCTCGGCAAGCTCTCCCAGCTTCGCCTCCACTACCCGCTGATTGGGGAGCGTACCTGATTCCACGACCGCCGCGAGGGTGTCCGGGCTCCGCCCGAGGCGGATCAGCCGTTCGGTCACCTCACGGATCCGTCCACCCCCCATATAGATGACGACTGTACCGCCGAGGCCGGCTAGGTGGCGCCACTCCTGCTCCGACTCCAGGTCCTCGCGGTCGTGCGCGGTCACGAATACGACGCTGGTGGAGAGTCTACGATGAGTCAGCGGGATCCCCGCGGATGCGAGCGCCCCGACTCCCGCGGTCACTCCCGGCACGACCTCGAACGGGACGCCGGCGTTCACTAGTGCGAGTGCCTCCTCCCCTCCCCTCCCAAAGACCAACGGATCACCACCTTTCAGGCGCACCACGATGGCATGCTTGCGGGTCAAGGTGACCAGTAAACGGTTGATTCGCCCTTGATTGAGCCACCTAGACTCGCCCGCGCGCCGTCCCACGTCGATCATCTCCGCGGCGGGGTTCGCCAACTCGAGAAGACCTTGGCCCACAAGGGCATCATGCAGCACCACGTCAGCTCGACGCAGCAGTTCTGCGCCTCTCCGCGTGATCAATTTCGGGTCCCCGGGACCCGCACCTACCAAATATGCTGTTCCCATCTTAGCCCCTGACCGGAAGACGCGGACACGAAAAAGCCCTGACCCGCGGGGGTCAGGGCGCGGCGCCCTCAGAATGACCAGTCGGTTCAGCCACCCGACCTACATCCCTCCCCCGGGGACGATGGTAGGCCACAACAAAGGCAGGCCTTCCGAACCGGGGCTGGAATTGTCGCTAAAATCATTCGAGGTTCGAGGTCCGTAGCGGCAGCGGGTAGCCGGTAAACACCAAGGACTTCAACCAGTAACCCGATCCGGCTGCGTGGTCAATGGGCTCCCCGAAGCCCCCTCACGGGAGCGATACCGCAATGAACACGCCGAGCGCGAGCCAGAGCTCAGTCCCTCTCCCGGAGGGAGGGGGAGGCCATCGGCCGGGGGTGATCCTCGTAGCCCACGGCTCGGCCCGTTCAGCGGCCTCGGCGGAGCCGGTTCTGGCGCTCGCTAAGGGCCTCCGGGACCGGGGCTTTCCGGAGGTACGCTCGGCATTCTGGAAGGAGGAGCCCTTTCTCCATCAGGCCCTAGAACTCACCCGAAGCGGCACGGTTGCGGTACTCCCGGTGTTCCTATCCGAAGGGTACTTCAGCAGCACGGTAGTCCCCCGCGAGCTCGGACTCCGCTACGGCGACAACCATGTAGGGGGACGTTTGGTTCACCTGCTCCCGCCCCTCGGCGTCAACGCTGGACTCACGGAGATCGTGGCTGCGCGAGCACAAGAGAAAGTGCCACCCGATGCGTGCACGTCTAAAGCCCTTCTGGTCGTGCTCGGTCACGGTACGCAGCGTGACCCCGCCTCTGCCGGCACGGTACTGGACGTGTGCGCCAGCCTCAGCCGGGAGGGGAAATTCGCCCGAGTGGCGCCCGCATTCATCGATCAAGACCCCCTGCTCGCAAACGTGCTCGAGGATGCCCGGGAACCCGTGATTTTGCTGGTGCCCTTTCTGGTCGCGGCAGGGTGGCACGGAGGAACAACGGTGCCTCGCGAACTCGGCTCGGACTCCCAGGGTGCTCGCCAGCGAATCGTCTACACCGAGCCGGTGGGCACCCATCCAGCACTCGTAGAGCTCGCCGAGACGCTACTGCTAGACAAAGCGCTGCCCCCCGAGCCGTCGCGTGACGACTCGGCCTCGCCACCGCTGACCCGCCTCGAGTCCCTACTGGCAGAGCGACTGGCGCGCTCCACCACAGCTGTGCTGATCCAGGTGATGATTCGCGTAGAGGAACACGCGGTTCACGAGTTGCGTCACGTCGACGACGACGGAATCGACCCCAGGCACCTCACCGACATCGCGAGTGCGACCGCCTTGGGCACCTTCGCTCGCCACCGTGGTGATGGCGGACCCCGCCCCCTCCGCACGGCCGCCGATCTACCGCGGGGATGGCGATTCCGCGCGTCGTGCGTCAGGGACCTGATCGAGGCATTGGTCGAAGTCTACGGCTCCGCACTCGTCCACTGGCACTTGGGAGAAACGGACGAGCTTTCCCGTGTTAGCTTCAGGGAGGCTACTGCGGACCAGACTGGCGGCTACGCCAACCTCACCCAGATCGAGGCCAGGGTGGTCGAGGCCGCGATGCACAGCGTATGTGACGGGCTCCCGTGCCTACGTACCCGTCTTTGGCGGGTGGAAGACACAGTCACAGGAGTAAAAGGGCAACAGAAGGACGCAGCAGACCGGCTGGTCGTCCCCTGCCCCCGGCCCTGCCCGATCCTGCTCTCGGGTGTACTCGACCTCATCGCCGAGAGCAAATCGTAGGACATTTAGCCGGTACCCCAAGGAGTCGACGACCTACCCGGGCCAGGAGCTCTCTCCGAGTCTGTCTCCAACTTTTTCTTAGAGAGGAAGAATCCGGTGAAAAAAAAGAGATGGATGGAAGCCGTCAGTGTCTTCTTGATTGGGTTGTTGACCACAGGATGCGCAGAGGCCCCGCCAGAACGACTAGGCCCCGTGCAGACGCTCGCCCATTCAGGTGCTAGTAACCCTACAGTTGCAGGGAATGCAGTGGTGGGTCGCACATACGCGTCCTGGGTTGCGGTAGACGGTGAAGACTGGAATGTATGGCTTACTAGACTTGAGGATGGTATGCCCTCGCAACCAATCCGGGTAAATAACGTGGACGGCGATGGCGCACCAAACCTGCAGGCACCAGCTCAGGTTGCTGTCGGTCCAGAAGGCAACGTCTATGTATTGTGGACTAATAATCAGGTGGTTAAGGGACGCCGTTTCCCATCTAGCAATCTCCGCTTTGCCCGCTCCACGAACGGAGGGCACAGCTTCGAACCTGCCCTGACGGTTAACGACGACGCTGGTGAAACCCCTGCATCGCACACGTTCCACAACCTGATTGTGGCTGATGATGGCACAGTGATTGCGTCTTGGATCGATAGCCGAAGACAGCCAACTCTTGGTGGACCGGCAGAAGGGTGGGAGGCGGATCCAGACCGGGATGCGGCAAATCTTGAGACACCAGGCCCTGATATCCGTGTAGCCGTGTCGACAAATGGTGGCGAGAGCTTCTCAGCCAGTCGCATTGTCGACATGGAAGCATGCCCCTGTTGTCGCACATCAATGGCAATTGGACCTGATGGAACATTGTTTCTTGCATGGAGGAAAATTTTTGAGGGTGATGTTCGTGACATAGTCGTCGCCCGTTCACCAGACCTCGGGCATACCTGGGAAGAGCCGGTCCGAGTTGCAGCGGATAATTGGGTTTTCCCGGGTTGCCCTCACGCGGGGCCGGATCTCGCGGTTGATACAGAGGGCACACTCCATGTTGGCTGGTATACGGGACACCCCGACGCCCCGGGTATCTACTATGCGCATTCCGAGGACTCTGGTCGTTCGTTCTCTGAGAGAGAGGCATTGCTAACAGACGAATGGGTCCCACCGTCCCAGGTAGCACTGAGCGCTGACTCCGAGGGATCACTATGGATAGCGTGGGAGGACCGGCGCTTCGAGCAGCCGACCATCAGGTATCTGGTTGTTAGGGCGGGTGACCCCTTGCCCATCGAAACTGCGATTTCGCAAGCGGGAACCAACCCTGTTCTAGCTACAGTTGGAGAACAGCCGGTACTTGCGTGGCTCAATCAGGATAGGGTCGAGATGAGAAGTGGTTTGGCGCTACGGTGAAGAAATGGACTGTGATCGCAGCCTTTTTGGCGCTGAGTGCCTGCACGGAGGAACGACTTGGTAGGGCACAACCTGCCGTAGGGGACCCGGTACCGGACTATAGCGCGCAGTCCTTCGGCGGATATTCAGTAGACCTGGCAGATCTCCGAAGCCGCCCATTAATGGTTAACCTGTGGGCAACTTGGTGTGCTCCATGCCGAGCGGAGATGCCTGAACTTCAAGAGTTAGCAGAGTATTACGGTGAGTCGCTTGAGGTCATCGGCATCAGTATCGATGGGCGTGGGTCGGAAGGCCGTATCCAAGGGTTTTTAGAAGACGCTGGGGTCGATTTTAGGATTCTCTTAGATCCCGATCAACGCTTCGTTCGTGAGTTCGCCACCATTGGAGTACCTGAGACATTCCTTATCGATACAGAAGGGATTATACGTGCTCGATGGACTGGTCGTTTCTTCCCATTCGATGCAGCTAATCTGGCATTAATCGAGGACGTACTTTGAGGCTTTGACTTATCTTGAGGGCCCAAAACATGTGGGCCTGACAGCAGGAATAGCACGTTGAGAACTTGTTAAAGATCTTCGCTACTATGCCCACTCAACCCCGCCATGCAGGGATGGTCACCTCCCGACGACAGTTTATACGCTCCGCAGCTGCAGTCTCCCTGGGTTTCTCAGGCCTCCGGTGCTCTGTACCTGACACCGGCACCGCCCCGAGCTGCGAGGGCCTCGGCCCTCTGAATTGCTATTCAGACCGTATTATTGCACTTCCGGAGGGGTTCAGCTACACGATTATCTCTCGCCGGGGCGAGCGGATGTCGGACGGTTTCTACGTGCCTGCGAGGCACGACGGGATGGCCGCTTTTCCGCAACCCGACGGCACCACTTTGCTCGTGCGCAATCACGAAGTGTTTTCGTGGATGGACCCCTCCTTAAGCGCCTTCGGCGCGGATCTATCGCTCGTGAACCAGCTCGACCGGTCTGTTTTTTACGATCCGGGAAGCGGTGGCACTCCGCCGTTTGGAGGAACCACCACATTGCTCTTCGACACTCAGACACAGACGCTACTCTCACATCATCTCAGTCTTGTCGGAACCCTCGTCAACTGTGCCGGCGGGCCTACACCCTGGGGCACGTGGATATCCTGCGAGGAGACCGTCGAGACAGCAGGTGGGTCCTTAGCGCGAGATCACGGTTACAACTTCGAAGTACCGGCCTCACTCGAGGGGCTTCCTGTAACGCCGACCCCTCTGAAGGCTATGGGTCGTTTCAGGCATGAGGCGGTTGCCGTGCACCCGCCCACGGGCATCGTCTACCAGACTGAGGACTTGTCCGATGGGCTCCTTTACCGCTTCCTGCCGAACTCACCCGGCGAACTGGCACAAGGTGGTAATTTGCAAGCCCTTGCCGTGCGGGGTGAACCGGGCTTCGACACCCGCAACTTCGAAGGCCGGGGAGTGGAGCCCGGCATCCAGATGCAGGTCGAGTGGATCGACATGGCAGACGTCGAATCGCCAGATGACGATCTGCGCCAACGGGGCTTCGAGGCGGGTGCCGCGCGGTTCGCCCGGAGCGAAGGCATCTGGTACGGTGACCAGGAAATCTTCATCGCCTGCACAAATGGTGGTGAGGCCCGAAAGGGTCAGATCTGGCGCTACCGGCCCAGCGCCGTTGAGGGAAGCGTGGCCGAGAGTGACCAGCCCGCGACGCTCGAACTTTTCATCGAACCCAACGACGGCAACATAATTGAGAATGCGGACAATCTCACCGTGGCGCCGTGGGGCGACATCGTCATTTGTGAAGACGGCACTGGTGATGACTACCTCGTGTGCGTTACGCCCGAAGGAAACACTTACAAGCTGGCTCGGAACGTTTCCGGTAACGGAGAGTTTGCCGGTGTGTGTTTCTCGCCCGACGGCACCACGATGTTCGTGAACATGCAAACCGAGGGGTTGACGCTCGCAATCACGGGTCCGTGGGGTAGCGCTCGCGTCTAAGCGGCACGACCGGGGGTGCTCGGATTATCCCGCCCTACTCAGACCCGCAATTCAGGGCGCGAAAAACACTGCTGGATAGCTGGGTGTGGCTGGGTGCCACGGAGGGGGGGCTAGTTGCCGTCAGATAGGTGCGTAATCTCCGCTGACAAGCTCTCCCCCTTGTAGCCAGCAAATACCCGCTGCCAGTAAAACGCTCGCCGGCATTGCGACGATAGCGAGTAGCCCAGTGCGCCCTGCACTAAGCCCCCGGACCTCTAAGCGGAGTATATCTTCCAAGGGCGCTGAGAAATCACCCGCACCAACGAGTTGATCGCCTTCGATTGATGGTGGGACTACTTCCCGCTCAAGTACGCCCCTCCCCCGCTCACGCGGACACGGTCAGGTTGATCTTCTTCAATCAACTGCGCCGGACACTGATGGCATCTAACGAGACGGATTGCCACGCCTGACAGGCAGTCAGGTGTAGCATCCCGAAGAGCAGCAGAACGGCGCGGGCGTGGCAGCGTGTCATGTTCACGCTACTGCCCCTTCCCCCACACCACTCCTAATCCCGACCTACTGCGCTACCGCGAACGGAACCGTAGCTAGTTGATCGTCAAACCAAATCGTGAAGTCACCGCCCTGTTGGGTCATATCCGTAAAGGTAATAATGAGTTGGTCGGCCGACCTCTCAATGGTTTGCACGGACATAGTCGCGCGCAAGACGTCTCTATCATCCGTGTACCCATATGCGCCCCACAACGCGTTTGGATTGACTTCCCGGCCGCTCTGTTTCACGCCCCATGTAGAGAAGACTAGGGTCCACTGGTCTTCTTCTAGGTCCGCGAAAATACTGTATTCGCCAGCTGGAAGACGCTGGTCACCGAACACTAGATCCGTTCCAGCGTGGAAACGCGTCGACAGGTTGGCCCCGACTCTCCAAAGCGGTGCTCCACGGAGAAAGCCGTCCCCATATGTGGGACCGGACCCGAACATGTCCTCACGACCGCGCAGAATCGGGCGACCGTAGTCTACCACGATCCATGAACCGCCCTCGTATCGGCCGTCAGCATTGTAAGCTCCACCCACTTGGGTAGTCGCTTCTCCTCGCGGACTCGCTAGACGGGCCTGGCCCTCTACACTGACAGGCAGAGAAACCAAGAACATTGCACAGGCTAGCACTCTAAGCATGGTCATTCCTCCTTAATCGGGCAGGCTAAACAGATGCAGGTCATTCGTCTTTTCTGGGGACGTGATCTCGTTCGATGTTAAACCTTCGTCTCTTCCGTACACGCCTTGGTAACTTAATAGCCTGATCGGACAAGCAAAACAGTGCTGGATAGCTGGATGTGCCCAGGGTTTTCCTGGAATTCCTTGGAGCGGATATTCCTTCCCTCTCAGGACCGTACCGGCCCTCATGGTGTCTAGCTAGTTCAAGTACGGCCTGTCCGCCGAAAAGCGTTGCCCATGTAGCTCAATAAACCGAGCACCACAAATACGACTAGGGATGCCCACATAGGCAGGGTCCATGACCCTAACGTAAGGGATAAGCCGCCAATTACTCGAAACAGATGCAGGGCAGCAACCAACCCAAAGATACAGCTAGAGATAAGTAGGTACTTGCTCTTGTCCATATGTCGGCTCTCCCCATAGCAGGGCTATCTTCATGCCTTCATTCTGTCCCGCCCCCACTCAGGCTCGCAACTCAGTACGAGCGATTCCATATCTACCTACTCCAAGAAGACAACCAAGTCCTCCATATCCACCAACAAATAAGTACTAGCGAGCCCCCATAGACTAGATACTGAGTGCCGTTGGCCCAGAGTTTATCTCCAAAAGCAGGTACAAGAAGGACACCCAAAAGGATCACTTGGGCAATTTTTGCGGATACCAAAGCAAGGAGCAGAGTTGCCATCAACAAGAGTCCCCGCCCCAAGACTCTTAATCCCTGCGCTATCTCCTCGAGTCCTCGAACACGTACTATTCCAAGAGTTTCCATCCGTTCACCAAGAATAGACATCCATTTCGTAAGCCTAAGTTTCTGATCATTAGAAAGCCTCTCCCAGACGATTGGAAGAGCGAATCTAAGAGCGTACAAAACCGCTAGAACCAACGCTGCTATTACAACGAGACGTGCGACTAGCCCATATGCATCTGCGAGCCATTCCATGTTATACACTACTACCCAGATCACTAGGCCGACTGGGATTAGCCATAGCAAAGCCAAAAATCCCCAGAGGATGAGCGGGATTAGGAGAATTCCTAAGGCCACCGCGAAAACAGTTGCTATGAACCCCATGTCTTCATTCTGCCCCGCCCCACTCAGACCCGCAACTCAGGACGAGCAAAACAGTGCCGGATAGCTAGGTGTGGCTGGATGCCACGGAGAGACTAGAGGGCTAGTTGCCGTCCATGCCAACCACCGTCTAGGGAGACGGGGAGATCCCCACCAGTACCACCAATCGTTCCTCACCTCGGTTCCTGACCCCGTGCAGTACTTCTGATGGTGCCCACACGGTGTGGCCCACCCCCGCCTCACGCACCTCGTCACCGACCGTGAATTCCCCACGCCCCTCCAGCACGTGATAGAACTTGTCCTGACCCTTGTGCGTGTGGACTAGTTGCTCGACTCCGGGCTCCAGGCAATTCAGCCCTAGCAGCAGACGGGCGCTCTGGAACAGGGTCGCCTTGCCCACGCCACCATCCTTTCCGGGGATGTGGCTACGGTAGTCCTTGATCGCTTCCAAGTTGATAACGTTACCTCGCCTTGCCGACGTCGTGGCCGGGTGGACAGGGTGGATTGAGACTGAACATCTTAGTGATGGCCTCACGTCGGTAGTCGAAGATCGCCTCCAGCTGGCTCCGCACAACCAATGTGTGAACCAGCTGCCCTAAGAGGCCAAAAGGAAGTTCATATCGAACCATGTCAGTCACCTCGACACCATCGGGAACGGACCTGAAGAGATGAGAGTGGTGCCAACTCCTGTAAGGTCCCTTCAGCATCTTATCCGCAAACAGTGTGTTACCAACGTATTCGGAAATCCGTGACTTCCATATCATCGGGAAAATATGCCAACGAAATCGGTAGGTGATCTCGGTACCCTTACACACCCGTTCATCCGTGGAGGCCAGGACCTCGAAATGCATCCATGGGGGGGTAATCGCCTCGAGATTCATCGGGTCTTGGAAAAAACTGAAAACGGTCTCTAGGTCGCCCGGAACGACCTGTCGGCGCTCGAGCACGTAGGGGCTCATTCCGACTCCCTCCGCGCGAAACGATAGTGACCCACCATCCATTCACTTCCACTCCGATAGCCGAACAATTCCTCACAAGCAAGGAAGAAAACGCGCCAGCGATGGTACCAGCGCCTAGCACCCGATCCGTATGTCCCTTCGAAGATGCGGACGACCGCGTCACGATGTTCCTCTAGATTCTCCCTCCAGACGCGAGCCGTTCGGCTGTAGTGAAGCCCGGCCACTTTCCACCGTTCCTCCAACACCAGATCCCGGTCGAAGTGCGGCAGAAGATCGAATGAAGGCATGATTCCGCCGGTGAAGAAGTGCTGTCCCATCCAATTGTCAGCACCGGTAGTCTCGAAGATATAGGCTAATTCCCGGTGGCAAAACACGTGAATAAAGAGGCGCCCATCAGAACGAAGCCACCCACAAATACGCCTAAGCAGCTCATCGTAATTCCGCATGTGCTCTAACATCTCAATACTCACCACACGGTCGAACTGCTCACCTACATCGAAGTCGTTCATGTCAGTGGTTATTACCCGAACATTGCTCGGAGCTCGGGACTCGATGAATCGTCGCTGGGAAGTGGAATTCGACACAGCCGTGATCCGGCTCTTCGGGAAGGATCGTGCCATGTGGAGCGTCAGCGAGCCCCAACCACATCCGAGCTCGAGAACGTCCTGACCGTCTTCGAGCAAGGCCCGCTCACAGCTGATCTCAAGCATCCGACTCTCGGCTGCTGCCAGGTCACACGTCCCGTTGAGCCAGTAGGCACTGCTGTACTTGAGGTTTGGCCCTAATACGAGCTCGAAGAACTCAAGCGGCACCTCATAATGCTGCTCGTTTGCCTTGTCTGTCTCAAGAGCGATATGACTATTGGTTAGTTCGCCGGCAAAGTCAGTGGTGTCCATCCCAACGGCTGCGGTCCGAAGCCGCTGTCTTAGGAGATGCCTAATGCCGAGGCGGAGTGCTGGAAGCGGTAGTAGACCACGCTCGGCCAACGCAACAGCTGCGGACAAACTCACAGCACATCTGCCTTCGGTGGCCATGGGAAAAAAACGCTCGTGGTACGCTGATACACTCGATACCCATCGCCCCGGCTCTTGATTGCTTGCATCTCGGTGTAGGGGATGCCGGTAAGACGGAAAAGGAAGATCAACATCGCCACCGGCCCTATCCAGGTGAGCGCCGCACCTCCCCCGATAAGCACGTATGCCCACCAGTGGATCCATTCGAAGAAATAGTTGGGATGCCTCGAGTACCGCCAAAGTCCGGTCTGGCAGACAGCCCCTCGGTTGGTGGAGTCCGCTCTGAACCGAGAGAGTTGTTGGTCCACAACGGTCTCCCCAACGACAGCCACAATCCACACTGCGACCCCGGCCCACGCCATGGGACCAACGGGTCCACCGTGCATAGCGGCCAACATTGGAAGCGAGAACAAGACCGCTGCAAATGCCTGACCCTGATAAAACAAAAAGAAGAACGGAGCTGACCGACTTCCCCAATACGCGCGCATTGCCCGGTAACGCCCATCCTCCTCCTGATGCTTCAACACGCGGTCGGTAAGTAGATACCAGGCGAGCCGAAGGGCCCAGATGCTTCCGAGCAACCCAACCAGTATCCGTCGTCCAGGTTCTCCATCCACGAACCACGAAAAAAACACAGCCAAGAAAGCAAGCCCAGCTGACCAAGCGACGTCGACACTGGTAGCGTTGCGTGTCGCGAGCTGCCGCACCCAAAGCAGAGATAGAGCCGCCGCGAGCACCGCCCACCCGCTGAAGACCAAGGCCATCATGCCACCACCGAAGCCATATCACTCGTTCTGTCCATGTAGGCACGCGATGCTTCCGGCTTGGCGAACAGAAATTGGACATCACCAAGGACTGCCTCGTTGAAGCCAGCCTCACAGTACGCAAAGTAAAAGAGCCACAAACGCTTGAACTGTTCATCGTAGCCGAGGGAACAAATCCTCGGCCAGTTATGCACAAATTTATCCCGCCAACGTCGGAGCGTTTCCGCATAATGCGGTGTGATATCCTCTAGGTGGACAAGCCTCAAGTCGGTCGGAGCAGCGGCAGCAGTCAGCACAGACACAGCGGGGATGCAGCTACCCGGAAAGATGTATCGCTTGATGAAATCGAGCTCCTGACGGGCGGACTCGTAGTAGCGATCCTGGATCGTGATTGTTTGGATAGCCGCCTTGCCGTGGGGTTCGAGGAGATTCGCACACTGTTCGAAATACCTGCAGAGATATTGGTGCCCGACTGCCTCAATCATCTCGATGGAAACGAGCTTGTCATACGAGCCCTCAAGATCTCGGTAGTCCTGGCAGAGCAGCGTGACTCGCTCGCTCAGGCCGGCAGCTACAACCCACTCTGCTGCAAACTTGTGTTGTTTGGGGGAGATCGTTGTCGTCGTCACGCGACATCCGTAGGTCGACGTGGCATGTATGGCGAATCCCCCCCACCCAGTGCCAATCTCGAGAACATGATCCTCGGGGGTCAGCTCGAGCTTCCGGCAAATACGGTCATACTTCTCGATCGAAGCGTCACGCATTGAGCTTTGGGGTTTCTCGAAAATGCCGCATGAGTAGGTCATAGTGTCGTCGAGAAACTCTGCGAATAGATCATTTCCAAGATCGTAGTGCGCGAGAATATTTCGCTTACTTCCGAAACGTGTGTTGAGTTTCAGGTTATGGAACAACGCCCGAGCCGGTTGAGTCAGCCGAACGAACCCGGCTTCCAGACTGTCCATGATCTCACGATTGCGGAGAAAGATCTGGATTAGAGCCGTAAGATCGTCGACATCCCACCCACCCTCCATGAACGACTTCGCAACGCCCAAGTGCCCTCGGAGTATCAGAGCAACGAAAAAATTTGGATCGTGAACGGTTACGGTCGCGGACGGCCCCTCGCCTGACCCGAATACGACCAACTCCCCGTCGTACCGTAGGGCTAGGCATCCCGTGGTCAGTTTTTCTAGACGTGAGCAAACCGCAATCCATGCCATCCTATAAACAATACTCATGTAACCCGTTTGCTCGGGTGGACATAGAACGGGGTGCCCTTGATCCAGAGGCGTGCCGCCTGCCAGTAGATCGCCGCACCCACGCGGGCGGTCATCCAGGGATGAGAAGCTAGAGTTCTCGCCAAACTAACCGTGGTGATCTCCTCTCGCTCCAAATCCAAGGTCGCCTCAAACGCCTTTATCCCGGCGGATTTATTCTCCATGTGCACTTTCAGCCGGTCTGCCGGATCACTGAATTGCCACTCGTATGAATGGTCCATATCGAAGAAGGGTGAGACGTGGAACGCCTTGCCGAAACGGTGGCGGTAGCCCGTGGGAGTGCCGTCTTGAAAGGCAGAACTCAGCGCATACGTGTGGCGCTCATTCCACGGCGTGTTAGTGATCTCGACCAGAATCGTTTCGACCCGTTTCCCATCCGGCGCAAAACAATAGTAGAAGGTGGCGGGATTGATTACATAGCCGAAGTAGCGTAGGTGGGTCAGAACCCGTACCGGCCCCTCGGGACGACTACCAGTTTGGCGTTCGGCCTCGTCTCGGGCGGCTTCAGCCAATGGCTCCATTGGGTCTCCGAGATAGTCTGCTCTGCGGAACCATGCTGGAGCTGGCCTGCGGGCCGACCAGAGCCAACGCCCGTCGAAAACTTCGTAAAGCTCCTCAAGGTCCAGGTACATCATGAAAATTCGGTAACGAAAGTCGTGGGGTAACGGTGTCAAGCGTCGATGGTGGACTGTACCGACATACAAACAACTATTCACAGCTTCACCCCGAGTCGGCTGGAAACTTCGATCGCGCTGCGGACACCGTCTTCGTGAAAACCAAAACCCCAGTAAGCACCGCAGTAATGGGTGTGGTTAACACCGCTGATCTTATGATGCCGCCCCTGAGCCTCAATCCCGTCCAACGTGTAGAGAGGGTGCCTGTAGCTCGTCTCGTAAAGCACCGCATCCGGGTCAATCCAGTCGGGAGGGTTAAGTGTGACGCAGAACGTACGTTCGGCTGTGAGTGTCTGCAGCATATTCATGTTGTACGTCACGGTCACCGGTGCTTCTGGCTCCCCCTGTATGCGGTAGTTCCACGAGCCCCAAGCACCCCGTCGGCGTGGGAGGACGTCCGTGTCGGTGTGCAGGACAACGCTGTTCTCCTGATACGGGAGAGCACCGAGGACCTCTCGTTCCTCCGGACTGGGGTCATCAATAATCCCAAGCGCCTGATCCGAATGGCACGCCATAACCACCTCGTCGAAACGTTCTCCGTTCACAAGGACTTCGCCCAACCCCCGCCGAACCGTGTGCACGGGGCATCGCGTACGGATCCGATCACGGAACGGACGGATTAGTGACTTGACGTAGCGTGCCGAGCCACCCTCAATAACCCGCCACTCCGGACGGTCGTTCACAGCAAGCATTCCGTGGTTCTCAAAAAAACGCACGAAAAACTCAGCCGGCATCTCAAGCACGCTACGGGATGGCATCGACCACAACGCCGAGCCCATGGGCACCAGATAGTGATCGGCCATCCGGGCAGAATACCGGCCACTCTTTAGGTATTCACCTATCGACAAACCCTGTACACCCTTCAGAATCTCCTTTGGGGCTTCTCGGTTGAAGCGGAGGATGTCCCAGATCATTCCGTAATACCGGGGACTGAACAGGTTGCGTTTCTGGACAAAGAGTTTCCGGACCGTGGATCCGTTGTACTCGAGTCCCGTCCGGTCACAATGCACGCTAAAGCTCATGGTGGATGGCTGCGTCGGCACATCCAAACGCTTCAGGAGTTCGGTGAAAAGCGGATAGTTACGTTCGTTGTACACTATGAAGCCCGTATCAATGCTCCGCTCAACACCCCCGTACTCGTGGTGGATGGTGTTCACATGTCCACCGATACGATCACGGGCCTCAAAGACGGTGATGTCGTGCCGATGCTGGATCAGATGCGCTACGACCAGCCCTGACACACCGCTTCCCACAATAGCGACACGCATAGTTGGTTACACTCGAGAGACACCCGGGGCAGATGGCACAAGTCCAGGATTTGCAATCATTTCTTCACACACAAAGGTCGAATTATTTTCGGGATCTGGGACTCCGACCCAATTTGAAATCAGAAAATCGCCTGCGCAAAATACTGTTTATTAGTAGAGAGGATGCGACAGTGAAAAATGGGTGCTCCCCGGTACTGGAGTCTGGATAGCTGTACGGGGCTGGGTGCCACCGAGGGTGGTGGGCTAGTTGCCCTATTCTAGGTGCTCCCGGAAGGCCTTAGTAAGGCCTAGTGCCGCCGAGGCCAGCCGTCGTCGTTGCTAGGTACATGGAAATGGACCCTTCCGTTCAGTTCATGAGGCCCGTGAACTTCTTGATCGTACTCGTCCTCGTCTAGCGACCACAAGTAAATGTCACCTCCCACATGCAGGGGCATCTTCAACCCCTCCGCCGAAGTCAGGCCACTGAGACAGAGCCACCCACCTACATGCTCCGGTAGCTTCAAACCTTTCGCCGTAGTCAGGCCACTGAGGTAGAGGTTACCGCCCACTTGCTCCGGAAGTTTGAACCCTTCCGCCGAGATCAGACCACTGAGGGTGAGATCCCCGCCTACATGCTCCGGTAGCTTCAACCCCTCCGCCGAGGTCAGCCCTCTGAGATCGAGACTCCAGCCTACATCCTCTGGCAGCTTCAACCCCTTCGCCGTAGCAAGGCCTCTGAGGTAGAGATTCCCGCCTACATGCTCCGGTAGCTTCAACCCCTCCGCCGAGGTCAGCCCTCTGAGATCGAGATTCCTGCCTACATGCTCCGGTAGCTTCAACCCCTCCGCCGAGGTCAGACCACTGAGATCGAAACTCCCGCCTACATCTTCCGGTAGCTCAAGTCCCTCCGCTGAGGTCAGGCCACTGAGATCGAGCCACCCACCTACATGCTCCGGTAGCTTCAACCCCTTCGCCGTAGCAAGGCCACTGAGATTTAGACTCCAGCCTACATCCCCCGGCAGCTTGACCCTATCCGCTGAGGTCAGGCCACTGAGATCGAGATTCTCGCCTACATGTTCCGGCAGCTTCATCCCCTCCGCTGATGTCAGGCCACTGAGATCGAGACTCCCGCCCACATCTTCCGGTAGCTCAAACCCTACAGGCAAGGTCAGGTGCGAAAAATCTAGATCGCCTTCGTGTACGCTGCTGGCCATCTGGTTACTCCAACTTACGTGCGCTTCTCTCAGTCTCAGCTACCAATGGATAGGAAACCCCACAAGCTTGTAAGTGCTTGCAGGGTTTCTATTTACTAAAGTGCGCCGCCAGGGAATCGAACCCCGAACCTACTGATTAAGAGTCAGTTGCTCTGCCAATTGAGCTAGCGGCGCGGTAGCATCTGGACGTCAAGGAGTTAAGGGTATCCCCCCACACGGGACGGGGAAAGTGTAAAACATTCGGGCCCCCGGGTTCCCATAGCGACAGCAATCGCAGGGGTTAGGGGACCCTGATTTTGACCCCCTCTTTAGGGGCTTTGGGGCTGGGACTCCTGCCGATCTCCAAAACAAAAATCCCCTGAGCAAAATCGCTTGAGCAGACCGTCTGTGCTACCCGGGTTGGAAAGCTCTTCACCGAAGACGAGAATAAAGAGAACGCCAGCTGCAACTAGTGTCCCTAGCACCACCACACCAGCACCTAGCCCCAACGCCTTAAGCACGGTCAGACCGAGGTCGGTCCCCTGGACCTCCAAGCGAATAATGTCAGCCAGGGGCACCGAGAACCCAAACGGCCTCGTAGCTACGAGATCATCACCTTCTATCCTTGGTGCTACTACTTCTACGGTCACTTCGGACGTAGTCACCCGAACCCTCGAAGGTCGATCTTCTTCGATCAGCTCAGCCGGGCTCATGGCATCCAATGAGACAGCCTGCCAAGAATTAGTAGCACAGGCGGTCATGGACAGTACGCAAAAAAACAGGGCAACGGCGCGAAGGCTGTAACGCATCATGCTGGGATTCTGGTGGGGCACCCCGCGCCTCCGCAACCCTGTTGGTTTGAAGCTCGTTATCAGGGTTAGGGATTTAGGTTCCCAAAAAGCTCAGGTATGTACCCGTGCTCTTTGTGCCAAGTGGGAGGCCTGGGGTCTGTCTACGGATCAGCGACTTTAGATTTTATTCGGATCGCAGGAACCCATGCCCTACAAGGCTTCTCGAGCTTGTAGGGTTTTTACTTGTCTGGTAAAAAGCCCTTGAGTACTCACGGAAGTACTCACAACTGGGGTAAAATGGGGTGAGATCGAGCCTGTCATGCCCCCCCCCTCGACGAATTGTGGGGGGCGGGTACTTGTGCCAGTCAACACACACCGACCCCGTTTCTGCCTGAAGCGACCCCCAGTACCCGTGCCCCCCCTCAAAACGTGGGACTCCTGTGAATAAATTAAACAGGATTCTGCTCACCCGATCACTTTAAATCGGAGGACGTAATGGAAGGGTTTTGGGATGCGTTTTGGCGATTGGAGTTCTTCGAAACTACCCTGCTGACAAACTTTCTTCTGGTCTGGATTGCCGTCAGGATGGGGCCACTTAGGGACGGATGGTTGGACACGTTGCACAACATACTCTTCCAAATAGAGCGAACGAACGACTATCTGCATCAAATGGAACGCAGTGTCTCAACTATCGAAAACAACACGCCCGAACAGTAGCTGGTAGAGCAAACAGCGTTCGGGTACTGGTAGGGTTACCGCTGGCTCACTTCGTGGGGGTAGCACCATTACACTTCGTATAGTGCCCCTCAAAAAGTGATATCACCTCAGCTTACAGTCAGCTTGAATCGCAGTTGTTATCAGTTGATTAAGGCAGGGAGGAGTAAGTGGGGATTGATATCACCCTGACAAAGGTTAGTCAGGGTCCTCGGCCCTTCCGAGTCTCGACGAGAATGACGCCATCGGCCCCAAGCGGGAACTGGGTTGTAGCAGCCGGTCCGCTCAGGACCCGGATTCGCACCACAGAGGCTGCGGGGATGGACTCCAACACGTTCAAGACTCTGCCATAGCCTGAAGGAGCAACCTCCGGCCCCTGAAAATCGATCAGGACGCCGTCGAGATACACCCTGGGATAATTGTTGCCCTGGAAGGTGCCGACGCCCCGGATCCGGATCCCAGAGCCCTGCCCAACACCTTGACCAGAGAGAACAGTCACCCCGGGTACATCGTTGGCGAGGAAGTCCAGGGCGGTCACGAATCGGTTGCTGCTCCGCACCTCGCGTTCCTCCGGTGAGCTACGCGGCCCCAAACGGACGAGAAGCTCCCGAAGCACGATCTCCAGACGGGGAAGCTGGACCTGGATGATGTCCAGCACGGTATTCCCCAAGTCCACCTTCTCCACGACGGAGGTGTACCCCGACGCCTGCACACGGAACGTGACCGGGCCCGGAAGCAGACCGGAGAGGATGAAAAATCCGTCGCTACTGCTCTCGACCTCCGCATCGCCCCCCACCAGGGAGATGGTCGCTCCCCCTATCGGGGAGCCGTCCACCTCGTCACGCACGGTCCCCCCGAGAGCGGCACGGGCCTGGGCCTCAATACCCGAAACCGCTGTCACGGCGTCCGCGATAACCAGTAACAGGAGGAGGGCGACGTATCTCAATCTTTGAATGCCTGGGGCCCGTTAGCGATCGTACGAACCACTTATCAGGCTAACCACTGCAGCCTACAACGTTCCACTCTGGTTACGGTTTCGCGAGGACTGACCGACCGCTGCTTCCCTCCGGAATTCAGTCGCTCATAACCAATGGTCGCCCAACCAGTCTGACAGGATCAGCGCCACGCCCGTAAACCAAAGACCCTTCAATCGCCATTGCCTTGTCCGCTGCCCGGCCCGGGACTCATGTCCTGGTCCAACTCGAGGGAGGCAGAGTTGATGCAGTAACGCAGCCCGGTCGGATTCGGACCGTCGGGAAAGACGTGCCCCAGGTGAGCGTCACACACCGTACACAGTACCTCGGTGCGGCGCATGTGGTGGCTCCGGTCCTCGTTCTCGCGAACATTATCGGCCACCAACGGTTCGTAGAAGCTGGGCCATCCGCTCCCAGACTCATACTTGGTGTTCGACGAGAACAGGGGCGTGCCACAAGCCCGGCAGCGGTATACCCCTGGGTCCTTGGTGTCACAGTACTCCCCGGTGAACGGTGGCTCGGTACCTTTCTCGCGGATGATCCTGTACTCCGCAGGTGTGAGTTCGCTCTTCCATTCGTGGTCGGACTTTTCGACTCGTTTGGTCACGGCTTCTCCTCGCTGTCCCCGGGGGCGCGATCACGATCCTAACCCCCGGCCCATATCGGGCTGGGAAAATACACTAACGGAGAGGGGACAAAGCGGGGATGGGTAGGCAGCCGGTGGTCTTCATGATCACTATAAACATGTGCGGCGATAACGAGACCACACACAGGGATGTAATCAGGCCTGCCGCGGTGAAGCGATCTAGCCTATTCCAATACGGCAAATCGGGAGCCCGCCTTAATCGTTCACGGGCTCCCGATTTCCTAACCTCACGTCAGTTTATCTCGCCAGCAGGAGGCAGCGTCTACGCTGCCCCCTAACCCTGACCCGGCGTCTTCGCCATGGACATCGAGGCGATCGCAATCAACGACATCGCTGAGGCCGTAAAGAAGGCGTACTGGTAGTTGCCGAACGCGTCGAACACGGCAGCGCCGATCGGCGGCCCCACCAGGGCCGAGACCCCCCAAGCCAAAAACAGCAGACCGTAATTCATCCCTAGGAACTTCGTCCCGTAGAAGTCTGCCGAGGTGGCCGCAAACACGGAGAGGAGCGTTCCGAAGCAGTAATACACTGTAAAAACACCGACGGAAAAGGCCAGCACATTGCCACCGAACATATAGAGCAGCGGCATCGCGACAGCCGAAATGAACATCATCAGCCGAAGCGTATTGACCCGCCCGAAGGTGTCCGACATCCACCCTGACAAGACACGACCGGTCATGTTCCCAGCGGCACCCGCCACCAAGCCGATCGTGCTGACGGCCACGATGCCGACCTGCCTGCCAAAGGGAACCAACTGGCTTATCAGCATTAGGCCGGCGGCCGAGCCAAACATGTAGGCGATCCAGAGATAATAGAACGTCGGCTTACGCAGCATCTCAGAAGTAGGAACGTCGACCGCGGAGCGGACAGTTGACGTCTGCGCCCCAGCAGGGTCCCACCCAGGGGGCCGGTAGCCCTCAGGAGGGTTCTTGAGAAGCCAGGCGCCGATCAGGGTGATGCCGAGAAAGAGGAAGCCATAAAGCCGGAACGTCGACTGCCAGCCAATGTTTGGAATCAACTGACCGGCGATGGGCCCCCAAACGCCGGCAGCAAGGCCATATCCCCCTATGACGATGCCCAGCGCCAAACCGCGCTTATCAGGATACCATTTTGAGATGACAGGAATCGTTATCGCGTACCCGAAACCGTTACCCGCGCCGATCATCGCGCCAAAGGCTATGTAAAGCCACGGAAGCGAGGTCGTCATGCTGCCAAGAAGGAATCCCATTCCAAACAGAATTCCGCCCAGCGCTGCGATGGGTCTGGGATTCATTCGATCCTGCAGCCGTCCCGCTACAATAAACCATGAGGCAACGCTAATGATGATGATCGTGAACGTGATGGACGTCTGTGTCCGCGACCAACCGAACTCGCTTTCCAGCGGACCCACGAACACGCTCCAGGCATAAGAAGTGCCCAGACAAACATTCATGAGGACGCCGCCGATGAGCGGAGCTATCCTACTCGGGATACTCGCTTGTGTCGCCATCAGATCATGACCCTTGCGTTAGGGACGTGGACATCGATCCGCGACCTTGCTCCAGTCTCTGGCATCCGGTCGCCTGATTTATGGTTGGCATGGACAAGCTTGTAGCCTCTTGTTGAATGCCAACCGTGCCTGCCTGAATGTGGGAATTGGAGCTGGACATGGGAGACCAAAAACGACGCCTGAACCAACCCCTGGGAACCTCCATTAGGAGAATACGACCGGTGCCTCCGGGCTGTCAACAACACGCGAAACGCGGGTCCAGGATGACCACCGCGCTCTGCTAGAGTGCGGATTTCTACAGGAACAAGTAGGTCCAGGGGGGGGGACTTGTGAAACATGGACCGGGGTGAAACTGTCCAGGGCTCTTAGCAGTCCAAAGTAATCCATGCGTGAGCGAAATCTCCACCTGAAGGGTGACGTGATGACGACAGAGGTCGAAACAGATGTCCGAACATTACTAGTGCCGGACCTTCAAGGATGAACGCCGCCGTCCTGTCACTGCTCGCGCTGGTCTTCGCGGTCGTGCTTTCCATCACCTCACGCATCAACGTGGGTATGGTAGCGATCGGGCTGGCCTGGCTGGTCGGGGTTTACGCGGCCGGCCTCGCACCGGGCGTCGTCATCGGCGGCTTCCCCAGTTCACTCTTCCTCACCCTCGTCGGGGTAACCCTGCTCTTCGCGGCGTCGTCGGCCAACGGCACGCTGGAACGCCTCGCGGAGCACTCGGTTCGCCTCGCTCGCGGTAACGCAAGGTGGCTACCCGCCATCTTCTTCGCTATCGCTGCCCTGGTCTCCAGCATTGGCCCTGGCGCAATCTCGAGCGTTGCACTGATCGTTCCGCTCGCGATGGTAATTGGCAACCGTGCTGGCGTACCCCATTTCCTGACCGCGCTCATGGTCGCCAACGGGGCTAACGCCGGGAATCTCTCTCCAGTGAGCGCGGTCGGTGTGATCGTCAATACAAAAATGGCTGAGGCCGGGATGAGCGGCCACGAGGGCAAGGTCTGGTTCACCAATATGATCGCACATCTGCTCGTCGCGTTGATCGCGTACTTCATGCTTGGTGGACCCAAACTTTCAGGCACCGTAGACTCAGCTCCCTCCGCTGGCCCATCGTTCACCGGCAAACAGCGCCTCACACTAGGGGTGATCCTCTTCTGGGTCGTCGGTGTCCTGGCCCTTAAACTGAACGTAGGTCTAAGCGCCTTCGTCGCGGCCACACTCTTGGTCGCAGTGGGAGCGACCGACGAAGGCGCCGCGTTGAAACGCGTGCCGTGGGGGGTGATCATCATGGTGTGCGGCGTGAGCGTGCTGATCGCGCTACTCGACGCGACAGGGGGAATGGAACTGTTCACTGATCTGCTGTCTCGCCTTGCCACGCCCGGAAGCGTGAACGCAGTGATGGCCTTCGTCACCGGCACCATCTCGACCTACAGCAGTACCTCGGGTGTGGTATTACCGACTTTCCTGCCGACAGTCCCAGGAGTGATAGAGAGGCTGGGCGGAGGAGACCCCTTGGCGCTCTCCCTCAGCATCAACGTCGGCGCATCTCTGGTGGACGTGTCGCCGCTCTCCACCCTGGGTGCTCTGTGCGTAGCCACCATCGCCGACGGACCGCAGGCAAAGGCTCTGTTTCGTAACCTGATGATCTGGGGAGTGTCCATGTCCGTAGTAGGGGCACTTTTTTCTCAGTTATTCGCTGGTCTGATCGCGCATAGCTAGGACCGGTGACCCGTATCTACCCGGCTAGCACGCGGGCATCCACTTCGCGCAGGCAGGTACTTCCGGTCAGGGCTAGAGCCCTTCTCAGGTCAGACACGAGCAACTCCACCACGCGTTCTACTCCCCGCTGTCCGGCGACCGCGAGCCCCCACAGATAGGGTCGGCCGATCTGAACCGCCGTGGCTCCGAGCGCCACGGCACGGAGCACGTCGGCACCCCGGCGGATCCCACCGTCCACCAGAACAGGGATACGGCCTTCCACCCCCTCCACGACCTCGCGAAGAGCTCGCGCTGTGGGGCACGCTCCATCCAGCTGGCGGCCACCGTGGTTGGATACGATCACTGCGGCCGCACCGTGCTCCACCGCGAGGCGAGCGTCTTCGCGACTGAGAATCCCCTTCAGTACCACTGGAAGGCCCGCTGTCTCCAGAAGCCAACCCACTACGTCCCAGGTAAGGCTGGGATCAAATTGCTCTGCGATGAAGCGGTCGAGGCCGGAAGAACCCCCAGGTTCCGGCATGTGCGCCTGAACGTGACCGGAAAAATTCGCCATCTCTAGCCCGTTCGGGAGGTGGAAGCTGTTGTTGGCGTCGCGCTCCCGATTCCCCTGCACAGGCACGTTCACCGTGAGGCAGACGGCACGGCAGCCCGCCTCTCGTCCACACCGCACCAGATCTGCGGACAATTCGCGATCCCTGAAGACGTAAAGCTGAAGCCAGAGCGGCCCTGTAGCTGCGGCACCGATCGCTTCGATGGCCACGGTCGACAGAGAGCTCGCCACGAGGAGACTCCCGGTAGCGCCGGCGGCCCGCGCGGTGGCCAATTCCCCTTCATCATGGGCCAGACGCTGGAAAGCCGTCGGCGCTAGCACCACCGGATGCGGAAGAACCTCGCCCAACAGGCGCACCGAGGTGTCCACTTCCCCAACGTCCACCAAAACTCGAGGCCGCAGGAATAGTTCTCCCCAAGCATCTCTGTTGGCGCTGAGCGTAACTTCGTCGCCAGCCCCACCCGCATAGTAGTCGTAGATCTCGCGGGGCAGTACCTCGCGAGCGCGAGCTTCCCAGGCCTCAGGAGATATGGGAAAATCAGCGTCGGTCATCTCGCACACCCGTCCTAGTCATGGGTAGCAGGTAAGCGGCCAGATTGCCGGTTCCGCCCGGGGACATTACTTCGTTCTGGCTTTGCACGCAGACGTACCCCTGTTATCACCACGTACCTCCTGACAATGGGGAAGACGTGTCATGGAGCAAATCAAGCGACGAGAGTTTCTTCGCACGGCTAGCAGTATCGCGGGAGCGGGAGCCCTGACCGCCTGTGCATCCGAGGGGCCGTCCACAGCCGCGTCCCAAGGCGGGGCGGGGGTCATCGGCGGGCCCCGGGTGGAGTGGCGGGTGGCCTCCAGTTTCCCACCCTCAATGGACATCAGCCAAGGGGGTCCGCTGCGTGTCGCTGAGCGCATCGCGGCGCTCACCGAAGGCCGCTTCACCATGCGGGTGTTCGCTGCCAACGAACTGGTTCCAGGACTCCAAGTGATGGACGCCGTCCAGGCCGGAACCACCCAAGCCGGCTTCACGGCCGGGTACTACTACGTCGGCAAACACCCCGGGCTCGCCTTCGATACTAGCGTGCCGTTCGGGTTCGACCCGCGGCAACAAAACGCCTGGATGTACTATGGGGGCGGGCTGGAGCTGATGCGTGAAATTCATTCCGAGTTCGGGATCATCAATTTCCCCTGCGGTAACACCGGTGGTCAGATGGGCGGTTGGTTCCGTCAGCCGCTCAACTCAGCGGCCGACCTGAACGGACTTCGTATGCGCATCCCGGGCATCGGCGGAGAGGTGATGACCCGAATGGGGGTGTCGGTACAGGTACTTGCGGGAGGAGACATCTATCCGGCCCTTGAGCGGGGCGCGATCGACGCGTGCGAATGGATCGGACCTTACGACGACATGAATCTCGGCTTCCACCTGATCGCCAAGAACTACTATACGCCGGGGTGGTGGGAACCGGGACCCACCTTGACCCTTCAGGTAAACCAGCAAGCATTCAACGCACTGCCGAATACCTACCAGGAAATGCTGACAGAGGTTTGCAAAGAAGTGAATTTCAACATGCTCAACCAATATGACGCCGCGAACCCTAGGGCACTGGTGACGCTTGTTGAGCAGGGTGTCCAGCTCCGGGCTTTCCCAGATGATATTCTGGAAATCGCTTGGAATGAGAGCAACGCCTATCTTGAAGAACAGGCAGCTGCGCACTCGGGCTTCCGCAAGATCTACGAGTCGTTCAAAGCCTTCCGGGAGACCATCTTTCCCTGGTTCGCCGAAAACGAGGGACGCTATGCGCGCTTCGCGTTTCCGAAAGTGGGGCGCGCTATGACGACCACCGGATAGGAGGTCCTGCCGGGAACTACCATGGTGACGGCTTCATAGCGCGCCAGCAGTACCATGCGGCAGCACTCCGCCATGGTCGGTAACCCATCCCGATCAGTCCCGTCTCGCGCGGCGTCGGGCGCTCCTTCAGGTCGAAGATTCGGGCGATGCCTGCCCGCACCCCAAGGTCGCCTACGGGCCAGACGTCCGCGCGCCGGAGATGGAAGAGCAGTGTCATCTCCGCAGTCCAGTGTCCGATACCGCGCACCCCTATTAACCGCTCGATCACAGCCTCGTTTGTGAGCGACCTCAAGTCGTCCAAGGGGACAGTACCGTCGGCAACCTTGGCGGCAAGGTCGCGGATGCTCTCCTGCTTGGCGCGGGACAGGCCCGCCCCGCGCAACATATCTTCGGAACTTCCCAACACCGTCGTAGGGCTGACCACCCCTCTCAGGGCAGCTATCAGACGCCCGTGGATGGTCGCAGCCGCTTTGCCTGCCAGCTGTTGGTAGATCACGGACCGCACAAGGAACGAGAAGGAATCGTAGCCGGTGTCCTGAATCCGTACGGGCCCGACCCGAGCCACCACCGGTCCGAAGGCCGGATCTCCCAACAGACGCTCGTGTGCCTCCGGCCAAGACTCTTCCTCGCCCTCCGTCCTCTGCTCACTTCTCCCGGCACGAGCGGGACTCACCTTTGCCCGGGGCTGAAGCCAATGTTAGGAGCAGTGAACAGGATGAGGACCAGCAGCACGAGCACTTGGATCACGATGAACGGCACCACCCCACGATAGAGGGTGGCGGTGGATATGTTTTTCGGCATCACCCCCCGCAAGTAGAAGAGCGATAACCCGAACGGTGGGGTGAGAAAGGAGGTCTGCAGGTTCACCGCTATCAGGATCCCGAGCCACGCTAGGTCGATGCCGAGTTGACTCGCCGGCAAAACGATCAATGGCACGACGATGAACGCGATCTCGAAAAAATCTATGAAGAAGCCGAGCAGGAACACCACCAGGTTAACCACGAGCAAGAAACCCAACGCCCCACCGGGCAGCCCGGTGAGCAGATCAGCGATCCACAGGTCGCCGGCCAGTCCCCGGAACACAAGTGCGAACGCAGTCGATCCGATCAGCAGGAAAACCACCATCACCGTGAGGCGGCTGGTCTCCATCATAGCCGCACGCAGGGCCTCCAGCGTGAGGCCACGATTGGCAGCAGCCATTGCCATGGCACCCACGGCTCCGAGCGCCCCCGCTTCTGTCGGAGTGGCGACCCCCACGAAGATACTGCCCAGCACGACCAGGATCAGCAGGAGCGGCGGAAGAAGTGAAACCACGACACGCCGTGCGAGGTCAGCGCCGCTAGCGGCCCTCTCCCCCGGTGGAAGGGCGGGCGCAGCGACGGGCCGG
>CEUS01103504.1_pt1 | contig 26375 bp, 28 predicted proteins | sample 427031 | NCBI WGS metagenome assembly CEUS01 (sample SAMEA2622837, study PRJEB7988) | marine metagenome | biome: marine biome (ENVO:00000447); feature: marine epipelagic mixed layer (ENVO:xxxxxxxxx); material: "saline water (ENVO:00002010), including plankton (ENVO:xxxxxxxx)" | depth 140 m | reverse complement strand
AATGCTGAGCTTACAAAACTAACAAAGAGACAAGCTAAATATATTGGAGTTGATATCAATGGTCCTTTCAAAAAAGACGGCTATAAATACTAAAGCATAGATGAGCATTCCTACATTTGATATAACTATAATTGGTACTGGAGTTGTAGGTTTAGCAATTGCAAAAACAATAGCTGAAGAAAGAAATTGTTCTGTTCTAATTATTGAAAAAAATGAGTCTTTTGGACAGGAAACTTCTAGCAGGAATAGTGAAGTAATTCATTCTGGTATTTTTAATCCTATAGATAGTAAAAAATATCAATTCTGTAAAAAAGGAAATGAATTATTATACAATTTCTGTCAAGCAAATCAAATATGGCATAAAAAATGTGGGAAGATCATAGTCTCAAATAAAAATGAAGCAAAAAATTTTGAACAATTTGTTCAATCACTAGAAGAAAAGAAAATAAAATTTGAAATACTTAATTCTGAAGATATAAAAATGATTGAGCCAAATATCAATTCTTATCAATCAATATTAATTAAAAATTCAGGTATAATTGATTCGCACAGCTTAATGAACAATTTATTTAGAATATCAAATAAATATCATACATATATATTTGATAGTATGCCGATTAAAATTATAAAAGAGGATAATTATTACAAATTAGAAATAAAAAGAAAAAACAAAGAAATTGAAATAGTAAAATCAAATGTAGTGATCAATTCTGCTGGACTTCAAAGCTATAAAATTGCACAAAATATAATGGGAGATAAATTAAAAATTCCGAAAATGAAGTTTTATAAAGGTTCTTATTTTGCACTATCATCAAAATGGAGAAAAAAATTTACTAAACTAGTCTATTCTCTACCAAAAGAAGATGATTCACTTGGAATACATATTAGCTTTGATTCAGAAAACCGATCAAAACTGGGGCCAGATTATGAATTGATTGAAGAAAACAATTTTGACTATTCAGTCAATCAGAAAATGGATCAGAAATTTTTTGGTAGTGCAAAAGAATATATAGATAATTTGAAAATTGAAGATTTAACAGCTGACTATTCAGGTATTAGGCCTAAACTTTTTTACACTTCTGAAAAATTTTCAGATTTTTATATAAATGAAGAATCAGAAAATGGTTATAAAAATTTAATAAATTTAATAGGTATTGATTCACCGGGTTTGACTGCATCTTTAGCAATAGGTGAATATGTTAATTCTATTCTACCTTAAAACGGTCTTTTAAATAATTGAGGTTTGAATAGATTGGGTCTTCATAATTTAATAAATCTGGATTTTTATTAATATTTTTAATCATTTCATCAATCCCCATTTCAATATCAAATTTTCTTTCAAAATTTAATGCATTATAAATCTTATCAAATGATACTCTATAATTTCTTTTATCAAAATCTTCCTCCACAGTATTAAAATCTGCATCAGGAAATTTATTGTGAACTTTTTCACCAATATCATTAATAGTAAAATTCATATTATTTGAACCAACATTGAATATTTGATTATGTGTAACATCTTTATCAGCTTCCATGGCTATTTTAAATGCTCGAGCAACATCATGGCAATGAACGAATGGTCGCCATTGATCGCCTCCAAAAACACTAAATTTTTTATCTCTCAAAGCACGTACTAATAAAGTATTAACAACAAGATCATATCTCATTCTTGCAGAAAAGCCAAAAACAGTAGAAAGGCGTAAAATAGTTGGACTTGTATATTTGCAATTATCCAATATATAATTTTCAGAATAAATTCGGGTACGAGCATATAAAGAAACAGGGTTTAAATAAGATTCTTCATTTAAAATGGTTGAATCGCTAGAACCATATACACTACAACTTGATGCAAAAATTAGTTTCTCTACTTCATAGAAATTACAAATTTCAGTTAAACTTTTTGTACTTTCATAATTCAAATTCAAAGTTTCTTCGGCATCAATGCTACTCGCAGGATCACCAACAATAGCAGCTAAAGCAATTACAAATCGATTATTCTTCACTGACTTTACTAAATCTTTAATGTTAGATATATCACCTCTAATAATTGTTAAATTTTTATGATCTTTCAAGTGTGCAATTGGCTTTTCTCCGAATGTAAAATTATCTAATAAAGTAACGTTGTATCCATCATCAAGCAGTAACCCTAGTAAATGAACACCAATATATCCTGCTCCTCCCGTAACTAATACATTTTTTGATTTGTCAGATTCTACTTTTTTAAGAAGAGTGTCCTCAATTTCACGGACTTGGTCCATGCTAGAAAGTGTTAATGGAATATCTTTTTTTAAAGACTGTTCAATGGTTAAGAACGAAACACTGAGATTAACTATTTCCCTTAAAAAATTCTTTTTTACAAATAAATTATCATCAAAAATTCCTGCATAAATTACAATCTCAATTTCTAGAGAATTAATAATAGATTTTAGATCAGAAGTTTTTCCAATAATAGGATAATTAAGAATTGTTTTTCCTTTTTCATATTTATCATCAAGTATTCCGATTATATTGTACAGATTTCTATTCGCTGGATTTTTTAAAAAATCATTTGTTTTTTTGTTAGCACCAATAATAATGGTTCTTTTTGATCCTTTAAAAAGTTCTTCTCTTTCCTTAATAAAACGTCTTAATAAACGGATATTTGCTGCAAAAAAACTAAAAAGAAGATAGAATAAAATTAATGCTTTATAATTAATATCAAAACCAAGCAAGAAAGCTAATAACAACAAAATTGTGAAAGATAATAATACATTAACCGCTAAGCGGAATACTTCATTCAAGCTTGCATAAGCCCAAACAGATGCATAATTCTTTGTTGTTAAAGATGATACTATATATCCAAAAGTAAAAAGTAAAAATTGATAAAAAATATCTATAAAATTTTTACTAACAAATTCAAAATCATATAAAAAAGAATAAGAAATAGATAGTGCAAAAAAAGCAATGGATATATCAATAAAAAATTTTATAAACGGTTTTGTGTTTTCATTCATAATGAGTTAATAAAATAGTGATTTAATAGGATATTAAAACAGAAAAATTATCTAATGCATTTTTGTAACATTTTTTTTGTTTCATCTGCAATATGATATATATCATCATCATCGATAGTTGGGTGCACTAAAAACATTAATGAGGTTTCGCCAAGCTCACGAGCATTAGGCAAATCTGGTCTTTGATTATTATCAAAAAGTTTATCAAATGCTTTTTCTTTATAAATCTCGCTACAGCTACCACTGTAACAAGGAATACCTAAATCATTTAAACTATTCATAATGAAATCTCTATCTTTTCCATCTTGCAATTTATTTGGTTCAGTAAAAACATAATATTTATAATAAGCATGCTTAATATGTGCTGGAGGAATAGTTACTCTTAATCCATCTACATTTTCAAATGCAGTATTAAATATATTTGCTAAATGAGTTCTTTTTTCTATCCAAGAATCTAATTTTTTTAATTGAACTCTTCCAATAGCTGATTGAATCTCAGTCATTCTTAAATTTGTACCACAGCTTTCATGAAGCCATCTAAAACCAGGCGGATGTTCTTTATTATAAACTGTATCATAATTTTTACCATGGTCTTTAAAAGACCAAATCTTTTCCCATAAAGACTTGTTATTTGTTGTGACCATTCCTCCTTCTCCAGCAGTTGTCATAATTTTATCTTGACAAAAAGACCATGCATTAACATCTCCAAACGAACCAACAGATTGTCCATAATATTGTGCACCATGAGCTTGGGCGCAGTCTTCAATAAGATAAAGGTTATGGAGATCACAAATTTCTTTTATAGCATTTATCTCACAAGGCCATCCTCCAATATGGATAGCCATGATTGCTTTTGTTTTAGGGGTAATTGCAGCCTCAATTAGAGAAGGATCAAAATTTTGAGTATCTTTGTCAATATCAATAAATATTGGTTTTGCACCCAAAATCATAATACTAAAAGCAGATGCAACAAAAGTACGAGGGCTCATAATAACTTCATCTCCTTTTGAAATTCCAAGCGAATGGGCTGCTAATATTAGGGCGCTTGTTCCATTATCTACTGCAACAGAATGTTTAACGTCTACATATTTTGAAAATTCTTTTTCAAAATTTCTACCTTCGTTACCTGTCCAATAATTAATTTTACCTGAACGAAGAATTTCTTCAGTTTTTTTTATTTCGTCATTACTAAAATGTGGCCAACTATTCATCTAGCTTTTTTATTAGTTTTGCTGGCACTCCTGCATAAAATGAATTTTTAGGCACATCGCTTGTTACAAAACTATTAGCACCAATGATTGCATTTTTTCCTATAGAAATACCTGGCATTATTGTTGTATGGGATCCTATTCTTGCATTGTAACCAATAGATACTTTACCTTTTTTCTCATCAATAGATGAGTATGAATATATTGAACAATGGGAACCAAATTGAGCATATTCACCAATTTCAATTTCATATTTGGCATTTAAATATGAAAATGCACCGATATCAGAATACTTTCCAAGAACTAAATTTTCAGGATGATGTACTATCCAACCATATTTTGTCGGCTTACCATGTTCCATGGCAGGAATTTCCCAATTTTTAAATCTGTTTTTTTCTTCTTTAATTATCTTCATCAGATCCTTGAAACTTAATGTCTACAACAGATTCATCAAAATCAACATCTTTATTGCGAAAAATTTTCATTATAGTCATAAAAATAATTTTTAAGTCTAACAAAAATCCTCTATTCCTAATATACCAAATATCAAGATTAAATTTTTCTTCCCAACTAATTTTATTTCTTCCATTAACTTGTGCCCAACCCGTTATACCTGGTTTAACAAGAAATCGTTTTCTTTGATCCTGAGTATAAAATTTATCATATTCAGCAAGAACAGGTCTTGGTCCTACAAAGCTCATTTGACCTAATAATATATTAAACAGCGTTGGGAGTTCATCAATGCTATATTTTCTTAATAATTTACCAATCTTTGTTATTCTTTCTTTATCCGATTTTAAGTTCCCAGCCTGATCAGTAGCATCATTCATGGTTTTAAATTTTATGATATTAAATATTTTACCTTTATATCCTTGTCTTTCCTGAAAAAAGAATATATTTCTTCCAAATTCTATTATTAAAATAATTGAAATAAATAAAAATAGTGGAATTAAAATTATTAATAAAATTAGAGAAAAAATATAGTCAAATATAATCTTTAATAGCAAATACACTATTGGTAATACTCCTCAATAACTTTAATAACATTCCTGCTATGATGATAGCCAGTAATACATTTTGAAGGTTCATTAAAATATTCAATAAAATGGTTTATTTCATTAGTAAGGGGCGATATTCCAGTATCAAATTTAATATCTGAAAAACTATCATTATGATGATGGTAATGACGATCTATAGAGATATCATAAAGAAAGAGTTTTTTTTGCACATCATCAAAAACAATGGTTTTTTTTGTGCCAACAACTATTAAAGATCTAATTTTATGAGGGTAATACCAACTAACATCAATTTTTGCAAAAACATTCTTATCATACTCTAGAGAAGTTGATGAAAAATCGTCATTTGGAGAAAATGTAAAATTAGATTTATGATTGGACATATTAATATACTCTGCATCATTCATAAAAAATTGTACTAAACTAATATCATGAGGTGCTAAACTTAAAAAAACATCTGTATCTTCTCTCATAATGCCAAAATTTAATCTTTGACTATGTATAAACATAATATCACCTATTTCATCGCTATCAATAATTTCTTTCATACGTTTTATCGCAGGATTATAAAGATATGTATGTCCTGACATTAAAACTTTATTATCACCTGCTAATTTATTTAGAATATCTAATTCTTTCAGAGTCTCAACCATAGGTTTTTCAATCAAAACATGTAAATTATTCTCTAAACATTTTTTAGCAATATCAAAATGAGTTGAAGGTGGTGTAGCAATAATTGCACCATCTATTTTCTCAATGTGATATTTTAAAATTTCTTCAAATGATTTAAAGAAAAGTACATTTGGGTAATTTTTAGCTAATTCAAGGTTCTGATCCCATAATGGATCAACAACATAAACTGTTTTAACTTTTTTGTTTGAGTCAAGTTCTCTTAAGTGGTTTTTACCCCAATATCCGATTCCGAAAAGTATAATTGATTTTTTCATTCAACTAAAATAAACAATGCACTACTAAGATGAAATATTATAATTATCTGTTAATTCACTTATTATATCTGAACACGAGTTAATCGTTGCATTTTTAATCAGTAAACTCCTGTATTCATCCTTAATCAACTCTTTTTTATTACTACCTAAGGAGCAAAGCTTATCGAATTCTATACACATCTGATTTATATCTCCAAAGTTTGAATGAAATGGAAATTGTGAATCTTTTAAAATTGAATACTTATTAAAAGGTCCTAACATAAGGATAGGCAGGCCTGAATAAAGATAATCAAACATTTTAAGGGATGCTATTCCATATTTATACAATTTTTTATCGGGGAAACTAACTATACCAAATGAACATTTTTTATGAATATTCAACAAGTATGATTTTGTTTGAGCGTCTAATATATACAAATTACTTAAATCATATTGTTCTTTCATTTTTAAAGCATAATCTTTCCTGTCACCATCCCCCATTAGTATGAGAGCAAAATTATTTTCATTATTTGATTTTTTGTTATAATGAATCAATGCATTGATCATATGCTTAATGCCATAATAGCTACCAATAGTTCCAGAATAAATTCCAATATTATCATATTTTTTAAAAATATGATTATGCTCAAATGATAGATCTTCATCTGAAAAATAGTTTTTCTTATAAAAGTCAAAATCAATGATTTGAGGTGCATAAATATACTTCTTGCAATCAAGATTGTTATCGACAATATATTTTTCATAATTAGGTAGATTACTTACTACAAGACTAGATTTTTTATGTAAAAATTTCTCAATTCTTCTAAAAAGAAGAACTACAGGATGTAGTTTTGAATATCCATGTAAAACTTCTTGAGAAAGAGGCCATATATCTCTTATTTCAAAAATAAATTTTGCTGAATTTCTTTTAGCAAAATAATATGCAACAAAACATGTCATCAAATCTGGACTACTCGAAAACACATAATCAGGTTTTTGCTTAGTTTTATTGAATAATAAATACCAATAAAGACTATAGGAAAAAGAAAACATTCTTAAAAATTTTGTAAACAAATTATTTGTAATTGTATCATATTCATCAACAAAAAAATATTTTATGTTATTAATAACTTCTTCACGATTGTTAATTTTATTTTCAGTCTGGTAAGATTTAGAAGATGTTATTATTGAACAATTGAATCCATTTTTTTCTAATTCTTTTGCGATATAATAATGCCTAAGTGAAGTTTCATTCTTTTTTGGAATTCCAGCAAAATGATTTATAAAAACAATATTCATTAACGTGTGAGTTTTCTAATTAATCCATTAAATTGGTAAATAAAATTAAAAATTTTAATACTAAAATATGAATATTTAGAAGCTGATTGTGGTTTGGTGTTCATTATTTGTTCAAAATCTTTATCATTTAAATTAAGTTTTTTTAAAAAAAATGTTTTATCTCTTTCTAATAATTGAACATCACCATATGGATGTTTTTTTAAATTTTCTAAAGCTTCATTTCTAGTCATTTGACCTGATACAATCAAGGAAGAAAAATGAGCTTTTCTTTTGTCAATATTAAATTTATTTGGAAGTATATATCCTTGAAAGAAACGCGTTATTATAGATTCGTAATGCTTATACTTATAAGGTTTATAGTTAACTTCTTTTTTTAAGATTTCTAAAACGTCTTTTTTGTTATAATCGATAAAATTTAAAATTGGGACAAACTTAATTCTTTTAATGAAAAAATAATAAAAGAACTCTAACAAGGAAAGTGTTGGCAAAGATTTGATTTTGTTATTGGGATAGAATTTTTTATAAATAGATTTGATTAATTGCTTGTTTGTGTTTGATTCCATCCAGCTTGAAGGCATTATGCCTTCTGTAGATGTATTGCTCCCATTAATTATGTACTTAATTTTATATTTTGCGGCAGTCTTAATTAATAATGCATTTATGGCATGATCACTAACAATTTCAAGATTTGTAATAGATGATTTTAATAATGCCTTTTGAATTAATTTAAATTCATTCCAATCTATTACATGTGTTATCAAGTCAATTTCTAAAATATCTAGACAATTTTGAATATTGTACACTGATAATTCTGAATTCCACCCATTATCAAGATGAATAGCCAAAGGATTTAGATTAAGAACTTTTTTGACATAGAAGGCAACATAAGTACTATCAACGCCGCCACTCACTCCAATTATGCAGTCATACTTTTCTTTTTTGGAATTTTTATTTATTTTATGAGAAAGTTTTTCTAAATAATTAGGGTAATTTTGTTTTTCAAAAGCAATGCGTTCTATTTGATTTTTACAAAATTGACACTGATTATTTTTATCAAAAATAATATCAGGTACTGATGTGTCCATTACACAAAAAGAACAAACAATATTATTTTCGGTATCCATTAAGATATTAAATATAGTTAATAATCAACATTACTCTTAATAGATAAAGCTAAAAAGAAAAATATATTATATAGATCATGTATCCCACCAGTAAAAGAATAAACAAATACCATACAAAGCGTTAACGATGTCATTAATAAATCATTTTTTTTGTTTTGAAAAGCACTATAAAATATTCGAATAAAAATCAATAAACCAATAATGCCTAATTCACATAAGATTTCTAAAAAAACATTATGAGGATACCACCCTAGATTATTTTCACCAATGAAGATTGGATAAGATTTAATGCCGCCGCCAAATAAAATAGTGAATATATCCTGTGACCACAAATCAATGGCCTGTGAAAACATAAATAACCTTGCTGAATCATCTGTTCCATAAAACAAACCACTAAACCTAGATATAGTTAGTAATATATCTTGATTAAATAGAACCAATGGTATTAAAAAAATAGAAATTAATAAAATATTAATAAATAAATTTTTAAATCCTATACTTCTTAACAAGTAAATTAAACCCACAACAGCACCAACAAAAGCTCCCCGAGCCCCAAGCAACAACAAAAAGATTAATGAAAGAGAAAAAGGAATACTAAATAATAAAAATTTAGTTTTAGACCTTTGATTAAGAAATATATTCATATAGTAAGCACTAATAATCAGCAAAATTGCAAGCCAACTACCATAATTTTGATAGAAATCTTGTCCTGAATCATCTAAGCCGCTCAATATAAATATGTTAACAAAACCTCCAAGCGCATTTGATGATATTAGCGAATAAAATGTACTAATAGAAAAGGACATATAGATTATACCAGCTAAAAATAGAATTTTTACAACATATTCTCTTAAATAAGAATAGTACGTACAAAAAAATAATGTGGCTGTATTTAAGAAGAATATAGGTCTAAAATCAACTTGTACAATTTGCAACTGTCCAGAAAAAAATAAATGAACACAATACCAAACTAAAAAAATTAAATACCAAACAAAGATATCCATATTACCTAAGGATTTTCTACTTTCAGTGAATAAGATAAAGACCAAAGTAATAACGCTAAAAATTATTAGATATAAAGAGTTAAAAAAATAACTGATAGGTAAAAATGCGTAAGAAAAAACTAACAAAAATAATAGGACTGCAACAAAATAATTTTTTGATATTTGTGAATTAATTATCAATGAATATTTTTTTAGAGTGCAGGACAAACGGAATAACGAAACTTACCATTAATGAAACAATAAGTAATAAACTAAATCTAGGATACACTTTAAGCAAGTTTAGCGTAGGTCCATCAATAGCGTCTATAAGTATCTGGTTATCCCTTGTAGCTTCAAGTTTATTAATTTCTAGCTCTGTTGCCAATTCTTTGAGCAAATTTTCTTTAATAAATACTTCTCTTTCAATTCTTTTTTTTGCGACAAGTAAATTGGGAGAACTAATATTTGAATTTTGATTCAAAAAATTAATATATCTATTTTCAATATCAATTAATTCATCTTCTATGGTTGATATTCTACTCAAAATAAAATCTCTTTTTGATGTTTTGCTCTCTTTAGAATATTGTTTAAGTCGATTCTTTAATTCTGCTAAAGCAGCCTTTAATAAAGCTTGAGAGAAAAAAGGATCCGTAGTATACGCTTGAATAGTAACAATATTTGTTATTTTATTATAACGTACAGAAATAATGTTATTAACAAAAAATCTATATACTTTTTCAAATTCAATTTCTGAATTATCATGCTCTAAATTATAAGACTCTAGCAACCAATTATAGACTACTACTTTATCGCCATTAACATCCACCGTTTCTTCAAATAAATCTTTAGAAAATGACTTTGATTTTATAATGGCGGAATAAATATTAGCGGACTTAGACTCACTTTGAAGATTTACAGGAAGGAAACTAGAAAAAGCACTAAAGTTTAACTGATTTGATGAACCAGCGGAAGGCATGATATCTGTTCTAGATTCAAAAACCCTATCAGAAAAAACATAAAATAATAAAAAAATAGATTGGCAAAGGATAAAGCTTCTTAAAAAGGAAGTTTTATTCTCTATAATAAAGCCCATAATATAGCTGAATAAATTCATTGTTGATATAATACAAATTAATTGATTAATTTGACAATAAATAATACGAAGGACACAAAATGGAAAAACAATATTTTGCACATAAATCCTCTTTTATTGATGAAGGTGTAGAGATTGGACCCGATACAAAAATTTGGCATTTTTCTCATATACAATCCAATGTAACAATTGGAAATAGTTGTTCTATTGGTCAAAATGTTAATATTGCTAATAATGTAAAAATTGGTAATAATGTCAAAATACAAAATAATGTTTCTGTTTATGAAGGAGTTGAGATTGATGATTATGTCTTTTGTGGGCCTTCAATGGTATTTACAAATATTTTACAACCTAGATCTGAATTCCCACAACAAGGGTCAGAGTTTTATGTAAAAACTAAAGTTAAAAAATCTGCTTCTATAGGAGCTAATGCAACAATACTCTGCGGTATTACAATCGGAAAATATTCAATGATTGGTGCAGGATCTGTCGTAACAAAAAATGTTAAAGATTTTTCTCTTGTATATGGAAATCCGGCAAAATTTATTGGTTGGGTTAACAAGCAAGGTGATCAATTAAAGTTCAACAAAGACCATCTTAGTGTTTGTGGAAATTTTCGTATAGAAAACGATAAATTAGTGGAAATAAAATAAAAATTAATTTTTTTTATAAAATTCCAACCAGTAATCAACCATTTCATCAAGCATAGTTTCAAAAGTATATTCATGTTTCCATGCCAAAACTTTTTGAGCTTTTGAACAATCTCCTTTTAAAACATCTAATTCCTCAGGACGAAGAAATTTTTTATCTTGCTTAATTAATTTTTCCCAATTTGGTATATCTAGTTTATTAAATACATGATTAACTAAATCTTGTACTGTGTGTGATTTTCCTGTGGAAACTACAAAATCATCAGCTTTGTTATGCTGTAACATAAGCCACATGCACTTCACATAATCTTTAGCATGACCCCAATCTCTAGCAGCATTTAAATTTCCAAGCACTAATTCATTGGATAAACCCATTTTAATTTTGCAAGCTTCTTTTGCAACCTTATTTGTTACAAAATTAGTTCCTCTTCTTGGAGATTCATGATTAAATAAAATTCCATTGCTTGCAAATAACCCATATGAATTTCTATAATTTCGAACCAAGTTATAAGCAAAGACTTTAGCACAACCATATGGAGAAACTGGACTCATTTGAGTTGTTTCTCTTTGATAGCCATCATTATCTATATTATTACCAAACATTTCAGATGAAGAAGCTTGATAGATTTTAACATGCGGACAAGTAAGTCTAACAGCCTCTAACAAATTCATAACTCCTATTGCAACAACTTGCGCAGTATATATTGGCTGGTCAAAAGATATTCTTACATGTGATTGAGCTGCAAGATTATATATTTCATCTGGCTTGACTTGATTTAACACTCTAATTATTGATGACATATCAGTCATATCTGCATATTCAAGATCTAATTCAGAAAAAATGGATTGAATGCGTGCAGTTTGATTTTCAGCAACAGAATTTCTTTTTAAAATACCATAAACCTTATATCCTTTTTCAATTAAAAATTCAGCTAAATAAGAACCATCCTGACCATTGATTCCTGTAATTAAAGCTTTTTTCATTCTTCTACTCCTTTGTTTATAATATTTGATATTAATTTTAATTCTTTATTATTTAAATGTGGATGATTTGGGACATAAAATCCATATTGATCTACTATCGAAGCATTTGGAAGTGCCAATTTGCCATAAGCTTTGATATAAAAAGGTTGAGTGCCCATCGATCCTGATATTAATGGTCTTACTTCTATATTATTTTTTTGTAAATCTGAAACTATCTTATCTCTATTTTTGCTAATAACTGGATAGGCAAAATTTGAAATGAAAGAATTTTTAACTGTTTTAGGTTTCCAAAAACTATTTTTAATTAATTTTTGATAGGTATGATAATTATTTTCACGTTTTTTACCCCATAATTCTAGTTTATCAATTTGATTAATTCCGATGTATGCTTGTAAATCTGTTGAACGAAAATTGAAACCGCTATAGTAAAATGTATATAAAGAATTAAATTTTGAAACATTCCATTCCTTTTGAAGTTTTTCTTGTGTTTTTTTACTTAAATCTCTATCCCAACCATGACTTCTTAGCGAAATCAACAATTCATATAATTCATGATTATCTGTACAAATAAATCCACCTTCTATTGTAGAAATATGATGTCCAAAATATGTAGAGAAAGTTGACATTTCACCAAAGGTACCAAGTTTCTTTCCTTCATACTCACAACCCATAGATTCACATGCATCTTCTAATAATAAAACATTATATTCTGAACAAAGTTGAACAATTTTTTTCATATGAGGCACTAAACCTAAGACTGACACTAAAATTAAAGCTGATGGAGAATGTTCTTGGAATAGTTTTTCTAGATGTTCTAAATCAACAGATAAATCATTCAAATTACAATCACAAAGAATAGGATCTAATCCTAACTGAATGACAGGAGATAAATCCGTAGCCCAAGCAATAGATGGCACAATAATTCTATTGTTTTTAAGATATCCTCCCTCTATTAGAGCATACAACATTAACAAATTTGCTGATGAGCCAGAATTACAGAACACTGCATATTTTGTATTTAACCAATCAGAAAATTTATTTTCAAGATCAATAGTTACAGCACCTTTTGTAAGTCGAGGATATGTTTTTAACCAATCAATTAAATGGTCAATATCTTTTTTATCAATTGTGTCTTGTACTAAATTTATCATAAACTATTTTTATTCCTTCATCTAGCGATGTAAATCTAAAATTACCAATTTCTGATAAGAGTTTTGATGAATCAACATCTTTACGGTATTGGCCATCTAATTCTTTGTCATTATTATAAACAATTTTTAAATGTTCTTTATTACATGCCTGAATAGCAATATTAACTATTTCATCAATTGAATGAACATAAGACGGCGCAACATTTAAATTTTTAATAATTTTATTATCTAAAATATGCTTAATAATCCTTGCAAGATCACCTGCATACATAAATTGCCTCAGAGGTTTCCCAGTTCCCCATATATCTAATGTTTCATTGGATTCATAAATTTTTTTAATTAATGCAGAAACAAAATGACTATTGTGTTCTTCAAATTTGTCATATTCTCCATACAAATTGCATGGTATCAGATAAGACCATGCTTTGTTATATTGTTGCTTATATGCATCAATATGAACAGCCATTGATCTCTTAGAAAAAGCATATGAAAAATTTGTAGGAGTTGGTGGACCATTAAACAATTCTTTTTCATTCATTGGGTATGTTTCAACTTTATCGGGATAAATACATGTACTTAGTATAGCAAGCAGATTTTTTACATCGTATTTATGGCATTTTTTCAAAATATTTGTATTTATTAAAATGTTTTCTTCAAAATAATCAACAGGATAATTAATATTATCTAATATTCCCCCTACTCTTGCTGCTAAATGAACCAATGTTTTCGGTTTATAATCGCTTATCATTTTATCAACTTCATCAGATTTTGTTAAATCAAAATCTTTGGATGATAAATAAATAGCATTTGGCATTACATCTTTAAGGTGGGTACCGATTAATCCTGAACCTCCTGTAACTAGTATATTATTCATCTGCAATATTAAACAAATTCTATTACTAAAATTATATAATTTCTAAATTATTTAATCGAAATATTACTATTTTTAAATACAATAGCTGAGTTATGAAAAATAAAATACCAAACATTACTATTATTGTTAATACTTGCGATCATTTTGAAGATTGTTGGGATCCTTTTTTTAAGTTATTAGAAAAATTTTGGCCTCAATGTCAATACCCAATAGTTTTAACAACATTTAGTAAGAAATATAATTATAATGGCAATCTAAATATAAGAAGCTTGCAGGCTAATCAATATTATAACGATGAACCGCCTTGGAGTGAAATATTATTATATACTCTCAAAAAAATTCCTGATACAGATATTGTGCTTTTGATGCTTGATGACTTCTTTATTTCAGATTATGTAGATGATGAAACGATTAGTAAATGTTATGAAATTATGAAAGATAATAATTATTCAAATATTACATTAACCAATCACGACAAAAAACGATCTTTTGAATCAACAGAAAATCCAATGATTAGCAGAGTTAAGCAGAAATCAAAATATAGAATTACTACATCGCCTGCTCTTTGGAAAGTATCTTCTTTAAAAAAATATTTAATTTCAGATGAAAATCCATGGATGTTTGAACTATTTGGAACAATACGAAGTCATAAAATAAAAGATAATTTTTTTCGATTTAATGAAGAATGCTTAACCCCTGGGTTTAAAGAAGTGATTCCATATTTTGAAGGTGAAGAAGGTGATACTGGAATAGTAAAAGGGAAATGGCAGAAAGGTATTGAACCATTATTTGATAGTATAAATATTGCTATTGATTTTTCTAAAAGAGGATATTATAAAACTAAAAATCCATTAAAGAAAAAAATTGATACTTTATTAAAAATAATAAAACACCCAAAACAACTGATTAGAACATTTTTTTATTAACTATATTATTTAAAAATATATTTTTTATAATAATTAACAATTTTAGTTGATTCATTTTTCCAGTTGTATTTTTCAAACACCTTTTTACAATTTTGTTTTAGTAAATCCAAATCCATTGATAATAATTTTATAATTCCTTTTTCTATCGATTCAAAATCATCATTATTAATAGTAATACCAATGCGATATTGTTCGATTAATTTTTTCTGATAATCATATCCTCCACCAATCATAGGAAGTCTGACCATACAACTTTGGAAAAATTTATTTCCTAATCCTACCTTATAGCTAAGAGGTAAGTTATTTTGAAATGACATTGTTTGTAATGAATAATCAGCAGAAGAAATTAATTTTATTAAAGAATCTTCTTTTACTGGTTTATGAACAAAAAATTTATTTGAGTCTTTAGCCAATAAGTTCATTTGATCTTCTTCTTTGCCAAATCCTATAAATATGAAACATATATCTAATTTTGTTTTTTTAATAAAATCGATATAATGTAAAACACCTCTACTCTCCTTGAATACTCCAACATAAACAAATATTTTAGTTTTGTTTTTTATATTATATTTGTTTCTAAAATAATTATTATTTAAATCAAAATGTGAGTATTCAGGAGTATTAAGCAAGCTTATAACATTTATTTTATACCATTTTTTGTATAAATCTGCAATTGCATCATTAACAACTACAGTAATATCAGCAAATTTGATAAAGATAAATTCAAATATTTTTGATACTATTCTTGTAAATCTTGACCAACCTTCTCTTTCAGTTTCAAGTTCGTGAGTATCATACACAATTTTACAATTATAAAATATTTTATAAAAAACAGCAACTGGTAAAGAAGCTAAATTATGCGCATGAATAACTTTTGGATTTGTTTTTACTAAAAATTTAAAAGTTAAAATTGATAGTTTTATTATTTTAAATGCACTATTAATGAATCCAGTTTTTTTCCAATCATCTTCTTTGATATTTAATCTTTTAATAACTATATTTTTTTTAAAGATCTCACTTACTGGTGACCCTTTAGAACTAATTCCAAGAATATAAATATTATCATAAACATTTAATTCACTAATACTTTTTACAATTTTAAACAGACGTGATTCAAACAATATAGGGCTAGGATAAATATGGACGTTATTTTTCATAAAAATTAATCTTTGTCTTTGTTTAATATATTCATATAAATTGTTGTCAATATAAAAATATAAATGATATTTGAAGATTACAAAAAACTCTTAAATAAATTTAAGGACCAAGATTATAAATTTATATACTTTCATGAATTAAATGCTTCAAATAATAATCAATTAATTATCAGACATGATGTTGACTTAGAAATTGATTTAGCTTTGGACATGGCATATCTTGAAAATGATAATGGAATTAAATCAACCTATTTTTTTTTATTGAGAGATAAATCATATAACTTAATAAGTTCATCAAATCAAAATAAAATAAAGAAAATAAAAGATTTAGGTCATGAAATTGCTTTACATTTTGATTTATCAATTTATAAAAACCCTAAAAATGGATTAAAGAAAGAAATAAAAATTTTTAATATGTTCTTTGGAGATATAAAAATTATTAGTATTCATAGACCAAATAATGATTTTTTGAATAATCCTGAAAAATTTTTTCATATAGATAATTCTTATGAAAAAAAATTTACCAAGACAAATATATGTTATTATGCTGATTCTGGCGGATCATTTAGATTTGGGTACCCAACTGAATCTAATGAGTTTCATAACAAGGAAAATATGCAGTTACTAATTCATCCAATTTGGTGGACAAAAAATGCTAACAATATAGTTGAATCAGTTGAATCAATTATTAATCATAAGAAAAATAAAATGGAAAATCATTTTAGAAAAAATATCAAAACATTTAAGTAATGAGGATTTAATAATTTTTTCGAATTATATTTTTTTATAATAAGTATTTAGCTTTATTGGAGTATAGTTGACTATAAAATCCTGAAGTTTTTTTAAGAGTTTATATCTTGAATCCCAATTCGGGAAATTGCTATAATGTCCATTATCTTTACTAATGAAATTATCCAACTCTTCTACTGTAAATCCTAGTTTTTTTGCTACAAAAGCTTTGTCTTTATTTAACTCTAAATTATCATAAAGAGGTTTTTCTAATTCATCTATAGCTTCATCTCTAGTTATAAGATTACTTAAAATCATACTAGATAAATGTATTTTCCTTTTATCATATCCAAACTTTTTTACTAAAAAATAATTTTGAAAAAATTTTGTAAATCTAGATTCTCCATGTTTACGTCCATATGGCTTATAACCAACATTTTTAATCAAAAATTCTTTTACTTCTTTAGGGTTGTAGTATACTAAATTTAGAGGATGAAATACTGTCATCTTCATTACCATTGGATACCAAAAATAATACTGAAAAAATGATATCGGCTTAAAATGCTTAAGTTTTTTTTCACCGTATTTTTTATGGATAGCTTTTAAGTTAATTGAATCCATAGCATCATGATGCCAAGAAGGTGGGAAAACGCTCTCAGTTGCAATATTCGAGCCATTTAATACATATTTGATGCGATGCTTATTGGTATAATGGTATAATATTGAGACAAATGAATGATCTTGTACTACATCTTGGTTAGCTACGCCTGATCTAAGATAAGCTCTTTGTAAATCTTTTATTTCATTCCAGTCCATGATATGAGTTACTAAATCATAATTACAATATTCTACTACCTTCTCAATATTATATACTGCTAATTCTGAATTCCATCCAGCATCTACATGGAAAACTAAAGGACGAAGTCCATATTTCTTTGCCAAAATTGCAACATAAGAACTATCAAGTCCGCCGCTTAAACCTAAAATACAATCATACTCTTTATTTTTGCCTTCATTTTTAATAACACTGAACAAATGTTCTAACTTTTTTTCACCTTCTTCATTTGGAAACCATTTTGGTTTTTTAAATTCTTCGAATTCTAGACAATGATTACAAACACCGCTATTATCAAAATCAATGTATTGATCAGTTGTATCCATTACACATTTAGTACACTGATTATAATCCATTATATTTCCCACTCTTTATTTATTTTTTCCAAATCTTTTCCTGATAAATAGGTAGGAAGTACTGCTCTATGTTTGCCAAAATATGTAAAGATAGCTCCTCCTATTACACCCGATAATCCTTTAATTTTCATCATCTGTTCTATATCATTAAAATCTTTTGTTCCGCCACTTATCAATAATGGAATATTTAATTTCCCAACAATACTATTAACTATTTTTAAATCAATCCCAGAAAATGTTCCTTCGCGATCGATATTATTTACAATCAATTCTCCAAAACTATGTTCAGATAATTTATTAATACATTCTAATAGATTCATTTTTGTATTAATAGACCCATTTTTGACATAAACACGTTGACGTCCAAGAAAATCTTTTTTTATATCTATCCCAACTGCAATACTTTGAGCTCCAAAACGATTGCTAGCCTGTGAGATCAAATCTGTATTATAAAATGCTGCCGTCGTTAATACAACTTTTTCGATCCCAATATTAAACAATCGATTGATGTCATCTATATTATTGATACCTCCTGCGTAAGCAATAGGCATGAATGCTTCAGATACAATTGTCTCTATTAAATCAAAATTAATTGAAGTATTATTTTTATTTATACCAATATCTGCTATTAAGAGCTCATCCACTTCTTTTTCATTATATATTTTCAATATATTAATAGGGTCTCCAACATAAGTATGATTCTGAAAATTCTTTCCCTTAACAACAGAATCTTCGATTAGAAGCATAGAAGGGATAACTCTAAAATTAATCATCTAACATTCCACATATTTTTTCGAATAATAAAATGCCACAACCATGGCTTTTTTCTGGATGAAACTGAACTCCAATGGTTTTATCTTTTTTAACAGCAGAAGTAAATCTATTTCCATACTCAGTAACACCAAGAATATCAGACTTATCTAGACAATCAACATAATAGGAATGAACAAAATAGAATCTAGGATAATATTTAATATTATTAGATTCAAAAAATCCTGTTGAATCAATGACTTTATTCCAGCCAATATGAGGCACTGGGTATTCTTTATTTTCTGGAAATTTTTTTACCCTACCTGATATAATGCCTAGGCCATCTAACTCTCCTTCTTCACTGCTATCAAATAAAAGTTGCATTCCTAGACATATCCCTAAAATAAAGGTATTTCCGTTATTCGATTTAGATTTTAAAAATTCAAAAAGGTTTAAATCGTGAAGACTTTTTATCCCAGCATCAAAAGATCCAATACCAGGCAGTATCAATAATTTTGCCTTATCTAGAACTTTAATATCATTAGAAATTGTACATTCATATCCAATATGATTAATCATACTTTTTACTGATTTATTATTTCCAACACCATGATCTACTATACAAATTTTATTACTCATGGCTAAAGATTCCGATTTTTAGATAATTCACCTGATATATAATAAAGATATGGTAGCAGTAAAATATATAGCAATGAATAAGTGGTGCTATAATAAATAATAGATGTATTGAAATCTTTAGCCATTGTAAGACAAAAATATACTCCTATTATTAAAATTAATTGCCACAATAAATCAATATGTTGCTTCTGCACAACATATAATGTGAAAGTTAAAGGACTGACAATGAGATTCATAGCAAATAAAGGAATTAGAAATATACATATTGTACCAGCTAGTTCCCACTCACTTCCAAATACCATTAAAACAATAGGTGAAATAAAATTCCAAGTGAATAGCGCCGATATTAATGATACGCTTGACAACAGAAGGAATGTCTTATTAAAAGTAGATCTACAATTATTTATTTCTTTATAATCTTCAGCTGATTTTTGTCTAAAAACATCTCCTACGGCCTTACCTACAAACCCCATAGGTACTCCTAAAATTTTAAATGCCATTGCAAATTGCCCTGTTAAGTCAGGGCCATACTTACTTAACAATATTATAAAAGGAATCTGTGCGCTAACTGAACTTACTATTTCACTTGGCAGAGAGAATAATGGATATCTAATATGTTTTTTAAAATATTTTTTGACTTCTACAACAATATTATCAACCTGAATGCTAAAAGTAATTGGATGTATTATTTGAGCAAAAAATAAAGTAATAATATGAGCAATAATAAATCCAATTATTAGGCTTGTATATACAGGATTATATAACCCAAAAATTATTTGAAATACTAATACAGCTGCTGCATTGATTAGTCTTAAAATAATAAGATTATCAAATTTGGCTTCAGCTGTTAGGAACAGTGTCCAAATCCTATAGGCCGCTAGAAGAAAAACAGCAGTAGTACCAAAAATAATATCGAGCATATTAAATTGTGTATACTCTATGATATAAAATATTATGCTTACTCCCAACCCAATAATAGCAGAAAGAATGAAGCTAACGAAGAGCATAATCTGGACTGCTTTCATACGACTATTACTTACTTCATCAAATATAGATACTTCTAATTTTAAGATTGCGGCATTTAATCCAATGTATACAAAACTTGACCATGCAGCAAATAATCCAAATCCTTCCGGATTAAAAATACGTGCTAATAGTAAAATACCAATTGCTGGTATTAATTGAATTAGAGAATTGGCAGAAAAAATTTTTGCTATATTTTTTAAATATTTATCTTTCAAAAAATTCATTAACTATTTTTGAGATATTTTCTTTCTAATTATCGATTTTAATGTTATTATTTTTATACCATTCGATATTATTTATTGCTTTATCATCAACAAAAATATCAAACTGTGGTTTTCCCATTATAAGTTTATGGTAACTAACTCCCCATGAATTAACTTGGTTTTTGGTAAAATCAAACCAGTCTTTCCCTGATTTATATCCTCTTGATGTAAAAAGAATAATTTCATGTCCTTGATCATATAGATTATTTATTTTTGCAATAACTTCTTCATAAGGTTTTGCATCATTATAATCACAATCAGTGCTACAAATTGTACCATCAATATCAAATCCATATATCATATTTTTTCCACTTTTAATTTATTATTAGAAATTCCACCCCAATACCTAGTAAAAGATGTGCCATATTTAACATCCATTGGAAGCAATGGTTTATTCAGTAAAAAAAGTATACTATTTAAAATTATATTTGCATTAGCTAATGTAGAAATTATCATAGATCCTTGCACTCTAGGATTACATTCGATTATATGAGGAATATCATCTTTCATCTTAAACTGAAATCCAAAACAATATTTCAAACTAAGTTCATTCATTAATTTTATACTAAAGTCTTTAATTAAATTATTTTCTTCAACAATACCAAAAAAAGTTATCCCACTCTTTATAGATCCTCGAGAACGAGGAATAACAAGTTGATGATTGTCTATATTTAATAAATCAACTGTATATTCTTTCCCATCCAAAAACTCCATAACAAGGAGAGTATCAAATGAATCGCCTAAAATTAACTTTATCATTTCAAAATTTGTGTTTAAAACCCCTGGTTTTTCATTAAAAAAATCATTTCGCAAATCTGTTGACTCATCAATTATTCTTACTCCTCTTGAACCGTTAGAAAGAGGCGGTTTAATTACAACTTTTCTTTTAGGCCATCCAAAAGATTTAAGTGCATCCTCTAAATTTGTTATATTATTTACTGTAGTATATTTTGGATAAGGAATTTTAATTTTTTCTGCAATCTTCATTAATTCAAATTTATTATTTGATTTTTCAATAGATTGTTCATTAGAAAGTAAAAGTTTAACATTAATTTTTTCAAAAAGTTTTTTGTTTTTAGAAAGTATACCTAGTTCCAAGGTGTTTTGAGGAACAATGACATGAATATGATGTTTTTTACAAATATTTAATAATTCAGTTAAATAGTCTTCAATATTATTAAATGATGGGATAGTATAAAAATCATCACAAAAATATTTACCAACTGCTAAATCATTAATATCAGTACCAATTAAATAAGTATCAATTAAGTCATTTTTTTGTTTTAATGAATAGGCTGTACCAGAAATTCCAGGTGCTCCACATCCTGTAATAAGAATATTAACTTTTTCTTTTTTTCCCATGAAATAGTTTTCTTCTTATTTTTGTTGCTGAAATATCTTTGATTTCATCAGGAGGGACATGTTCAATAATATTATAACCTACACCTCTCCCATAGTTAACAGACTCTATGTCCGGAATGATAATAATTTTAACTCTATTTAGAGCAATTAAATCTTTTAATTCTTTTTCAAGATTTTTTTGAATCTGAGATGGTGAAAAAGGATTAGAATCACTTTTTTCTACATCTCTTATTGCAATACAAACATTAAATCCTTCATTTAACCTTTGATCTATTAACCACCTATGTCCTTTATGCCAAGGTTGCCATCTACCAATAAAAAGAGAGTATTTCATCTATACATTCCTCAATTTTTTTATCTGTTGTATCTATCTCTAAAAAATCTTTTTTGGGTTTTTCATAATCTTTAGCGAAAAAATGTTCACGGCCTCTAATTTCGCTAGTATGTAAATATACTTCTAAAACAGAAGCAACTGCTTTGAAATTTTCTCTTATATCTAAATAAGGTGCAACTAAAGCAACTATGACAATAAAATTTTTATTAGAAAGGAAATGTGCAATTTTCTGTGCAGTAATAATATTTTTTTCACGTCCTTTTTTAGAATAATCTTTATTTGTAGTAATATCTCTAAGATCGTCTCCGTCAACTAGAATGACATTTTTTATGGAATGTTTCTCTGATATTTCTTTATAAAGTGCTTCTGCAAGTGTTGTTTTCCCACTACCAGGTTGACCAGTAAGCCAAATTATTTTATTCTTCTTCATCAAATGAAACGGATCTTCCTTTAAGTTTTTCCCAATCTTTTTCAGGTCTAACTTTTAAATTTGTTTCCCACGCTCCTTTTAATACATTCATTTCAATACCATTTTTATCGCCAAAATCAATTAATGCTTGAATATCTTTAGGGAAACAACTGCCACCAAATCCAAACTTTCCATCAGGGCCTGGTACAGCAATATGAGAATGACCAATTCTACCATCTAAAATAAAACCTTCAACCGCATCTGACCAATTCACACCTACTTTATCGGATAATAATTTCATTTCATTAAGAAAAGAAACTTTAGTGGCAAAGAATAAATTATTCATATACTTTATTAGCTCTGCTGTTTCAAAATTTGTTTCAAGAACAGGTAAATATTCACCAAATCTATCTTTATAAAGCCTACTAACTCTTGCAGTGTGATCTTTTTCTCCTCCAAGAATCACTCTTGTTTGATTGATAAAATCAAAAGAAGCTGAACGTTCAGTCACAAATTCAGGGTTAAAAACAAGAGATAAATTCGGAAATTTTTTCTGAAAATTTTGAGTTGTACCTGGAACAATGGTAGAACGTATTAAAATAATATTATCATCATTTTTATTTGCTTTGTTTATAGATGCAAGAGCATTCTCTAGAATTGATAAATCAATAGAACCATCTTTATGTGAAGGTGTTGGAACAGAAAGAAAAATAAAATCAGAATTATTAACTGTATCTTCTAAAGTGTTAACACTTTTTTTAGGATCAATATCATAAATTTTTATATCAGCACCAAAACCAGTTTGATGTGAGAACCCATGAGCCACTGCAGTACCAACAAAACCCTTTCCTACTACTCCAATTTTAATATTTTTATTATCTTTTCTCATAAAATGATAGAATCAAACCGAATATTAAGATTTCGATATGCTTAGTTCAATAACTTTAGAAACTTTTTTCACTTCTTCTTTTTTTAAATATGGATGCATAGGCAAACTTAGAATTCTTTCAGAAAGATTTTCAGAAATTGGGAAATCCCCTTTTAAATAATTTAAATATCTATACCCTGTTTGTAAATGACCGGGTATCCTATAATATACAACAGATGGGATATTGTTATCCTTAAGATCTATTTGTGCCTTATCGCGCATTTTTTTGTTTTCAAAAAGAATAGAAAATTGAGCATAGACAGATTTATAATTTTTAGGTATTTTTTGACAAATAATTGGTAAATGTGCTAGATTTTTTCTATACAAATCAGCTATTTTATTTCTTAAAATAATCTCTTCATTAAATATATTTAATTTCTCTAACAAAATAGATGCTTGAATTGTATCAAGTCTTGAATTCATTCCTATATTAACATTATCATATTTGTCTATTCCTTTTCCATGAACTCTTAGAGATTTGATTATATCTTTTAATTGAGTTGAATCAGTAAAAACTGCACCACCATCACCATAACAACCCAATGGTTTAGCTGGGAAAAAAGAAGTTGTTGTTATATCAGAAAAGGTGCCAACTTTTTTATCCTTTATTGATGCTCCGAATGATTGAGCTGCATCTCCAATAACTTTTAAATTATATTTTTTAGCAATTTGATTTATTACTCTATATCTAGCTGGTAACCCAAATAAATCAACGGGCATAATTGCTTTAACCTTTAGATTAGATTTTTTTATAGATTTTTCAATTAAATCTGGATTCATATTAAATGTTGAGTCATATACATCCACTAAAATTGGAGTTGCACCTACAGATGCAATAGATTCTAATGTGGCAATATATGTGAAAGGAACAGTAATAACTCCATCTCCTGGACCAATTTCCAAAGCCATTAATGCAAGCATTAAAGCATCAGTACCATTTGAACAACCAATAGAATATTTAGATCCGGAAAATGAAGATAATCTTTTTTCAATAAGATCAACTTCTTCCCCTAAAATATACTGACCACTATCAAGGACATTTTTGATTCGAGTATCAAGCGATTTTCTAATTTTTTCTTGTTGTTTTTTTAAATCAATAAACTTCATAATTATAAATAAAAATCTCTAATTGCTTGACAGACATAATTAATTTCTTCACTGGTCATCTCTGGAAACATAGGTATTGATAAAATTTCTGATGATAGCTTATTCCCTATTGGAAAATCATTTATAGAATAATTTAAATGGTGATAGCAATCAAGCATTGGCAAAATAGTTGGATAATGAATTGCGGTACCAATCCCTTTTGATTCTAAAAAGATTTTTAACTTATCTCTTTTTTCTGCACGAACAACATAAAGATGAAAAACATGCGTAGAATCAATATCAACTTTTGGAGTTATTATTTCATCAATATTAGATAATTTTTCTTCATAGGTTTTTGCAATCTCTCTTCTTTTTTGATTCCAATCTAATATATAATTTAATTTTGTATTAAGAATGTTGCCTTGGATGCCATCCATTCTCGAATTAACTCCTTCGTATATATGTGTATGCTTTTTTTCTTGCCCATGATTTGCAAGCATTCTGACCTTTCTTGCTAAATTATCATTATTAGAAATAACAATTCCTGCATCACCGTATGCTCCTAAATTTTTACCAGGATAAAAACTAATGGTACCAAAATCACCAAATGTACCTAAATATTGATCTTTATATTTTGCAAAAACCGCTTGTGCACAATCTTCAATAATATAAAGAGAGTGTTTATTTGCAATTTTAATTAATTTTTCAAAATTTTTAATGGGTTGCCCGTATAAATGAACTGGAATAATTACTTTTGTTTTTTTAGTAATTTTTTCTTCAATCAAATCAACATCGATATTATAATTGTCTGATTCAATGTCTACAAATTTTACCGAAGCTCCTACTTGACTCACTACCTCAGAAGTAGAAATCCATGAATTACAAACAGTGATTACCTCATCGCCTGGACCCACCTCTAGCGCCCTTAAAGCAAGATAAATAGCATCAGTGCCATTCCCAACGCCTACTGAATTACCAACTCCATACATAGAGCAAAAATTTTTCTCGAAACGATTAACATACTTTCCACGTATGAAAGCTGTATCATTAAGAACTTCTTCAATAGCATTATTTATATCATTTTTTATATTATGATATTGTCTTTTTATATCAGCAAATGGAATTTTCATAAATTCTCAATTGTGCCAATAATTTTTGCTGGAGAGCCAGCAACTTTTGTATTATCAGGAACATCTTCAGTGACTACTGATCCTGCGCCAACAACAGAGTTAACACCAATCCTAACTGGGAATATAACACAACCGCTTCCGATA
>CEUS01023645.1_pt1 | contig 26414 bp, 23 predicted proteins | sample 427031 | NCBI WGS metagenome assembly CEUS01 (sample SAMEA2622837, study PRJEB7988) | marine metagenome | biome: marine biome (ENVO:00000447); feature: marine epipelagic mixed layer (ENVO:xxxxxxxxx); material: "saline water (ENVO:00002010), including plankton (ENVO:xxxxxxxx)" | depth 140 m | reverse complement strand
TCAGCAGAAGTTAATGAATATGAGGAAACGAAAGCTGAAGTTCCATCAACTGACACCGTTGGTGCAGCACTTAATGGAGTACTGGACGGAGATGACTCATTAAAATCAGTCTCAGTAAGAGTATGCTTTGAACTCTCATTCGTTGAACCTACGTAACCTGTTGCAATTTTGAAAGCTGTACCAGCAGATGCAGTTCCACTTAAACCTTTCCAGACAGCAGTTCCTGTCTTGGTGGTTTCTAGAGCATCATCTACTACGTAAAAATAGGCAGTGGCATCAGATTGAATATAACTGATGTCTTCCCCACTTGTATTAGTCCATGCAGCCGCACCATCGGCAATTGACATAGCAGCTGCCTCCGTAGTTTGAACTGACTGACTAAATCCCGTAACAGCAATTAAAATAGCCGCGAGAAATACAGAAATTTTAGCTAGCTTTTTCACTTAAGCTACCCCCTTACGATTAATATTTTTTTTAACAATTTCTTTCAAAAATTAAACCTTATATTATTATAAGTCTTAATAGATTTTCGAAGTCTTAATACTACGTTATCATTAAGGCTTATTATATTGTCAAGTACTTTAAACACCCTAAAACAAAATCTTTATATCATTAAAGCTTTGTGTCGAATATAAAATACTACATATGAACTATATCTCACCCTATCCCCATTGTCAACAATTAAGCAACTATATTTTTATTGAAAAAACGTGCAAAAAATAACCATAATTTTAATTCATGAAAAGCTTGACGAGTTTTAAACAAATATAAATTATTAATAGGTAATATCATTACTTTTACAAAACACATTAGTTGCGACATATCTCTATTTAGCAGATTTAGCAGATGCGTCTTTATTTAGTTTATCTAAAAATTCTTGATTAGTTTTTGTTGCCTTAAGCCGATTGAAAATTTGTTCAACAACATCAACAGATGTTTTGCTGTCAGGGTTGCTTTGAGAATTCATAAGACTAATCATCCGTCTTAATAGCCAGGTTTGCTTTAGAGTTTCTGGAGATAGCATTAACTCTTCACGACGAGTACCGCTTTTCGCTATATCTATTGCTGGGTAAACTCTTCTTTCACTTAATCTTCTATCTAGGTGGATTTCCATATTTCCTGTACCCTTAAACTCCTCATATATGACATCATCCATTCGGCTTCCTGTATCAACTAAACACGCAGCTAATATAGTCAAACTACCGCCATCTTCTGCATTTCGAGCTGCTCCAAAAAACTTTTTAGATGGATAAAAAGCAACTGGATCAATTCCTCCAGATAATGTTCTGCCACTTGTAGGTGCAGACAAATTATATGCACGTGTCATTCTTGTAATACTATCTAATAAAATAGCAACATCTTTACCTGATTCAACAAGACGTTTAGCTCTTTCTAAAACTAATTCAGCAACTTTACAATGATCTTCAACGGGTTCATCAAAAGTTGAAGCATAAACTTCACCATTCACTGATCTTGTCATATCAGTTACTTCTTCAGGTCTTTCGCCAATTAGTGCAACCATCAAATGAATATCTGGAGCATTTTGAGTAATGCCTTCAGCCATATCTTTTAAAAAAGTTGTTTTACCAGCTTTAGGTGGAGCTACAATTAATCCTCTTTGACCTCGACCAATAGGTGAAACTAAATCAATAACTCTATTCGAAAGTCTCTTTTGCCCTATTTCCATTTTGATCATCTCTTCTGGATGAAGAGGAGTTAACCTTTCAAAATATTGTCTATTTTGAAGAGAACTAGTGTTTACATCATTAATAGTATCAACATTAACTAACCCAAAATATCTTTCCCCATCTTTGGGTGCACGAACAGCACCTAATATCATGTCACCAGGTCTAAGTGAATGTTTTCTAATTTGAGATTGAGATACATATACATCGCTACTCGAACCATTAGAGCCTATACTAGTATTACCCGCGCTATAGGTCCGTAAAAAGCCATATCCATCTTTACTAACAGATAAAACCCCCTTCGCTTTAACTGAATCATCTTTTTCTGCATAAATACTAAGAATTTTAGCTAATAAATCATGTCGTTTATTACTAGCTCCTTCTACATTAACCCCTATATCCTGAGCTAAAACATGTAACTCGCTTGTAGATTTAGATTGAATTTCACTTAAATTCATAATGTATTACCTTTATAACTAAAACCAGAATAACTTATATAATTGTGTGATTAATTTACAAGTCCTAAAGAAAACCCAAAGCTCATTATTGAAACTATATATTTATTAAATATACTTTATCGGGAAAATCTTTCAAACATTAATTCCTACAAAGATTTTGAAGGAACAAAAATAGACTAACACAATCAGTCTTCTACGTCTATACTTGGATAACTATTTTTAATAATAAAATACTATGAGCAATAGACCCTCTAAAGCAATGAGTACTGCTTCCCTTCCCTTAATGTCTGAGATGAAATTTTTATAAACTCAACGAATAATGGATGAGGAGATTCAGGACGTGATAAAAATTCAGGGTGGAATTGTACTCCTAACATAAACGGATGTCCTTTTAACTCCATAATTTCAACTAACTTACCATTAGGTGACACCCCACTAGCTAAAAAGCCTTGTTCTCTAAATTTGGGCAAATAATAATTGTTAACTTCAAATCTATGCCTATGTCTTTCCTCTATTAAATCACGTTGGTAAGACACACTAGCAAGTGTATCTTTTACAATGCGACATGGATAAACCCCTAATCTCATTGTTCCACCTTTTTGATCTACTTCTTTCTGATCATCCATCAAATGAATTACAGGGTGTTTAGTATTTAAATCGAATTCCATAGAATTAGCTGAATCAAAATGTAGTAAGTTTCGTGCTACTTCAATTACCATCACTTGTAACCCCAAACACAGGCCTAAACAGGGGATCCCATTTTCTCTACAATATGTAACAGTATCAACCATACCTTCAATACCACGAGGCCCGAATCCTCCTGGTATAACAACGCCATCTACATTACTCAGAAACTCAGCCGGTCCATTCTTTTCAATATCCTCAGCCCTTATCCAAATAACTTCGATACCTAAGTTGTACCTGAACCCTGCATGCGTTAAAGATTCTTTAACAGAAATATAAGAATCAGGGAGGTCCACATATTTACCAACAATTGCAATTCTTATAGTATCTGAGGTGTTTTGTATAACACTTAACATTTTCTTCCACTGAATCATGTTTAATCTTTTATATTTAAGGTCCAACGATTGAGAAATTATCTTGCTAAAATTTTGATTTTCTAAATGTAAAGGAACCTCATATACTGAAGAGGCATTTTCTAATGCAACAACGCTATTTGAACGTACATCACAATATCGAGATATCTTAAGTTTAGTATCATCATCTAGTGGATAATCACTCCTGCAAACAATAGCATCAGGCTGAATACCCATACCTCGTAATTCTCGTACACTATGCTGAGTTGGCTTCGTCTTCAACTCACCAGTCATTTTCATATAAGGCAAATATGTCACGTGGATATAATAAGTTGAGTTAATATCAACTTCATTCTTTATCTGACGTATAGCTTCAATAAATGGTTGTCCTTCAATATCTCCAACGGTACCACCTACTTCAACAACAACTACAGAAGCACTACTCTCTCTAGCCACTTTATAAATACGTTGCTTAATAGCTTCAGTCACATGAGGGTCTACCTGAATAGTACCCCCTAAAAATTCACCTTTTCTTTCTCGAGAAATAACATCAGAAAATATTTCTCCAGCCGTACAATTAGAAGACGAAGTTAATTCAATATCAATAAATCTTTCATAATGCCCTAAATCTAAATCAGTCTCAGAACCATCCTTAGTTACAAAAACCTCTCCATGCTGATATGGAGACATCGTTCCCGGGTCTACATTAAGATAGGGATCTAACTTCAAAACTGACACAGATACACCACGACTTTTTAATAACCGCCCAACGGAAGCAACAGTAATTCCTTTTCCTATAGAACTTACTACCCCACCGGTTACAAAAATAAATTTAAATTTTTTCATAATATTAGTTGTCTTTAAGTATCTCTTCTATAGTAACTCCAATATCACCTGGCCTTGGAATAATTGCAGCACCAGCTGAAGATAAAGCTTTAATTTTTTCAGAAGCTAATGCGTCATTACCTGTTACAATAGCACCAGCATGCCCCATTCTTCTACCAGCAGGTGCACTCTGACCTACAATCAGAGATGCTACAGGCTTATTTAGTTCATCTTTAATATATTCAGCGGCTAATTGTTCTCCCGATCCCCCAATCTCACCAATCATAATTATTGCATCAGTTGCTTCATCATCGTTAAATAATTTCAAAATATCTACAAATGAAGACCCTACAACAGGATCACCTCCAATTCCTACGCAAGTAGACTGACCTAATCCAACCATAGTCAATTGAAAAACTGCTTCATATGTTAATGTCCCACTCCTAGAAACAACTCCTATGCGACCTGGAGTATGTATATCGTTAGGCATAATTCCCACTTTACATTGATCCCCAGGAGAAATTACCCCTGGACAATTTGGACCAACTAATATTGTATCTTTATTTCTCAAATAACTGGATACCCGTACCATGTCATGAACAGGTATACCTTCTGTAATACATACTATTAAATGAATACCTACATCTGCAGCTTCAATAATAGCATCAGCAGCAAAACGGGGCGGAACGAAAATTAAAGATGTATTGGGGTTTGTTTCTTCAAAAGCTTCTTCAACAGTATTATATATAGGAATTTCATCTAGTAACACCTCACCACCACGGCCAGGAGTTACTCCTGCAATAACATTAGTCCCATAATCTAAGCATTTCGAACTATGAAAACGACCTTCACGGCCGGTGGCACCCTGAACTAATAATCTTGTTTCTTTATTAATTAAAATACTCATTATAATTAAATTTCACTACTCAAAAAACTCTTAATTTTCGCCGAAGCTTCGTTCAAATTATTTACCATTATAATATTCAACTTCGTGTCTTGTAATATTTGAGATGCAATTTCAGAATTAGTACCTAACATTCGTATAACAAACGGTCTAATTTCATTAGGATATTCTTTTTCGATTTCCAAAATACTATTCGCCACAACATCACATCTTAACACTCCACCGAATATGTTTATCAATATAGCCCGGATATGTTTTTCTTCTAAAATAATTCTTAAAGAATCAACAATTTTTTGTTGATCAGCACCACCGCCAACATCTAAAAAATTAGCAGGTTGGAATCCAGTCTCATTTACAATATCCATAGTAGCCATTGCAAGACCTGCTCCATTAACTACACAACCTACTTCTCCATCTAATTTAATATAATTTAATCCTAAATCATTAGCACGTTTTTCAACTAAATCTTTTTCGCTATCATTATCAAATTCTTGATATTCTTTATGCCGAAATATTGCATCATCATCAATTTCTATTTTGGCATCTGCTGCAAGTAATCTTCCATCGGAAGTAATTACAACTGGATTAATCTCAAGTAAAGAAAAATCATTTTTTTGAAATGTATCCCATATTGCTGATAAAAATTTTCTAAATGAATCAGATTGGTCATCTGGTAATGCTAGTAATTTAATTAATTTTCGTAATTGATATTCTTTTAATCCAAATAAAGGATCTATATCTTCTCTTAATATCTGTTCAGGAGAGATTTGTGCAATTTCTTCTATATCCATACCACCAGCTGCACAAACAATCAAAAAAGGTAATTTACAATTACTATCTATCGAAATTGACACATATAATTCTTGTTGAATTTCTAATAATTCTTCAACGAGTACACTGGATACAAGAGCACCATCATTACCAGTTTGATGCGTTACTAAATTAGTACCCAAAATAGAACTCGCGAATTTTTTAGCTTGAGCAGAAGAGGAAAATATTTTCACACCACCAGCTTTCCCTCGACCTCCAGTAAGCACTTGTGCTTTAACAACAACTTTGCCATTAAGGGTATCTGCAAATTCATAAACAGCATTTGGATCAAAACAAACTGTACCCTTAGGTATTTGAATTAATTCTTGGCTCAATATATTTTTAGATTGATACTCATGTAATTTCAACTCAAACCTCCACAACATATTCAACAGTAATGATAGAACATAGTCAAATTAACATAAAACCGGCGGAGGGGAGAGGATTCGAACCTCCGATACCATTGCTGGTATAACGGTTTTCAAGACCGTCGCAATCGTCCACTCTGCCACCCCTCCTACACGTAAAAATATAAATTATTAAATATAATAAAATACAATTTAAAATATAATTTTAATCGAAATCGAAACATTATAACAAGTCTAACAAGGGTTATTTATCTACAAAATATCTACCAGTTGACTATCCAGTAGACTTACACTTATAATTCGCTTTATCTATTTAAATATTAAATCAAAATTGATCGATTTTTTGCACTAAAATATTATGCAATTAATTATTCTTAAACAGATATTAAAATAAGTGCAATTAATCACTAGTAAGGTGACATAATACGGTTGGATACTAATCCAAAACTACGAATCAGTAATGCATATAGTTTTGATGATATATCGATAGTCCCTGGGACTGTGACTATCGATCCTGATAAAGTTACTACAGATTTTTGTATCGGCTCATATAAATTTTCTATACCAATTATAGCTGCTGCAATGGACGCAATTACTTCTCCGAATTTTATTCAGAAACTTAATGATTTAGGTGGATTGGGAGTAATGAATCTTGAAGGTATCCAAACTCGATATAAAAATCCTGATGAAACATTAAAAGAAATTATTGACTCATCTCCTTTACAAGCGACTAAGGTACTGCAAAAACTTTATACTTCACCTATAAAACAAGAATTGATAAAAGAAAGAATTAATGAAATAAAATCAAATGGTACTACATGTGCAGTATCTATAACCCCTGGAAAAGTTAATGAGTTAGCTCCTATTGCAATTGATTCAGGTATAGATATTTTGGTAATTCAGTCAACTGTAACTACGGCAACGTACATTTCAGATAAAGAATCAACATTAATTTTATCTGACTTAATAAAACAATCACCAATACCAGTCATTGTCGGAAACTGTGTTACATATGAAACTGCAATGGAATTAATTGAAGCAGGGGCTAGTGGATTATTGATTGGTGTAGGCCCTGGAGCTGCCTGTACAACTCGTGAAGTAACAGGTGTTGGTATTCCTCAAGTAACTGCAACCATGAATTGTTCCACAGCAAGAGATGACTATTTTAAAAAAACTGGAAAATATATCCCCATTATTACAGATGGTGGAATCAGAACTGGTGGGGATATGTGCAAATCACTCGTATCTGGAGCAGATGCAGTAATGTTGGGTACTCCGTTAGCTCAATCATCTGAAGCTCCAGGAAAAGGGTTTAATTGGGGTATGGCTAGTCCGCATCCTGACTTACCTCGTGGAACACGTATAGATATTGGCACAAAATGCTCCCTCAAAAAACTTTTATTCGGACCAGCTTCAGTTCATAACGGAACTCAAAATTTTATTGGTGCCTTGAAAGTATGTATGGGGATGCTTGGAACAAAAGCTATTAAAGAAATGCATAACTCTGAAATAGTAATTTCTCCTTCTTTAAAAACTGAAGGGAAATCCTATCAAATTAAATAAAAGCCGATACTCCTCGAATGATTTGATTTGAATCACTAATTGGAATTATTTCAGCTGTATCGTAAATCTCTGCAATATATTTACTGACCTTTTGAATTTGATTAGGAGCTATTTCTAAAATAAGACATCCATTTGGCTTTAAATAATCTTGAGATTGTAAAATCGTATTTAATATAAGATCCAGTCCATCCATACCACCATCAAGTGCAACCCTAGGCTCTTTTTGCACTTCAATAGACACCTTATCTAAATCTGATTTTGTAAGATAAGGTAAATTAGCAATAATTAAATCAACTTTACCTGGAATAGCATTTAATAAATCTCCGCATTTCAAAAATATCCTATCTTGAAGATTATGTGAAGTGATATTATGTTTAGCTATCTGTAATGCCGATGAACTAATATCTGTAGCAAACACAGTAATTTGAGAACAAAAAGTTGCTATTGAAACTGCAATAGCACCTGTACCAGTACCTATATCAGCAACTAAAGAATCTATTTGATATTTTTGTTGTAAAATGCGGATAGCAAATTCTACTAAATCTTCAGTTTCTGACCTAGGAATCAATACATTTGGATTAACACGAAAATTTAATCCATAGAACTCACGTTCTTCTGTGATATAACTTAATGGTTCTCCAGCTAATCTCTTCTCCAGGTAATAGGTAACTCGATCTCTTAATGATGAATTTATAGGATAGTCTAAATTAGTATAAAAATCTGTACGAGACATATTTATTACAAATCGAATTAATATCTCAGCTTCAATTTCATCAATATTTACTGCGATTAATGAACTTCTAACAAACGCCCATAAACTCCTTATATTATCCACTCTGTAAAGCCTGTGATAATTTCAAGCTCCGTTCATGATCTAGTAATGCACTAATGATTTCTTCAATATCGCCATCTAGAAAAGATTCTAATGTATGTTTTGTTAAATTAATTCTGTGATCTGTTACACGAGATTGAGGGAAGTTGTATGTTCTGATTCTATCTGATCGATCGCCAGATCCTACTTGAGATCTACGACTATCACTGATTTTTTTCTGTTGTTTTTCGATTTCTTTACCCAGTATTCTAGAACGAATAACAGACATAGCCTTTTCTTTATTTTTTAATTGGGATCTTTCGTCTTGACAAACAGCTACAATTCCCGTCGGCAAATGAGTGATTCTAATAGCGGTTGAATTTTTCTGAACACTTTGTCCTCCAGCACCACTAGCGCGAAATACGTCTATTTTTAAATCATCATTTTTAATATAAACATCAACTTCATTAGCTTCAGGTAATACTGCAACAGTTGCTGAAGAAGTATGAATTCTACCTCCAGATTCTGTAATAGGTATCCTTTGAACTCTATGCCCACCACTTTCGTGCTTTAAAATACTATATGCACCTTTACCAGTTATTTGAAATATGACTTCTTTAATACTGCCTAATCCTGACTGAGTTATACTTACCAGATCAACCTTCCAATTTTGCTTTTGTGCATAACGGGTATACATAGTAAATAGTTCAGAGGCAAAAAGACCAGCTTCATCCCCACCTACTCCTGCTCGAATTTCAAGCATTACATTTTTTTCATCATTAGGATCACTTAAAATTAATTTTTGCCTTATTTCATTTTCAATTTTTGCCTTATCAATAACTAGATTATCGAGATCTTCGCGAGCCAATGTAGCTAATTCTCGATCTTCCACCAATAACATTTTGGTTGATTCATCTATATCAATCAACAATTTTTTATATTGTCTAATCAGTAAAACAATATCTTTTAAACTAGCAATTTCTCTCGTAATTTTTTCAACTTTTGTATAATCTTGAGAAATAGTAGGATCTTCTAAACTTTTTACAAGATCATCATACCGACTTTCAAACTCATCTAAATTTTCTAACAAATTCAATCTCCTAAATAAATAATCTTTTGATAACCTATAGATTATCAATACATTCTTTTGCTAAAAAATTGGCTAATATTTCAAATTTAATTTCTTTTTGTTCATTTTTAATCATATCTTTCAAAATATATGTATCTTTCTTAATTTCTTCTGAACCCAATATAACAACATAAGGAGAAGACAAGTTACCAGCATATCTCATTTGACCTTTTATACTCTTTGACATAGGTGCCAAAATTACTTTAATATCCATATTCCGTAATTTATAAGCAGTGTTAACAGCTTTTCTGATTTCCTTTTCTCCTCCAATGCAACAGATCACCACATCAACTTGATTAGATTTTTCAAATTGCATATCCTGTTTCTTTAGTTCTTCAACAATCCTTTCTATCCCCATAGCAAACCCAATACCAGGTACACTAGGACCACCTAATTCCTGAACTAATCCATCATATCTTCCACCAGCTAATATAGTACTTTGGCTACCTCCATCTATTGGCATAAATTCAAAAACTGTATGAGTATAATAATCCAATCCTCTTACTAATTGAGTATTAACGTAATATTCGATATTAGAATCTCTTAGATACATTAATAATTTTTCCCACCGATCTTTACTTGCTTTAGATAAATAATCTAAGCTATTTGGAGCTTTAGCAAATAAAGATTTCACGTACTTATCTTTTGAATCTAATATTCTTAAGGGATTTTCTTCCAATCTCCTTGAATCATCTTCAGATAAGTTATTGGAATAAACGCTGAAATAGTTCAAAATAGCTTCTCTGTATAAATTACGACTTTCTTTATCACCTAGAGAATTTATGTTAAGTTTGAATTGTTTCAGGCCAAAGAAAGCAATGATTTTTGTTGCAAATTCAATTACTTCAAAATCAACAGTTGCGGTATCATCACCTAATAACTCAATTCCAAATTGATGAAATTGTCTGTATCTTCCTAATTGAGGCCGTTCATACCGATACATTGGCATAATATAAAATAATCGCACTGGTTGAGGTTGATTATGCATACCATGCTGTAGATATGATCTACAAACAGATGCAGTCCCTTCTGGACGTAAAGTCAGACTATGTCCTCCTCGATCATCAAAAGAATAAGTTTCCTTCTTAACAATATCTGTAAACTGACCAACACTTCTACTAAAAAGTTCAGTTGATTCAAAAGTAGGAGTAGATATTTGATCATAAGAATACTGAGAGGCAAACTGGCGCACTACATTCTCAATATATCTCCAATAAATTTGTTCATTTGGTAATATATCAACTGTTCCTCTAGGAGATTGCATCACTAACACTCACATCAATATGAATCTTTAAGTTAAAAAACACTAGAATAATACTAAACAACTTACTTCAGCCAGTATTACAATATTAGAATTCTAGAACTTTATACCAACAGATGCTAGCGTAAAATACTGACAATAGCATAAAATTCTAAATTAATAATATAACAACTTAATAAGCTATTCCATAAAAGTATTGTACTTCTCTATATACTCAGGATATACTAATATCATAAAATATATATTAAAAAACAGATTGCGTATTTAATTACTAAATTTGAAATATATAATTTAAAAATCAAATGATACATTTCAATTATATATAGGAGAATTATCGTTGACTGCTGCTAAGTCACTACGCGTTTCTATAAGACGTCACCAAATTAAAGGTCCTCTGAAAACAAGAGCAAATAGTTCTATCAAAAAAGCTCGCATTTCAATCCTCGAAGGGAATTTAGATAATTCAAATATATCTGTTCAAAATGCTATCATCGCTTTAGACAAAGCTGCAAAAAAAGGTGCTATACATAAAAAAAATGCTGCTCGAAGAAAATCAAGAATTACTCGGCAACTAAACAAACTTCAAAAACAGCTTTCTCAATAATTATTATCTTAATAATTTGCACCCATTACTCTATTGACACCTCGAATTCAGTATGTTAATTTCTAGAATTAGAACATTTGTACTGAAAAGAGGCCTCTATGAAAAAAAACGTTTTATCGAGTAAACAGACTGCAATATTAAAGTTTATTAAGCAATTTATTGAATCAAAACCATACCCTCCTTCAATTAGAGACATTAAAAATGGATGTGGTCTGAGTTCTACATCAGTAGTTGACTACAACTTAAAAATACTTGAAGAAAAGAATTATTTAAAACGAGATACTTCAGTATCACGTGGAATCTACCTTGAAGCTCAAAAACATGTATCTAGTCTAATAGAAACATCAGACCCTGATACTACCATCAATCAAATTGAACTTGATGATTTGGAGTTTGAAAACAGAGGAGACTCTAGGACAATAACAATTCCATTTCTGGGATATATTGCTGCAGGAGAACCTTTATCCATCCCACCATCAGACAAATGGAATTCAAATGAATTCGATAGTGTCGAGATTCCTGCCTTTTTACAAAAAGGAAAGAACGACCTTTTTGCATTAAAGGTTAAAGGGGATTCAATGATAGATGCGCTTGTAACTGAAGGAGACATTATCATTATGGAACAAACTACACAGGCTCAACCCGGAGATATGGTTGCAGCTTGGCTAAATGATAATGAAGAAGTAACATTAAAATATTTTCAAATAAAAAATGACAAGGTAATTTTACGTCCTGCTAACCCTACAATGTCACCAATAGAAATTCCTGCTAACAAAGTTTCAATACAAGGCAAAATAGTTGGATTAATACGTTCATTATCATAAATATTGTATACTATAACCAATTTAAATATGAAGAAAAGAACGAAAAGCTTTATATTAGTCCTGATTGTGGGTTTTTTTCAGTTTCCTAGATGGTTGTAGCATATCAAACTAAAGGCATTGATATCAGGACTAAGCTAGTAAAGTAGGAATTAGGAATAGAGTAATTTTGAGACCGCTTGCTAATATCACGGTTTTAGATCTAACAGTCAACGTTCCTGGGCCTTTTTGTTCCATGATTCTTGGCGATTTGGGGGCTCGTGTTATCAAAGTGGAACCTCCTAGTGGGGATGCATTACGTCATAGCTCAGATATGTGGAACTACCTCAATAGAGGAAAAGAGAGTATCGTCTTAGATCTTAAGAAAGATTGTGCTAAGGAGATATTGAGTAGATTAGCTAAAGATGCCGATATAGTCTTAGAAGGTTGGCGTCCTGGCGTAGCCAAAAGGCTTGGGGCTGATTATGGTACTTTGTCTGCCAAAAACAACTCACTTGTGTATTGTTCGATTTCAGGATTTGGACAAGATGGTCCATGGCGAGATCGACCTGGCCATGATCTTAACTACCTAGCATTGAGTGGTTATTTGGATCTTCAGGCGTCTATTGAAGGTAGACCATGGCCGCCTTCAGTTCTTTTATCTGATAAGGCTTCAGGACTATATGCGGCTATTATGGTTTTAGCTGGAGTTAATGGAAGAAAATTGTCTGGAAGAGGAACATATATAGATCTTTCTATGACTGAATCAGTTGTCTCCCTATTGGGTTTAGAATTGAGTAAGACATTTTCTGAAAATGAAACTCATCCCAACGTTACTGGCATACCACATTACGGGTTATTTAAGTGTGCAGACGATAAATGGATTAGTTTGGGTATTGTTAATGAAGATCACTTTTGGAAAAGCTTTTGTAAAACGGCTGGACTAAATGATTTGTGCGAATTGAATTTTCGTGAACGGGTTGAGAGCAGAGAACACATCCAAGAGATACTAAATGAGAAATTCCAGTCATTGACTGCTGACAAATGGGAACAATTACTGCAACAGGCCGACGTACCAGTTGCTAAGATAGTGAGCTTGAAAGATTTATATTCGTCACCTCAATTAAAAGCACGAGACGTTTTCATAAACACAAAAAAGCATAAATTTTTGGCTCAGCCAGCACATTTTTCGTCTACCTCGATCGCTCCTAACAAGGATTTACCTGATTTAGGAGAACATACCGAAAACATTCTGGAGAAATTGGGATATCTTTCTGACGATATTAAGAAACTTAAAGATGAGGGTTCCTTTGGAAAACCCGAAAGATGAATTTGTATGAGTTTTAATTATCAAATAGGCGACTATCATGAGACATATCGAACTTTCAAATTAGATGTACCTGAACGTTATAACTGGGCCTATGAAGTATTTGATGCTTGGGGACAAGATTCTTCAAAAGTGGCCATGGTTTGGGTTGGGCGTACTGGTGATACGAAAGAAGTAACATTTCGACACCTAAGTGAACGCTCAAAACGAGTTGCGAACGCGTTAATTGGACTTGGTGTTCAACCTGGCGACAAAGTTTTTATAATGTTGCCTCGTATAATTGAATGGTGGGAACTAATACTAGGATGTATGCGTTCTCGTACTATATCAGTACCAGGCACAACGATGCTTACTTCAAAAGATATAGCATATCGAATTAATATTGCAGAAGTAAAAATTGCAGTCGTAGATTCAGATAACATAGAAAAAATCCAGGCAATTAGTAAAGAATGTCCAACACTTGAGAAGGTGATAATTGTTGGTAATGCTGAAGGTGCCATCAGTTACGAAAGCATCTTGCAGAAATCGTCTCCAAATTTGCCTAATCCAAATAATTTCTCCAATGACCCTATGATGCTTTATTTCACTTCTGGAACTACTGGACATCCTAAAATGGTCCTTAATACACATGCTTCATATCCGTTGGCACATATAATCACCGGTAAATTTTGGCTTGATAATAGACCTAGTGACCTTCATTGGACTATTGCGGATACTGGTTGGGCCCAGGCTGCATGGACCTGTTTTTTTGCTCCTTGGACTATGGGTGCCGCCATATTTATTTGGGATAATCGTGGGAAATTCGATCCAGCCGGGACACTACATATGCTAGAAAAGTATCCAATCACTACTTTCTTTGCACCTCCTACTGTTTATCGGATGCTTTTGACAGATAAAAAACTTAATGGCCTTAGACCCAAAGCTCTAAGACACTGTGTAGGTGCTGGAGAGGCAGTTAACCCAGACCTCATAGATATTTGGAAAAAAAATACAGGTACTCATATTTGGGAAGGATATGGACAAACAGAAACGGTCTTGTGTATAGCTACGTTTCCAGGAATGCGTCCAAAACCTGGATCTATGGGAGTGGCTGCACCAGGATTTAACGTGGCAGTTATTGATGAAAAAGGAATTGAAGTTTCTGATGGACAGGAAGGAGAAATTGCTATTCGCGTTTGCCCAGATAGACCAGTAGGGTTATTTTCCGAATACTGGCGCGACCCAGATGCAAATGCCAAAGCTTTTCAAGGTGACTGGTATCATACTGGAGACACGGCATATCGTGATGCGGATGGATATTTTTGGTTCGTTGGACGTGACGATGATGTTATCAATAGTGCGGCTTATAGAATTGGTCCATTTGAAGTAGAATCTGCGTTATCAGAACACGATGCGGTTGCTGAGGCAGCTGTAGTGGCAAGTCCTGATGAATTAAGAGGCCACATTGTTAAAGCCTTTATTGTATTGAATACAGGATATAAACCCACGGACTCTCTTATTAACGAATTACAAGAACACGTTAAGGAAGTGACGGCTCCGTATAAATATCCAAGAATAATAGAGTTTGTTCAAGCGTTACCCAAAACTATTAGTGGGAAGATCAAACGCATTGAGCTTAGAAACCGTGAATTAGGTAAAATTTAACTTAAACCTAATGTACAAATTGGGGGAAATTGGGGAAAATTGATATGGGATTTAGTGAAAAACATAGACGTTTCCGAAATAAGCTACGTAGATTTATTCAACAGGAAATCGTTCCAAATATTGAAGAATGGGAAGATAAAGAAGAAATACCTCGGGAATTGTATCGCAAAATGGGTCAATCCGGTTTCTTAGGTATTGAATATCCAAGGATCTATGGTGGAGCAGAAGAAGATTTTTGGATGACAGTGGTTCTAGCTGAAGAATTAGCTAGATGTGGTTCAGGAGGGGTAGCTTTCAGCATCCTTGTACATACTGATATGTCTTCTCCATGGTTGACGCGCCTAGGTACTTCTGTCCAAAAGAAACAGTTCATTCCATCGATTACAAGTGGAGATACAGTATGTGCACTTGCTATAACTGAACCTGATGTTGGCTCAGATATGGCAAATTTAAAAACAACGGCATATCGTGATGGCAATGATTGGATTATAAATGGCACAAAAACATTCATAACAAATGGAGTGCACGGGGATCTTTACTTCGTTGCCGCTCGAACTCGTAATGAAGGCCCACGGCATGGAAAACTCTCTCAATTTTTGGTATACCGCAAAACCCCTGGCGTAACTGTGGTGAAACAGCTTAAAAAAACTGGTATGTGGGCTGTAGATGCTGCTGAAATAGTGTTAAAGGATGTTAGAGTACCAATAGACAATCTGTTGGGAGAAGAAGGACGTGGCTTTTATCAATTGGCTGAAGGTCTTCAAAGAGAACGACTTGTAGGGGCAACATTAAGTTATTCTGCGTCTCAAAAAGCGCTTGAAGATACTTTGAGTTACATACAAAGACGAGAGGCATTCGGGCGTAAGCTATCAGAATTTCAGACACTTCGTCACCGGATTGCTGATATAACGACTGAAATCGAAGCTGCTCGCCGTCTGGTCTATCATGCTGTTTCATTGTTTGCTGCAGGAGAAGAATGCACAAAAGAAGTTTCTATGGCGAAATTGTTTGCTACTGAAATTGCTAATCGTGTTGCCTATGAGACTGTACAATTACATGGAGGCATTGGGTACTTGCGTGATTCAGCTGTTGAGCGGTTTTCTCGAGATTACCGTTTATGGACAATTGCTGCTGGAACATCAGAAATGATGCGTGAGATAATTTCTAAACACTCGTTGACGTAATTTCCTTGACTAGTCACAAAATTTCAATACAAGGCAAAATAGTTGGATTAATACGATCACTAGTATAAATATTGTATACTATAACTAATTAAAATATTATGGAGGAAAATTATGCCATTTGCTAATGGTATAGGAATACCTGAATTACTCATAGTTTTAGTAATTGTACTCATCTTTTTTGGTGTCGGTCGATTACCAGAAATTGGTGGTGCAATGGGAAAAGCCATCCGAGAATTTAGAGGGTCAGAAAAAAAGGATACTGAAGAAAACAACGAAAAGAAGTAGTTTAAAAAACCTACTTCTTTCTTTTACTACCTATTCTAGCTAAAAGTATTCCTGCCTCATACAATACGATAAGTGGTAATGCAACAATAGATTGATTCACTGGATCAAAAGTTGGCGTTATTATTGCTCCCACAATAAATGCGCATACTATAGCGTACCTGCGCCCTTTAATTAATAACTTTGGTGTAACAATCCCAATCAATGAAAGAAAAAATACAATTACAGGCATTTCAAAAGCGATACCCATCCATAAAATTAAAGTTAACATTAAACTGGTATAATTACCTATCCTGATATAAGGTACAGCTACATCAGCCCCAAAATGTAATAAAAAATTTACAGCTGGAGGGAAAAGAACTTTATAACCAAAATACGCTCCAATAAAAAAAACAATTGTAGAAAGAGGGAGAAAGAAATAAACATATTTCTTCTCTTGTGACTTTAATCCAGGCAATATAAATACAGCAAGTTGATACATTATCAAAGGCCATGCAAGTACTATCCCTGTCGTCAAAGATACTCTAATCGCAGCACCTACAAATTCAGTTAAGTCTGTATATATAGGTAGCCCTAATGGAGACTGGGCTCCTTGAGCAGGAATCATCAAAAAATGCAATATAGGATTATGGAAAATAAAAGCTATAATGGTAGTTACAAGGACAGAAGCAAGGCACCATATCAATCGTCTCCGTAACTCTAGTAAATGTAACCCTAATGTCTCTTTTTTATTAATCAATTAAGCACACTTTGTTAGAAAATCTTACTTATCTTTATCATTTTGATCAATACTACCTCTATTTAACGATTCATCTTCAATATCTTTAACCATTTGTTTCATATCACCTTGAAAATCCATTAGTTTTTTAAAAATACTACCCAACGACCGCATTACCTCTAACATACGAACCGGGCCTAATATTAAAAATGCTACTAAAGCAACAATAAGAATTTCCATAGAACCAACTCCAAAAAAACCCATATTATTGCCTCCTCATTAATAATATACAATGACTAGAATAACATCATTTCTAAAGTAATTATTAGCCATGGCTACAATTATCTCGAAAGTACTACTAAACTCTCTACATGCCTAGTTTGAGGAAACATATCAATTAAATCAAATGAAGTGATTCTATATCCTCCAGCTACTAAAATATTAAGATCTCTCGAAAGAGTTTTTGGGCTACAAGAAACATATGCAATTTTATTGGGTAAAAGTTCTAAAACTGTTGCTAAAGTTATTTGGTCACATCCCTTTCTTGAAGGATCCAATACAAGAACATCGGGAATCTGAACTAAAGTCTTAAGAATCTCACCTGTTTGTCCAACAATCATATTTACATTGCTCAATTCTTCAAGATTTACCTGAGCATCAGCTACAGCTGCTTTTGATTCTTCTATAGCTAAAATATTTTTAGAATATGGTGCCAAAACAGAAGCAAAAACACCAACACCTGAATAAGCATCTACTACAAATTCAGTGCCTCTCAAATTCAATCGAGATAAAATCAAACTACAAAGGTTTTCTGCTTGTTCTATATTAACTTGGAAAAATGAAGGAGAAGAAATACGAAATTCACTACCACCTAATTTTTCTTTATAGAATTTTCCTCCAAGATTTACATCTAAATAATTATCCTCAAAAGCTGGTTGTATTAAGTAATCATCCGTATTAACTCCAGATCTCAGTGAAAACTGTGAAGCATCATCAAATTTACTTTGTATAGCAACCATTAATTTATTTATGTTAGTATGCATTATCATACATTCGTCAATTTGAATAAATTTCCTAGTATTTCTATTCACAAACCCCAGCATACTATTTCTAACAGTAAATCTAGCATGGTTTCTATACCATAGTTTATTTTTTGCACCAATAATTTGATCTATAGTTGTATTTTTTAGAGATGAGTAGTTATTTAAATTCTTATTAACAATAATTTTCTTAATTTCTAATTGATACTCATATTTAATATGTTGCCAATCACAACCTGTGCACTCACCAAAATATGCACAGGGAGAATCGATTCTTTCTGGTGAACATTTAATTACTTGATTAGTAATAGCTGCTTGTCTAAGCAGTTTAGAACCACGAAAAACACTTACAACATCTGTATTCACTGTTTCACCTAAAATAGCACCAAAAACACTTACAAGACCTCCTTCATGTTCAGCTTGCATGTCGCCTTCATCAGAAACTGACGTAATCTTAAGAATTACATCAACTTTTTTTTCGAAAATTGTTTTACGTGATTTTCTTGTCATAACTATAGATAATACTTTTACTTACTAAATATCAATCCTTATGGAATAAATAAATTTTAATTAAATATTACAATCTGATATTATATTTGTTAAGGAAATTTCAAATGTCAACAATACAAAAAAAGCCTACAAAATTACCTCCTTGGTTTAAAGTTAAAATGCCAAATGGAAGTAATTTTAAAAAACTTCAAAATTTAGTAAAAAATAGTAGCCTCCATACAGTTTGTGAAGAAGCTCATTGTCCAAATATTGGCTCATGCTGGGAAAAAGGAACTGCTACTTTCATGATTTTGGGTGAAATCTGTACTAGAGCTTGTGCATATTGTGCTGTAACCAGTGGAAAACCAAATAGCGTTGATAGATTAGAACCATTCCGATTAGCTAATGCAGTAAAACAACTAAACTTAAAATATGCTGTAATTACATCTGTAAACCGGGACGATCTACCCGATGGGGGATCTTCAATTTTTGCTGAATGTGTAATTCAAGTCAAAAAAAAGATGCCTGATTGTAAAATTGAAGTATTAATTCCTGATTTTTGTGGTGATTTAAATGCAATCAATACTGTATTAGCTGCAAATCCCGATACAATAAACCATAATATTGAAACTGTCGAAAGATTATTCCATAGGGTACGTCCAAAAGGCAATTATCTACAATCAATAGAACTACTAGGATATGTCAAAACTAAAGATAAAAATAAAATTACAAAATCTGGAATGATGGTTGGATTAGGTGAAACACAACTAGAAATAATTCAAACGATGAAAGCTTTGCGATCCGTAGATTGTGATATATTGACAATTGGACAATACCTTCAACCTTCAAAAAAACATATAAAGCTAAGTAAATGGTACAAACCTGAAGAATTTAAAGAGCTTGAAAATATTGCTCTTTCTCTAGGGTTTAAGCATGCTTTTTCAGGTCCATTAGTTCGCAGTTCATACCATGCTGGTGAACAATATGAATCTGCCATATCACAAATCCAATAATAATCTATTCGTTAATCTAACTGCTAAAACTGAAAGAATTCTCTTGATTCAGTATATTCAGAAAAAGCATCCATTACCTCTGATTCCAAATTGGAAGTAAACTGCCTTAAATCAGATAAACCCATTCGATGAGAGCTTGAGTTGATCCCGTGATTATCTTTTTGACTGATAAATAAAACAGATTTATTTCCACCCAAATGACCCTTCAGGTCGAGGTGTAATACTCACACGATGACCAACACCACAAAAATATCTTTTTTCGTTTTTATCACCTCTTTTACCTGACAGTACAAATTGCTCCATACCATCACCGCAAAAAGGACAAGTCACAGCAAATACTGCTCTATGGCCAACACGTACTACCTTAACATAAGCTAATTTTTCAAATAAATTTGGATAAGGACCTATATAACGAAAAATATGTTTAGTTGCTGAGCTAATTAATCTCTTATTCAATCGTTTTTTAATACCAGTAAAAGCATAATCAGCATATCCACAACTAATACACTCAGGTTCATCATAACCCATAGTCATAAATGAACTACATTTAGGACAAACCATTTTCCCATCATGTGACTTGGTCCTCCTTGGCATACTTTGAAATTCATTTAAAACACTAACTGAATCTTCAACCACTTCATCTTTAGAATATTTCTGTGAAACCATAATAAGACTCCTGATAAATAAAAACCTACATTTAAATAATAATTACAAGATAACTCTTTACTCTATTCTTATACAAATATAAAATTTGTCAAGTACTTTTCTGTTTTAATTTTAAATTAAAGGTAATTTTTTATAGAATTACTTAACTAGAAGCTCTTTTGTATTGTAACCATCTTCAATCTCATGATATATTCCTTGATACGAAAATAATTTTAAAAGAGCGTACAAAGAAATGCCTCTAAATATAATTGTATGTATTAAACAATTAATCGACCCTGAAACACCTATTGAAAATTTAACTATAGATACACACTCTAAAGATATCGATACAATAGATCATAAAGAATTGATAACCAATGGTTTTGATTTAAATGCAGTCGAAGCAGCTTTATATCTAAAAGATAAATATGGTGCTAAGGTAACTATTATCTCTCTTGGTACAATGGAATCCCAAAATAGTTTAAAAAGACCTTTAGCAATGGGGGCAGATGAAGCGATTCTGATAAATAAACCGAATACACCTATAGATTCTGCTACAACAGCATTACTTCTCTCAAAAACTATCAGCTTACATATACCATTTGATTTAATACTTTGTGGGAGGCAAGCTTCAGACTGGGATAATGCAGAAATTCCATTTAGAATTGCAGAAAATTTAAATATCTCTTGTATAAGTCTAGTAAGTAAAATAGAAATCAATGAATCTAAGCTGATAGCAACTCGTGCACTCCCTAATGGGTTGCAAAAAGCTAAAACAAATTTACCTGGTTTAATTACTATAACAAATGAATTTGGAGAACCACGTTATCCTAGCCTTAGAGGAATTATGTCTGCAAATAAAAAAAATATTAAACAAATAACACCCACTTTTTTGGGTATAAATGAATCAGATATCACTACTAAGACTGAAACTATCAGAATCAATTTCCAAACTCGTAAAAAAAACTGTGAATTTATTCAAAATGAAAATAATGAATACGCTGCACAAGCATTAACAGAAAAACTGAAAAACCTAAACTTGATCTAAATATGAACATACTAATTCTTGTAAATACTACAGACCCTGAAGCTAATAGTACCACTAGAGAAGCGATTTCTGTAGCTAATAAAATAGACAACCAATACTCTATTGCCTTAATAAGTAAATCAGAAGAAACATTATCACATTTACAAGAATTAAACGATATATGTCCCAATAAAATCATAGCAACAAATCCTCTTTTAAATACCCAATCTCTAGATCTATGGGTGGAATCGTTTAAACAAGTAATTAAGGAAACAAATCCCAAAATCATACTTATGGTTGCTGATGTATTAACTCGTGAAATCAGTGCACGACTTGCTGCTCAACTCAACATACCGCTAATTCAAGAATCTTCTGAAATTAAAATTGAAAATAATTCTTTAAAATTTATTCGTCCCATATTTGGTGGTATAGCTTCAGCGACAATACAGTCTGATGGAATTAGTCCATTAATTGTAACATTACAAAAAGGAGCGTTCGGCTCATCAAATATTCAAAAATACCCCAACCCTACAACAAGATATATTCAACTGGAATTGAAAACAGAAATGGAAAAGGTAAAATATGAAAAACTATCTCCAACTTCACCTAGTAGACTACCTATGGAAAAAGCATCATCTATTGTATGTGGAGGAAGAGGCCTTGGAGGACCAGAAGGATTTGATTTACTAAGTCAATTAGCTAATATACTTGATAATGGTACTATAGGCGCATCACGCGCTGCTTGTGATGCAGGTTGGATAGACCATAGTTATCAAATAGGTCTTACAGGAAGAACTGTTTCCCCAAAACTATATTTTGCAATTGGAATTTCTGGAGCCAGCCAGCATATGTCTGGATGTACAAAATCTCAAACAATCGTTGCAATTAATACAGATCCTTCTGCACTTATTTTCAATGAGGCAGATATAGGACTCATAGGTGATTGGGAAAAAATCATTCCAATATTAATTGAAAAAATCAAAACTACAAAATAGAGATCACAATAATTTAGGAGCAAAAAATTGTATGGATTAGTTTATCACGGAAATAAAAATGTACGGCTTGAAAATCTACCTGAACCTGAACCTGACAAAAATGAAGTAAAAATTAAAATAGATTTTTGTGGTATCTGTGCAACAGATATCGAAGAATATGCATTTGGTCCTAAATTTATTTCTTTCGATAAGCCTCACCCTCTAACTCAATCTAAAGTGCCCTTAATTATTGGACATGAAATTACTGGAACTATCGTTTCATTGGGAGCAAATGTAACTAACGTAAAAACAGGAACAAAAATTGTACTTGATGGAACGATAAGTTGCATGAAATGCAACCAATGTAATTCAGGAAAACCTACACAGTGTCATTTGCTTGGAACAATAGGCTTTTCACAAAATGGTGGATTAGCTGAATATCTTACTTGGCCAGCAGCAAAAATAATAGAAATACCACCTGAAGTATCTAGTAAAGAGGCTGCCTTAACAGAACCTACGTCGGTAGCTCATCATGCAATACAACAAGGAGAAATTAGCTCTAATGAAACGATAGTGATTTTAGGAGCAGGTACTATAGGCTTACTGTCATTACAAATAGCTAAATCTATTGGATCAAAAGTTGTTGCTATCGATCAAAATAAAATGAAATTAGAGATGGCTAAAAAATTAGGAGCAGATGAAATAATAGATTCATCGAAAGAAAATGTCAGTGAATCCTTACAAAAACTTACTGTATCTGGAGCAGATGTTGTCATCGATACAGCAGGAGGTATAGAAACATCAATTCAAGCTACAGAATGGGTTCGTTCAGGAGGACGCGTCGTCCTAGTTGCAATTTATACATCTACACCTAAGTATGATTTCAATACTATTGTTGCTAAAGAAATTCAAGTATTAGGCTCATTAGGTTACAATATTAATGATGTAAAAGCTGCAATTAATCTGATTGCTCAAAAAAAAGTATTAACCAAACCTCTAATATCAGAAATTATTGGTATTGATAAAGTACTTTCTTATGGCTACCCCAAAATGTTAGCTGAATCAAAAGATATTTTCCGAATTTTAGTAGACCCATCGAAATATTAATCATTTTATCTAAAAACTGTTCCATCCGAACTTACTTTTGTAACACGTTCAGTTCCCTTATATGCAATTGCTTTTAAAGATGTCTCTATTCGTTCACCAGGCTGAATTGAACTTGCAGTTCCCGATTTTAGAGCTTCTTCTAATCCTTGGTTAGTATAACCTGTAAAAGGTTCAAGTCCTACATTATATGTACGACCATAAAAAGGATATCCAAATCCTCCTCCAAGGGACTGCCAATACCAAAGATACTTAAACACATCAGTAGAATAACTTACCGCCCATCCAATCCCAAGCTTCTGATTAGTGACAGCATACCAGCCTTCAGGCATATCTAGTATATAAGACTGATCATAAATCCTAAGATCTTTATGTGGTATTTTACTCAAGTCAATTTCTTCACCATGTTTATCTTTTGTATACGGCCATTTTGTACGAAGACCAGCTTGAAGACGATTGTTAGGATGCCAATCAACTTCTGGATGATTTAATATTTCACCACCTGGTAAATCAATTACACAATCTGTACTTAAAAAAGGAGTTCCCAATGCAATATGTTCACCCCAAATATAATCAAGAACCTCTTCTCCTTCATTTACTAATACTTCATCAATTTGAAGAAATGGAGAGCCATTCAACAAAGTTAAAGTTTTCTCAAAAAAGAATGGCGTCCTGTATGTTCTGACAGAAAATTTTACTGCCACTTTTAATACTGTATCCTCAAGAATAATACAATCCCAAGGAATTGTATTAACTTCAGCATGCAACCCTAAATCTGCCCCCTTATAATTTGAGGGATATCCTCCAGCAGGCAAAACAGTTTGCCAACCACCTTCATACAAATCTAGCCATGTACTTGTAGAATCACCAGATGTAGCTATGAATTTAGAAGAATCACGTACACCTAATGGAGAACGCCACATAAAATCAATATCTGTCTCTTTATGGACAAACTGATATATATCTGCTCCTTTATCAACAAGAACTACGACACGTAAAATATCATTTTCAATAACAACTGTTTTTAAACCTCTATATGTCCAGTCATCAGAAACACGACAACCGTGATTACGTTCAATTTGATAATGAATTTTATTGCTCCTGAACTAATTTTTTATAAACAACGTGAATTTCTAATTTTTCAATTTCTAAAAGTCTATTTTTTTTAACTTTTGAATTCAGTAAGTGAACTCCTACTAAATTTTCCCCAACAGCTAAATATGTTGGATCAAGATTAAACAGCACCCATCCATTTCGCATACATGGATCTTTTAACTCTATATTATTAATACGTACTCCAATATTTTTGTTTGCACTTTTATCCAAAGGGTTATTGTAAAGAACACCTCCATGCCCAATTGTTGCAACTTCAACACTGTCAGCTCTTTTTTCTGGGTTTTTGGTTGAACTTGGACCGTCAGATAGCAAGATTTGTAAATTAACAAAGCTGATTTTATCAATATTTTCCTTCAGATCATCAGATACATTAATAGTCAATAAACAATCTTGATTTGGATTATTTGGTATTTTTTCTGGTAATTGTGCCAACATATTAGTATTTGCATATCCAAATGTTGGTGTATACCAATCCTCTGCATTCGGTATCACGCTAGCACTATGGCCTCCTCCGCGTCTTTCTATGATAAATGTCTTATCTTTCATCTTAAATCCATCTGTTAACGTAAGTTCCTTATACAAATCTAAATGACTCTTCCAATCTTCTCCTCCATAAGGAGAATCCTTTGCATAAGTAAAATTAAATGTCTGTATACCATCTGCACCCTGATTAAACCAATTTGCAACCCCTCCACGTAATACATTAATCCCTGGGTCCATATATCCATCAGATGCATGATGCGCATCCAGGGTAGGGTATATAGGTAATGTTTTAGTCAAAGACCGAAAACTTTCAATGTCAACTTCAAATGAGCGGCATCCTAACGATATAATATCCATAAGGTCGTCATCTATCCATGTTTTTACATCTAGCCCATCAAAATGACAACCAACTATAGTTTCAGGAAGACGCACAGCTAATAAACAAGGCCTTCTCCCTTTTGCTTCTAACTCCAACAACATCTTACGTACCGAAGTTACAAAATCAGTTACTGAATCTCTTAATTCCCACTGACGTCCCGGAGGTAAAACATATCCTCTTGCAAAATTAAGTTCAAGCCCGTCATAATCATAATTTTCAACTATTTCTGTCAAATTTTCCAATATATATTGTCTTAATTCCTTAATAGCAAAATTCCAAATTTTGGTTCCTCCGTTACCAGTAAATAACCACTCCGGATGAGATTCTTTCATAGGAATTGTTGCTTGACCATGTCCTTCATTATCACTACCATTCATTCGATGGGAATAAAAAGCCTCAATACCTCTTTTATGGGTTTCTTCTTGTAAAATTTGAACAATATCAATGTCATCTTTTATCCATCTTTGGAAAACTGGAATATCAATACTTGGTAATCTCTTACTTCTATAAGTTGCCTGATTGCCTTCAGAAAAATTCCACCATATACTGTCAATTTTTACATCATTATTATCAGCAAACTCAAAAAAATGACGTATTAAGTAGTCTAAATCAAATTTAGAACTGTCATATCGAGCAACAGGCCTAGCATCTTTCTTTACAAGTCTCATCCATGCTAAAGACCCTAAGACATCTACCCCACTCACCATCTTCCCTGATTTTATTGCTTTAACAAG
>CEUS01000453.1_pt1 | contig 26451 bp, 40 predicted proteins | sample 427031 | NCBI WGS metagenome assembly CEUS01 (sample SAMEA2622837, study PRJEB7988) | marine metagenome | biome: marine biome (ENVO:00000447); feature: marine epipelagic mixed layer (ENVO:xxxxxxxxx); material: "saline water (ENVO:00002010), including plankton (ENVO:xxxxxxxx)" | depth 140 m | reverse complement strand
AAAAAAATGCTTTCTTGTTAGGGAATGAAACGATTTTCCGATTTATCAACCCTTAATATCCCATTCAAATAAACCTATATAAAAAAATAATATACCATTCCTATTTTCTTTTTTCTCTTAAAACTTTTATGAGTCCAATTAAACTTATTTTGATTCTCTTTCATAGAATTAAAATTCTATAAAAAACTATTTTAAACTAATATAAACTTTTTTATTAAACTTTTTTATTAAACTTTACTTATTAAGAATAAACGGCATAACTCATTTAAAATTAGTTATTTACTAGAATCGACTTTCTCAATATAACTAATGGTCTTATAGCCACGAGAAATAATCTCTTAACTAGGCCTAGCTGAGACGCTTAGACAAGGTATTCGTTTTTCTATTGACAAGATATTCCAAATTTGATAGTTTATGGAAGAAATGAGTAACCTTAATAGAAAGGCTATAAAATGAAAAGAAAATCTTATAGAAAAGTTTTTCAAAATTATTTAATAGAACATGATTTTCTAGCCGAATCTGGAAAATTACTTTCTTGGAATTCAAACTCAAAAATAATTAAAGAATCGAAAAATGGAAGTCAATATTTGACTGCTAATGTTTCATTATATCCGAATGACAATGTTTGCTTAAAGGCCGTTAGAAACCTTTGTAAGTCTATTTGCTTGACTTATGCGGGAAGAGGGAAATTTTCTAGTGTACAAAAGGCTCGTTTACAAAAACTAAAATTCTTTGAAAATGATAGGGAATTGTTTATAACTATTTTAGTGGAAGAAATTTTAAAGTTTAGAAATTTTTGTGAAAAGAGAAATTTAAAACCGGCAATTCGCTTAAATTGTTTTAGTGACATTGATTATTCTAAAATCTCGCTTATTTGGGAAAATCAATATTATGAATCAATTTTTCAACTATTCCCAGAAATTCAATTTTATGACTATACAAAGGATATAGACAAAGTCAAAAATAATACATATGAAAACTATCATTTAACGTATTCCTTTGATGGAAATACGAGTAACTTTCTAGATTGTCAAAAGGTTAAAAAAGCTTTTCAGTTAGGAATAAATGTTGCCGTTTGTTTTTCTCCGGATAAATATCAGTTATGGAAAGATCATTCTTATTTAGCTATTGACGGTGAAATTTCCGACAATCGGTTTTTAGATCCAAAAGACAAACATGGTTTTATAGTTTGTTTGAAAGCAAAGGGGAAAGCTTTAAAACAAATCGGTAAGAATCCTTTTATCGTAAATTATTAAAGGTTTTTAGAATCCCTTAGATCAATTCTAAGGGATTTTATAAAGTTTTTAATAGATAGGGTAGGGTAGACATTAATAATCTTTAAAGAGGGGATAACATGACGATAAATCAAAAAATATTAATGGCGATAACTTGGGTATTAATTATCGCTTGGTTTACAATTAAAATCATTCAATATTAACCTTAATAGAAAGGCAAAAAATGGACGCAATTATCTATATTTTATTAACGATTTTGGATGCTATTTTTTAGGGGATACCATGAAATTAATTATCTTAATTCTTTTCTTATGTATTGGATGTTCTGCCACAAACCAATACAAATATAAACATTCAAACTTATATGAAAGAGAAAAAGATACGGCGGTAATATATACAATTAAATTTTAAATAAAAAAAAAGAAAAACACCTATTGACTTAAAACGAGTAGTATGATCTAATATAGAAACAATGAGATTAGACAATAACGTCTAATCGAAACTAAGCAAGGAGGATATCATGGGCTTATGTGCCGGCGGATTCAACAAAGTAAATGAGAGTCAAGTTAAAAATTGTAGTTTGGTAGTCCCTGAGGATGCTTCATCTAGACATTGTCCTACAGCATTCGCAGACCAAGTGGAAGGGTTAGAATCAGCGTTAATCGGCAAGGGGTTAATGGAACACGTTAATAATAAAAATTATTTCCTTTCACCCGATTCTGGATCAATGTATTGCGAGTATCTTTTCAACGAGTCAACACCGCATTGGGAAGCCAAAGACGGGCAGTACTCACTAATTATGCGGGCTAGTAACATGAGAAAATTCCGCAAACAAATCTTTATGGGAAAATCTCTTTTTGTTTGCACTAATGGAATGTATAACGCTGATTTCACATGGGGAGCAAAACAAACTTCTCAGATCGGTAAGATGGGAATCGATGCTTGGATGATGGGCGGAGTATCACATTGGCTTGAATCGATCAGCCAATTTCAAAAATTTGAAACGAAACTAAGGGAAATGCCTATTTCAAATGCTCAGGGATTAGCATTAATCCAATTGTCTGCAATGGATTCATCCTTCCAAGAAGGAGAGGTTCCTATATTGACCGGCAAATCACATTGTAACAGCGTGGCAGAGCATTGGTTATCCCCGAAATATAAGGAATTTGAGGGACGTACAGCATATTCTTTATATAATTCATTTAACGAGGTTTGGAAGAAATATTCCCCAGACAAAACTATGACTGCGGGAATGAATATCATTAATTTCATGGAAAAATATAACAAGGTAGAGAATTTTGACAACCTCTATAATCCTCGCTTTCAACCTGAACAAATCGAGATCGAGGTGACTGCTTAATTATTCTAGGATGGGGGGAAGGGAAACTTTCCCCTCATAATAGAGTAATTAATCCCTGTAATTGTTTTAATATATTTTAAAATAAAAAGGATTAAAGGAGGTAGCATGAGCGGGTGGAACTCGAAAAGAGAACAAGTAGTTAAGAATGGTAAGGCGAGTAAAAAGGTCATGATTAGATACCTTAAAAACCAATTGAATATAGATAAATGTAACACCTGTAATATTTCAACATGGCTAGGGAATAAACTAACGCTACACCTCGATCATATTGATGGGGATAACAAGCGAAACACATTGGACAACGTAAGACTACTTTGTCCTAACTGCCACTCACAAACACCAACCTTTGGAGTGAGGAACGTTTCTAAAGATGGACGTTTAAGGATGGTTCATGGTGGGCGTAGAGGTGCTATCACTAAAAACAAAATGGAGGTAACATGAGAACAAGATTATTAATAGAACGAGTATCAAGCTTTAAGAATTCAAAGGAAGAGGAAGAGATTGCTGATCATGAGGTGTTGAGTGATGTATTCCTTCATGAGTTTGAAAAATTTTTAATCAGAAAACTAGGTAAAAATTGGTCGTATAAATTTAGAGGGGAAAGTGATAATGGAATGCATATATCGTTAACAATATGGTGGGAAAAATATAATGAGTCTAAAACTATATAAGGAGGTTCCAATGAGTGATGAGAAGAGATGTTTAGAATGTTTTAAAAGAATTAGCTTATGTGGTTGTATTGGCAGACCACAATCAAAAACAGAATACAAATATGAGATAGAACAAATTAGCTACGATGAAACACCAGTCTTAGTTAAGTGGGCAGTTAATATAAACGGTGATACTAGAGTTAAAAAAGTGAGGTGATTATGCAACGTATTAATATGCGAGAACCAACAAAAGATTTAAACGGTAACGATCTATTCATTAGAGTCATGACTGATAATAGATTACACGAAACTATAAGGGCAGAGGAAGGAGAAGTAATTATCCAAGAAGGAGAAGCAACTAACCAAGCTTATATCATTTTATATGGGGAGGTAGAAGTCAGGCGAGGCGGTGATGATGGCATACCTAAATACGTTACTACTCTTAAGGAGAACCAAGTCTTTGGTGAGTTGGCAATGATAGACGGGTTGCGTAGATCAGCATCGTGTATAGCAAGATCTACGGTTATCTTGGCTGAGATAACACATGATCAATATATAGAAATGTGTAAAGAGAAACCAGAAATACTCCTGCCACTATTAAGAGTATTGTCAGAGCGTATGAGAAAAACCTCTGAGTTTATAGATAGGGTTGTTTAATTTAAAATATAGGAGGACAAAGAAGTAATGCAAACACTTAGTCATAGCTTTATAGAATCACTAGCAAACATAACAGTTGGATATGGTCTGGCAATATGGACACAGTATCTAATATATCCAGTATTAGGTATTTATGTAACTTATCAAAAACATTTTATTATAGCCGGGATGTTTACACTCGTATCTTTATGTAGAAGTTTTATTCTTAGGAGGATATTTAATTTATGGACTATGAAACAGCAAGATGTGAAGAAGCTAGGATGAATAGAAAACCATATATATGGATAGAATTAAGTACACTTATACTTATTCTGTTTATACTCTCTTTTATAGCCTGTAGTGCGGAGTGGAATACAAGTGATGTTGGGTTCGATCCGAAAATAAATTTGACTACAGAATAAAAGTATGGTAAGATAATAATTCAAAAATAATAAAGGAGGTAATATGAAACTGATAGAGTGGTATGAAAGAAAGTACAACCAATGGCATTCTGGTATCTTAGTTAAACAGGGCAGTAAACATCTTCACGTTCTGCAATTGAGAAATTATAAAATCCGCAAGATGCAACGTGATGATGTAAGAGACGCTATTTTTATTAAGAGTAAAGTAAAAAATCAGTCCGGCAAATATAAGTATGATATAGATCTCGCTCTCCGATTTTACAAGTATGGAAGAAAAGATGAGAGAGGTAATAGATGGGGCGGTCATTGGAAAAAATTTAAAGCTAACGCCTCGCAAGAAGTTAAGGATATTTTTAATACAGCCTAATAATTATCTTTAAGTTTAAACCTAAAAAAAATGGAGACTAATTATGGGTGGACTGCTAAAACCAACTAAAAATTCAGGTAGGAGTGGATTACTCAAGGTCACTCAAACTATGCTTGATAAGAGTATCATTGATTGTAATAAATCGATACTAGATATAGCCCTTGAACATAATATAAATTTCAAAAACAAAACTGGAATTAAATGCATATTGCGAAGCGATCCCCTTGATCGGGACATGAATAATGACATAGAAACTGTAATGAGGTTTTATACAACGAAGCGTGGAAATAAACGCCTAAGTATTAGAGGGCTTAATAAGTATGCAAAGGCAGGAGATGAACTATGTATATACATACACCGCATGATTTATGTCTATAAATTTTTATTCTAGTCATGCAATAAAATCTTGTGAAAGGAAATAAAAGGAGCTAAAAATGCAACGTCATTGGAAAATAACTTTGCTTGATGATGATGACCTTTTAAATTGGGATATTGACCCAAATAAAATAAGTAATGAAGAATTTGATAAAATAGCAGGGGATATTGAAGATTCGTTTAACCATTACTTTACTGAATTTTTACATGATTCATTGACTAAATTTTTAGGTGTAGATTGGGCTATTAATGAAAACTATAACCTAGAGGAGAAAAAATTTAAAGCTAATGCATCACAAGAAGTTAAGGGTATTTTAAATACAACATGAGAATCAATATAAGAAGACAAAAATATAATTCAAGTCCTACTCTTGTTGATGGGATTAGATTTGATTCCAAGCGAGAGGCTAGTAGGTATTCGGAACTAAAAGAACTACAAAAGGCCGGAGAGATCTTGTACTTTCTCCGGCAGGTTCCGATTGATCTCGCAGACGGAAAGAAATACCGGGTTGATTTTCTAATTGTCTGGATTAATAAGGACGGTTCGTATGATCTGGCATACGAGGATGTTAAGGGCTACCGAACCGAAACCTATAAACTAAAAAAGACATGGGTTGAATCTCAATATCCAATTAAAATAGAGGAAACATAACATGAGTAAAAAAATACAAAACCTAACCAACGAATTTATTCATACAATAGCAAAGCTACAAAATAATAACCTGATTGGTAGTTCTGATTATTCTATTAGGAATCCATCAGTACAATTTGATGTAAAGAAAGCATTAGATTTTGATGCGACAAGCGAACCAAGTGAAAGAATTAAGGAAGGGATAGAAACCCTAATGGAAAATGTCAATACACTACGAAGGGTTATGGATGAGATTCTAGAGATTGACGAGAAAAAAATAGAACAAGAAAACTTAGAACATGAAAGGGACGATAATGAAAGAACCTAACAATGACCGTATCAAAAGACTTAACGATGATCTTATCAAAAGACTTGAAGAAGAAATGAATAGCAAGGCAACTGATAGTGGAATTGATATGCAAAAAGATAAGGTGAAACAATATCAAGAAGAAACAAAGCCATCATATGAAATAAGAAAACGAAGAATATTAAATCTTATGCGAAATAAAAATATAGATGGAATATCAGAAGAGTTTACTAAAATGTTATGTGATTTAGCTATGGATATAATTACCTTTGCTCCACTAGGAACATTTGAAGATTTACTTCATGATGTCTACCAAAACCAAAAGAGATGTTCTGAAATAACATCCGAAGAACTGGATCAATTAGAACGAGAAGAAAGTATTGGAGTTGATTGTGCTATCTCATGGATAATGGGTAGTTTTTATAAAAGAAATAATATCAAACCATCTGATGATAGAGGTGAGGTCTTACTTCATGGGTTAAGCGTTTGTGTTAATAAATATATCGAATCGGTAAAGCTTATACCTATGGACGATGTAGACGATATTGAAATTCCTAAGAAAGGGGATCAAGATGATTAGTAAAGAAGATAAGTTTTTAAAAATAAGCGAGGTATCTAAGCGATTAGATTTCCCATACAGCACCTTCTATCGAATGTTAAAGCGTGGAGATGGAACACCAAAGGTGTATCAAGTGGGCGGTTCATTGCGGATTAAAGAATCCGAATTAAACCAATGGCTAGAAAATATGCCAGAAAAAGAATGGGGTACTCATGCTTAAATCTGGCGGGAAATGGAGTGCGGGTGGATATAAGTCCAAGATTATATCGAATGAAAACACTACAGCCTTATTTGAGGTAAAGGTTTACACGCCAGAAGGAACACTTAAAAAAGTAATACCTACCTCTAAGCTAATAGAAGAAAGAGATAAGGTGTTAAACACTAGGCATAGTATCAATAAAGGAGACGTTAAGCCGAAGAATACTACGAATAATAAATTCTTCCAGAAAGTACCGCCCCTTAAAAATACTTTACCTAGAGGGGTCAGGCCGTCTGGCTTTCAAAGAAAACCAAGACAAGAGAAATACTATTGGACTGATGAGGCTAAAGAAAAGATGATGGATTGGGCTGACGGTAAAACTAAAATCACCGGCACAAAAATGGCGAAGGAATGCGGGGTTAGCTATCATTCTTTTTGTTGGAAGGTTAGACAATACCGTTTATATGAGCAACATCAAAGACAAATGAAGGAGGTTGAGGGGGCAGATGATCAGTCAAGCCCCCCCTTAAAGGAGGATAAGGAACATGAGAAATGATAACTTACACCACAAAAAAGATAATGTCAAACTTTTAATTATCCCTTTGGTTGATCAATATTATAATTTTACTAGAGATCCTAAGAAAAACAAACGATTACAATGGGTTAAGTTTCCTTTAGATCTTATAGATAATTATGAAGTTAATAAGCTCGCAGATATAATTAAGTTTTATCTGCACTTTATGGTCTTATTATATATAAAGAATAACGGCTTCTTACCTAACGATCCTAGTTGGATTTGTACTGAACTCCATATAGATAATCCAGAATATATGAATGAGTTGGAAGGAGCAATCCAAGTCCTTATAGACAAGGGGCTTATGTCTTTTGATGGGGAGAAAGTGAAAACGGATATATATAATATATATAATAATACTATTATAAAAGATAGAGAGGATAATCCAGAACTAAAAATCAAGGCACAAAAAATCATTGATCACTTTAATAATTGTGCCGGAAAAAGAAGGAAGGTTACCGCTCCAATTTTAAAAACAATATCCGCAAGACTAAGGGATGGTTATGAGGTTGAGGATTTCCAAACAGTTAATGAATTTAAAACAAAAGAGTGGAGAGATAACGAGAAGATGAGAAATTATATTGACCCTGATGTGTATTATGCCAGTAAACATTTTGATAAGTATCTCAATCAAGCTAAACAATCAACGAAGGTTCAGGAAAGGATGGTGATATGAGTTCTATCACAGATCAATTAGATTGGTTAACACTACAGGGTATACTGGTGGATTCGGGTAAGGTTAGAGATGGAGAGATATCTGTACCATGCCCGTTATGTTGTGAGGCTAGAGGTTCTACGCATCAAGACAGACCATGTTTAAGAATTCATTTTAATAAAGTATTCAAAGATACAGGTAAAGTAGGTGTTACATACTACTGCCACCATTGTGAAAAGTTTGGTGGGTGTAGTGACTTTAATGGCAACGGGACTAAACCACAAAAATTAACAACGCCACAGGACACATTAAAAGAATTTAGAATACTAGATGAACCAAGGGTTTTCCCTGTATCAGGATTAGTTGATAGCCGAATTAAAAAATGGTTGGCTGATAGAGGTATATCTGAGGAAACTATTAAACACTTCCAGATATCTACAAAATATACACCGGCAGGTAAATCAATTGCCCAGTTTCCATATATCGTAGATAAGAAAGTTGTAAATATTAAATGCAGGTCTGATAGCGGTGATGGGACTTATAAAAATTTTACCCTAGAGAAGGGTGCTGAGTTATATCTTTATAATCAAGACGCAATACAAACCTCGTTGGTTATCTTTGTTGAGGGAGAGATCGATTGTCTGTCCGTCTATGAGAGCGGATTAATATCTGTCGTATCACTTCCTAATGGGGCTAGTAAAAATCTACAGTACCTAGATAAAATATCCGGCACATTAAGTGAGGTAAACGAAATCATATTGGCTGTAGATAATGACGCTAAAGGGAAGGAAGTAAGAGGAGTATTAATTAACTACCTATCAGAACTATGCGGTAAAGATAAAATAAGAATATTAAATTGGGATTTAAAACCCGCTGAAGATGGCGGTATTAAAGATGCTAATGAATTTCTTTTAAAGCATGGGAAGGAAAAGCTTAGAAGTTTTATTATCGAAGCAGGGCAAGACTTGCCGGTAGAAGGGTTGGTGGGATGGGATGTCTTAGAGGAGTCATTTTATAATATCGTAAAGAATGGTAGACCGAAGGGGTTATCTACCGGATTTAAAGATGTCGATGAATTCTATACTGTACTCTCAGGACAATGCACTTGGATGCATGGTCAGGGTAACATGGGGAAATCAGAGCTTCTGGATCAATGGCTTATTAATCTCGCAGAACAAAATGATTGGAAGTTTATTTTATACTCCGCAGAAAATCAACCAGAAGACCATCTCTCTAAGCTCATAGAAAAAAAGATTGGTATGAATATAACCGATGGTGCTAGTCATCCAGACCATAAACATAAAGTACCTCAGGCGATCAAATGGTTTAGGGATCATTTTAATTTCTTAGATTTCCATGACTCTCCTCCAACGGTATATAAGATACTGGAAATATCTAAGAAAATAATGGAACTTAAAAAAGGAGATATCAATGGAATTATAATTGATCCTTGGAATGAAGTATCCCATGTTTATGATGGCTTAACAGAGACAGAATATATCTCTATAGCACTAGGAAGAATAAGGAAGTTTGCCCGTATGCATAACCTTCACATTTGGGTGGTAGTTCATCCAACTAAACCGCCATCTGAATACAGGGGTAGGGTTGGGGAATGGATTCCACAGCGATCTGACATTGCAGGATCTCATCATTGGTCTGATAAAGGTGATTCAATTATTTGTTGTGCAAGACCCATGACCGATGATGGTGTTCTGGCAAACCGTGTCAATATCTATGTACAAAAAATGCGAAGTAAACATATAGGTAAATTAGGAAAATGTAGCCTCGACTATGATCGAAGTACTGGAAGGTTCTATTCAAATAATTTAACAAGAGGATAAGACCATGCTAACACCAGAACAATTGGAATTAAAAAAGAAGTCAATTGGAGGAACGGATGCCTCAAAGATTATGAAAGTAAACCCTTGGGAATCTCCTTTATATTTACACCAATGGTATACAGGTAAGGTTGAAAGAAGTTTTAATGAACAAGCGATGGATCGTATGTGGTGGGGTACAGAACAAGAGCCGTTGGTTAAGAAATTTCACCAAGAGAAAACGGGGGATTTTGTTTGTGATGTTGAGGATACTTTAGTGCATCCAGAGCATAGCTTTATCCACGCCCATATTGATGGGTTGGTTTGCTACGATGAGGATCTATATAAAAAATATAAAATACATGGTGGCATCGAGAACGCATGGAAACTTGTTAATAAGGCTGAGTATGGAGTTGAAGTAAAAACTTCACAGAGATATGATGACTGGAGAAATGGAGTGCCTAATTATTATTATTGGCAGGTAGTCCACTATGCTAATGTCACCGGCATAAATGATTGGTATGTCCTTGCATTAATAGGAGTAAATGATTTTAAAAGTTTTAAAATAAAGGTTACAAAAGAAGATAAGGATAGATTGCTAGAGGCTGAGTTAAGCTTTTGGGAAAGAGTTCAGTATGATGTCCCGCCTGACCCAAGTGGAGATAAGATTGACCTAGAACTACTTGATCAGGTAGATCAATCAGAATTTATCGAAGCAGATAAAGTAGTTTTTGATGAAAAACATGAAAAAGGATTTGACTTTTACTTTCATTTATGCAAGAATAGATATCATAACGATGAGGTTAAGAGACATGAGAAACTCGCAAGGGAACATGAAGCCCTCATCAAAGCACAAATGCTTAAAGAAAAAGTCACCAAGCTAAAGAACCCCGGTGATAAGGTATTAGTAAATTGGTCAACGGTTAAACCAAAGCCAAGAATTGATTGGCAGGGACTCGCTAATGAGGCGGGGTATTCCGAAAAAACTAAAGAGAAGTATACTAATGTCCCAAAAGGATGGAAGCAGTTTCGTAACAACATCAGTTGGGAAGATCATGAGATTAGGTTAAATGAGCGATTAGGATATGACTTCAAAAAATAATACAACGAATGTAGACTTCAGCCCAGTATCCAATGAATCTGTCAGAAAGAATGGACTGAAATGTTTTAAAGAGTTCAGCGATAGATTCCCTAACTTTGAAATTAAGTTATATATGTGGGGCGGGACTATATTCTCTAACCAAGATTGTTTTTTAGAGGGTGTGGGGATTAAAAATGGAAAGGTTTCTCAGTATTTTCTTTATGATAACGAATTCTTTGAACAAAAAGATACGATGGCAGAGTACTGGTTGTCCCATAGGATTGGCGAAAATATTAATTACCATCTTAATTCCTTACCATGCGTTATAGTTGGGAGCAAGCCTTACAGATATGTAAAAATTACAGAACCGCTAAAAGATTTATATGTAATACCAAGTGGATTAACATACAAGATCCCTAAGAATGATTTTGTGGAATTAAAAAAAAAGGATTAGAGCCGATTGTTGCTTATGCAGTTGAAATCTTTAATGGGAGGGTTATATCGTAATCAAAAAACTATTAAATTATTAACAATATTATAAAGGACTTGCCGATGGGTAGAAAAAAGAAAGAGGTAGTAGAGGAAGAAACACAGGAAGAATTAGAGCCATTGCTTTTAAGTAAAGAACAAAAGGTTAATTTTCAAAAATTATTAGATTCGCTTACGTTGTTTAAAAATTCATATGAAACAATCCCTGTTTTACAAGCTAGGTTAGATGCTATAGAAGATGATCTTGTTTTAGAGGGGAAAATATCAAGCCCAAATCTTCAGCAAAAAATATTACAGGTCATGGATAAGGTTAGGGGTGTTGCTGAAGATGCTAAACACCAAATGGGTTACAGTTTTGCAAGCCATGATGCTGTCGCTAATGTATTACATGGGGCTATGGTTGATGCCGGGATTACTGTTTCACCGTCCATAGAAGACCATGATATAAAACAAATGGACAAGGGTTACATTATGTCCGTTGTTAAGGTTGGCGTTAAATTTATTAATGCTGACAACCCTTCCGACACAGATACAGTTTATTCCTATGGTTATGGTTGGGATAAAAACGATAAAGGAATAGGGAAGGCTGTATCCTACGCAATTAAGTATGCCTACCTAAAGAAGTTTGTTCTGCCAACTGGAGAAGATACAGACTTTAACGATTTCCAGAATGGTGATACAGGAACCCAAAGACCTGTAAAAGAAAATGGTTTTAAGAAAGCAAGGGGGGATAAGTTAGAAGCAATTAGGACGTACATAGGAAACTCTCAAGACTCACCTGACTTGGTGAAAAGTAAGCTCGTAGAGCAAGCCTATAGGATTGACGAGGATAACCCAAATTCACCGCCACCAGATGAAGCTTTAGAAAAAATTAAGATATACGCACAAATGAAAACGTCTGAATGGTCTGAAGTAATGGTGGATAAAATCTATAACATTATTAATTGAGAGGAAAGATTATTATGTTTAATGTTAATGAAGTAAGGCTGTCCGGCAACTTAACCAGAGATGCTGAATCAAAAGAGATCGGTAAGAATATTGTCGCTAAGTTTTCTATCGGTCACAACAAAAGCTATAAGGATAAGACTGGAGAGTGGGTGAGTAAGCCACATTATTTGGATGTGGATTGGTGGATGGATAAAGAATATTCATCTAATGTTATGAACCGTTTAACTAAGGGAGTGAAAGTCCTTGTCTACGGAGAGCTTGAGCAACAAAGGTGGGAGAAGGACGGTCAGACTAATCAGAAAGTCCAGATCAGGGCGAATAAGGTTCAGTTTGCGGAACGTGCCAATGGGTCTGGGGAGAACGGAAGTGGTAAGAAAAAGAAAGACTTTGATTTCTAGTTGACGGTGCGAAAGTGGGCAGGTTTTTGCATCTACCTTCCGGCTAGTGGGGATGTAAAATGGATTACTACGGGTCTGTCCAACGTGTTGGTTATGCGTTCTCCATCAGAATATACAACCTAGTCACCATTGCTTTTAGTGGTAAAAGCCGATTTATTAAACTCTAATGAAAGGTAAGCCAATGGAATTCCGGTTTGTAAACATCCCAATTAATTACAAAGGTATGGAAAAAGAACAACTCGTTGCCGGTAATACTCAGTTCTCTAGGATATGGCGTAATCTTACTGGTAAACGCAATGCAACTCAAAAACAAGTAGATGCATTGCAAACATTAATTGAAGAAGTAAGAACAACTAATAATGATGTGCAAGTAAGTCAATAACATTTTGCTATTGGTCTACTTGGGCTGTTAGGTTTGTGCCATCATCCGGCCTCCTCCTCCCTGACATTCTCAGGTAGACCTTTGGCTTCATAAAAACAATATAATAATTACAGGAGTTTATTATGGGAATTATTGAAATTACAGTAAGTGTTTATTTTTTATTCTTTATTTTATTTGGTACGCCGGCAGAAGAGATGGATATTGTTCAAGAAAAAAATAATATCCATGTTGGTGGTACGCCTCCATATTATGAGGGCCGTGATGATCAAATAGAACCAAATCCTAATCACTAGGAAGGAGTATTATTATGGTTGGTAAATATAGTAAAACTTTTTATCACGCTTTATTACAGAGATATAAATCTGAAATAAAAGAACACAATTTAGCGTTGGAAATTCTTACAAACAATCCTGTAGGTATTGGAGAACATACGAATTATACAGAAGAAGCACATAAACATATCTCTGGTATAGCACAGGCCAAAGAAAATATTGAGGCATTAGAAGCATTTGATACTGGTGGCTTTGATGGTTAGCTATAAGAAGTTCCTAGCCCCGCTTGCTATTGCATTTGTATTTTCTGGTGGTCTTTTGTATATTGTTCTAACACAATTCCCAGAAGACTTGATTGATAAGGCGGTGAAAATTCATACAAGGGTAACAGACCATCCGTCTTATGCATTTGATGGACATGATAATTGTATAGATATTAACCCTAATGTAGAGGATAACGATGAGAACCATATTAGGCATTTTACTTCTGGTTCTAACGTCATGCTCGACAACTCAGGAGACACAGAGGGTCGCTCCGTTACTCCAATCTGTTAGCCCTCCCGATTGGGTAATGAAAGGTAGTGGAGCCTTTTCCGATGAAGAAGGTAAGGTGTTCTACGGGATTGGCTCCGCTTCTGGTATCCGAAATTTCTCTCTGCAAAGGATTGTCGCAGATGATAGAGCTAGAAACGATCTCGCTAAAGTTATAGAATTTTATACAAGGTCTTTATTAAAAGATTATATGGGTAGTACTACAGCTAGAGACTTTATGAATTCAGAGGAGGAACAATTAAGCGAAACAGTTATGAAAACTTTTACAAACTCAATGCATCATGGTGTTGTTGTTATTGATCATTGGGAGCATCCTCAAAGGAATGAGTTGTTCTCTTTAGCTAAACTCGATCTGGATAAGGTTAAGAAAAGTTTGTCAAGTTATCTTACCCTATCTGAAGATATCAAACAGAGGGTTAGAAAACGTGCGGATAAACTTCATAAGGAAATGGAAGAAGAAATCTCAAAGCATTGGGATGAAAGAAAGAATCATATTTCTTATAAATTAGGGAGCTTTTAATGCCTGAACATGAAGAGCATTCTACGTTTATATCTTTTGATAAAACAGCGAATTCAAAACAGCGAACCACTATGGATTTATATAGAAAACAATTAGAGTCTCTAGGGATAAATCCTTTGCAAAATATAAATGCTAGGATTGGTATTGCGGGGGCAATAATTGAGCTTAGATTATCTGTAGGAGCATCTGTTTCTGGTTTGGCTTTAGAATTTACTGGTATAGATAACAAGAGGCAGTAAAAACCGGACATGAAATAGTCCATTCTGTGTCCTTATAGGAGCATATCATGATAAAATTAATACCTTTATTGTTTTTACTTGGGGGGTGCGGTGGATTAGGTGAAGGTTTAATCGCCAACGCATTAGGTGGTTTAATGGGTGGCCTTGCAACCAACCATATGCAAGATAAGATTGATGAATATAAAGTAGAAAAAGCATTAGAAGCAGACGCTTTATTTGAAAAACAAATGGAAGAGGAGATGGGAGAGGATTGGGAAGAAGAAATAGAAGAAGAGGATACTGAAGAACTTAACGAGGATACTGAATATAAAAAAAATAATAGAGATGGAGAATTTTATTATTGGCAGAGATTATTATTAAACTAACTTGGTATGAAGTAAAGATGGCATCTGAAATAGGAGTCCTTCGGTGCATTGAATCTATGCGTAAAAATATGAAGGATGCGTATGGGTATAAGGGACATACTTGGGAGGATAATATACAGGGTGCTTGTGGTGAATTAGCTTTTGCTAAGTTTAAAGGTATATATTGGGATGGCTCTGTTAATAAAATGGGACATCCAGATTTTATAATTAACGGAAATCCTGTAGAAATAAAAACAACTAATAAAAATAATGGGCTGATCGTTAGACCTGATACCCCAGTAGAATATCGTTTTGTTTTAGTGAAAGGTAGAACACCAAACTTTAATATAGTTGGGTGGATTTCAGGAGAGGATGCTAGGAATGTTGGTGAGTTTACCGATAAAGGAAATGGTAGACCACCGGCATACTTCGTTCCTGAAAATCAATTAAATAAATTTCAATAAAGGTTCCCCGAAAAGGTCTGGTGACCCTGTCTTAAAATATAAACCTAATGGTTTACGAGTGATTGATCAACTCAATTTCTTTTAGGGTTACAATATTTTGTGTCAAAGACTAGGGGATTTACTCATTTGCAGATTGAACAATCTGTGCAAAGTAAGTACTACTGCAAGCAGAGCTTACAGCTACAATCTTTTGGCTCATAGGTTTACAACTTTGGTAGGCGTTCTCAAACTCAGGCTGAAACCCTGCCTCATCAGCAAAGAGTAGGCTGACAGTATATTGCCGGACAACATCTCCACCCTCCGGCACTCCCCAAATCATGGAGCCATTGTCGAAATTGAGTTTAGCGTAAGCTCCTTCAGCCGGACAGGCAACTTTAAGCCAATCAGGAAGATGATGGTACATAAAAGAGATTCTTCCTTTAGTCCACTTCTGGTTGAATACGAGGTTGGCAGAGTCTTCTTCCTTCTTACTCTGTACGAATATCATTTGGTGGGGACGGAACATCCCAAGCCATAAACAATAAGCACATACCAACCAAGTGCATTGAACCTGTCTAGACTTGGGGATAAAAATTATCTTTGACTCATGAATCGCTTTTAGTGTAGCTTTTAAATAGTCCTTATCACAAAATGCTTTTACTGGGCTGTCAGGATCTCTTTCATCACGAGTTAATAGAACCCCAGAAAATATAAAGTTCTCAGGAGATTCCCTGAAAGACAGTAGGCTAATTTGTCTTTCTATTTTCAGGATTTCCTGATGAGGTAACTCCGAAATTTTCCCCTGTATAATCGGATTTTGTAATAAGGCTCTCAAGCGTTCCAATGAGGGAGCTTGCGATTTCTTCATTAGTACCCGTCATATTGTAAGTTTCAGTAGTAGCCTTAACCTCTTGCCGTTTCGGTGCATCTATTCCCAACATACTGCGTAAGGCCGACATTGCTTCTAATTTGCTTTCCATCTTTAGAAAAACTTTACGGTCTTCACCTTCTCTAGGTCTTCCCTCCGATGCTTCCTTAATAGCAAAGGCAGACATCTGGTCTATCTGAGATGATGGTCTTGTATTTAACCCGCTGACTTTATCCCAATCACATATGTTTGTAATTGGTGTTTCTATAATTGCTTTATAATATTTCGCTAACCAATCTGCCGTTACCCCCTCTGCCTCTGATATCTTGCTCTGCTTTTCTTTTATAGCCTTAATAATTTTATCGGTGCGTAGTAATTTATTTGCCGTAACTTCTGGATGAGAAAAACCCGCACGTTTAGCACTACCCGACTTATCATCTGGGGTTTTAAGGTATTCATCAATGAACTTTTCCTGTTTTTCTGTTAACCCTTTCATCGCTCGATTCCTTATGATTGGAGGTCATGTGGCGTTGTAGTGCGTGGTGACTTTGAAAGACAATATTACATTCAGTACAAGCACATTTCCTGATTATATTTGCTGTCGATCTAACGAGGTCAAGAACATCTCTCAATACTTCAGTATTATTAACCATGTAAATTTCCCAACTGAAAAAGTTTTTTGGAACAAGTTGACCTAGTTTTTCTTCAGCACTTTTTATTTTTACAACTATATTTTCTATGTCATCCATTATTATTACCCATGAGATTGGAAATTAACTTGACTCCCTACAAAGTGAGTAAGAAGAAGCATTAAAGAAAAAAAAATAACAATGACACATACTACCTTAACAACATCCATTAGTTTCATTATGAATATCCGCCTCTTAATTTTTGTACCTTTGGAAGAAATACTTTCTTACCTCTTTGTCTTTCAAAGTACTCAAGTAAATATACCACAGAAAGCCTAGCTGGTAAATAGTTGAAACTCCTAGCCTCTATACAATTCTCTCTTATCTTTAATGTGGGTTCTCCATTATCTCTTAATCTCTTAAACCAATCTTGCAATATAACAGCACAATCATCTCGTTTCTTATTCTCGATATATATTGGTTTTATATTACATTCTCTTCTAATCTTTGTTCTTAGGTCTTCATTGGAAGATATACAGATAACTTTCTCGACATAATTCCTTCCTAGAAATCGCTTCAATTCATCTATAAAATAAGGAGAAAGCCTTCCTGAAAATTCATCAAAGACTACATACTCAGGGTCATGGGACTCACTCTCCTGCCCATTAATAATAGCCCGTCTGGTATGTGGTATTTCTGATGCTACCACTACATAAGATCTAGGGAACTCATCGTTACCTAGATATAAACAGGCTGTTAATTTCCGGCATGGTTTATATTCTGTAACAGCTATGAATTGATTACCACCCGCATCCTTAGTAATTATTTCCATCTTTTTAATTGTTCCTTATAAAATGGGTGGTCACAATACCAATCTGGTATTTCTTCCTGAAGATATTCCCTTCTACACGATGAATAACCTTCATATATACACTCTGTTTTAGCTAAACAATCACAGGAATTATATTTATACACCCAATTTTTATACTCATCAGAGGTTGCGGGGGAGGGAATCGAACCCCCTACCTTCGGGTAATGAACCCGATGAGCTACCATTGCTCTACCCCGCTAATCCTCTTTCTGATTTCTAGAGATTCTGCGTTCATCGATTGGTAGCTTATATTTAATTCTAAACATTGTATCAATTCTAATAACATCTGTTTGTAATGCCCTTATTCTATCTATTAATCTTACCAGTATTTCTTTTGAATCTGATTCTTCCTTTTGGATAGATCTCAATGTTTCTTCTGCGGTGTCTCGACTGATCTGCTCCAACTCGTCTAACCGCTTCATTAGAATATTCATCAGCCATTTTACTGTAAACCACAGACCTGCCCCCGCCATTAAAGCTACCGTAATTGGTACTCCTAGGTCTGAAATAAGAGTCGAAACATTTTCCATTCATAAAATCTCCTATCCAATAATATGCTGAGATGGATTAAATGAATCTATATTACTACTCATCCAATTTGTTTCTATCATTCTCAGAAAGTACTTAAAGCAATCCCAAGCATGATTATCTTTTTCTATAAGAGACTCTTTAGCGTTCCTTGAGAGAGCCGTAGAATTTCTCCAATCAGAAAATCTTAATCTTGTCATCTCCCACCAGAGTTTATCGCAGTTATCAAATAACCTGAACTTAGGAACTTCATTCTCCTGAAAATTCCATAGCTCTTGATTAACTCTTTCACCTACGGCAATGTCACCACCCTTTGATCCTTTTAAGAAGTGAACCCCTTGTTCCCCAAACAATTGGGCGATACTAACCATCTCATCAGACCCCTGTTTTTGCTGATTAGAAGCCCATATCTGCGGGTCTGCAACAATCCATTCCAACTTATCATAATAAGGACAGGATTTGATAGCATTAATCGTATTTAAATATCCGCTATTTTTTTCATAGAATTCCCAGATAGCATAATAGTCATCTGTATTCTTTCCTTTGGCGAAAACAACGAAGGCGGATACACCACGACTAGCGTAGTCAAATCCGCCATACAAAGTCCAGCTATCCGGCACATCGAATCGTGGGATCATCAGCTTATCTTTCCACTCCTCCATCCTTGGGAATAATAGCTGTCCACTTACAGAGTCAAAGTCAACCTCCATCTCCTGTTTCCATTTAGGAGAAGCCATCCCACCCGGATATCCCATTAGCTCATTAGCTAACCACTCTCCACCTTCTTTTGTCTCTGGGTCTTTATCTGGATCTGCCGTATAATGTATTTGCCAAATTCTAATTCCATCTGGAGTATGTTTATCTACAATCCCACGCATCAGTTTAACTCCGGCTTTAATTCACTCCTTATTATATCACCCATTATATCCACTTGTCTCGCATTTAAATGCATTGTGTTTATAACATGGAGATGTGTCCGAATTTTTTCATCTGGGATAATATCTTCATGACAATAACAATCCGCTATAACATTAAGAAAATTCTTATAGCTTTTTATTAAAGAATTTTTATTTGTTATATATTCTTTAAACTTATTGCTATTCATTAATACTCCAATCATGGTTGGTTTTCTTCGTTAGTTGTATCTCTAATCATATTACCTAACGCACTCTTCATCAAATTAGAAATTTGTCGTGGTTTGGTTAAAATAGATTCAACTACTTTTGCAACCATATCGCCTATATCGCCTTCTATCAATGGCTTAACAAAAGGATCTGTTTTATATGCAGTCTCTTCATAATCTTTAACAGTAGATAATTCCTTTTCCACAACCTTAATAAATTCTTCTGCTTTCTTGTTTTGCTGACTATAGCTTTCTTCTATTAATGTTTGCAAGTATTCTGTAGGTTTATCCATTGTTTGAATAAGTTTACGCTCTTCCTTTTTATCGTTAAAAAACTTTCTTGTTTCTTTATATGCACGATCAATTCTAGTTTTAAATCTATAGCCATTGTTCTGTGCTAAATAGGATAAGTAAGGACTAAAAGATGGGTCATCTTCATATAAATATTTTAAATGTTCCCTATGATAAGACTCTGGCCTTCTTGGATTTACAGATTTTTCTAGATCTTTATCTCCAGATATTTGTGCGTCAAATAAACTCTTTACGGTTTCCCTCACCCTTGCAATATGAAGAAAGGTTTTGTAACTTTTATCGACAGAAGCATTTAAATTAACATCCTCAGACCAAAAGATAGTTTTAAATATAGGATAAGATGTAAAATGTTTATCTGGATATTCCTTATCGTAAAGCATTTTGTCTGCGATTAAAGCTAATAACTGACCAAAAGAACTCAAGAATGTATGGTTTAAGTAAGCAAGTTTAGCTGCTGGCATCCCAACCATTTTAGCTAATGCTCTAATAGATAATGGTGTAGTAGAATAGGCACGATCTTCCATAGGTTTAGCTTGACTTTTTGTTGGGTCTATTGGCCTGTCAAGAAATGTATCTATATTACTATTATAATTATTGTATGCTTGATATAAAGCAGGTGTAAGACCAGAAGCACCAGAATGCGAAAAAGTATCACCAATAGTCCTAACAATAAGATGAGATAAAGCTTTTGCCTCTGCCGGTTTTAAATCTTTTTGAAACCAATCATAGAAACCTTCTATAATACGGGTCATAGCCCCCCACTCAAAAGCTCTTGGTATTTTAAAATACTTAACATCAGCATCTTTTTCGCCATATACCCAAGGAAATAACTTAGACATCATTTCCCTAGCTTCTTCTGGTATAATACTAGCTGGAATAAAATGGTACATATCTAATTCCCACTCTTTACGATCATCTAATTTGCCTTCTTCTTTAGTAAAAGCGTAAGCTGAAAGAGAAGCTAAAGCATACATAGAAAACTGAGTCATAAATAAAGCTGGATTTCTCTTTAATGTCTTCCCAGCTTGAAGCCAACCCTGCATTCTAGCATTCATAAAAGGAATAGTAGCTGCTAGTCCTCTTATAAAGCTACTAGAACCGCCTTTACCAAAGTCAACCGATACTTCTCTGGCAGCTTTAGCAGCCAACAATGTGGCATCTATCTCGTTCATTGAAAAAGCAACACCATCTTCATCTGTTTGTATAAACTGAGCATATTCAGGTGGAACGGGACTCCATATTTTAAATTTAATTTTATCTAATAAAGATGCATTATCCCCAAGCCTAGCTAGATTATCACCTTTCATCAACTCTTCTTTGACAACTTTAAATTCTCTTATCCTAGATAAACTCTCAGTCATCTTACCAAAATCAGCGAGCATCCTAAGAAGAGCAACCGGGGAAAGAACTTTATCTTGCATTATTCTTGGAGATATCAGTTTTTGTAAGTCCTTAACATTTTTAGGTTGTGACCAAACGAAAGGATTCTCCCATTGGCTTGCGAAACTACCACCGAAACTATTCATGATATTCCTTGCTTCTTTATCAAACATGAATATTTTCAATCCACGCATTGCACTAACGATAGGCCAAGGCTTTGATCGAGCGGAACTTTGGAATCCAGAAACTATAGTGTCCCTCATAAAGTTTCTTATAATAAAGTCTGGACTTAAAACAATCATTTCACGCTGGATCTTAGCTGGTAACTTACCAAATAATTGGTAGGCTCTTTTTAAATTATCTACAGCTTGCTTACCCATCCAATTATCAACAAACCTAACAACCTTCGGCTGTAATAAGTCTAATGTATCTTGCAGTATCCTGCCTTCCTCTGTATCTTTTATCTCTAGAAACTTACGTTCTCCATTTTTATAAAACACATATGTTGTGCTTGAGTCAATCGAAGGCCTAAAGAAAGACTGTAGAGCCATCCTGCCATCATGAATTGTCTTCACCTTATTATCTGAATATTCTTCTTTAATATTCTGATAATTTTCATTAGGTTTATAAATAACAAATTTATTTTGTGTATTCTCGCTAGCAATAGAATGTATAAGTATTCCATCCTCATCAACATCAATCATATTGTATTCAAGAACTTCACCAATACCAACATCCCACTCAAGTTCAGATAGCTTTTTTTCTATAGCTTTCATATTTTTATTAGATAAAGTTGCATCTGTAACAGATATATTGTCTTTATCTAATTCACGAATAATTTCATTTCTAGATAAAAATATTGCCTCTTTGTTTTGCGGTTCATCATGAAATGTAATAGGATTATCTGATTCATTAACTGGATCTGTGGCTCCTTTTTCAGGAAAATCTTTTGCTGACATATATTGATACATATCATATAACTTAACCATAACATCGTTGCGATTTGCAGATCGAACTATAGTAGAATAATTTCTCATTAAACTTTCAATCGGATCAATTATTCTATGAGTCCCACCTTTCATAGCTTTTGGTTGCCAGAAATCTAAGCGTCCAGTTTTATAAGAATGAAGAGTCTCCCCAGTATCCATATCTCTTTTCCTAATATATGGGACATAATCAGTTTCAATCCTAAACCTTTCTCTTACCTCTGGAGAAATTAAACCGGCATCAACTGCATAATCAGCTAACATTTCACCAAACCCAACTAGCTCTCTATGTGCTTTAACAAACACATTGTATGCATCAACGTCATTTTTTTTCATGTGCTTTTCTACTTCATCAATAATTGCCTTAATCTGTTCATCTGTAAATAAATTTTCTTTATCACGAGTCTTTAATGTTTTGGCTCTTTTAGCTAATGCATACGCACTAAACATAGTTGAATAGGTGATATCCTTATTGATACTATCTTTGTTGGCATCCGAAACCGTGTATCTACCACCACCTAATTCTTTACCAAGTATAGATTTTCTTCCATTGAGATTTTCTATTGGCAAAAGAATCCACTTTAAACTTCTAAAATCCCCCGCCTTAACAGGTACCCATTCCCATTCAACTTCTTGTATGACATTCCCATCTTCATCCTTAACTACATTACCCTCATCATCTAACTTATCAACCATTTTAGACTTTCTTCTAGTGATATCTTTCCCATCAGAGTCTTTTAAAATGGTGTTATAAAATCTTTCTAATCTTTCCGCTCCCTTTTTACTACTATAATTCGTTGTTGTAATACCCATTTGTGAAGCTAACTTATCTAAAGATAAACGCATTCTCATATCAAACGGTGTTACAAAGTTACCTGATAATCCATAACTAATACTAGAACCCTCACCAGACATTAACTGGTAAGCTAACTGAGGATCTTCATGTGCGTGGAGCTTGAACTTCTTACCATCGTTAGTCATCCAAGTTCTTGCCAAACCTAAAGAATGACCGGCATCAAACGCCTTATTAATAATTGTATCCATTTTTGTTACAGTATTAACCTCTGTTATTTTACGATCCACCTCTTCCTGTTTACCTAAACCACCTACCATGAGAGACAAGCCTTTTGTTAATTCAGAGGCGTGATACCATTTTTGACCGGCAGAATGCATTTGAAATACCCAAGTAGCAACGGTTGGTTTCTTGTTTAAAAATGCAACAAACTCTTTATATAGTGCCGGATAATTCTTTGCTGTCGTCTGGCTGTCATATATATATTGATTTAAAAACTCCCCCCATATAGCATTAATTTTTTCGTTTTCTGTTTTAAACTCACCTATATTTTCACCAAGTATTGCTTGATCTAAATGTAATCCTTTTATTTTTTCAGCCTTAACAGCACGATAATAAGCCGTATGTAAACTCTTATGATAGCCACTTAAAGCTGATCCAAATAAATGGATTAACTCTTGAACATCTGAAAGGTTTTTTATCTTCCACTTTCTTGGGTTAGTTGGATCTAGCTGTGTTTTAAAACCGGGCTTAAATTTAATACCAATCCCTTCAGATAATAATTCACGGATTCTTTCAGCCGTAGTTAATTTTACAGAAGCTCTCTTATCATCTAATCGCTTCCATAATTTTTTAAATCTATTAAAAATAGATTTTTTCTGTGGAGTATCTATAATACGAGGACTATCTGTGGAAATGACAGGCTCCCCACTTGGATCTTCTATCCCCTTCCAAGTAAACTCATACGGCTCTTTTGTGAGATTAGGGTTAACATCATAAAATTTAATCTTTTTATTATTAATAATTGCTTGTTTAGCTTCATTTGCCATAAAAGCAATTTGTTCATCCGTATATCCAACTTCATTTAAAAGACTATGCATCTCATCCGAAACTTTTTTATCCCTTTTCTTCTCTGATTTCTGCCGTTGATGTATATAATAGGACATAAGGTAAACACTTTTAACAATATCCTTATCATCATCTGCTTTTGGAACCCAGTTCTCACCAACTTGTAGATCCTCTTCAAACGCCTCCCGTCTTTGTTTGCTACCAGATCCCTGTCGATACTTATATTTTTTTGCAGTATCCACAATTCGTTGCCTAGTTTCTGGGTTTTGAAAAGAAACCGTAAAAGGAGTTTCCAAATCATCCGGCCTTTGATTTAAATTATTCAATTCGTTTGCGTCTTGTTGGGCTGAGTTTAAATTATTATATTGTTTCTCCATTCTTTCTTTTGTAACTGGATTATTAATATAAAATTTACCATCTTCATCTTCTTCAACCTTAAACTTAGACGGGTCTTCCGCTTCTACAATAATCGGATCAAGAACAACCGGCTGATCTAATAAAGCACTTTGTGTTGATTCCTCTTCAGTTTCATTAACTCTTTCATCAGTTCTTCTTGCAAGTTCTGCTAGAGCATCATCTCTTTTTTGTCTAACAACATTATATTGATTGGCTATTGCTATCATGCTTGGGTCATCAGACCCATCAGCATCTTGTTCTGCTATAGGCTCTCTAGCTAAAACTTCATCAGCATTATCTACCAAGTCTTGCAATGTTTTATTATCGGACTCACTTATATTAATGTCTTGATTTATAACATAAGATAGTCCAGTTTCATCTAATGTAGATCCAACATCAAACAACCCTTCACCCTCTAATCCTTTAGTAATTTCTTTATTAATCTTATCTATTTGTATTGGTGCTGTAATTGCTACAGCAGTAGTCATAGTAAGGGCGGTTGGGCCAGATACAAGTGAGCCAGTTATAGTATCATTAATTACATTATGCCAAATATTAACAGGCTGACCACCCTCACGGAGATAATAATTCCTTGTCATAGTTTCAGCAAAACCTTCTTGCATCCCCTCCGCAACCATTTCTAAACCAGTACCCTTTAACCCTTCTTTAACAGCACCTATTTTATTAAAGAATGCTTTATTATATTGTACTTTTTTGCCACTCATAATTTTACCAAGCCATCCGGCAAACGGAGTCATGGCTAAAGCAGAAATATCACCACTAACAATCCCAGCTTCATAGGCTAATTGTCTTGATACTGATTCAACCGCATAATCATGTAGCTTGTCATAGTCTTCTGTGGGAACTCCATGCTCTGGATTATTTAATAACTTATCCATAACACGATTATAGAGTGGACTTTCTTGCCATAAATGTGCGGGTTGTTCAGATAAAGATTCATATACTTGACTGGATGTAGAAAGAGCCGTTGCGGTATATTGAGTCCCAATAGCTGATGTAAAGTAACCAGTTTTTCTAACAGATGCTAATGCTTTGGGAGTTAAAGCTGCCGGTATCCCAGCTAGTCTTGTTAATAAAGCACCTCCAATATAAGCCGATCCTAATGTTGCTATAATATTTGGGGATTGCACCGCAACCATAGCAAGTAATGTATTGATATCGGCATTACCAACATGATAATTCCCTTCGGCATCTTGAGTAACAAAGTTTCTTTCTAAAGCATCTTGTGTTTCCTTTGATAAGTTAGCTTTGAATTCGTTAACATTTTCTTGCAATCTATCTGTATCACCTGCTGGCCCTAACATTGATAGTATGCCTCTTACACCTTTTTTGGTAAGACTTCCTAACTCCCAAAAATTACTGGGCATATCAGATGTATCCATATTTCTACTTGCATCTTCAGCGATATTTTTTAATCTTTCCTGTAGCTCTTCCTTAGAATACACATCCATACCACCTACTATATCTTTCCAAAAACCTACAGCACCCATAGCAATCAGATCATCAACATCTTCCAATGGAATCTTCCAATCAAATCTTTCTGATAATGGTGTTGTATCTTTATCCCATTGTATAAGTGGTTTCGTTTCTGTTTCAGGAGGAATATTTGCATTAGGAGAATCTATGTCTCCTTGAAAGTCATAAGAGAAATCTTCATCTACCGGGGGTTGATACAATGTAAGCTCCGGCATTACATTAGGTGTGTTTACTTTAGGTTTAGTATCTTTTAACTTAGGGATTTCTTTCTCTGTAATGAGAGATTCTTTAGTTGTCATCACAGGGTCACCACCAACCACAGTATCAGGGGATTGACCACGAGCCTTCTCTATATTCCTAGCTCTTTGATTGAAAGTTTTTAAAAAATCAGCAAATGGTTGCATTAATTATCGTCCTCTTCATTTGGGCGTACACTTGATTCTACTATCTCTTCGGGATAAATCCCTTGTCCATGAAACTGGCGTATTCTCTGATTTGATTTATAATCTTCTGTGAGCATATTATCAAAATGAACATGATCCCCC
>CEUS01021777.1_pt1 | contig 26482 bp, 28 predicted proteins | sample 427031 | NCBI WGS metagenome assembly CEUS01 (sample SAMEA2622837, study PRJEB7988) | marine metagenome | biome: marine biome (ENVO:00000447); feature: marine epipelagic mixed layer (ENVO:xxxxxxxxx); material: "saline water (ENVO:00002010), including plankton (ENVO:xxxxxxxx)" | depth 140 m | reverse complement strand
CAGTCATATATATTTTCCTTGAATGACTTTCTTTACAAAAATTAATTTAAAATGCTCGTAAGTATATAAAACCTAGGCAAATTGATATTCACGAGTTGCAACCAGCAACTGGAGAACTTCTATTAGTCTTTCTTCACCGTCACAGTTCCAGTCAAAATCCCCCTGTTTCTCAGAGTGGTCAATTAGCTCTCTCCGTGTTTGATCGGAGACATCCATGGGGCCCATGATGTCCAGGCATGCGTCTATAACGTCTTTGGGGATAGACCCAGCAAGTTTAATTCGATCGATAATGTTTCTCACACCGGGTCTTTCAGTGTCGGATATGAGTTCGGAAACGAAATTAGTTCTCTTCATTAACGTTCCGCTATTTATCCATTCAATGCCATTGTGCCAACCCTCAACACTGGGTGGATTTAGAAGATCTTGGCCCATGTAGGCAATCTGACCTGTCCAGTCCAATGTTTCTGGAGAGGGCCTGTCAGTGCCGCCCACTAGTCTCAGGGTACTAATCACGACCTCTGTAGGATTCTTAACTCTGGAAAAACGCTGTTCTTTAAAGAAATCACTTGTGAAAAGTTTTTGAAGGACGGTCCCCATATGGTAATCAGAAGCCATCAAGGCTTCAGCAAGAAAGTCAACGGCCTTCGGATCGTTCGGGGGGGTAACGGACCATGCTGGCACCTGGGGTTCATCTGCGACGAAAAAACTGTATAGATGACGTGCAATAAACTGAGCCGTGGCTGGCTTTGAGAGAATAATATCAATTATCTCCTCACCATCGAAGTTTCCGGTATGACCAAGAAATTCTTTGTCAGTATAGTCGTGATCTTCAGGGATGAACTTAAATTCCCAGTCCCATCGGCCCATGTGGAATCGAGGTAATTTGTGTTCCAGTGTCCAACCTGTGAATGCCCTTGAGCATTCGCGCACATCCGTCTCGGTGTAGTTTCCTACCCCCATTGTGAATAACTCAAGAAGTTCCCGTCCCCAGTTTTCGTTGACAGAATCAACGTGGTTTTCATTATTATCCAGCCAGTAGATCATAGCGGGACTTTTTGCGACCTCCATCAGGATCTCTTTATATTTACCCAGACCCTTGTCGCGAAACATATCTATCATGTCTTGGATTTCGTCGTAATGGTCAACTTTGGCTACTCCGGTAGCAAAGATGTTGTGATAGAAAAGACACATTTTTTCCTGAAGAGGGGCCTTGGTACTAATCATGGTCCAAACCCATTCCGCCTGCCCTAACCCCCCCATTGTTCCAGGTTTCCACCACATGGGGTAATACCGGAGAAACCGGTATCGGTCGACTGGGTCTTGTAAAGAAGGGGCGAGCAATTCCTCCACAGTTTCTTCGTATCCCAATAGGGACCGACTTTCTAGTTCTTCCCGAGAAGCACCGAAACCTGCTCTTCTCATCAGATGTGCCATCATATCTATCTTGGTGTCTGCTTTTGTTAGCACCATAATCTAGTCTCCGTCATTTTTATGACTATTTCGGATTGTAAACTTGTGGCTGTACAGGATAGCAGGACTAACTCTCGCCAGTACAGTCGGTCTTAGTAGAATATAAGTTTCGAAGTTTTAGGCTTAGTCGTTCAGTTTTTTTGGCGTGCCTGAGTTTTCATCAATCTGGTCTTTATCCCAGAGGTCAGCAAATGTAAATGCTCGGGGGCAGTGTCCGTAAGCTTCATCAATTGTTACTAACATACCCTGTAAAACCTTGGCTTTTTCGTCCGGGTTTTGTACCTCGAGTGCTATTTCTAATTCCTTTAATTTTTGATCAGAAACAATCTCCACCGATCCATTAATACGTACGGTTTCATTTACTCCTGGAATAAAAAATATGAGGCCAATATGTGGGTTTTCGGAAGTATTTTGATAGGACTGAAAGAGTCGGTTTCCCGCAACATCTGGGATTAGGATCTGACGGGTGTTGAGAACTTTTACAAAACCGGGAAGCCCTCCCTTCGGCGATGCGTCGCAGCGACCTGAAGTGTCAGCTGTAGCCATGACGCAAAAAGGGGATTGTTGAATAAACTCAATATGAGTGTCCCTGAGTTCGTCAACAATTTTGTCGACTGGACGTCTGACTGGAAAGCCGAACTTTCTGGTGAAGGAGTTGTCGAAATTTTTCTTAATGTCTTTGTCGGTTTGTTGAGCCATATAAAACTCCTTTTGCCTCTTATTCTCTTAGAAAAGATGCTACTCTTTCACCGACCATCATGGTCGTTGTGTTTGTGTTTGCCCTTACACATTCTGGCATAACAGATGCGTCAGCGATATATAGGTTTTCTACCCCTAGAACTTGGCACCTGTTGTCAACGACTGTCATAGGGTTTGAATCTGAACCCATTGCACATGTGCTTGTTAGGTGATTGCCTGTTGTTGTGTTTGCTCTTAGCCATGAATAAAGTGACTCTTCTGACGATAGTATTTCGTCGGTGGGTGATGTTCTATTACGAACAATTTCAGCAAGTTCTGAGTTGTCCATTATTGAGGAGGCAATTCTGACTCCGTCCGCCATTCTTTCCACATCCGTATCTGTCTTAAGAAGATTGAGAGTAATGTCAGGCATGTCAGTTGGATTTGAAGAGCGTAGCCTGACGCTACCTTTGCTTTTTGCTAGATAAAGGGAAATAGTAATCTGGATTCCCGTTATATTTGGCTCTGATTTTCTTGCCTGGAAGGATGGAATGAAGTCACGATAGTCACCATCTGTGGCGTATGAGCACATCCACATTAGCATGTCATCTGGCAAGGATGAGCCGGTAGCGGTAAATCGAAGTCCTACCTGCAATCTAGGTGCGGTTGTGTCGAGCGAACCAACATCATGAACTGTTGCGTTAACAAAGTTCTGGGGATGATCACGGAGATTTTCCCCTACCCCAGGCAGGTTAATGAGGGTTGTTATTCCATGTTCTTCAAGATGATCAGCAGGTCCTATCCCAGAGTGCATTAATATCCGGGGATTTGCCAACGAACCACCGCACAAGACAAAAGTTTCAGCATCGGCGGTAAATAGTTCACCGTTACTTTCTACCTGAACGGAGGAAATACGGGAGTGATCTATTATGAAGCGTTCTACTCTACAGTTGGCTTTTATTGTTAGGTTTAGTCGGTGTCTTGCAGGTGCCAGATATCCTAAGGCTGTGCTCATTCTAATTCCCCGGGGGTTGTTACATGGAAAAGGACCTACCCCGTTTGCGTCAGGTAAGTTAAGGTCTGCCGCATATGGGTAACCGAGAGATCGGCAAGCTGCCTGAAAACCCTTTTGCGGATCTGTCCAGTCACTTTCAGGAAATCTATGAGCAACGATAGGTCCTTCCTTACCGTGAAAATCTCCACCGAAGTTTGTATCGGTTTCAAGTTTACGGAAGTAAGGCAACACGCTCTCGTAGTCCCAACCCTTTATGCCCATGTTCTCCCAAAGTTCAAAGTCATGGGTTAAGCCTCTCAAAAAAATCTGACCGTTAATGGAACTTGTTCCACCCGTTACCTTTCCTCGAGGCATTCTTAACATACGGTCTCTTTGTCCGTTTGTTGGCCCATATAATTCAAGATTCGGTGGTGTTTCTGTTAAAGATTCGGGGTTATATGTTTCTGAGACTCTGGCTGTATAACCCCAGTCGTGACGATCTTCAACGGCTAGGTCGGTACCGGTCGAATAACCGTACTTGATATCCTCAGGCAGGTTGTCAAAATCTGGATAATCTGGTCCACCCTCTAAAAGAAGAACTGATGTACTTGGATCTTCTGAAAGTCGAGAGGCCACAATTGCTCCCCCGGACCCTGCGCCGATCACTATATAGTCGTATTTCATTGATTCTGCCCACAGGGTTGGTAGTCTGTACTTCTATTAAAAGGGAATAAATCTCCCCGTCTCCGATAGTATTCAAAATAACCGAGGTCTGATGTTGTGAGTCCCGGGGTATTCACCAGAATTATCTCTTTTGCGATAGGTTGATATGCCGGTCTTGGGGATACGACCCCCTTCGCGACAACCACTCTATATTTGGTTGGGTCTACTCCAGCCGAGTACATCTGCTCAAGACTCGTATTACCACATCTCAACGAAGTCAGTAGTATGGTGTGTCCATCAGTCGTGTCTACAACAGCTGTTATGCCCCCATCATAAAATCGAAATCCGCCATGCGTGGGGGTAGGGTCTTCAAATTTTCCATTGAACAGGGTTCTTACCTTGCCTTCGACCGAGACAGGGGACCCGTGCAGACGATCTGTTTTGCCCCCAACACTGAGTGCTACGTCAGATCCTACACCAGCTTTTATACAGGCTTCCACGGATTCAGGATCGTACAGGGTTTGCAAGTAGCCCTGTATGCCTAATCTCTGCGCTTCCGCCAGAATGTGAGTTGAGTCCGCGCTACTACCTGCCCCAATATTGTCCCCCACATCCATCATCACTATAGGTCCGTCTCCTGGAGTGTGTTGGCTATTTGCTAGTAGAAGCGCCTTATCTGGGTCTGGTATGTCAATATCGAAATCGTGTCGTTTTGCCCAAGCTCTTTTAGCCATCCACTGGGCAGTTTCTCTTGAAGTTTTCTTCGCTTCACTTTTTCCGATTTTGCTCGAGTCCACAACGGTTAGAAATCCCATACCCATTTCAGATACATCGGCGTATGGATAGCCCTCAGCGACACTACCGTGTATCACGTGTGGTTTTCCAAGTATTTCTCGGAGATCAGACATTATGGATCTCATAGGTTCATCGCCCGTAAATTGCTTCACAATATTTATAACCATTGGGGGCGTCTCTAACCACATAACAGGTTCAATATCCCCCTGGATTGTTCTGACGACAAGGTCGGCACATTCCTGTGCTCTTTCCTTGGCATCTAAATGGGGATTTGTGCGATAAACAGTAATTACATCAGTGTTATCAACCATTTCTTGGGATATGTTTGCGTGCATATCCACACTAAGTCCTATAGGTACGTCTGGTCCCATCAGTGATCGAACACGGTATGCTATCTCTCCATCGCAGTCTGGATATTTCTCTGATACTGCTGCTCCGTGTAATGAGAGAAGTACCCCATCCCAGGGGCCATAGTTTTCCAACGACTCCATGATTTCCCCGACGATCTTGTCGAATGCGTCTTCTGTTATGGTGCCTATAGGCCCTGTTATTGCAAATACAAGAGGTACAACATCTACGTTTTCATAGGATGACGAGATTGCGAGATAACCTGCGTTGGTAGTCAATGAATTGCCATATTCTCTCTCAATTTCTTCACCTCTGAACATGGAAAAGGCATCTAAGTCTGCTGGGACAGAAGAAAAAGTGTTTGTTTCGTGGTGGAGACCCACAAGGGCTAATTTGATTTTGGGTGACAATTTGGCACCATCCTGATCAGAATTGAGAGGCAGTTTATCAGCAAGGCAGGAAGTCTGCAGATAAAATTTTTAGTTATCCAGTATCCTAGTGATTATGAAACTAGATAAAAGTAGAGAAATGTATGTAAGAGCTCGTCGTTCCATGCCTGGAGGAGTAAGTTCTAACGTACGTTTGGTTGAAAGTCCACATCCCCTTTATTTCGAATCAGCGATGGGCTCTCACATTACAGATGTAGATGGAAATCAATACGTTGATTATGTTTTGGGTCAAGGACCGATGATTTTTGGCCATTCTCCGTCATTTCTGTTGGATGCCGTTGCAGAAGCATCAAAAAAGGGACAATTATTTGCAGGACAACATCTCTTAGAGATAGAAGTAGCCGAATTAGCCCGTGAATTGGTTCCTTCTGCGGAAATTGTGCGCTTCGCAAGTTCTGGAACGGAGGCCGTACAAGCCGCTGTTCGTGTTGCAAGGGCGTTCACAAAGAAAAATATAATCGTTCGGTTTGAGGGACACTACCATGGTTGGTCAGATAGCCTGTTCTTTGATAACGATCACTCAGGCGAGGGTCAGTCTCAACCACTCTCGTTAGGGATTTCCGAAAGTTCTTCGTCAGACGTTGCTGTACTTCCATGGAATAATTTTGAAGCTGTTGAACAGGCGTTTAAGACCAGTGGAAATGCCATAGCTGCCGTGATTACTGAACCGGTTATGTGTAATACAAATTGTATTATGCCCGCACCTGGATATCTGCAGTATTTGAGGGATATAACGTCGGCGAATGAATCTTTATTAATTTTTGATGAGGTAATAACAGGTTTTCGTTTAGGAAAGGGTGGAGCCCAGGAATACTTTGGGGTTCTTCCTGACTTAGCCACTTTTGCGAAGGCCATGGCTGGTGGATATCCACTCTCCATGCTTTGTGGTAAGCGCGAAATTATGAATCTAATAGGTACTGGTGAAGTGATGCATGGCGGTACTGCAAACGCCAACGTGATGTCTATGGCTGCTGGAAAAGCGGCCCTGGAGCGAATAAGAGATAAAAAAACAACGGAATCACTCTCGCTTCTAGGGCAAAGATTGATGGCGGGATTGAAGGATTTGGACAGGAAGTATGAGCTAGGTATGTCATTGCAAGGGCCTGGTCCCATGTTTGCTCTCAGTTTTACAGGTGGGAAGGAAATTACGGATGCTAGGACTCATTCAGCTTATTCCGACATGGAACTCTACGGTAAATTTGTTGATGGAATGATGGAAGAGGGCGTCCGTATCGTTGGTAGAGGTATGTGGTTTATCTCCGAATCACTATCCGAGGAAGACATAAATTTCACTCTTTCTGCGGCTGATAAGGTGCTTGGGGAGATTGTGAAGTGACTCCCAGCCTCATAGGCTTGTTTGGAGGAACCTTTGACCCTATTCACGAAGGACATTTGTCATCAGCTGAAGCTGCGATGAAATCCCATGATTTATCCAGCGTAGTATTTGTGCCGGCTGGGGATCCATATCTGAAATCTGATTCTCCAGATTGGGATATTTCTCCCGCGGAATATAGAGTGGAAATGGTGCGTCTCGCACTGGAACATCATGGTAATCCGAGGTTTGAATTATCAGAGATGGAAACGCAACGTGAAGGTCCCTCTTACACTCTAGATACGGCACGGTTACTATCTGTGGCTAATCCGCAGAGTGAGATTGTGGTAATACTAGGAATGGACGCTGTTTTGGGCATGCCTCTCTGGAAAGATCCTACTTCATTGCTTTCAGAGTTTAAAATTTTGGCTATTACACGGCCAGGGTTTGATGAGTCAGAACTTCGGAAACTTCCTCTTAATAATAAACCCAATGCAATTGAGATTGTTGATGCGAATACTCCTGATATATCCGCCAGCGAAATAAGGAAAATGATTTCTAACTCTAATGCTGACCTTTCTCCACTAGGGATGTTATGTCCAGCAGTTGAAGAACTAATTAGAGATCAAGCCTTGTATAAATGAAGCATGGAAGCAGGTGAGATACAATTTTGATAGCCCCAGATATCTGATGCATTAGAGAGGATGAACATGCAAGATTCTTTTGAATCCAAATCGAGGCTTCTTGAAGTAGCGAAAGAGAAAGGAGCCTTACTGTTCGGAGAGTTTCAGTTGTCTGCAGGTGGCACTAGTTCTTATTACTTTGACGGAAGACTTCTTACGTTGGACCCCGAGGGCTCTTATCTGACAGCGAAATGTTTTCTCCCGACACTTTTAGACTGTGAGGCCGATGCAATTGCGGGTCCGACGTTGGGGGCGGATCCAATAGTGGCAGCGATAGCGGCTATATCGCATTTAGAAGGCACTCCGGTGCCAGCCCTTATCGTGCGTAAAGAGGCTAAGGGATATGGGGGGAAGAGATCGGTTGAGGGTCCTGTTAGGGAAGGAATGAAGGTAGCTGTCGTGGATGATACATGCACCTCTGGTGCAAGCCTATTTCATGCTATTGCGGAAATTGAGAAAGAAGGTTGCGAAATTGTGAAGGTTTTATCGATTCTTGATAGACGAGCAGGTGGAAGTGAGGAATGTGCCCGGCGCGGATATGAGTTTCTGAGTATTTTTGCTGCTGACAATGACGGCAATATTTCAGTCGTTTAGAAATGGACGTTTTTCTATCCTCAGAGGCGAATAGGAACCCCACCTTTTGACTCTTCCAATTAAGTCTATTACCGAGAGTAGTTTCTTCCGCTGGTGGACTTATGCTGCTGTAGCTTCGGCAACGTTTATAACCGTTATGGAAATGTCTGCTACCGCGATTGTCGTTCCTACGATTTCGGAGTATTTTGGTGCCGATATCCCGTCAGCACAGTGGCTTGCGGTATCTTATATGCTTGTCGTAAGTGCTCTGATAATGCCAGCAGGGGCTATAGCGAAAACCCTGGGAACGCGTAATGTTTGGATGTGGGGAATATTTATATTTGCAATAGCAGCACTCATTACTTCATTTTCCCCGACATTCGAAATGGTAATAGTGGGAAAAATTCTTATGGGTATCGGAGCTTCAGCTTTGCAGGCCAATGGTATGGCAATGACTGCAGGGGCTTTTCCCGATTCCGAAAGAGGCAAAGCACTTGGTCTCCATATGACCGCGGTAGGTATCGGGGCGGTTGGTGGACCTGTTTTTGGTGGAGTGATCGAGGGGCTGTGGGATTGGAGAGCTATATTTCTAGCAATTTCGGTGTTTAGCATACTCAGCTGGGTTTTTTCAGGCTTGGTTATACGGAACGATGAAGAATCTCAGGGCAGTAATATTTGGATGCTTGCGAAATTCGATTGGGCTGGAACCGTTCTTTCGGCGTTGTTTCTGTTATCGGTTATGCTCGCAATTTCATTCGCACAAGAGTTTGGGTGGACGTCACCATTTATAGTTGCGGGATTTGTTTTGACTGTGGCGCTGTTTGTAGCTTTTATATTTTGGGAACGCAGGATTAGCGAACCGATGCTACCTCTGGCTATGTTCAAGTCGGTTGCTTTTTCTGTTGGTTCCGCGGCTAGATTTCTCTCTTTTGTTGCCAGCAGCGCAGTCTTTTTTCTTATGCCGTTTTTTTTGGTGTCAGGACTAGGACTAGACACTGCTGTCGCAGCTTTATATCTTCTCCCGAGTTCCGCCTGCATGGTTGTTATGGCTCCACTAAGCGGTTGGATTGCCGACAAAACTGGGACAACCATTCCAGCAGTGTTCGGGATGGTATGTTCCACAATTTCCATGTATCTTTTCTCCCTGATTACTATAGATACGAATCCTGCGTTTGTATCTGGGATAGCTGCTTTGTCTGGAGTAGGCATGAGTATATTTATGGCTCCAAACACCAGTTCTATTATGGGAAGTGCGGGAAGGTCACGATATGCGATTGTGTCTGCATTCTTAAATTTAACTAGAAATGCAGCGCATGTTGTGGGCATAGCAATGCCGACTGCGATAGTTGTGATAGTTATGGGCTCTCTTGGCTATGACGCTGATCTGTCAGATCCAGAAGCACTGAAGGATGTTGGTCTTAGGTCTGCATATGCTACATCTATGGGCAGAGCATTTGAGATATCTACAGTTATTATGGCTGTTGCGACGGTATGTGCTATAGGAGCGGGTGTCTTTTCATCAGAAAAAGCGGTAAAGCCCGGTACTTCCGAAAACTAAATTTGAGGAGCTAGTTAATAGAACAATGAGAATAGTTATTGTGCGACATGGTCAGTCTGTGGCTAATGCCCAGGGTAAGTGGCAGGGGCAGCTAGATTATGAACTTTCTGTGGAGGGCCAAACCCAAGCAGGAAAACTAAAAGAGAGATTCATAATGGAGAAATTCACGCCCGACTTAATTTATTCAAGTCCCCTTAAAAGAGCTCTTCGCACAGCAGAAATCACTTTTCCGGAGAAAAAAGTAATTACGATAGATGATTTGAAAGAGGGTGGTGCCGGAGTTTTTGAAGGCAAGACGATGGATGAGCTTCGAATCGAGCACCCGGAGGCAGTGGCGACTTTTGAAAGAACAAAAACTTTCAATAACGTCCCGGAGTCAGAGTCGCGCTACGATCTTCGTAAGAGAGCCAAGACTGCGGTTGACTTCTTTATCAAAGGTCATAATCGTGATGATGAAATTGCAGTATTTACTCACAGCGGAACTATGATGTACATAATGGCGGTTATAATGGGAACCAGTCGGGTGTGGTCATTGAGAATACCTAATACTGCTGTGTTTGACTTTAGAATTGACCCTAATGCATGGGATACGGTTGACCCCATAGGGGGGGCTAGGCAGGGGGCAGGCTCTTTTGAGATCCGAAGATTTGCAGATGCAAGTCATCTGCATATTCCCCAGGAAGCTTCCTCATAGGTGAGGTTGTTCATTGAATCTGATTATGCGCCAGGCAGTGGGGTTAAACAGGGTTCTTGATGTCTCATACCAGTTGTCAACATCGATGGAAAACTCGTATAGAGCTGTATTCTTGGCTGCTAGTCCCCATAGTCTGGGAGACTCCAGAATGGCACATACTATCTGCTGGATTATTCCTGCATGGGCGAACATGACGATGGTGTCATCATTGGTGTGATTCGCTATTACGCTTCTTAGAACTTTTGCTCCTCTCTCTCTTCGGTCTTCTTCCTGTTCAGCACCATCTATGTGAGCCCAGTCTCGGGATTCTCGGAAAAGATCCGCTTCAATCGGATGTTGGTTTTCGATCTCTTCCCATGACAATCCTTCAAATATACCGGCCCCTGTCTCACGCAGGTTCTCATCAATGTTTGTGTGGAGTCCCCAGTGCCCGCCGGCCAATTCGCAAGTGTCTTTGGCCCTTTGCTGTGGGCTGGAATAGACATGGGTTGGAGTGAACCTGCGTTCTTTGAACCATCGGCCCAGTTTAATTGCTTGCTCGCGCCCGCTGTCTGTCAAATTAGTAATGTCGAGATCCTTTGACCCAGACCATCGGTTCGCAAGGTTAGCATGGGTTTCTCCATGTCGGACTAAAAGAAGTTTCATCTGGGTTTCATTATTTTAGCTCTGATTCTTAAAACATCATCCCGTAAGGTTTCGTCTACATCTATACGGGATGCAACCCGATCATAGCCGTGTAGGACAGTAGAATGATCTCGACCTCCCAGTATTTTTCCTATGGCAGACAAACTTAAATCTGTCTCCTGGCGAAGCAAATAAATTGCGACTTGTCGTCCTTGCACGGTTAATTTTCGTCTTCCTTTACCTTTCAAATGGTCCTTAGGGATACCAAAGTGGTTGGATACCGCTGTTAATATTGCTTCATCATTGACCATTTTTTGTTGTAACGGTCCTCTGACATCTGCCATCGCTATTTTGACAGAGTCCAATGAGATTTGGGTTCCCCGAAATTGCGACAATGCAACAACCTTGTTAAGAGTACCTTCCAGTTCCCTAACGTTTGACTGAACCCGCTTCGCAAGATACTCCGTGACCTCTTGGGGAATCTCACAATCGAATGCAGATGATTTGGAACGTAATATGGCTAGCCTGGTTTCTAAGGTTGGTGTTTGTATATCAGTAACTAACCCACCGGCGAGGCGAGACGTTATTCTTGGCTCCAGTACTGTTAAATCCGTAACAGGTCTGTCAGAGCTGATCACTATTTGCTTTCCTGCCATGTGTAGGGAGTTGAAAGTATGAAAAAATCCCTCTTGGGTTTGCTCTTTACCAATTAGAAACTGAATGTCATCGATGAGTAGGATGTCGGAAGATCGATATTTCTCCCTGAATGATTCTGTACTACCGCTTTGTATTGCAAGGACGTACTGATTAGTAAAATCCTCACAAGTTGTGTAAACGCAATTTAGGCCATTTCTTGACCCTTCCTGTGCAATGGCGTGCAGAAGATGTGTTTTTCCTAACCCAACTCCAGAGTATAGAACGAGAGGATTGAAATGTACCCCAGGAAATTCCGCGACGGCTTTGGCACCGGAAAATGCGAGTTCGTTTGAATCTCCAACTATGAAATTTTCAAAAGTATATTTTGGATTAAATTGCTGAGCAGAGCTAACAGATTTTTCTAACTCTTGTTCCACGGGTCGAGCGTCAAGATAAGTTTGTTCAGTTTGCGTAGACGTATCAGTGGTTAGTAAAGAGGTGTCTTTTTCACCATCTACTGAAAGGGTGATATTGAATCCGTCGCCAGCAACATCTCTAAGAGCAGTGTCAAGCACTACCATTAGACGCTCCTGAATGTACTGCGCCGTGAATGCATCAGGAGTTGAAACTAATAGTTCATCTCGCGCTAACGATACAGCACGAGTATTTCCTAACCATGTTTTATAGCTCGACCGAGGTATGGTCATCTCGACAATGCCGAGAACCGCACTCCACACCTTTTCGGCCTGCTGGGTATTTCCAGGAAGCATTTATTTCCAATGTTATTGCCCGCGTATTCGCAGGCCGTGCCCGTTATTTTTGGCACAAAGCAACCCAAAGTTTAGATGCTCCTTTTTTCAAAGAGCAGAGCTGGCTTCTATCGTTGAACCTACAGCACGGCGATTAGAGGAGTTTTATCCTCAAAACGCCATGGTAAACGGATTGGAATCTTGCTCTCGGTCATCTTCGACCATCCGGTGGATGGAAGCGGTCATAAGGGCCATATCGAGAGAGTTGAATTTATAGATTCTTAATCCTTTACCGGCTGCCACTGGAACTGTAGCGTTTGCTATTTCTCCAGTCATCCCGGCATACCTGCCGACTCTTTTACAGCGTGTTCAAACGAATATCCATTAGAGAGATTGTAAGCGGGTCGCCTTTCCTACCTCTCCGCACTTAGAGACTCCAATTTTTAGAGTCTTCTTCTGCGCTCCAATCTTCACTTATGAAGATGTAGTAATTTTGTACACCCGATATTTATACCTCCGCAAGGGGGTAAGTCGCGAATTTTAGTAGCAATATTTTTCCAGCCATTAAAGGCAGAATTTCCAGTTCATGAAAAATACTTCACCTGTTGTAAATCTTGTTTTTTATATGTTTGTTCCTGAAATGAACAGGATCTAAGAAATCTTGTTCATTTAAGTGCAATCACTTTCATGGATTTGTAAAAAATAATAGCCGAAATTTCTACTTGAAATATAAATAGGTGAAATTTTCTGAGCCTTTTGAAGCCTTATAGTTATCATCAAATTAAATTCGGGATGGTTGATTTCTATGTCTCAAGAATCTTCAAAAAATCCGGTATCCAGTTTTTCAGGAAAAGATGCGTGGACTATTGCCCGTGAGGTGGCTAGATCTGCTGGTGAACTTCTTCTTGAATGGTGGCCAAAACTTAAAGAAATCTCTGACGAGGGCGATAATGACATTGTTACGAACGTAGATAAAGCTGCGGAGATCTTGATACGGGATGAATTGGCAAGGCAATTTCCTACCCATGGGTTTTATGGCGAGGAGCTTAAGGGAGATCACCTTGAATCCGGGTTTGTTTGGGTGGTAGATCCCATTGATGGCACAAGAAACTATGCGATGGGGATACCCTTTTTTTCCATAGTAGTGGCACTTGCAAAAGATGGGGAAGTGGTGACAGGAGTTAATTACGACCCGCTAAGGGATGAGATGTTTCACGCAGCGTTGGGATGTGGGGCTTTTCTGGGAGAGGATAAAATCAAAGTGTCATCTAGAGAATCTCTCGATGGCTCTGTTATTGGCACAGATGCTGCTTATGGAGAGGATAATGGCACTGAAAAAACTCTGCAGATGCTGAGGAGATTATGGCCTAGACTAAGTTCGGTGCGAATGAACGGATCTTCCGCTCTTGGGATCTCCTATGCAGCGTCCGGAAGGCTGGATATTTATGTCCATCATTCACTGCAACCATATGATCAAGCAGCAGGGTTGCTTTTAATAGAGGAGGCTGGCGGTCTTGCTACTGATCGTTATGGATACAGGGCGAAATTAAATTCTGATGGCATTATTGCTACCTCAGCGTTGCTTCATGAGGATTTTATAAAGGCGACGATAAAACGCACCTAAAGTCACGAATCTTTATTGAAATCCGTTGAGTTAAATGAGTCCTATGGACCGTCAGAGATTTCCGGTACTTTATTGAGAGAATTTTCTGGGTATCTATATAAAAGTAGGCCTTTTGTCGAAACTTGATGAAATGATGTTAATATGCCGCTGTAGATTAAAGTGGTTAGGAGGCGTTTTGTGAAACAAGGTGTAATTCCAGATCAACTTACGGCGCCATTCTGGGAAGCGGCCAATGATTCAAGGCTTGTTATCCAGAAATGCGGAAAATGTAGTCGACTTCAGCATCCACCAGCACAAGAATGTGGACGATGCGGATCCGGTGGGGACCTCGTATGGGAGGAGATGAGTGGAAAAGGACGGATATACAACTATGGCGTTGTTCACGATTGTCCGATTAGGCTACTTCAGGATGACCAGCCTTTCAATGTAGCTGTCATTATGCTAGATGAAGATCCAGGAATTCAGATGTATTCACATCTACCCGGTACCCCTGTTGATGATGTCCCTCTAGGCGCTGACGTGGAAGTTGTATTTGAAGATTCCGCCAATGGTCAGAAAATACCTGAGTGGAAGGTAGTGCAATAAAGGTTGTTAAAAGAGTAGCTGAGGATCGGTTAAACATACTGGAGGACTAGGATGGCAACAGAATATGCTCCATCTTCAATGTATAGAAGTAGTGAAGGCATGGGGGTTTGGGAACACAGAGGCAAGGTAGCCGCTGTAGGAGTCGGTCATTCACCTACTGAACGTCGTTGGGACGAACAGCCGGAAACGTCAGTGGGTGCCTGGAGCATCATGGCTCTTAGGCGGGCGATAGCAGATGCGGGAGTTTCACCAGACCAAGTTGACGGTCTTGTAATTGTTCCAGTTACAACAACAGGGGCGTTCTGGCCTGACGACAAGCCTCTTCCGCAGGAAGCAATTGAGTCATTCGTCCAGACGAGTGATCCTTTAGACGGGATAGCCAAGCTCAGCGATGAGTGGCTTTTAAAGAATATGCCTGAGCTGACTAATGTAAAGTACTCCGTATATGCTCCTGTCTGTATGTCCAATGCTATAAATGTTGCGGCTCAAGTGGTCGGAGATGGTTTGGCGCACACAGTTCTTGTTTTGAAAGCTTGGCATAACCTTGAGGGGCGCTATTATCAAGGCGGAGCGAACGCGCAGGATGCGATCGACGGTACCAGTGCTATCCGTAGTTTGTGGGGCGCGCCTGCTTGCTATGGAACTGCTCTTCAGTTCGCAGAGTATTGTCGTAAATATGGCAAGGACCACGATATGATGACCCCGTTTATCATTAATTCTCGTAGGAATGGCCTCATGTTTCCAGAAGGTTACTGGGCCCAGCACCGACCTGAGGAGTTGACGGCTGAAGACTATCAGCTTGCCAGATGGATCGCTAAGCCGGCAAATCTTTTTGATAATGACATCCCCATAATGTGTGCAGCTGCCTATCTGTTTACAACAGCAGAAAGAGCCAAAGACATGAAGCAAAAACCGGTATACATTCTAAATCACGCCGATAGTGATGCTGTACCAAGAGGTCTCACTCCTACCCTAGATGAGGTTGAATCGGAGTGTGCTCTTACAGCAAGAAAGATTTATGAGGGTGCTGGAATAACGGCTGCTGATCTGTCATTTGAAAACATGTATGACGGGTTTACCGAGTTTCATCAATTTCATATAGAAGGTCTTGGTTATCGTGGTATCGGGTTTGGTGAGGCCCTAGATTTCTATCAGACGGATATTAGTATTGAAGGACCGAATCCAGTGTCTCCGAGTGGCGGGAACATAGGTAGCGGTAGGAGTAGGTTTTGGATGCATACTGATTCAATCCAACAGATTCAGGGAAGGGCAGGAGGACGCCAACTTACAGGCGTTAACCCGGAAATTGGTGTTTCTGGCGGTCCTATGCCGCTCGGAGGCAACTATACCGTATGGAGTGCGACACCTGACTAAAACACGCTATCATCAAATTTTGTATTCATGAAAGGACTCTTGTGTCCATACTGATGAGTTTTGACATAGATGGCACTATGGAGGTCGGAGATCCTCCTGGTGCCGTGACTATGGAAATGGTTAGAAATGCCCGCGCTAGGGGAATAGTGACGGGGAGTTGTTCTGACAGGCCAATGAGCACGCAGCGGGCCATATGGGAAAAACATGGTGTCGAATACGACTTTGTCTGCTATAAACATATGCTGCCTGACCTGAAAGATCAGTTTGACGCTGATGAGTTTTACCACGTTGGTGACAGGGATGACTTGGACCGAAAGTTTGCTATCAGAGCAGGATTCGGGTTTTTCTGGCCTGACGAAGCGGCTGAACATCCGTTACTCATCACTGATGGTTCCTGAGAGAATTTAGAAACGTTATAAAACCCGTTTGAATTTGAATCTCTCGCCATTTAATTTATCAATCACGCTTGAGTATTGGTAAAATATTATTATGCTCAGGAGTATTACTAAGAAACGGATTGCGTTTTACGCCGTCAGTCTCTGTATTTTACTAATAGTTTTGCTTGCAGGCTGCAAGGCGCAGGAAGAGTTGGATATTCTTGTTGAGGATCCTTTACAGTCCGACCCTATTACTTCATCCCAAAATTTAGTAAATAGCTCCCCTAATCCTGTAGTTATCGAATACTCCACGCCTGACAATACCTTGGTTAAAGAGCCCACCCAGACCCCAATACCATTTCCTACCCGAGTTCTCTCCACGCCAACTATCCCGGTAGTGTCTAAAGATGAAATCCTATCCACTGTGGAAGTGGTTAAGTTGATAAAACCATCTGTAGTCCATATTGCCAGCGGCTCTGTCAATATGGACATCTTCAACCAGGCTGTTCCTCGGACAGGTGTTGGCTCTGGATTGATTCTTGATTCAGCTGGACGGATTTTGACCAATAATCATGTTATTAGTAGTGCGCAGTCAGTGACCGTGACATTAGTTGACGGCCGATCGTATCCAGCCTCTTTTGTTGGTGCCGACCCGGTTACGGATTTGGCGGTCATACAGATCAGCGCGGCACAATTAGTGCCTGCCAGATTAGGGAAATCATCGGAAATTGAAGTAGGGGAAGATGTTATAGCTGTGGGGCATGCTCTTGGCTTGAAAGGCGGGCCTACAGTAAGTAAAGGTGTAATCAGTGCGGTCAATCGCACTATAGCGGTAAACAGTCAAACCTCCATGGTCGATCTTATTCAGACAGACGCTTCAATCAATCCTGGAAATAGCGGAGGCCCCTTGGTGAATACAAGTGGGGAAGTGATAGGAATAAATACTGCGATTATTGATGGTAGTAACGGGATCGGATTTGCTATAAACATTGATGATGCTAAAACGATTGTTGGTCAGTTAATTGAATTTGGTGTGGTAAAACGAGGGTTCATTGGAATCACGCCTTTTAATGTTACGGATTCGATAAGAGAACAGATAAACCTTCCCGTAGCTGAGGGAGTGATAATTGTTGGGATCGTGCCCGGATATCCTGCAGATATGGCGGGATTGCAGGTTGAAGATGTGATTGTAAAACTAGATGAAATAGATATTTCTAATTCAGGGGATCTCTCTAAATATTTGATCAACCACGAGCCAGGGTCAGAAGTAGTCATGACGTTTTATAGAGATGGGGTACTCCGTACTATTGAACTTATTCTAGCGAGCTCACAATAGGTATTTGCTACGGGAATATCTACCAACAATGTGGCCCATATAAAATTAGTTTTTGGAACGGCTAATGAACATTAATAAAATATCCAGATCGTCCGTACCCTTACTGCCCGTTATCGTGATTTCGTTATTTTTAGCTTACCTCTTAACCTCGTGTGATTCCCCAGATGAAATTTCTGAGTTGGATTCCCGGACAAATGCGTTAAATAAATCAATAATGTGCCCGGTCTGTCCAGGGGAATCTATTGACCAATCCCAGAATGAACTAGCCGGTCATATGAGACGTATAGTAAGAGAGCAACTTGAAATAGGAAAAACGGATTCACAAATACGCGAGTATTTCGTCGAACGTTATGGCCCAGTCGTCTTATTGGAGCCTTCTACTTCAGGGATTGGATTGATTGCCTGGATTGTTCCTCCGATTGGGTTGTTAGTTGCAATCTGTTCAGTTGCCTTTGCGCTGAGGGTGATGAAAAAAAGAAGAGGAGAAGATTTGGATGAGGATACTCTCTCTTCTGTTGACAGGGACAGGTATTTTAAATTGATAGAGGAAAGAGGTTTTTCTGAAGATGACGTTCCAAGACGAGAAAACTAACATATGGTAGAGATTGGGCAAATAGCTATTGTCGCAGCGTTTATGTTGGCGGTATATGTGACGGTTGTTGGATTTGCCGGAGGGGTTTTAAATGGCCGTGACCTGGTGGTTAGTGCACGTTGGGGATTTTATTCAATTGTTCCTCTTTTATTGCTTGCGACGGCAGGGCTTATCTATGCCTTTGTGAATAATGATTTTTCGGTAGCATATGTGGCCGAAAACAGTAATTTGGCTATGCCACGTATATATGCTTGGGTAGCATTTTATTCAGGGAACGCAGGTTCTCTACTTTATATTGCTGTGGCATTTTCGATAATGGCCTCTATTTGCCTAAAGGTAATAACGAAGAAACTGCCGTACACGGCACCTTATGCCCTTGGCGTAATGTCAATGGTGCTTCTATTTTTCCTTGCGGTGATATTGTTTTTGGCAAACCCTCTTGAGAAATTACCTGTAACACCAGCTGACGGTCAGGGTATTAATCCACTTCTAATACATTTTGGAATGTTTATTCATCCACCATTCCAGATGTTGGGGTTGATATCGGTTGCTTTACCGTATTCTGTAGCAATTGGAGCTTTGCTTGCAGGGAGAGGTGGAAGGGATGAATGGGTTGATCAGGGACGCTTATGGGGAATGACTTCATGGTTGATTCTCACAGTTGGTCTACTATTGGGTTCTTGGTGGGCTTACACAATATTGGGCTGGGGTGGGTACTGGGCATGGGACCCGGTAGAAAATTCTGCTCTTATGCCCTGGCTTGCTATGACAGCATTTGTGCATTCCATTATGGTCCAAAAAAGACGTGGTATGTTCCGTATGTGGAATATGGTTCTCGTGATAATTAGTTTCACGATGGCCCAGCTAGGTATGTTTATAAATAGAGGTGGCCCGGTTCCCTCGGTTCATTCATTTGCCGAATCAACTATGGGATGGATTTTCTTGGCTGTCATGGGTTTGACTTTATTTGTGTCACTGGTCATATTCGTAATCAGATATGACACCCTGAAGAGTCGTGGCCGTCTGGAATCTATCATTTCTAGAGAATCAGCGTTTCTAGCCCAGAATGTTTTATTTCTGTTGATTGCCTTTGTAACCCTGTGGGGTACAGTTTTTCCTATATTTTCTGAGACCTTTGATGAAACAACCATGACGGTCGGTCAACCCTTCTTCAACAAGGTAAATGGTCCCCTTATGCTCCTATTGATTTTACTCATGGGTGTCGCACCTTTATTGCCATGGCGTCGAGCCACCGGGAAATCTCTAGCTCGAATGTTAAGGATTCCCGCAGCGTCCGGGTTATCAGTAGCAGCAATTGTCCTGATATTAGGAATATCCCAGCCGTGGGCAGTGGCGTCTTTTGCTATCTGTGGTGTCGCGGTTTCTGGAGTATTGCAAGAATGGGGTAGAGGAACCTTTTCACGTCACAGGAGAGGTGAGTGGTGGCTCAAGGCTTTTCTGAATTTACTTAATGCAAATCGTCCCCGCTATGGCGGGTACATAGTTCATCTTGCCATCATTATGCTGGGTGTGGGAATAACCGCTTCTTCTTTTTATTCGGTTCAGCGCGACGTAGTTATGGAGCCTGGCGATACTGAAACTTTAGGAAAATATACGTTTAAATATATTGGTGTAAATGAGGAATCCTTTAGCGACAGAGTTGAGGAGACCGCAGAGTTTAAAGTATGGAGTGGTGATAAATATATAGGTTACATGTATCCGTACAGAGCTTTTTACCCAGAGTTTCGTATCGCTGCCACTAGAGGTGCAATAAATAGTTCCCCAATGGAAGATTTTTATCTCGTTCCTTCCGAGTTTGGCGATGATGGTCAGGCTGTTTTCAGGGCTCTGATAAATCCAATGATCTGGTGGATGTGGGCTTCTTGTCCGATCCTAGTTTTTGGTACCCTCGTATCCTTGGTCCCCAGAAGGAGATCAAAGAATGTTCAATTGAGATTAACTTCACTGACTGCCCGGGTTGGTGACCAAGGCCAATCTACAGTATTGGGCGCAGAGGACTAGTAATGCTAGTTTTTGCATCAATAGTAATTTGCGTTATTCCCGCCTTGGTGGTTTTGTATCCTCTGTTACGAAAAATAGCGTCGAAATCCCCGCTCCCGGAGGACGAATCGTCTCTAAATGCAGATCTTGAGCGGCGATGGGAGTCAGCTGTGGATGGCTTGCAAAGTGCGGAGCTTGAAAAATCCCTTGGGAATTTGCAGGAAGAGGATTATGTATGGTTGCGTGACATCCATATGAATGAGGCCGCGTTAGTACTTAAAGCAATGGATCTCTCTGACTCAGACGAAATAGAGATGATGAGAAAAGTTAATGATGAGATTGCAAGGACGAAGATCCAATCTGGCGGTACTGAATGAGGAAGATACTTACTCTTGGCGTCAGTGTATTCATAGGTGTAATCCTCTCTCAATCTTATCTGCTCGCTTCTGAACCAGAAAATTATCGAGTCAACGGAAAAATAAAAAATGGTAGTTCTAACGGAGAAATCCCGGCAGGTCTCTCTGTGGCATTGCATAGCGAGCATTTAGAAAAAGGTGCTGGCATGTTCCACACTTTTACCGAAGCAGATGGGTCGTTTGAATTTCCTTCGATAGAAGTTGAAGAAGATACTTTGTATGGAGTTTCAGTTATTCACCAGGGAGCCACCTACACCCAAAACGTTAATCCATCAGATGGGGCACCTGTCGAAATTGAAGTTTTCGATGCAGTTGACTCTGACGATGTTGTAGCCGGCTTTAATGCATCAGTTCTTTTTACAAATGTTGATCCTATGACTCGCAGAGTATCTATTATGGAGATGATTACTTTAATTAATGAGTCTCGACTAACATATGTGCCTGCTGGAGGACCAATGGACCTACTTCGATTCGGACTTCCTGCAGGTTCAGATCAACTAATTGTGGATACAAATCTACCTGGAGCCGACTGGATTCAAGTGGACAGAGGTTTTGCCTTAATTGCATCAGTTCCCCCGGGAAAACATGAGGTGATGTATGTCTACAGTGTTCCCTATGAAAATTCCTTTCTTGAGTATGAAAAAACCTGGCGGTATGGAACTAGCTCCTTGAGGGTTGTATCAGAAGAAGACCTAGTAGAATTTCAAACCGATCTTGGAGTGGATTATCAGTCTGTTGAAATTGGAGGTATTGATTACAGGGTTCAGGAAGCTCCTGACATACAGCGAGGATTGAAAACGATGTTTAGACTTACGGATCTCCCAGCGCCTACTTTTAGGCAGTCATTGTCCCAGGGGTATAACGCTATGAGATATGAGTTCGTAGGACCTGTTTCTCTAGCCATATTATTGTCCGTTGGCGGATTATATGGGACTTGGCGGGTTGTTCAGATAAGACGCCGTTCACTTGCGGATCGTAGAGGTTGGTTTCCAGGTTCAGATGAAAGACAAGTTATTGAAGATATGATTTCTGAACTAGATTTTCTGCTTGAGGAAGGAAGCCTTGGGATTGATGAACATCGGAGAAGGTCGGAGATTCTCAACCGGAGATTATTAGCTATCCCAGTAGAGGGGTGATTTTCTTCTTTTAGAAAAGAATTTCAAGAATAAAACTAGAGTGTTTTATTGCTGATGTGATCTTTTTTGCAGTTAAACGCAAAAAAGATCCAGATTTATATTGATTTTTCCTCTCATAATTATCTATTGTGGCGATAACTAGTATTGTATGGCGTGTGATATTGAGGAAACATCAGAATTTAGTTATCTGAAGGAGAATCGGTAATGGGAAGTATCCAAACGACAAAACTTATCGGTACATTACTTATAGTTGGACCACTACTCACCGTAATTTGCTATTTTATTCAGCAATTTGGGGTACTTGGTACTGACGTTGATCCTACAAGCGTTGCAGAAACAGCGCATTTGTGGGCAGATGCAAGTGAGTTAACTATCGCCACAGCGGTACTAATTGCTTTCGGAGTTGCCTTGTTCGTTCACGGAATATTCTTTATTGCTAACGAAATTCGCAGTGGTGGTGAGGGAGCTGCTTTAGCTGGTTCTGCGATGCCTTTTATTATGGTTGGGTTTGTAGGCATTGTGGCTATATGTGGGCTAACTATAGCCGGTGCTAATATCACAGATGCAGCCGGTCAAGGATTTATGACTGCTGTGTCTGTAGGCACTGTTGCAAGTGGGATAAATGCCATCACAGGCATATTTTTCGGGATTGGCTTTACTCTGATATTTTTGGCTATTGCTAGCCGTGACGAATATAACAGCACTCTTGCCTATATAGCTGCAATTGCAGCTGTTGTGGCGATTGTGGCGAGCATAATTGCTATCTCGAACATCGAACAGGCCAAGTTAATGACCCAGATTATTGGAATTACTTACATAATCCATGTGATCTATTTCATTATCCTTGGGCGGGGTGTTCTTTCCCGGGATTAACGGTACTTGTAATTAGCCCCTTGAATTTCGACAGAGCCTCCCTACTTAGAGCTTTATTGGGAGGCCTCCGTCGATGTGTATAAAATCACCTGTGACGAACTTTAAGTCGTCACAGGCAAGGGATAGTATCGCTTTTGCCACATCCTCTGGATAACCTGTTCTCGGAGTGATCGGAATCATGTCGAAGAGTGGTTTGAGTGCGTGTTCACCCTTTCCAGTCATCTTTAAATACCCCTTAATTTATTATTTCTGACTGATGTAATGGTTATGTGTTTCGTTCTAGGAAGTTTCTTACTATCGGGAAAATTAGGTCCGTTCTCCCAAATGTGTGCATGTGTTTAAGGTCGGGAATTGTGTGAAATTCAGCAGAGGGGATAAATCTTGCAGCATCTTTAGCGGACTCATGAGAGAGTGGGTCTGCTCCACCAGCATACATTAAGCATGGGACATCTAAATTTTTCAACAAAGGCGTTATGTCCAGTCGTTCAATGTTTTTTTTCGTCTTGGCGAGATAAGCCTTAAGGTCCCCTTCAATAGCCTCTTTTCTATAAGGATCCATCTCAGCGCCTATTCGGTCCATGAAGGAAGCGACTGCCACTTTTCCCTGTGAAAATGATTTTATACGGCGGATATCTGATTTGATTCCCACCTCTGTTCTTGAACCTGGCGTGGCGGAGGCGATCACAAAAAATTTAAAACGGCGTGGTTCAATATATGCGAGTTCAAGACCTGTTCTTCCACCCATTGAAAATCCGAAGAAGGAAGCAGTTTTTACATCTGCATCATCCATTACGGCCAGGACATCCCTGGCCATTGTTTTATCCTCATATTCAGCAGGGGTGTGTGGTTTACTGCTTAATCCGTGCCCCCGGGCATCGACAATCAGCAGGTCAAAGTTTTTCTTGAATTCTTGTACATAACCGTGTTTGTACCAGCATGTAGTATCCATCATAAAACCGTGTGAAAGGATCATGACAGAACGATCGGTTGCCAGTGAGGGGCCAGATATCTCTTGCTCCAAATGGTAGTGGATTTCAGCTCCCTCGTTTGTGACGTAGGGCATACGGGACTTTAAACAAGCCCCTCCTCAGGCGTTACTTTAACCTCATATAATCGGTAAATAAGCTGTTTCGTATCAAGATTCACCTGTCCGGCCATTACCGCTTGGACTCTATTTAGCCACTTGTATTTTTCGCTTCCTGTTTGAAAGGTAGGAGCCGTTGCTGCGAGGCCTTCAGTTAAACTAGCACGCCCTCCGTATTCAACGTATATAAATTCCCCGTCCTCTGTTTTAAGTGTGAATCTCACATCTAGAGACATAACGGTCCCATCTTCACTTACAGTACCCCAGTCTGCGCCATCATTTGTTGCCAGAGTAGCGTTCACTCTGTCGCCGGTGAGGGACGCTTCCAGGACGTCAACAACTAGTCTGGTTCCTTTAGAGCCTTCACCAACTTCAATAAAATCTCCGAGCTTGACATCAATCATTCCCATTTCTATAAGTTCAGCAGTAGCCATTTTCCACGTCCTTTTTAAAAACTAGTGTCTATCTGGTAACAGTTCCTGTCAAAGTAGCTTGTTCGATAGCGTTCATGTTAGTCATAAATCCAACTACAGCTCCTGAAGTATCTGAGTCGACAGGTATAGAGTCCACGCGCAGGCAGGAGATCGTAAAAACGTATCTGTGTGGTCCGTGCCCTTCAGGAGGACATGGTCCTACCCAGCCAGGGGCACCGATATCGGTTCGAGTCTCTAGCGAGCCCTGAACTTTGCCTCCTTCCGGTATAGACGAGGTATCAGGGGCAATGTTGGTGACGATCCAGTGCCAGAAACCACTACCAGTGGGAGCATCCGGGTCAAAACATTGAATAACAATGGATTTCGTTCCTTCTGGAACCCCTTTCCAATGAAGTTCAGGAGATGTATTGCCTCCTGAACACCCAAATCCATAGGCTTCACTCATATGATGTTTATTCGGGATTATTTCCCCTTCGTTAAAGCTTGTACTGGACAATGTTAGGGTCATATAACAAATTCTCCTGTAAGGTTTGGAAAGATCTTAATTGATTGATTAGTTTCCAGGTGGGGAGTAAAGGATGGAGGCTGCTTTTTCAGCAGCTAATTTCCCATCAGCAGCGTCGATAATGCGTACGGCTTTCATCGTATTGACTATTCCAGAGGCACATACAGCCATAACGAGGGCTTGTACGTCCACGTCATTATCTGGAGTACTAAATACGATGTAGATTGTGCTTTCTCCCACACCGAACCAGTATTGTTCAATGTCAAAACCAAGTGAGTTGAAAAGAGGTGAATTCACTTCGTGTCTATTCTGGGGGTTACTTACAATCCCTTTGAATCCTTCAGTTGTAACGTCAATTGTGCCTAGATACTTTGCCACTAAATTATCTCCTGGTGTGTTGTTATAGCTAGATAAATAAAAAGCCCCCCCAAATCACAAATCCAATGCCGGCGATCCGGGAGATCCAATCTCCTTTTGGAGCTATTTTCTCAATAAGTACGAATACGGTAAGTGCGGCTATCCAAATGAGATTCATAACGCCGAGCACGAATAAAAGAGCCATGATTAACCAGCAGCAACCGAGGCAGAACATACCATGCTCTAGCCCCATTCGTAAGGCACCTGCCCTTCCGTCTTTCCAGTTGGTCATCAGGAAACCCATGGGCGTTCTACATTTATTTAAACAAGCCTTCTTAATTGGTGTCCATTGGAAAATCCCTGCGGATATTAACAAGACTCCCCCGAGAATATTACTCGTTGATTCTCCCATCATTCCCGATAGCAAGGAATTCGTATGAAGTAACCAGTTTAAAACTGTTGCTCCCACAGAAAATAGAATCCAGATTAGGGCATAACCTGACACAAAAATTCCTGTTTCTGCGTATGACTGGCCACGCTCTTTTTTTTGCCGGTTAACAGTTGAAAACATCAAGATCATGGGTGAGGCTGTTGGAAGCATCATCCCCATCATCATGATTCCCCACATAACGAACATAGATATCCAGTCCGCCCGATGCCATGGCATGACACCTGGCATCGCGGCTGACATTCCCATCGTGTTATCCATGTCGTCTGGCAGGTTGATCAAATACAACCATGCCACGACGGTTAAAACCCCTAGGCCAATAACTACAATTATTCTGTCTCTGTTGTAGCGAACCTGGGAACTACCATTTGAATTTTGACTCAGCATACAGGATTGCGCTTTTTTCTAAACTTCATAGCTGAAGTCAGAGTAGTATCCATTTTTACCTGAAAAATCCCAGTTCATGCCGTGGTCGTTAAATCTGTTTACAGTGGAGGTGGCCACTACGGCAGGAACACCAAGAGATACTCCTAATGGGTTTCCTGATATTGTCACATCAGCACCATCAAGACCTTCGATTCCTTCAATCGCCGCTTCCGCGATGTTGCCAACTTTCACACTTCGATTTTTCCCGTCAGCAGTATATTCGATTGAGGCGGTGCCTACTCCTAGGATTTCACCGATAAAACCAGCAAAAATCTCGAACACCCCACCTGCTTGACCTCCGAATATTTGTCCCAAAGCAGCCTGCTGTGACTCACTGGCATTTTCATCTAGGTATAACGCTACTTTCCAATTACCATCGATCATTAACCCAGGGGCATGGGTAGCCATGGCTACTTTCAGACCTGATACGTCGGTATCTCCGAAAGAGCCATTTTCTATATTCCAGGTGATCAAAACGTTGCAGTCTCCGTTTTCAGTGTTTGGGGGCCTTAAAAAAATACAGGGACAGGCAATTTCACAATCACACGACTCGAAATATGTCCCACTGAGATTCCATTTAGTTGCTGTTGTCATTGCTTCCACTCCTTTTATTTCGTTTTGGAGGTTGGGATGGCCGATTGTAGTCTAATCTGGCAGGGTTATCACGACCTCTGTAATTCTAGGCGTG
>CEUS01019183.1_pt1 | contig 26507 bp, 21 predicted proteins | sample 427031 | NCBI WGS metagenome assembly CEUS01 (sample SAMEA2622837, study PRJEB7988) | marine metagenome | biome: marine biome (ENVO:00000447); feature: marine epipelagic mixed layer (ENVO:xxxxxxxxx); material: "saline water (ENVO:00002010), including plankton (ENVO:xxxxxxxx)" | depth 140 m | reverse complement strand
GATGTGCGTTTCCGTTTCAAACCAGGGGCGGCAATTACGAAAAAAATCGATGTGATCTGATGGAATACTCTCCAACCCGCCCCCGTAACTCGCAAGCGTCTCCACTCCACCAAACTGCAACCAGGCATTGAGTTGGCCCGAGTCGTGAAATGCCCGCAGCAACATCAACTCATGATTACCCTGCAATGCAACCACATTGGAGCAATCCTGCAATTTCCAGACTTGTTCTATCACGCCGCGTGTATCCGGGCCGCGGTCCACATAATCTCCCAGCAACACCACTCGGTCATCCCAACCTGGCTGAACGCATTCAATGATTTTCTGCAATGCGATCGAGCAGCCGTGAATGTCGCCGATACAAATCGTACGTGCCGGTTGAATGTAATCCATGGTCTACTCAACTAGTCTCCACGACATCCGCACTAACAGGCCTAAACCAACCTGCCTCAGCAGCTCGAACGGTGCATACACCAATGCGGCAGCTTGCCTGGGTGGCAAACGATGAACTCACTTCCTCCTGAGACATCGTTCATTCCTGAATAGTCGTCACCACGCAGCCCCAACCATTATAGCAGCCGTCAGGCAACTGGCCGCATCACGCGCGATACGCATTGGTTGTCAACACGGCTCACCACCGATACGCTGGAGCCGCTTCCTCGGCAGTTTTCCACACTTACATCTCAAGAGCAGCCAGATGCGCTGAATTGGATTACTGATTCTCGTTCCTGCCAGAAATGGATCAAGTCCGGGACGGCACAAAAACTAACGGAGCAAGAATTCAACCCTGACCTGCACGGCGACCGCCGCGGCGATCATGGCTGCGACGATGCTGACTCACCGACACAGGGCGCCACATCAACTCCTCGCCAGCATGTACGCTGTCGCGTTCGGCGATGCACAATTGATTCATGATAACCCGTGACGGCCCGTCAATAGCACCCGCTGGGTACCGCACCTGAAACCGGCAACAAGGACTGCATAATGACCACCTGCTCCCTCGACCACAATGCATGTCGCGTTCGACAGCAACGGCTCCTCGCGATCATGGAGGAAAAGCAGATAGATCTGGCAATCTTCACGCAACGAGAAAACATCCAGTGGTTAAGCGGCCAGTGGTTCAATTGGTATTTCCAGCCAGCCGTCGCTCTCCATGCAAATGGACATCTGACGTTAGTCGCACCTACAAAACCTCCCGTCGCGGCCGCGGCAGACGAAGTCTTGCATTACGAAGCGCAGTGGCACTCGACTCTCCGAAATGACCAACGCAACGCCTCCTCGGAAGTACTGTGGGATCGTCTACGGGCTGCCTCAACACCACAGCGAATCGGTGTGGAATTTTCGACCTTCGGACCGAGCCTTGCCCAGCACACCAGTGCAGAACTCATCGATATCGAACCTGAAATGTACGTTCTACGACGGCATAAAGAAGCCGACGAATTGGCCATGATCAAGCAGGCGATCGCAGGCACAGAAGCAATGTACAAGCGCGCTCGCGAGATCATCGAACCAGGAATTAGCGAACTGGAAGTCTACAACCAGTTACAGGCAACTGCTGTTGAGCGATTCGGGGAGGTCCTGACAGGCACGGGAAATGATTACCAGTGCCGCTCCCGCGGAGGTGCGCCAAGGTCCCAACACGAGGCAACTCAGGGGGACTTATACATCCTGGACCTAGGCCCCGCGTATCGAGGCTACTACGCAGACAACTGCAGAACTATTGCGGTTAGCGAGCCAACCGAAGAACAGCGAATTGCGTGGGAACACGTGACAGCTGTCTTCGACTACATCGAACAGACTGTCAAACCTGGATCAAATGCGCGCGAATTGTTCTACGAAGTGCAAGGAATGCTGGACCAAGCGCCGGTGGGCGTGTTCAATCACCATCTAGGACATGGCTTCGGCCTTTTTCCACATGAAGCACCGCATCTGAATCCGCACTGGGACGACGTCTTTGAGCGCGGCGACACTTTCACCGTCGAACCAGGTCTCTACGCACCTGAACTCAACGCCGGCATGCGGATTGAACAGAATTACGTCGTCTGCAATGACGGAGTTGAATTACTCACGACATTTCCAACCGATCTGTGACATCTGCCAGAGCACAGTAGATCGTCTTGCACCAATCACTGCTTTGTTTAACAGGTACATCAGAACCGTTTCCCGCGGCGCCGCGTTACACCATTGATTGCATTGGAATGTTGATAACGTTCGACCAACCACACTCCATTAACCTCACGAAACCAGATGCAGACAAACCTTGTCATGCGTCGAGGCACCGAGACAGAAGGCGACCGAACCACTAGAAGTACATTGAATTCTGCTACTGCGACATCAGCTTGCCGGCCCAAGTGAATTCGCAGGTTTGGCTTGATGACAACCCGCTGAAACTCAAACCGATTCAGGTAGTGGTCGGCGTCCTTCCGAACGCCACTGGCTTGTGGATGCAATAAAGCGAGTACGGCGTCGACGTCGCTGTGCTGGATTGCATCTACCAGACCATGCAACGACGTGTGGATGCGTTCCCGGTCGGTCTCCACCCAACGCTCCAACGCCACCATTGCTGCACTGATTCCGACCATTGAGAACGCACAAATCAACCATCGGGAGGAACTCGTCTGCAACCAGAGGAAACCAAACACACAGATCCCGATTACGCCAACAGCAATTGCGTAACCAGGCTGTTCGAAAATCCAGTTCATTAGCGCCAACCTATAACAGCAAGCGTCTATTCCTCACGGCGTGGACGCCAGTAATGCCACCAGACCATAGACCACGCGACCAGAAAACCGGTAATCAACAACGCGAACAGCGGACGTAAACCAAGCCGCGTAGCACCTCGCGTCGACATGGTGGTGACCGGCGCCACACCAGATTTTTGCTCCGCGGCCCGCTGTCGCCCCTGAAACCTGCGTTCTTCCTGGACTTGTCGCTCAAGCACCTTCGGGCCCAGCAGCACGAGTCCTACTAAACCAGCAGCACAAAAGACGTAACCCCAATACCAGGGAGATTCGAGTACAGAGCGTCGCACCGTCGACTTCACCGTTGCCCCTTTACGCATTTCAATGACACCACCGCTGTCGGCAGGCCACCGCCCTCCCACCAGCTACAACGACACCGACCTGTAAAAGCCCACTTATCTAGTCACAGGCGAAATCGTGCCATCACATCATATGTTGGGCCACCTCTTCCCAAAAAACTGGCCATTACCAGCAACTCACTCACATCTACGGTACCTGCCGAAAAATCCTCATACTCTTCCATTAGTTCGCACAGTTGCGGGCCAGGCACCGGCCTGCGCAAGCGCCCGACAGTCAAGTGTGGCTGGTATGGCCGACGCTCTGGCAAAAATCCCAGCTCACTTAAACTGTTGTCCACAGCCGCATGTAGTTGCACTAAACGATCGCTGCCCTGGCCGACACCAATCCAGATTACCTTCGGACGTTCTCGATTTGGAAACGCCCCGATGCCTTCATAGCTGACAGAAAATGGACCACAGGCTCCCACCGCATTACCGACCGCCCGACATACGTGAGATACCTCCGTATTCGGGACGTCACCGACAAACTTGAGCGTGAGGTGCAGATTGTCTGGTTTCACCCAGTTTACGTTTGCATCGCTACAGCGAAGCCGTTCGATCAGGCTAGTTGCTCGTTTCTGTATCGTCGATGAAGTCGCAATCGCCACAAATGTTCGTATCTTCTGCATCGCGTTGCGCCTTTTTCACGCAATCCCTGGCGGCGGTCAACGGGGCTGCCTCCGTCGAACTAATGCTACACGTTGGATTCGTTCCACATTACTATGTGCCGGGCAAATCGGGAGTCACCGCCTCTGCTTTCAACCCCGTCTCTTGAATCCAATTCGTCCGATTTGGCACCACGCGTTAGCCAGAACATCGGCAGAACACAGTCGAGTCAGAGACGCAACATTGCTTGATAGCGTTCCATCCGCTGGACAAGATCGGCCTGTTCGATCTGCTTCATTCGATCCAGACTGAAATCCTCGACGTTGTAACTGGCCACAATTGTCCCGTATCCGATCGCTGCCTTTAACGCTTTCGGACCGACTTCACCCTGCGAAGCGAGGTAACCCATCATCCCACCAGCAAAACTATCGCCAGCGCCAGTCGGATCAACGACACGATCTGTAGGAAATGCAGGCAACGCATAGGTTTCCTGCTCCGAAAAGAACATCGCGCCGTGCTCACCTTTTTTGATCACAACAAATCCCGGCCCCATTCGCAACACAGCCTGTCCTGCCTCAACCAGATTCGTTTTTCCAGTCAACAACTTGGCTTCACTATCGTTCAAAACGAGCCCATCGATTTCAAGCAATAACTGCTTGAGTTCCTCCGCTTCGTTTTGAATCCAAATATCCATCGTATCCGCCACCACAAATCGTGAACTATTCACCTGAGAAAGCACTTTGCGCTGCAGTGTTGGCGCACCATTCGCCAGGAACACAAAAGGACACTCTCGGTATTCGTCGGGAAGTTCAGGGTCAAAATCAGCGAAGACATTCAGCTGCAGCTCCAAGGTCTCCCGGTCATTCATGTCGGCATGGTATTTCCCCTTCCAATGAAACGTCTGGGCTTCCGGCACTGTCTCCAACCCAAGCGTATCAATGCCGCGCGTCCGCAACCACTGCGTATGTTCATCCGGCCAGTCCTCACCAACAACTCCAACGAGGGACACTTCCGAAAAATAGCTGGCCGCGTAAGAACAGTAGATTGCCGATCCCCCCAGCACGCGATCGCGTGCTGCGGCAGGAGTTTCTACAGAATCAAAGGCAACCGATCCAACAACGAGCAACGACATTACTACACCTTCATATAACTTGACGAAATAAGATTAGCATCACATTTCTCAGATGCGTCACCAGCCACGCGCCTCGACAGCGTATCACTCAAGAGCCCCACGCCACAAGGCACCATGCTACACCGGTGTAGACAAGCGTGAACGCGACAGGATCCTCAGCAGATGCCAGGTCACTTCAGCTGCCGCTTCCCCCGTTCCTCTGGTCGAGCACACACGCTTGCCTGTCTTTGTCGAAAGGACTCCTGCAGCAGTCATTCGGATAGCATCTCAAGCCAGATTCCGCAATAATGACCGGTTGTGAAACATGGTCGGAACCAACCTAATCCGAGCGTGTGTCAGTCAGATAATGTTCTGTGCGGAGCAGCTCCCATGCCTCAAAGATTCCTTCTCCTCGGTGTGATCGCTTTCTTATTCACCGAAGCATCGTTGACAGCTCTCCAAGCCGAAACCAAAGGCCAGGAAGATCTTGACCAGGCTATTGAACTACAGCTAACCGCACGAACTCCAGCAGATCTAGAGCGTGTTTCCGCCCTATGCGAGTCCGCGATCAAGAAGGGACTCGAAAAAGACAATGAGAACTTTGCGAAGCAACTCCTCTCATCAACGTTGTTTCAGATTTCTCGCCGGCTCGGAACTGCGGTTCTAGCACAACAGCAACCAAAGAATCCGCGTTGGCAGGCAATGCGAAAAAAAGCTCTCGACAATCTGACCAAGGGATTCAGTTACGACAAAACCAGTGGCGACGCCTACACATTGTTTGCGCGCCTGCAGTCAGTGCCCGGTGGCAACAAAGAAGAAGCTCGCGAAGCCGCGAACAAGGCGATTGAGTTGTTCGAAGAAGACAATCGCAAGAAAGCCGAAGCATTACTGCTGCGGGCGGGTCTACAGACTGACACCAAGAAACAATTGTCCGATGTTGACAAAGCGATTGAAACCGACCCTGAAAACGTTTCGGGCTGGCAATTGCGGGCTATCTATTACTTCCAGAACAACGATATTCCGAAAGGCATCACCAATCTCGAGAAGGTGCTGGAACTGGACCCCAAGAACGTAACCGCATTGCAACAACTGGCAACGGCTTACTTTTCCACGGAAAAAGAAGAGCAGGGGAGAGAAAAACTCGACCAGATAGTTGAAATCCAGCCAGCAATTGGCTACCCACTGAGATCTCGGTATTTCCAATCCCAGGGTAATATCAGCAAGGCAATTGAGGATCTCGATGCAGCCATTGATCTCAATCCACAACGCCTAGATTGGGTACTGATGCGGGCGGACCTTTATCGCCGTGAGCGGGCCTTCGACAAAGCTCGAAATGACGTTTCTCGTTTACTGAACCGTAATCCCGATCTCTGGCAAGCCCGGTATTTGCGTAGCCAGATTCTTGCCGATGAAGGAAAACTACCTGCGGCAATCGCTGAAATGCTATCGCTCGTACGTGGCCAAACACAAAACCTCAGTCTTAGAGCTGAATTGATTCAGCTCTATGTACGTGATAACCGACCACGCAAGGCAGTTGAAGAATGCACGAAGGTATTGAATTCCCAAGCTGGCCACCCAACTTTTCTCAGTATGCGTGCCACCGCGTATATCAACATTGGAAAGCATGCTCTGGCAATCAAGGACTACGACATCGCTCTGGAAAAACTTCCGGACAGCGAACATATGCTGAACAACCTGTCCTGGATCTTATCAACCTCAAAAGATGATGCGCTACGGGATGGCAAACGTGCTCTGGAACTAGGTAAACGCGCATGCGAGATCACCAATTACAAAGCAGCCTACATTTTGAGTACTTACGCTGCGGGTTTTGCAGAATTAGGCGACTGGGAAAACGCCACGAAATGGTCGACCAAGGCCGTTGAGTTGAGCCGAGAGGACCTGGCTAAAGCATCCACCCCAGACGACAAAAAGAAGCAAAAGGAAACGGTCGACCATCTTGAACAAGAACTGGAAAGTTACAAACAGATGAAACCTTGGCGGGAAAAACAAGAGACTAAAGAAAACACGGCGCCTATCCGCATTGGGGGAGGCAATCCGGCGACCTGATCTGTAGGTCTGCGAGATTCGAAATCACTTCTTCCGCTGACGTCTTGCCCACCGCTATGAACCGTGACGCCGCGTACGATCTCGTCTGCGAATACACACAAAGCGACAGCTTGCGTCGTCACATGCGCTGTGTCGAACTCGCCATGCAGGCTTATGCACGCAAATTTGGCGAGGACGAAAACAAGTGGGGAATCGTTGGCCTCCTGCACGATTTCGATTATGAGCGCTGGCCCGATGCGCCCGACCACCCGCTTAAGGGTTCAGAGATCCTCACAGAACGTGGATACCCGGAGGATGTCATTTACGCCATCAAGTCACACGCAGATTATCTGACCGATTGTCCACGGACTTCTCTTCTCGACAAAACGCTATACGCTTGCGACGAATTAGCAGGTTTCCTCACTGCATGTGCGATGGTGAGACCCAGTGGACTCCTTGGAATGAAATCGAAGAGTGTCGTAAAAAAGATGAAACAAAAGGGATTCGCAGCAGCTGTGAAGCGAGACGACCTACATCGTGGAGCCGCAGACCTTGGCGTTGACCTGAAAGAACACATTCAGTTCGTCATAGACGCACTCGAGTGCCATGCTGAAGAGCTGGCACTTACACGCAACGATGCGTGATACCGCTGGGCAGAACTCCTTGACATGGCGCTAGCGACCCCGCCGCGCGCCTTTACCGGTTGCTCACCGCCGGTGCGGTCTGGGTCAATGGATAAACGACAACTGGCTCTGCAGAGCGACTCGCCGTGGGATACCGTTTGTGAGCGAGTGCCGCGACCATGCCCCACGCGTGATCGTCTGCGCGATAACGCCGGAACAGCTCCCCGTGTCGATTTGCGAGGGCCGTTTGACCCAACAACGCGTAGAGACGCTGAAGGTTGTGGTGGGCAACAGGGTGCTCGGAATCAACCTTCAGCGCAGTTCCAAACACCTCAACCGCACTACGCATTAGAGTCTCGGCACCTTCTGCATCATCTATCGCATACCGCCGTGCCGCCTGGTCAAATAAAGTCGAACCCAACAGATGAATAATTTCGACATCCTTGCTGAAATCAAATCCACGTCGCCGCATGTCCTCCGTCTGGTAACTCAAAACGTTCCGGAAGTTCTGTTCAGCCTCAACCAATCGCCCTTGCCTGCGATTCGCTACCCCCGTCAGCCACTCCTTAGTCCAGAATGGCCCGGTTTCCGTGAATTGCTCCAGCTTTTGCAGCACAGAAACGGCTTTTTGATTACGACCTTCTCGAAGATAAACTCTGACCAGATTCAACAGTCCCTCGACTCGCCCATGTTCAACCACTTGCTGAAACGCATTTTCCGCCTGACGTAATTCAACACCACCAACCAACAATCCTATCCCGTAATCATTCCATCGCTCCCAAGGCTCGGCCACAGACTCCGGCATGTCCGCTCCTTGATCGGATTCACTAACCGGGAAGGTCACTGTGTCCGAAGCAAGGGTCACAACAGGAAGACGATTGAAATACGGTTGACCTGGCTGGTGACCAGGAATCGGCTTGATCTCGTCACCATCGACATTGGCAATAAAGTCCGTGTATGGAACATCGAACTTGCGGTAATTCAGTTTCACCTCAACGGTCACAGAATCGGTCACGTCCAGCGGCAAGTGAAGCCCATAGCGAACGACCTGCGATGCGTCAGGAGGGATTTGGTGATCATACATCGCAACAAACATATCCTGGGTGTTGCGATGAACAACGCGGTTCCCATTCCTGTCTAGCATAAACACGTTGAAGAAATGCGCTGCCGGGTCAACCTCTCGATTAGAACTCAGCATACCGCTGTGGGCGATAATTCTGTCCCCACTGCGAACGGTAACTTCCAGCCAAACCTGGTTAGAATCACTCGTGCCCCCCGTAAAACGGTGGGCAATCTTTAATGCTCGGACAACCGTCTCAAACAAGTAATCCCGGCCGGGTGTAAGCACTGGCACCAGAGGGCGCAACGGCGCGTGAAGCTTCCCTTCCCGTGCAGCAATATCCTTCACACCAAAAAGGTCAACACGCACAGCCCCCTGCAAGAATTCCGTTTGTGCCGCTGTCGCTCCGGGTAGATTCTTGAACCAGGTAACTCCCGTGTTGCCTCCCAGGAATTGGTGGTCATGGATACTTGGGTTGTTTTTTCCCTCTGCCACGTAGGCACGCGCGGAAAAATCATTGGAATCTCTCAATGGCATATGACATTGAGAACAACTCTTGGCAGCCTTCTCCGGATAGTAAAAAGCCCTAGCAGTACGCCCCGACAACCCGCTATTCAAGAAGGAATCATAGTGATTCTGTCCGCGTTGAAAGTCATGAACGCGCGTTAATTCACGCGGCAAATGTTGTTTGTGGCAGGTCGAACAAAACTCAATCGTTTTATGGAACGGCTTAAGCATCGATTTCTTGTGGAAATCTGGCTTGGCCTTAACCAATGTGTGATTCAACAGTTGCAATAGTGGACGTTGACTGTACGCAAACGGATAGTGCAGAGGCTCTTCAATTACATAGTCGGCATTCCCTCTATTACTGTTGATGTGGGTAATGGCGTGACACGAAGTGCAGGTAATACCAGCCTGTGCGGATTCATCAAGCGTCACATTAAAACTAGGGTTCTCGAACTCTCCGGAAAAAAACGGCACTGGATCATGGCAACCTGCACACCACCGAAGCGCTTTCTGATTTCCGTCGCGACGTGAAAGGGCCTTGCCGGTTTGATTGATGGTCGCGAGATAGGCAGGGTTGTTAAACGAACTAAACCGATGGGCACTATGAAACCACCCATCAAAAGCATCCGGATGGCATTGCATACAATACTGATCATTCAGCAACGCGCGTTTCGCAATGAACTTGCCATTGACCGTCCTCGCGGCAGACGGATGAAAATAGAAGTCACCCTCTGCAGAACCTTTTTGATACCACTCCCTTGGATCCTGCGATTGCAGGCCGACCATCACGAGAACGACCACTCCAACAGCAGCTAGAAATACAACTCCTTGTCGCCAACGAATACGTGTACCTGCCAGGCGGTGTAACCAATAAAGCCAAAGTACGACGAGAGGGCAAACCACATGCAACCAATAAACAGCAACTCTTATCCAAGGCTCTTTGAGATCAAACAAGCCCGGAATACGCACCAGCGCCAATCCGGTTCCCAGAACGACGAGCCCCCCCACAAATACACCGTAACCGATGTGAATTGCCCGGCGATTACGACGCCGAAGAGCCAATCGCAAATGAAATACGCTAAAGGTGACAAATGGCACAACGAGGAGCAAGCCAATCGCCAGATGCAAACCGAACATCCACAAGAAGAACAGGTTCTCGTAACTCTTGCCCTTAATCCAGGTCAACAATGAAATCGACAACAAATACAGAGAGTTTGCTGCGAGTAAAGCAACCAATGAGAAGACAACCAACAAGAGGATCCGCAATCGCGGACCAATAGTAGGGCGATAACGGGTTCGCGAAACCGGAACAGTGCTTGCAGGAGGGGCGACTGCCATCTCGCCATCACTCATGAAGAAATCGACTTGACGGCCGCTTTGGACTTCTCTGGAAGAGCGGATTCTGAAGGCGTTCGCTTTTGCTCGGAATCTTGCTCGTTGGGATCTGTAGTCTTGGTTGCATCTGCTGGAGACTCTTTCCTTGACGCAGTGCCAGGCTCCCTGGCGGCCTTCAAATCCTCAGTAGACTTATCCTGGGCAACACGTGCACCACCGTCCCGCAGGTCCTGTATTTCCCATTGATAGTTTGTGTCATCCCAAACACCATCACCTTGAGAATTCACGGCTTCCATTCTGCTCATTTTATCCAGATCATTAGCGGTTGGCTGATAATCGGTTTCCTGGCCGCAGCCGGTCAACATCAATATGCCGCACCAAATCCAAACGAGTCTCATTTCCACCTCCACTGCTGGCACTTCTTTCGAAGTGTCTGACGGCAAAATCGACACGCGAGACGACGGCAGTCGCATCTGCGGAATTTCTTCCCTAACCACAAATGACTGTCAAAATTGGCGACGCCATCACCTCATATCGTTGCAAATTCATCTTAACATCGCACGGCAAACGAGCCAAAACCAACTTTTGAGAATCTCTTCCCTCGGTCGCAAGTCGACGAACGCCACCCGATCAAGCAACAACGACAGCCAGCCAGGTAAAAAGCCAGCTGCCTCGGAATCTTAGCGAACGTCTTTATCTCGATTACTTCGCCCCTACAGTTTCATAGCTCGACATGGGCAATTGGCAAGTGGACGCGCCAAACAGGGCTTGCCTGGTAGGACTTGCCACACGTCCGGGACACAGGCCGACAGTAAACCGTTTGCAGCATTATCGCTAGAACCGCCTGGCATCCCCAGCACAACGCGACGTCCGTAACATCGTCACAGACATTACGCGTCACCAGAAAAAAGAGTTTTTCCTACACGGACGATCGTCGCCCCCTCCTCAATCGCGGTCTCAAAATCACCACTCATTCCCATCGAAAGTTCTTCCATCTGAATCCCAGGAATGCCAATACCACGCAAGTGATCTCGTAATTCGCGCAAACGGACGAAGTATTTCCGGGCTGTTACATGATCGGACCCACGCGCCGCCATTCCCATCAAGCCCTGCACTTTGATATTCCGCAAGCCAGCAATCGTTGGGAGCAACAAGGGGATTTCATCTGACGAAAAACCATGCTTGGCAGCATCTTCAGCCACATTCACTTCAAGCAATACCGGAACGATGCACGCATCACGACCAGCCTCTGTATCAATCGTCTGCAACAAACGTAAACTGTCGCAAGAATGCACGAGTCGAACAGCTGGTAACGTACGCCGCACTTTATTGCGTTGCAAATGCCCGATCATGTGCCACTGAACAAGCGGGTGACTGACCGCATTCACTTTCTTCCACAACTCCTGCGGGCGACTCTCACCAAGATCAAAACAGCCGACATCGAGAAGCGCCAGCACTTCATCCAGCCCCACGTACTTTGTCACTGCAACCAAACGAACGCTCTGCGAGTCACGGCCGCTGCGCCGCGCAGCAGCGTCAATCTGCTCTCGCACGCGAGTGACGTTGTCGGCGATCCGCTGTTGCAATTCAGACATCAACAAACTCAACTAGATTTCCGCAACGCCAGCAACGTCCGGGCATTCGGCTTCGTCGGGCAGGCTCGCGCCAAGTTGAGCGCCATCCCGACTATTCGATTTCAATCAACGTCTCAACACTGCCGTTGGTGTGAAATCGTCCGCAGATATATTCACAACCCAGATTCTGCCCCAATACGGTTCGAATTCGCTTCGCGGCCAAAGAGCGATAAAACATCCACTGGCGCCGCCCGATCTGAACTCGATAGCCCGTCGCAACGTCGCGCGGCTGAACCTGAAGATCTTCGGCAACCGTTAGTTGACGCCACGTGTACGGTTTCGTCCGCTGCCTGGGATCAAGGTCAATAAACAACGGCACCTCTAGTCGTGAAGCCACCCCTCGCTGTTTAAGCAATAATCCACTGGTTGTCACAGTCAATTCGCCATCCGCTGGGGCTGCACGCCATTCAGGTAATGAGAGAGGCAACGCAAGAAACCGTGGCTTGCGGCGATCCGAAATAGTCACCTCGCGGGTCTCGTCAGCCGGCTGCAAATGCATCGACTCATGAAGCGGCCAGGAAACCTCAAGATCGATTTCAACAGGCTTCTTGCCCAATACGACATGGCCGAGCAACAAGAACTCTTCTTTTCTCGCCACCAAAACCTGCCGCTGCAACACGATACCGTTTCCCAATGGGGCTTCCAATTCCAGATAAACAACATCCTCGTCACTGAACCAGCACAATTCAGACCAGCGTCCCTGAACCGCCAGTCGTTTTCCGTCGACACAAACATCTGCTTTCCAGGGACCAGTAAAAATCTGCTGGGTCCCGCGACTTAATCCGGCAAAGACAGAATCTTCTCCGAATATCACTCCCAGGTCAGTCTTGCCACGGCCCCATCCCCCCCGCATGACCGCGATGCCAGCCCATTCCGAACAAACGGAAGCGTCTGGCAGAGATTTCCTGGAGGATCGTTTTGCAGATCCAGGCCAACCAGAGAAGAGCCGGCTGGCTACCATTTGGTCGTGAGGGTCACCCGACAACTTCAGCGCCGCCTGAGACAACTTCCGCCAATCTCCGATCTCATCCGCATCACAAAATATCTGGGAACCATCTCCCCTGGACAACCGGAGCATCTGCAACACCATCCAGTCATATTGTTCTTGCGCTGCCTCGGTCAAACATGACCTGTCGTTAGCACATGCCAGGGATTGACACCTTGTCCAGGATGCCAGTAGAGGCCGAAAACTCTCTATCGCTCGCGAGTGGATTAACCCCTCTCCATCGAGTAGATCAATCAGCGCTGCTGAGAGCAGCTCAGAAGCGGAATCATGCAATTCCTGGCATTGATCCAGTTCGGGAAACAGACACACCAGAATCAACGGCAACTCGCCGACAAGCCATTGTTGCACAAGCGGATCGTCACTGGGTGACGATCGTCTGGCATCGTTGGCAACCTCTACCAATTGGTCCAAGAGTTCGCACCAAGGTGCGGCAGGAAGTTCACGTGCCAGATCGACGAGCGCATAGCTCCAAGCGATACATTCCAGACACAACGTGCGGCTCACCTCACGAGCGGGCAAACCCTGCAACCAGCCTTCCAGTTCCGTCGCAATAGCAGTGTCTAATGACTTCCGTTTCGACTTCCGCTTTCGAGCGACATTCTCCAGGTTGCTCAAGAGGGGCAACGCATCATTGACGCCATGCCCGTCACTCAACCCCCAACGTAACGCCTTGCGTCCGCCGGATTTGACCGCCTCGCGCAGGCCAATAGGTTTTATACGGTTCTGCAGGTGCTGCACCCACTGTTCCCAATCACTCGGGTCGGGTGTGCCGGCGTCCAGCCGTACTGCATTTTGTTTCTTCGCAACCGTGAGTGACCCTGACATGTTCAGCTTACCTTCCTATACCAGCCTGCGCAATCGCTTTTACTGCACTATAATAGACATCCGCGGGTTGGCCACAAGGCGGCGGGCCTTTCAGACTACTTCAACACTCTCCGCGCCTGGTAACTGCAAGTGGGCTCGCAACGCGGCATGCTAGATTACAACCGACGCCAACTGGCCATCAGGGGAGTACTAAGATGTCGATGACACACCATCAGCCGCAACGACTTGCGGCGATCTTCGTGTGCCTGGTATTTTCATGCGAGCCATCGTTTTTTTGCCCTGGGACCATCACCTGTGCTGAGGACGCGAGCAAAGATCCGCAAGTTCAGGTACTCAGCCCTCCGCCCGGACTGCAGCAACTTGGCAAACACAGGCTCTGGGTAGACCTGAAAAAACGACACGTTGTGGTGGATGGCACCGTCTGCTTGCGCGAAGGCCAACTCGAGATGTTCGCCTGTCCCAAAGGCACCAAAGAACACGAAGCGATTGTTGCGATTGACTGCCCAGCACAGTTCTTGCACGCTGCGTTGTTGTCAGTAGGAGCCCAATCTGGCAACACCGTGTCCTATGAACCTGAGTACAAGGCCGCAAGTGGGACTATCATCGATATCTACCTGCTCTGGAAAAGTGCGGATGGTAAGAAACACCAGACACGGGCTCAGAACTGGGTGCGGTATCTGAAAACAGGCAAAGCCATGCCTTACGATTGGGTGTTTGCAGGCAGTGGATTCTACACCGACAAATCGACTGGAAAACGACACTATATGGCAGATGCCGGAGACATGATTTGCGTCTCCAACTTCAATACAGCCATGCTTGATCTCCCAATTCAAAGTAGTGCGGCAGCGGCAGGTCTACTATTCACTGCGTACAAGAAACGCATTCCACCACTGCGTACTCCTGTCCGGATCGTCTTGATCCCGCGACCGTCGGAAAAGGACACCGAATCACCTCCTGCGCCTGCGGTCAGCAACAAAAACTCGCCCTGAACCACATACTCCTCCAAGAAGACATTCGGCGCAACGACACGGATGAGGCCAGATTACTCGCAAGCACTAATCTCAACAGTACCGTCTGGTCCAAAGAATCGGTAACAGTCGCCGTTCTATCATGGTGAGTCGTTTCGAGTCGCAGCACGAATCGCTTTCACCGTAGCCGCCGCACGAAACTCGATAATCCGCCGGCCCCACTCGATCGTTCTTTGCGCAGGTGCAAGCTCGACACCGTTGATACGAAACTTGTCTGCCGCAATTCTCTGGTTCGTCCTGACACTACTTGGATCAACGGCCATCATCGTTGCCGTCATTCCAAAATCATCGTGATAACCTTCTGGATTCTGGGAAATCCCCTCGCTTTCCAACCAGTCTGTGACGGATTGGAAATCGTAATACTCGGCAATGTAATGGACCCGACAGCCCTTTCCTTTCCCATCCCGGTTAAGTAAGTCTGCGACTTGCTTCATTCCCTCCTGATTTCCACCACTGTCACCAATCATCACGACGTGCTTGAATCCGTGCGTTCGCAACGAAGCACAAATGTCCGTGAGTAAAGCTCGGTATGTCTCTTCTGTGACACTAACTGTACCCGGATATTTCATATGTACCGTTGGTGGATCAATATCTCCTTCAGGGACAAACGGAACGATCGGCGCAATCAAAGTGTTGCCTAGCCTGCGAGCAATCGCTTCCGTGGTTCCCCGCAAGACGACATTGTGTTTTCCGGTTACCAAATATGGGCCGTTCTGTTCAACGCCGCCTGTCGCAACAATCACTGTGTCTTTACCTGCTTTCATTGCATCCCGAACTTCCATCCAGGTCAGATCTTCAATGAAAAGAGTGTCTGCGGCTGCAATTGGCCGCGGACCATTCGGATCGGGATTAACCGGATCTGGAATTGCCAGGTAAGAGGCTGCCAAGCCGATCACCAAGAGTCCTGCAGCACGAAACATAATCCCCCCTTCACGAACAGAGACCAAGAAACAGTATCCACCGCTACGCTGACCGAATTGTAGTATGCGAGGTGCCGTGTTTCATCAGGGTCAGAGAATTGCAATGCACAGTACTTGTCAAAAGAAACGTTTCGTTCCCAGACTCAACGTTCCAAACCAGGCATAATGCTGGTACCGGTGCGTCGTTTCCGATGAACGACAAACACCATTCAGCTGCGACCGCCTAAAGGCCCAACTGAACTCTGGCAATAAACCGATCAATCGCAAAACCAGCCGGTGCCGGCTGTTGTTGGGTGTCTATTCATCCGCGACTTGCTTTCGACCAACCACAATGCCACGATCATGGCACATCGATTCGGGATCGGCAGCACTCTGCACTTTCATGTCCTTCAGACCGAGAGGTAACGATAATGCGGTCCATTCACTCGACACTCTGGCTGCTGTTCGCCATCGGACTTTATGCGCCCTGTCATGCGAAATCACTCCGTCAGAAGTTATCTTCGCTTCTCAAGACACACGAAGGGCATGTCGCAGTTGCAATCAAACACCTGGCCACTGGGGAGCGATTCGAATTCGAGGCAAATCGGGCAATGCCAACCGCGAGCCTGATCAAGATTGCGGTGATGGTGGAAGCGTACCGTCAGGCGGACGCAGGACGTATTGATCTCGAACAGCGCATTACTTTGCTGGCGGGAGACAAGGTACCTGGATCAGGAATACTGACCACACACTTCTCTGCCGGCACCCAGGTTTCACTGCGTGATGCAATACGACTGATGATCGCGTACTCTGACAACACTGCAACAAATCTAGTGCTGGAACAAATCGGCATTCGCTCCACATCTAAAACGATGGAGAAACTCGGCTTCCCCAACACCAAGATACACGCCAAGGTATTTCGTCGAGACACCTCCGTCTTTCCGGACCGCAGCAAGCGATTTGGCTTGGGAAGCACTACCGCGTTGGAAACCGTCCAATTACTGGAGCAACTCTACCGAAAACAACTTGCCAGTCCCTCAGCAAGTGACGCAATGCTCAAGCACCTGGAAAACTGTCAGGATCGCACAAAACTCCGACGTTTCCTGGAGCCGCATATCACCATTGCCCATAAGACTGGATCCCTGGCAACTGTTCGCACGGATGCTGGCATTATTTCCTCACCCTCGGGACCACTCGTTGTATGTGTGCTGACCTCGGAAAACAAAGACCGACGCTGGACCGAAGAAAACGCCGGTGAGATTCTGTGCGCACGGGTAGCCAAGATTACTTGTGCACATTTCGATCAAGGTCCAAAACCCACGGCAAAAGCGACTCTCTTGGCAGTTGGTGACATCGGAGAAACGGTTGAAGACCTGCAACGCACTCTGAATGCGCGCTTGAAACCTTCACCGGACCTGGCAATCGACGGCGACTTTGGCCCCAACACACAAGCTGCTTTGCGCCAATTCCAGAATGAACGACACTTAGCCGTCACAGGAATCACAGATCCCGCCACCTGGAAAGCGTTAGGACCGCTGGTTTCAGAGGACGCTCCACAACCAGCGCCGGAGATCGTCAACCAGGAGGTTCTACCAAAACGACCTGCCGATTCACTAGAAGGGCCTCCCTACGTAACCTGTAAAGCTTGGGCAATTGGTGATGGCGAAACAGGACAAGTGCTGTGGCAAGACGCTGCCAATCAGCGTCTTGACATCGCCAGTACGACCAAGATCATGACCGCTTATGTGATCCTGAAAATGGCCCAGAATAACCCGGGATTACTGAAAGACAACGTCGTATTCTCTACCGCCGCAGACAAAACGCCCGGATCCACCTCGGGCATTCGTGCTGGCGAATCACTACCTGTAGGCGAACTCCTCTATGCACTATTGCTCCCATCCGGCAATGACGCTGCGATCGCGCTCGCAGAACATTTTGGACGTCGGCTACTTTCAGCAACTGACATTCAGCAAAACACCACTCCGCTAAGCCGTTTCGTCACAGAGATGAACCGCATGGCCCAAGATCAACAAATGCACAACACGCAATTCAAGAACCCACATGGCCTTACTGAAGAGGGGCATCTGAGCACGGCGCATGATCTGGTCAAACTCGCCTATGCAGCAATGCGACTGCCCGAATTCCAGAAACGCGTCGCCTGTCGCCAGCGTGGCAGCACCGTGACAGGACCAGGCGGGTACCGCCGCAATATGCTCTGGAAAAATACCAACCGGCTATTGGCAATCGATGGTTATCGCGGCGTTAAAACTGGGACGACAACCGCCGCCGGCGCATGCCTGGTGTCAATGAGAGAGCGCGGCTCCGGTGCGATGTTTGTGGTCGTGCTCGGATCGAGTTCATCAGCTTCCCGCTATACTGACACCCGCAACCTTTTCCGCTGGGCCTGGCAACAACGCACTCGGAAATGATTTCCGGATGCGCATTTTCGCCCGGCAATTTATCGCGAGCACATAATAGCGGCCGGTCCAACGTGAATGACCGGCAGCTTGATCACGGACGGGGCTGTTGATTGAAATTCGGCATTGAAAGGGTACCAATAACGCGTTGCGCATAGTCAATGAGCGAACCCGTAACCACACCAGACTCCTCGCTCAGCAGGTAACTACAAAGCCGCGCGACGTCAACTGGCTTGATCAATCTGCCAAAAGGCGAATCAGACTCAGCAACGTCTAACCAATCCTCTGGGCGCCCCATTTTGCGTTGCACATCATGCTCGGCAGGCGTATCGGTCCAGCCCAGGTTAATACCGTTTACACGAATACGGTCTTCGCGCAATCCATTTGCGGTATTCTTGGTAAACGTCGACAAAGCACCCTTGGTAGAACTGTAAGCGCAAATGAATGGGAGACCACAATAGGCTGCAACCGATAGGATATTGACAATGGAACCCGCAATCCGCTCTCGCTTCATAATGCGGACTGATTCTTGAGTCAATACAAATGGTGCCCGAACGTTGACGGCAAACAAGTAGTCCCAGAATTCAACTGACGTATTGTCGAGGTCTCCCCGATTCGTGTCGGCAGCCGCATTAACGAGCCCATCAACGCGACCAAAACGTTCATTGCAAGATTGCACGACTCGCCGACAGTCGTCGACGATGGAAAGATCCGCAGGAACATAAACGGCGGCACAACCTGCCGCCTCTATTTCGTTCGCGATTCTGGTGCCTTTCTCTTCCTGCCGGCCACATAGCACCACGCCTGCCGCCCCAGATTCAGCGGCATGCCGAACTACCGCTTCGCCTACTCCCTGCGTACTTCCAGTGACAATCACCACTTTGCCATCAAGCCTTGACATAGTTCACCTGTTTCCCCAACAAACACACTTGCATGAATTTTATCTACCGGAAAAACCGAGCCCGCGCACGGTTTGAGAGCGCTGTGGTAAAGCAGCTGATCAGTCTTTACTTGAGGTCAGGTGGCTGGCTCGCCAAATGTACCATTGCTTCTCGCACGCGACCGACTTGAGTTTTCTCCAGAATCAAGTAGCGATGGCCGCCATCAGGGCGCGATTCAAAAACCGTATTGCCGTCGTCCTCCACGGTCACTCTGCCTGCTTCAGAGAGCGCAAAATAGCCCCTCTCTGGGTAGGCTGCATAAAGCACACTTGTGAGGTCCCAGGTCGGCCGGTGATGCGGAGCTGGCTCATACATCAAATACGATTCGGCAAGGGGATGGTGTTCAACGTAAGAAAAATCTCGCTCTATGCTCTCTGCCGGGTAACGAACGGCATACCCGATTTCAAAGCCACTGAACACGATCGGTGCCGGCCACTCCGACACGAGTTTTCGAGCATGTTCCAGGTCCTTGACAACGTTGTATTCCAGAAACCTGCGGCGACCATCGATGGGACGAAAAGCTCCTGCCATCATCGACAGAAGCCGAACTTTGCGACGAATCAACTCCGGCCCCTTCAGAGGGGATTCGGCATCTGGCTGCGAACTGATTAATTGCGCAAGATTGGTCGAAAAACCAACCTGCACCACTACGACCGAACGATCAGGCTGATTATGAAGTACCCGTCGCAACAAGCTTACAGCAGACGGCGGCTTCTGCAGATCAAAAGGATAACGCCTTTTGCCTTTATCTCGCTGATCGACCATTGGCAGAAACTTACCAACCTCGGGCGTAACTCCACCGGACACGACGCCAATGGGGATATCTCCCCGTCCGTAAAACGTGTTAACCGCATCAACCAACGCCGCGGCCGATGGGTGATCCTTGGTTACGGTTACGGCCAACAGACGACAAACACCGCGACTCTGTAGCGCGTGCAGCATTCCTAACGCCAGCACATCATCCACGTCGTTACCGATATCCGTGTCAAGTATGACTGGTATCGGTTCCCTGGCGAATACGCCAGCAAACCCCAGGCCGACCAAGCCAACAATCAACAATACCGTTCCTGTTCGCATCTTCATTCTGGAAGTCCATTTATTCTTTGCAAATCATCTCAGAAAATGTCGCAACCTCGCACTGGGAGAGACAGGCAACGTCCCTGCGCGCGCAACAAGAAGTCAATACAATGCCAACGCCAGCTTGCGACGATACTCGCCAATCAAATCGTCATCTTCAGGCAATATACGAAAAATGTCGATCATCAACTGTCGCGAGTTCTCACCGAATCCGTGACGATCCTGCTGAACCACCGCAAGACAAATAGCCAGAGCTTCTGCGTATTCCTTTTCGCCGGACAACGCCTCAGCTAGTTGCCACTGCAACCCCATGTCAGCCGGTTCGTTTGCAACTTCTCTTCGAATGGACTCTACATCTGATGCTTGCCGATTGCGCATCTTCAGCACTGCCATCAACTGCTGGGCTTCGGGCTCCAGGAAACCGCGTTGCTCTAATTGCTCCAGCAACTCCTGGCACTCTTTCTCTTTGCCCTGAGCCAAAACAACTCTGCCCAAGCCAATCGTCAATTGAGCATCGTTAGGCTTTTCCGATATCAAAGACCGATAACGTACTTCGGCTGCTGCGGGATCTGCTTCTTCAAGAGCTTGAACTTCGACAATGGCATGATGTTGAAACAAACGTTCGAGCCATCCACGTATCTGATCCTCCGGCAGAACGCCATGAAAGACATCGACGATCTCGCCACCACTAACTGCAAAGACTGCAGGAATCGAACTGACCTGAAACTCACTGGCAGCCTCGGCAACTTGCTCCGTATCGGCTTTTACGAGAACAAACTTGCCTGCACCTTCCGTCGCCAACTTTTCCAATACCGGGGCCAGCATCTTGCATGGCGCGCACCACGCAGCCCAAAAATCAACAACCACTAACGTCTTCTTAGAACGTTCAAATACATCCTCTTGAAAAGATACCTGCGTCGTGTCGACAATCCACTCTGACCGTTCGTTATCCACATCGTTCATAATTCTCAGTCTCAGCGGCATGGAGTTTTGATTATTCCTGGTGCTGTGAAGAACAGTTCTCCGCGATCATTGGCCGACAACAACCTCGGTTTGCAGAAAAAAACGCCGAGGGCGTCACTTTCCACGCAGTACTGCGCAATCCGCTACGACGCACCAATTTGACCGTATGCTTATCACGTCGCGTCACAGAATTCAACGACCACAACTGAACTCCTCGCTGCAACTCTCGGGCTGCCAGACTCAACCCCAGCGCAAGACAAAGCGTACCCCGCAGAAAATCGCACCAAATCCACAGCTTCCCTCGCCCAAACGCACTTCTTCACAGGCAATACTGCAGACCTACTACAGCAAGTTGCTAATTCTGGGATGGACTGAAGGATTGCGCCGGCTATGCTTTCATTGACAGAAAATGCAACCGACACAACTGCTGTGCGCACGTAGTTTTTACGGACTCTAGTGGCCGCAACTCCCGCGACAGGAACTGAAGATGTCAAACAGAACAAGATGTACCTCGTCCACGATGAACCTGTTTCTGTTCCTCGTTGGATTGACTTGCGCGTGGCTCTGCCTCACCACAAATGCGCCAGCAGCCAAAGCGGACAACCCTCAACCAAATGTCATTGTGATCTTCATTGACGACATGGGCTACGCGGACATAGGACCGTTCGGCGCCGACGGCTATAGCACTCCGCACCTGAATCGGATGGCCCGCGAGGGGATGCGTTTCACCGATTTCGTCGTCTCTTCCGCAGTCTGCTCAGCATCACGAGCAGCGCTGATGACTGGCTGCTACCATCGCCGAGTAGGAATCAGTGGAGCGTTGGGACCTTCCGCGAAGCACGGAATCAACGCCAGCGAAGTAACCCTGGCCGAAATATGCAAGCAACGCGGCTATGCAACGGCGTGTTTTGGAAAATGGCACTTGGGTCACCACCCCAAATTCCTGCCATTGTCCCATGGATTCGACGAGTACTTCGGCCTTCCGTATTCCAACGACATGTGGCCATTACACCCTACGATGGGCGACCGTTTTCCAAGATTGCCACTCCTGGAAGGAAATCGCGTAATCAACACCAACGTCCTGGGAACGGATCAGGAACAACTGACCACACAATACACTGACCGAGCTGTCAATTTCATCACACGACATCGTAACGAACCGTTCTTCCTTTATCTTCCACACAGCATGGTACATGTTCCGCTTTATGTGTCAGATAAATTCAAGGGCAAAAGCGAAAACGGGCTGTTCGGCGATGTTGTCATGGAAATTGACTGGTCTGTCGGCCAAATTCTGACCACCTTAAGACGTCTGAAATTAACTGAAAAAACTCTTGTCATTTTCACGTCTGACAATGGACCCTGGCTCAGCTATGGAAATCACGCCGGTTCGGCCGCACCTTTGCGCGAAGGCAAGGGAACTGAATTTGAGGGCGGCATTCGAGAACCAACACTCATGTGGTGGCCCGGCAAAATTCCAGCAGGCACAACTTGCGAAGAGCTAGGATCAACCATCGATGTTTTGCCTACGGTCGCGAAACTGATTGGCGCCAAACTCCCTGACCACAAGATCGACGGGAAGGACATCAGACCGCTCATGTTTGCCCATCCGAAGGCGAAATCACCCCATGAAGCGTTCTATTGCTATTACCGCGGTGGCCAACTACAGGCAATACGCGATCGTCAATGGAAGCTCCACTTTCCCCACCCCTACCGCACTCTTGCAGGGCGCACCGGAGGTAGTCAAGGAAAACCCGTTCAGTACAGCCAGGCCAAAACAACCTTGGAGCTCTACGATCTCAAGAACGACGTCGGTGAAACAACCAACCTCGTTGACAAACATCCCGGAATTGTCCGCAGGCTTCAGGAATTCGCTGCAGCAGGCCGTGAAGACCTAGGGGATCGCCTCAACAATCGCCGAGGAAAGGGAATCCGCCCGGCAGGAAAACTGCAACCGGGCGACGCAAAACTCGTCTGGTAAACGCATCGCCGATGCCTAACCAGGCTATTCCGACTCCAGCGCCTGCCGTGACAAAATCTCACGAGCAGTTCCTCGACGAGGCCATGTCTCTGCCACCGCGTACTTGACTTCAACCGGTACACACGGAAAGCGGGGTTATCCAGTCTGCAACTGGCTCTCAATCTGGCGAATTGCGTCGGAAACCTGACAAACCGATCGCCCCAGGCGAATTGAGCTACCCGCCGAAACCCAGCCGTCTACTTTTTGCTGTGCAGAAATTACGGTACTGTGCGCGCGATTACCAAAGAAATCGCCAATCTCTGAATATGCGGCACGTGTGTATTTGCGAGCCAACCACATTGCGAGCATCCGAGGTTGTGTGATCTTCTGTGTGCGACGTTCGGACTTCAATTCACAAGGTTCCAACCCGAACAGGCCACACACCGCCTTACTGATGTCTGTCAGCCCAACAGCACGATGCATTGTCGAAAATACGTCTGCCAGTGTGGCTTCTGCCAATTCGCGTGTGACCGGACAACCAAGCGCTTCGCTGGTCAAATTCAAACGGTTCATCGCCCCTTGTAACTGGCGTACATCACCACGCATCTGCTCGGCCAACATTTCCAACACACCGCTGGGTACCGATAGCTTTCGTTCTTGAGTGAGCTGATGCAAGATCGTCAGACGCGTACGGAAATCGGCATGCTCCATTCCACAAACAACGCCGCCAGACATTCGGGCAATCAATTCTGGCCCTAACTCTGACATCTGTGACGGTGGACGGTCCGCAGCCAATACCAGCTGCCGTCCCTGGCGGCTGAGCTCATCCATCGTATGTTGCAATTCCACCATCGTCGCCCGCTTGCCCGAAAAAAACTGCACGTTGTCGATCAAGAGCAAGTGCACATCTCGATATTTGCGACGAAAACTGGGAAGCCCACTACCTCTCAACGCTTCCAGAAAATAGGTAGTGAATTGGTCTGCTGAAAGGTAAATCGCCCGAACGACTCCGCGTTTCTGACGGGCAGCGAGTTGGATCGCACGTAGCAAATGCGTTTTACCGCACCCGGGAGGACCGTAAACCAGGAGCGGAGAAATCGTACCCACTTTACGCAGCATGGTCGTCGCGGCGGTAACCGCTACTCGATTGTGATCGCCAACCACGAACGAACTCAAAGTGGGCCGCTTGGATAGACTAGGCGCCCTGGGGGCTTCGTCGCCAGTGGTCATCAACTCTGGCTCTGAAGGACTATCCTGGGCCATCGCCTTGGGATGCACCGTTGGAAAAGAACTAGCAGTTCGGGTCGGTTCCAACGAGTCGTCAATATTGAACGATACCTCGACACCCGGTTTAACCACGTGCGCCGCCGCCTGCTGAATCTCTAAGCGAAAGCGGTTTCGGAGGCGATCCAAGGTAAACTGGTCAGGGGCGAACACAGTCAATACCAACGACCGCAATTCAAAGCGCACGCCACCGAACCACACTTCATAGCGTTCACGGCCGAGACGGTCCACGAGAAATTCTCGGAAACGATCGATATCCTTATCGCTGCTCTTGTACACTTCTGAACGCATCCTTCGCGCACTGACACCGTGGGATTTGGCTACGAAAAAGCGTGCCCCCACAAACCACCGACCGCTCCATCGAAGAGATTCCCACAAGCACGACGCGAGTTCTTGGATTCACGCCAAATGTGCTATGGGGAGGCCGATTCTACGCGTGCTAGCAGCAATGTCAATCAAGCCGGCGCAAAGTCGAAATGAATTGGCCAACGCGCAAGTGAAAATCGTGTTCCCTGGGCATTTCCGGGCTGATTATGGCGTTGGATACGAAGTGGAAAACTTGTCTGAAAAACGCAAAACGACTTCGGATCCCTGGAAATCGCATGCTTCTGCCAGTCCAAAGTCAGAGTCCTTGCGCCGTCCAGCCACCGTCCACTGGAAGATCGACACCTGTGACGTAACTGGAAGCATCAGAAGCCAGGAAGAGGCAAGCCCCCACCAGATCTTCAGGGTCACCCCAGCGACCGAGCAAGGTACGCGAGGTCCTGGCCTGTCGCATTGCCTCGTCCTGGTAACTTCGCTCAGTCATTTGAGTTCGGATGTACCCGGGGCAGACTGTATTGACGCGAATTCCGTCGGAGCCAAAATCCCGCGCCATCGCACGACTTAATTGGCGCAGCCCACCCTTTGCAGCCTGGTAAGAAGGATTATCGGGAAAGCCAAGCAACGCTCCAATACTCGCAATATTAATGATCGAGCCGCTGCCTTGACGCTCCATGATTTTGGCAACGGCACCTCCCAATATGAACGCTGCTTTCAGGTTTACCTGAAGTGTCAAATCCCAATTCGCTTCGTCTTGATACGGGTCTGCAGCGACCGCTGTGGTTCCTGCGTTGTTAATCAAGGCATCTACTCGGCCAAATCGTTCTTCGGCTATCCGGGAAATCTGACGTATTTCACTTGCTTCGGCAAGGTCGCAGGCAACGACGGCCACACGGCCTGGCGCCGACGCTGCCAGCTCAGCCATCGATTCTTCCGAACGCGCCGTACAAACCAACCTGGCGCCACGTGCAATGAATCCTCGCGCTATCGCCTCACCAATTCCACGGCTCGCGCCGGTCACAATGACTACTTTGTCGACAACAGAAAACAGATCTTCCATACCTCACCCCTCCAGGATCACGATGACCTCTTGGCTGCCACTCTCGTAGAGGCATTGGCACAGCGAATATCCGACAAACACCTCTGCGCCTTGGTTTATTGAACAGTGTATATCCTTCGCCGACATTCCATGTACGACGGTATTGCATCAATTACAAACGTCGGAAGAGGCATTCAAGCCAACAAACGCAGCAACATTCCGGCTGTGACTTTTCGATTGACCTCAAGCCACGGGAGTTTTGTTTGGTTCCACAGCCTGTCATCGCATCACACACGGACAATATCTCAAGCCGCCCCGCAATCAGCCTGCTACTGGAAAGGTAACCAGTCATTCATCCAGAAACGACCGAATCTCAACCTTGCCACTGGATGCTGTCGAGCGCCCGTTGGAGCTGCTGCTCAGCCTTCTCATCACTCTCATAGAAAAGGCCAATGAATGAAAACACACGCAACCCGCGCCGAAAACACACAACATGCTTGCGCATTTCGGTACCACTTATTTCCGCGACATATGTCATTCGAGTCGCGGAATTTCCGTTGACCTTGATTTCCGTTGGATCTTTCTGAGAGCTCCACTGCTTACTGCCATGTGACGGTCCAGAGTGGTAGCGATGCAAGTCAAACGGCTGTTCTTTGTCAAAACACAAGATCTCGACGGAGGCGCCTTGAACCGGTGTACGCATTCTCCATTGTGCCAAAACGATCTCACGTTCAATCTGAGTCGGCAAGACT